>Ga0207681_10000061_pt1 | contig 102257 bp, 93 predicted proteins | sample KBSS53metaG_FD_184324 | JGI IMG/M metagenome (GOLD analysis project Ga0207681, IMG submission 184324) | Switchgrass rhizosphere microbial communities from Kellogg Biological Station, Michigan, USA - KBS S5-3 metaG (SPAdes) (version 2) | ecosystem: Host-associated > Plants > Roots > Rhizosphere... | reverse complement strand
AATGTTCGGCCATCTCAAGATCAACCGTGCCATCGCCACCCGCTATGATCAATTGGCTAACAGCTTCCTCGGCATGGTCCATCTCGCTACCGCCAGATACTGGCTTAAATTTGTCCACGCCGCCTAGACCCCCGCAAAGGTTCACGGAAGCGGTGGCGACCGCGCGCAAGAACCGCCCAGCGACCCTGTTCAGGCGGCGCCCGCTCGGCTAAACTAGTACCATGTTCGACATAAGCGGCGAGGATATCGCCCGTCTCAACGACACCGATCTGCGCACTCTCGTAACCCGGCTCGCGCTGGCCGAAGTCCGGCGCAACGCTGGCCCCGCTTCGGCGGTCACCGCCGGCGGTCATCAGGACGCGACCGACGGTGGAATCGACGTTCGCGTGGACCTGCCGGCCCCGCTGGCGAACGCTGATTTCGTAAGGCGTGCCCAAGCCGGCTTTCAGGTCAAGCGGCCGGACATGGCTTCGGCAGCGATCCGGGCCGAGATGCGCTTCGGTGGCGCGCTGCGCCCGTCGATCGCAGCATTGGCCGAAGCTGGCGGCGCCTACATCATTGTCAGCGCGCAGGGCACGGTCGACGATCAGCGGCTTCAGGATCGTCGCGCGGCGATGCGCGAGGCGGTCGACGATCATCCCCAGGCCGCTGACCTGTTCCTCGATTTCTATGACCGCACCCGCTTGGCGACGTGGGCGATGCAATATCCCGGCGTGGCCGCTTGGCTGCAGGCTCGGATCGGTGGCGCGACCTCGGGCTGGCGGGCGGTCGGGCGCTGGCGCGACGCCACAATCACGGACGACGGCGGCTATCTCGTCAACGACGCCGCGTGCCTGATCGACGAGAGCAGCAGCGGCAGCGAGACCTTGGCAATGCTCGACGGCATCGCCCGATTACGCTCCGCCTTGGCCAGGCCTCGAACCCGTCTGCGGCTGATCGGCATGTCGGGTCTCGGCAAGACCCGCCTCGTCCAGGCACTGTTCGAAGAAGGCGTAGGCGCCGATCCGCTCGATCCGGGCCTGGGCATCTATACCGATTTCAGCGAGGACATCGCTCCCTCCGCCCGCGAAATGGCCCGTCGTCTCGTCGACGAGGAGCGACGCGCCATCCTGATCGTCGACAACTGCAATCCGGCTACCCATGCGCAGCTTGCCGCCATTTGCGGGGAACCGCACAGCGCGCTCAGCCTGCTCACGGTCGAATATGATGTCCGCGACGATGAGCCCGAAGGCACCGACGTGTTCCGTCTCATCAGCGCTTCCGATGCGCTGCTCGAACAGTGGATCGCGCGCGAATTTGATCATGTTTCCCAAGTCGATCGCGCACGTATCGCGGATTGCAGCGCCGGCAATTTCCGGGTCGCGCGTGCGCTCGCCGAGACCGTCCGGCGCGGCGAGACGCTGGGCGCGCTGCGCAACCAGGACCTCTTCGCCCGCATCTTCGACCAGCGTCATGGCCATGATCCGCAATTGCTCGGCGATGCACAGCTGCTGGCAATGCTCTATTCCTTCGAGGGCGAGGATGTGGCAGCGGACAGCGAACTCGCCCGTCTCGGCCAGCTGACGGGACGAACGGCCGACGCGCTCTACGCGACGAGCGTCGCCTTGCGCCAGCGCGGCATCGTCCAAGCCCGGGGGCCTTGGCGCGCCGTCCTACCCAATGCGATTGCCAACCCGCTCGCCGCCGACGCGCTCGCGCGCATTCCCGCCGCTACCCTCGACACCTTCTGCGCCGGGCTCTCACTGCGGATGGTGAAGTCGCTCACCCGGAGGCTCAGCTATCTCCACGACAGCGAGGTGGCGCGCGCGGCCATCACCCGCTGGCTGGCGCCTGGCGGGCTGTTCGCCGATGCCATCGATAATGGCGACACAGGGTTCAAACTGATCGAGAATCTTGCTCCGATCGCCCCCGAACTGATTCTGGACCATCTCGAGACGCGGCTCGCGGCGCCGTCGGCCGCAGAGGTGCTCGCGACCAGCAACCGGGGACGCGGGCGCTGGGGCCAGCTGCTCAAGGCCCTTGCGTATGAGCCCGCGCTGTTCGAGCGCACTGCTATGCTGATGGCGCGCTTCGTTGCGGTCGAGCCCGCCGGCCATAATCATGATTCAATCCGACGGCCCTTCGAGGAACTGTTTCACGTCCGCCTGTCCGGTACCAACGCGACACCAGAACAGCGCCGCGCCGTCGTCAACAGGTTGCTCGAACATAATGAGTCCGGGCTGCAGCGCGCAGGCGAGGTGGCGCTGGGCGCGTTGCTGACAACCGGCCAATATACGAGCACCGCCCGGCACGACTTTGGCGCGCGGCCTCGCGACTTTGGTTGGGGCCCGACAACGCATGGCGACATCCATAGCTGGATGAACGAAGGTATCGCCCTTGCCGAACGCTTTGACGCGTCGCGTCTCGCGACCCGGGCGATCCTGGCCCGGCACATTCGCGGCTTGTGGCATATTCCAGCATGCCACGACGCGATCGAGCGGGTCGCCCGCCATTTTGCCGTCAATGGCGGATGGATCAGCGGGTGGACCGGATTGCGTGCTGTCCACCGTTATGAACAGGCGGTGATGCCCAAAGCGTTTCTCGATCGATTGAGCGCGATCATCGCTCTGCTCGCTCCTGACAATCTGCTCGACCGGGCCCGCGCGATCGTGCTGTCAGGCGGCGCCATGGGCTGGGACGTCGTCGACGGCGATCCGGAGGGTGACGCGGTCGCCGCGCACCAGCGGGCGGCCGACGCGGCTGTCGAGGCCGGCCGGTCGATGGCCGGCGAGGCCGAAGCGCTCGATATCTTCCTCCCTGAGGTCATTGCCACTCGCCGGGCGATGCGCGCCTATGGCTTTGGTCGGGGGCTTGCTCTCGGCAGCGAGGACGTTGCCACGATGTGGGACGAGCTGTGTGACCTCTATCGGAACGCCGATCCGCGATCGCGCGATGCGACGATGCTCACCGGCTTTCTCGCCAGCGCCCATGGCCGCGACCCTGCCTTCGCCGAGCCACGCCTCGAAGCGGCGATGGCCGACCCCGAGTTGCGGCCGCTCGTGCCGAGCCTTCAAGCCGACGTCTCACTCGATATCGCCGCCGTCGACCGCCTGATCCGGTTGACCGCCCTCCCGGACGTCTCCCCCTATCATTTCGGTGCTTTGCGATCAGGGCGCGTTGACGAATGCCCTCCTGGGCCACTCGCGGCGCTGCTGTTGGCGATTGCCGCGCTCCTCGACGGACCCGACGTCGCATTCGACATCCTCCAGATGCGCTTCTTTAGCGCCAAGTCGGATCCTGCGTTGCTGACCGACGAGTTGCTCGACTGCGCGCGACAGCTGATCCTTGGTCTGCAATGGACCGACAAGGAGGCACTCGACAATCATTGGCTCGATGAGATCATCGTCAAGTGTCTGAGCGGACCCGGGCATGAGGATGAAGTCCGCGCGCAGTGCGCGCGGATCAACGCCGCGCTCGCTGCCTACGAGCTTCACTGGCACGACGCCGAAAAGCTCATCCTGGGTCTGATCAAGGCGCAGACCGCCATCGGGCTCGACCTGTTCGTGCTCGAGGCGGCCGCCAAGGGCGGCCATGTCGTCTGGGAACTCGGCATCGACCGCGTCTCGCCACTCGATGAGGTTGACTTCGAGCAACTGGTCGCCTGGGCCGAGGTTGATCCGGTAACGCGCTATCCGCTGCTCGGCGCGGGATTGCCCATGTTCGCGACCGAGGCCATGGACACCGACACCGGCCTTTCCGAACGGTTCCTCGCCCTTCTCAACCGTGCACCCGACAGATATGCCTTTCTCGACCGCGGCGCTTATCGCTTCAGCCCTTCTGGGTGGGTCGGGTCGCTTGCCGTCCGGCTCGAGCGCCGCCTTGCTCTGCTCGACGGTCTGCGCAGCATAGCCGATCCCGCGATCGACCGCTGGATCGCTGCCATCACCCCGCAAATCCAAGTCCAGATCGCCCGCGAGCGCGAACGCGAAGCGCGCGACGAGGAGAGCTTCGAATGAATGGCCGGAATCGCGCCCGGAATCAGGCAGAACAGCGGACTAGTGAACGATCGACAGCTCATCGCAACCTAATTGCCGATTTTGGAAAGGCGGCACTGTCTCCAAGCCCACCTTTCTCGGGCTCACTAAAATTGAAGAACGAACGGCGGCTTTCGGGTCTAGCGGCTGAACGGTCGAAAGACCGGAATTAGGGCGCAAAGCTGCCAGGAGGAAGGTGTCCGTACGATCGGCAGCTAACCTAATCTCGCTCCCGATTGCGGACAGTCAGGATTGTCCCCGGTAGCCGCCATTATACCTGTGAGGGGCCCAGCACGTACCCACGACCAAGCAAGATCCAGGCTGACCAGAATGGGCTCGACTTCCGGCTGCGTCGGAGCATTGGTGCTGTCAGTGAATCGCGGTCAGGATACTGGCCGCTGCCTCGATCGGTCGGACCGGCGGGGCTCTGGGTGGTGGGAGTGGCAAGGTGCTGCTCCGTTAAGGAGACCACCCATGACCAAGTTCAAGCTCACCGATATCCACACGCTCATCCTGTCCGCGGCCGCCTCGCGCCCAGGCGGAAATCTACTGCCGCCGCCCGAAGGTTTGGGCGAACTAAGCGACCAGCTTCGCGCATCCTATAATGACCTCCTCCGGCAGAAGTTCGCGGTTGAGATCGAAACGGACGTTTCGGAACAGGTCTGGCGCAGCGATGAGGGCAAGACCTACGGCCTTGTCCTGACCGAGAAGGGGAAAGCGGCAGCGGCCGAGCAGGCATCTTCTTCCAAGAAGGCGGCGAGGAAAATCGATGTCGTCCTCGATCTGCTGCGGCGGGAAAAGGGCGCGACCCTCGCTGAACTCGTCGATGCGACGGGGTGGCTGCCGCATACCACGCGGGCAGCACTGACGGGCCTGCGCAAGAAGGGCCATGTCCTCGACAAGGCCACCCGCGACGGCGCGACCTGCTACTCGATCCTCGCGGCCGCTTGATCATGGGAAAGATCGAGAAGCAGATCGCTGCGCTGACGACCATGTCGTCGGCGCAGCTCCGGGAGGAATGTCAGCGCCTGATTGATGGCGAGCCGGCCGCGATTCCCGATCACTTGATGCGACGCCTCGTCGCCTATCGAATCCAGGAGCGCCGTCATGGCGGATTGCCTGCCGCAGTCCTTCGCGAGCTGAAGCGGAGTCCTTCCGACGAGGCTCAGCAGAACAGGCCAGCGATCGAAGTCCGGCCCGGCACCCGCTTCGTACGCGAGTGGAATGGCCAGACCATATCGGTTGAAGCTTTGGAGGAGGGCTTCATCTGGCAGGACCGGTCCTATGCTTCGCTATCCGCCATCGCGCGGGAGGTTACGGGGGCCCACTGGTCGGGGCCTCGCTTCTTCGGGTTGAAGAATCGTGGCTGAGGCTCCTCGCCCCCAAAAGCTTCGCTGCGCGGTGTACACCCGCAAGTCGACCGAGGATGGGCTGGATCAGGAATATAATAGCCTGGATGCCCAGTTTGATGCCTGCTCGGCCTATGTGCTCAGCCAGCGTCATGAGGGCTGGACGCTACTCCCTGACCGCTATGATGATGGTGGCTTCTCCGGTGGCAATATGCAGCGGCCGGGGTTGAAGCGCCTGCTTGCCGATGTGGCCGCCGGCAAGGTCGATATCATCGTCCTGTACAAGATCGACCGGCTCACCCGCAGTCTCGCCGACTTCGCCAAGATCGTGGAGATTCTCGACGCAGCGGGCGCCAGCTTTGTCTCGGTGACCCAGGCGCTCAATACCACGACCAGCATGGGACGCCTCATGCTCAACGTGCTGCTGTCCTTCGCACAGTTCGAGCGAGAGATGACCGGCGAGCGGATCCGCGACAAGATCGCCGCTTCGAAGAAGAAGGGCCTTTGGATGGGTGGGCCCGTCCCTCTCGGTTACGTCGTCCAGAACCGAAAGCTGATCGTCGAGGAACAGGAAGCTGAAACGGTTCGCCACATCATGCGGCGCTATCTGGCGCTGTCATCGGTCAACGAGCTGGTCGCGGAGCTGGAGCGGGACGGATATCGCACCAAGGTCCAGAGGCAGGCCAGCGGCCCGCACCGTGGTGGATGCGTCTTCAGGAGGGGCACGCTGTATCATCTGCTCCGCAACCGCATTTATCTCGGCGAGATCGTCCACAAGGGTGCCGCCTATCCCGGCGAGCACGAACCCATCGTGCCGATGGCGCTCTGGCACGAGGTTCAGGACAAGATGGCCGCACAGGCAAGCGGCGGAGCGAGGCGCAGCCGCGTTCGAAATCCCAGCCTGTTGATCGGCTTGATCGTCGACGGGCTGGGCCGCGCCATGACCCCAACCCACGCAAAGAAGGGTTCGCGAAACTATCGCTATTATGTGACCCGCCCCGAGCACATCGCCGAAGAGCCTGCGTGGCGTGTGTCAGCGCATGATGTCGAAGGCCTTGTCTGCACCCAGCTCACGGACTTGCTCCGGGACGAAGTGAAACTGATCGACCTGACGAACGCGCACGCATTGGCGGCGGACCAGACTCAGAAGGTCCTGTGGGCAGCGGAACGTGCGGCTTCGACGCTGAAGGCTGGATTCCCACCCGACAAAGAGATGCTGCTTCACAAGATAATCGAACGGGTCAGTTTGCACGATCAGCAGATATCGATCGAGCTGAAGTCAGACGGGCTGTTCCAGCTGCTGGGACTGGACCCTGCCGAAATAGCACCGATCGCCATCTCGACTGCGGCGGTGCGGGTCCGGCGTGGTCATCAAATCCGGCTGATCATTCCAGGGCCGGCCATCGCCAAGGCGGTGGAGCGCCACCGCGATCCCAAGCTCGTGGCGCTGATCGGGGATGCCGTTACGGCCAGAGACCTCGTTCTGTCATCGAGCGGCAAGCCGCTGCAGCAGATTGCTTCTGAAAATGGTCGGTGCCGGAAGCGGCTCGCTAAGCTGCTCGCGGTGAGCTTCCTGGCCCCCGATATCGTGACCGCCATCGTTGAAGGCCGTCAGCCATCCACCTTGACGCCTACCGCGCTACTCGCGGTCGATCTCCCGATGGCGTGGAACGAACAACGAAGCCTGCTCGGCGTTGCCTGATCCGACTGGGGTCAGAAAATGGGCCGCCTGAGACGCGGCCCATTTTTTTCGAGCATAAGGCGCCGGACGGCCCGTCTCTTGACCGCAGTCCATGGCGCGTCGCTCAAAAATCGCGCGGAACTGCGGGAGAATCGGGAGCCCCGCCGAAGCGGTGACTCTTTGATCCGGCTCTTATGGACTGTTTGGTGCGGTCGAGAAGACTCGAACTTCCACGGCCTTTCGGCCACAACGACCTCAACGTTGCGCGTCTACCAGTTCCGCCACGACCGCACACCGAGTAGAATCCCGGCGGGCCGGGATGCTGGTAGGCGCGTGCCACTAGCAAAGCGGATCGGCGGGTGCAATCGCTTTCTCCGGCCTTTTTCCTCAGTAGAGGAACATCGGCATGCCTTCGACATGGGTGAGCTTGGGCCGATAGCGCGCGCTGTCGTAGAGCGCCTCGACATCGACCGTCTTGGTGCCGCCGAGCAGCGTGTCGATCGGCACATGGGTATAGTTGCCGTCGCGCAGTGCGAGCATCCGGCCGGTCTCGCCCGCCTCGATCTTGCGCACCGCGAGCCCGCCGAAGGCGAAGCCCACCATCCGGTCGAGCGCGTCGGGATCGCCCGAGCGCATCAGATAGGCGAGCTGCTGGACGATCGTGCCCTCCTTCGCCCGTTCCTCGATCAGCAGCGCCAGCCGCCGGCTGACCGCCTGCTCGCTGCGCTGCGTCGCCGACAGCCGGCGCTCGGCCGAGGTTTCGTCGTCGCCGCTGAGCTTGGCGCCCTCGGAGATGACGCACATCGCATAGGCGCCGGGCCGGCTGCGGCGGTCCTCGACGAGCAGCGGCAGCAATATATCGGGGTCGGCCGGCACCTCGGCGATCACGGTGCGGTCGACCTGCGCGAGGAAGCCGGCGAGCAATGCGGTCTCGCCCGAACGCCGTCCGAACAGCTCGACCACCGCGATCCGCTCATGGCTTTCGGCCGTGGTCCGCAGCGCGTTGATCGCATCGACCGAGCGGGTGATCGCGGTCGAGAAGCCGATGCAATAATCAGTGCCGAACACGTCATTGTCCATCGTCTTGGGGATCGAGATCACCGGGAAGCCCTGCTGCGACAGATGCGCCGAGAAACGCAGCGTGCCGTCCCCGCCGAGCGTGATCAGCGCGTCGACATCAAGCGCGTCGAGCACTGTGAGCACATGCGCGGTCCGGTCCCCGCCCGCAACGGTGCGCGGATCGGTGCGCGAGGTGTGCAGCATCGTCCCGCCGGCCCGGTCGATCCCCCGCACCGCCTCGCGGTCGAGCACCACGCTGTGCGCCGCGACGCTAAGGCGATCGGCGGGATCGATCTCGAGAAAGCCCTGCCAGCCGCGCTTGAACCCGATCACGTCCCAGCCGCGGTCGAGCGCCGACAGCGTGATCGAGCGAATGCAGGGGTTGAGGCCCGGCACGTCGCCGCCTCCGGTGAGAACTCCGATGCGCATCGGCCGATGCCCTCCCTAGCTGCGTCATTCCCGCGAAAGCGAGGCCCGATGTGGTGGCTCAGCTGCCGGTCGGGCCGATGAAACTCAGGTGGAGGTTCTTGGCTCCGCGCGGAATGTCGACCGCGGCGCTGTCGAATTCGGCCGAAGCGCCCGGCGCCAGCATCGGCACGGGGCGCGTGATCGTCCAGCTGTAGACCGTGCGCCCCTGGGTGTCGCGAAGCTCGGCGCGGATGTCGCGGACTGTCTGCGGAATTTCGGTGGGGTTGACGATGCGTCCCGTCACCGCGAGCAGCTCGTTGCCGCTGGCGGTCTCGCGCCGATCGGGCTTGCGGGTCATCTCGATCACCAGCGGCACCGGCGCCGGGGTGATGCCCAGCCGCTCGGCCAGCTTGTCGGGCCCGATCGCGACCACCGCGCCGATCGCCGCGAGCAGCACCAGCGCAATGATCACCGCCGCGATCGTCAGCAGCTTGCCGATATTGCGCCGCGGGCGCGCGACGACGATGTCGCGGATCGGCGGAAGCTCCGCGGGGCCGTCATATCGCGCCTGCACCTCGCTTTCGGGCTGTTCGGTGCCGGGCGCGGCGGGCGGCGGCACCGGCTCGACCGTATCGGGCGACGCGACCGTCGCGGGCGGCAGATCGGCGCTTCCGAACAGGTCGCGCGGCGCATCGGCCAGATCGAGCGTCGCCGCCTCCTGAAACCAGCTATGGCGGCAATTGGCGCAGCGCACCTGCCGTCCCGACGGCCCGATCGAGGCGTCGGGAACGAGATAGCGGGTCTGACAGGCGGGGCAGGATAATATCATTTGCCGCATCACTAACCACGACGCGACTCAGGCTGCAAGCATTTGCGGGAGCGAAGCGGCTGTGCCATGGCGAGGCCATGCTGAGGGTGCGAAATCGATGAGCGCGGCGGGCGCCCACATCGTTCAGTTCGAGAATGTCGGACTGCGCTACGGGGCCAGCGCCGAAACGCTGAGTGACCTCAGCTTCCAGCTCGCGACCGGCAGCTTCTATTTTCTCACCGGCCCGTCGGGAGCCGGGAAAAGCTCGCTGCTGCGGCTCGTCTATCTGGCGCAGCGGCCGAGCCGCGGGCTGATCCGCATGTTCGGCGAGGACGTGGTGACGCTGCCGCGGGCGCGGATTCCGGACTTTCGCCGCCGCATCGGCACCGTGTTCCAGGATTTTCGCCTGATCCCGCATCTGTCGGCTTATGAGAACATCGCGCTGCCGCTGCGGGTCAACGGGGTCGCCGAAGCCGATATCGACGCGCCAGTGCGCGAGATGCTCGAATGGGTAGGATTGTCGGCCCGCGCTGCTGCTCGCCCCGCGACGCTGTCGGGTGGCGAGCAGCAGCGCGTCGCGATTGCGCGGGCGGTGATCGGCCGCCCCGAGCTGCTCGTCGCCGACGAGCCAACCGGCAATGTCGACCCCGACATGGCCGAGCGGCTGCTCTACCTGTTCGAGGCGCTCAACAAGCTGGGCACCACCATCCTGGTCGCCACCCACGATCTCCACCTGATCCCCCGCGTCGCCAACGCGCAGGTCATCCGCCTCGACAAAGGCCGCCTCGCCGCGCCGCCCGCCGATGCGATCCGCACGCAGGGGACAGGCTGATGCCGCTGTTCGGGAGGGGATCGGGAAGCTGGCTGACCAGTGCGGCCGGTCGGCGGCTGCTGCCCGAGGGCTGGCTGTCCGGGCCGATGCCATGGGTCATCGCGATCATGATGTTCCTGACGGTGCTGGCGGCGGCGGCCGGCCTGGCGCTCGGCTTCGCCGCGCACGGGCTCAGCACCCATTTGTCGGGGCAGATCACCGTCCAGATCGTCGACGCCGACCGCGAACGCCGCGACGAGGCCGCCGCGCGGATCGTCGACGCCGCGGGCAAGCTGCCGGGTATCGCCTCGGTCCGCCGGATCAGCGACGCCGAGATGACCGAACTGCTCCGTCCCTGGCTCGGCGCGGGCCTCGCCGACAACGACCTGCCGGTTCCCGCGATGATCGATCTCGCCTTCGCGCCGGGCACGCCGGGCGGCGTCGAGGCTGCCGCGGCGGCCGTACGCGCGATCAGCCCGCGCGCGCGGATCGATGCGCACGCGCAATGGCTTGCGCCTCTGGCGGGGCTGATCGGGTCACTGCGCTGGCTCGCGGCGGTGCTCGTGCTGCTGATGGCGGCGGCGGCGGCTTTCACCGTGGTGCTCGCCGCGCGCGCCGCGCTCAACACCCATCAGGCGACGATCGAAGTGATGCACCATCTCGGCTCGACCGACGAGCAGATTGCCCGCCTGTTCCAGCGCCGCATCGCCACCGACGCGCTGTTCGGCGGGCTGATCGGCCTGCTGCTCGCCAGCGTCGTCGTGTTCGCGCTGGGCGAGCGGATCGCCAAGGTGGGATCGGACCTGCTCGGTTCGGTCGAGCTTCCGCTCGGCGCGTGGGGGGTGCTCGCGCTGCTGCCGATCGCCGGAACGATGCTGGCGATGCTGGCGGCGCGGATGACGATCCTGGTCGCGCTGCGGCGCCGGCTGTGAAGGGGGGCTGCCGATGATCGTGCGGACGCTGGCGGGCGCGCTGCTGCTGTGGATCGCAGGCTTCATGCTGTTCGCGCTGTTCCTGCCCCAGCCCGCCGCCGACGGCATCGGCACCGACGGCATCGTGGTGATGACCGGCGGCCGCGGACGGGTCGAGCGCGGCCTCGCGCTGCTCGCCGCGAAGCGCGCGAAGCGGCTGTTGATCTCGGGCGCCGATCGCCGCGTGCAGCCGCATGAGCTCGCCGCACAGTTCAAGGCCAAGCCCGCGCTGATCGATTGCTGCGTCGATCTCGGCCACGAATCGGTCGACACCCGTTCGAATGCCGAAGAAGCGGCGGGGTGGATCGCGCGAAATCGCTATCGGTCGATCCGCCTGGTGACGTCCGATTGGCATATGGTGCGCGCGCGCTTCGATCTCGAATCGATGACGCCCGATGACCTCGTCATCGTCGCCGACGCGGTGCGGACCGAGCCCGGGCTCGTCGATCTCGTCCGCGAATATAATAAGTATCTGCTGCGGCGTATCGCGCGGCTGGTCGGGATATGAGGGTGGCGCTGCGCTCGGCGCTGTTCGCTCTGGTCTTCTACGCCGGCACCGTGATCGCGGTGCTCAGCGCCTTTCTGCTGGTGCCGTTCGGGCCGCACGTGCTGCGGCGCCAGGCGCTGCTCTGGGCTGGTTTCCACCGCTGGTGCGCGCGCTTCATCCTCGGCATCCGCACCCGCGTCGAAGGCGATGTGCCCGCGGGCCCCCATCTGTTCGCCGCCAAGCATCAGTCGATGTTCGAGACGCTCGAACTGCTGCTGATCATCGACGATCCCGCCGCGGTGCTCAAGCGCGAGCTCGCCGATCTGCCGCTGTTCGGACAGGTGGCACGCCGCGCCGGGGTGATCCCGGTCGACCGCTCGGGATCGGCAAGCGCGCTGCGCCGGATGATCCGCGCCGCGATCACGGCGCGCGATACGGGCCGCTCGATCCTGATCTTCCCCGAAGGCACCCGCGTCGCCCCCGGCGAGGCGCCCCCGCTCCAGCCGGGCTTCGCCGGGCTCTACAAGCAGCTGCGCCTGCCGGTTGTCCCCGTCGCGCTCGACAGCGGCCGGCTATGGCCGCGCAACAGCTTCCTCAAGCGCCCTGGCGTGGTGACGATGCGCTTCGGCGATCCGATCCCCCCGGGGCTGCCCCGCGCCGAGATCGAGGCCAGGGTCCACGCCGCGATCAACGCGCTGGACGCTGGTTGCTCGACCTCACCCTAAAGCCCTCCCTGCGGGAGAGGGTTGGGTAAGGGTCTCCGACGCCGCTTGTGGCCACCACCGGCCGCCCACGCTCGGCTTCCCTCGCTCCTCCTCGCCAGCGAGCCGGACTCCCCGAAGGCACGGATTCCAGCGCGTGGGGCCGCTAATGCGATCGCCCGAAATCGGGGGCGGCGTCGTCCTGGCCCTGCTCGATGATCGAGCGGCGGACCGCGCGGGTGCGGGTGAACAGATCGAACAGCGCGTCGCCGTCGCCCCAGCGGATCGCGCGCTGGAGCGCGGTCAGATCCTCCGAAAAGCGCTGGAGCATCTCGAGCACCGCGTCGCGGTTCGCCAGGAAGACGTCGCGCCACATCGTCGGATCCGACGCCGCGATCCGGGTGAAGTCGCGGAACCCGCCCGCCGAGAATTTGATCACCTCGCTCTGCGTCACCTCCTCCATGTCGGAGGCCGTGCCGACGATCGTATAGGCGATCAGATGGGGCAGATGGCTCGTCACCGCGAGCACCAGATCGTGATGCTTCGGATCCATCGTCTCGACATTGGCGCCGAGCCTGCGCCAGAATTCCTCGACGCGCTGCACTGCGGTCGGATCGGCGCCCTCGGGCGGGGTGACGATGCACCAGCGCTGGTTGAACAGCGTCGCGAAGCCCGCATCGGGGCCGCTATGCTCGGTGCCGGCGACCGGATGCGCGGGAATGATCGTCGCGCCCGGCAACACCTCGACGAGCGCGGCGAGCACGCTCGCCTTCGAAGAGCCGACGTCGCTAATGATCGCGTCGGCGGGGAGATCATCGGCGATCTCCGCCCCGACCGCGCCCATCGCGCCCACCGGCACGCACAGGATCACCAGATCGGCATCGACCACCGATGCGCCCGCCGTATCGGTCACGTCGTCGACGAAACCGAGCGCGCGCGCGCGCGCTCGAACTTCAGCGCTCGCATCGTGGCCGGTCAGCCGCACCGTCGGCATCGTCGCCTGGACCGCGCGCGCGATCGACGACCCGATCAGACCGAGCCCGATGATCGTTACCCGAGCGAAGGGCAGCATCAGCCCGCCGCCTCGACCAGCCCGCGCAGCGCCGCGGCGAGGCCCGTGACCTGCTCTTCGGTTCCGATCGTGATCCGCAGCCCGTGCGGCAACCCCTGCCCCGGCAGCCAGCGCACGATATAGCCCGCCGCCATCAGCCCGTGATAGGCGGCTTCCGCGGTGAGCCGCCCCTCGAACAGCACCAGCGAGAAATTGGCCTTGCTCGGCACCGCGCGAATCCCCTTATTGCCGAGGCTCGCGATCTCGCGTTCGAACCAGTCACGCCAGCGGAGGTTGTGCGCACGGCTCCGCGCGACGAAGGCCGGGTCGCCGAGCGCGGCGACAGCGGCCATCTGGCCCGCGGTGGTGACGTTGAACGGCGCGCGGATCTTGTGCATCGCCTCGATCACGCGGGCGCTCGCATAGCCCCAGCCGATCCGTTCCGCGGCGAGGCCGTGGATCTTCGAGAAGGTGCGGGTGACGAGCAGGTTGGGCGCCGTCCGCGCGAGCGCGAGCGCGCCGTCCTCCTCTTCGGGGGCGAGATATTCGGCATAGGCCTGATCGATCACCAGCAGACAATCGGCCGGGGTAGCGGCGTGCAGGCGCGCGATCTCCGCCGCCGACGCATAGGTGCCCGTCGGATTGTTGGGATTGGCGACGAAAATCACCCGTGTGCGCGGGCTGATATGCGCGATCAGCGCATCGATGTCGGTGGCATAATCCCGATCGGGCGCCTCGATCGGCTCCGCGCCGACGCGCCGTGCCGCGATCGGATAGACCGAAAAGCCGTAACGCACAAAGAGCACCTCATCGCCCTGTCCGGCGAAGGCCCCCGCGGCGAGATGGAGGATTTCGTCCGAGCCGGTGCCGTGGATAATCCGCGCGGGATCGAGCCCGTGCGCCGCCGCGATCGCCTCGCGCAGCGCGACCGCCGCTGCGTCGGGATAACGATCGAGCGACTCCGCCCCGGCGAGGAAGCCGGCGCGCGCGGCTTCGCTGGTGCCGAGCGGGTTTTCGTTCGAGGATAGCTTGGCCACCTTGCGGCCGTCATCGGTGGTCGAGCGCCCTGGAACATAGGCGGCGATGGCGGCGATCCAGGGCTTGGGTGCGAGAGCGTGCGTCATGGCCGCGCTTTAAGGAGGATGTACGGATGCTGCAACCACGGGCCGCTGCCGCCAGGGCGAGCGTTGACAGCCCCCCGGCCGCGTCCTAGCCCCACAGCCCCATGATCCACGACAGCCGTTTCGGCCTTGCCCGTTCCGTGACATTGGCCGGCCCGTTGCGGCTGGACGGCGGCGCGCGGCTGGCGCCGGTCGAAATCGCCTATGAAACCTATGGCCATCTCGACGCCGAGGGATCGAACGCGATCCTGATCTGCCATGCGCTGACCGGTGACCAGCATGTCGCCTCGACCCATCCGATCACCGGCAAGCCGGGCTGGTGGACGCGGATGGTGGGCGCGGGCAAGCCGATCGATCCGGCGCGCCACTTCATCGTCTGCGTCAACGTGCTGGGTTCATGCCTCGGCAGCTCGGGGCCGGCGACGACCGACCCCGACGCCGGCGCGCCTTATGCGATGCGCTTTCCCGTCATCACGATCCGCGACATGGTCCGCGCCCAGGCGATACTGCTCGACCATCTCGGGGTCGGCGTGCTGCGCGCCGTGGTCGGCGGATCGATGGGCGGGATGCAGGTGCTCGAATGGGCGGCGACCTATCCCGATCGCGTACGCTCGGCGGTGGCGATCGCCACCGCGGCGCGCCACTCGGCCCAGAACATCGCCTTCCACGAAGTCGGGCGCCAGGCGATCATGGCCGATCCGAAATGGCGGGGCGGCGATTATTATGCCGATGGCGATCCGCCCGCCGCGGGGCTGGCGGTGGCGCGCATGGCGGCGCACATCACCTATCTCTCCGAAGCGGGGCTGACCGACAAATTCGGCCGCCGCCTGCAGGACCGCGGCGCCAAGAGCTTCGGATTCGACGCCGATTTCCAGGTCGAATCCTATTTGCGCCATCAGGGGATCAGCTTCGTCGATCGGTTCGACGCCAACTCCTACCTCTATATCACCCGGGCGATGGACTATTTCGATCTCGCCGAGGAGCATGGCGGCCTGCTCGCCAACGCCTTCCAGCGCTCCGCGACACGCTTCTGCCTGGTGAGCTTTGACACCGACTGGCTCTATCCGACCGCCGAATCGCGTGCGATCGTGCACGCGCTCAACGCGGCGGGAGCGCCGGTCAGCTTCGTCGAGCTATCCTCGCCGTTTGGCCACGACGCCTTCCTGCTCGACGTTCCCGAGCTCAACCGGGTGGTCGACGGCTTCCTGCGCGCCGGCGAGGCGGCGTGAGCGCGCTTCGCCCCGATCTAGCGATCATCGCCGACCATGTCGCGGCCGGATCGCGCGTGCTCGACGTCGGCTGCGGCGACGGCGAACTGATGGACGTGCTGCGCGCCAAGCATTGCGACGCGCGCGGGATCGAGATCGATCCGGCCAATGTCTCACTGGCGGTGGGACGCGGTCTTTCGGTGGTCCAGGGGGATGCCGATACCGATCTGGTCAACTATCCCGACAACGCGTTCGATTATGCGATATTGAGCCAGACGCTGCAGACCGCGCGCGCGCCCGACAAGGTGCTCGCCGAGTTGATGCGGATCGGCCGCCACGCGTTCGTATCCTTTCCCAATTTCGCCTATTGGCGCGTGCGCCTGAGCCTGGCCTGGGGCGGCCGCATGCCCGTCACCCCGGCGCTGCCGGTCAGCTGGTACGAGACTCAGAACATCCACCAGCTCACGATCGACGATTTCCGCGCCTTCGTGAAAGAGCGCGGCATCACCGTCGAACAGGCCTGGTTCCTCACCGGCGCCCGCCGGCGCGGCGCGGCCGCCGCCAATCTGCGCGCCGAACATGCGGTGTTCCTGCTCAGGCGCTGAGCCGGCAGGGAGTCAGCGCCTCATCCACAGGCTCAGGTCGAAAAAGTCGGCGGTGATCCAGCCTTCGACATAGTTGAGATAGAACAGCGCGAACGCCGCGGCCGAGACGATCGTCGTCCAGAGCACCGTCCGCCACACCGAAAAGCGCGGCGTCGCGCTTTCGGCCTGGCCGGGAACATAGGCCTCGGGCTCGGGACTCGATCGCAGCCGGAAGGGCAACACGAGGAACAGGCAGCCCCACCAAAACAGCAGATAGATCGCGATCATCGAGCTGAATTTCATGCTGCTCCTCTAATCCTGTCGCCCAGCGACGACAGGGTCCAAGCTCACACCCGGATGATCGACACGTCGACCACCGGCTTTTTGCCGGTCCACGCGCTTGCGCGCCTCCGCACCGCGAGGCGGATCGCCTCGCGGAGCTTGGCCTGGTCGCGGCCGCCCTTCGCCGCCGCCTCGGCCGCGGCGAGGCAGGCATCCTCGAGGAAGTCGTCGCGATCTTCCTCGACCGGCAGCCCTTGGAGCAGGATGGCGGGCTCGCCCCTGACCGCTCCCTTGGCGTCGATCGCCACGCTCACCCCGATCAGCCCATATTGGCCGATCCGCCGCCGCTCGTTGATCGTGCTGCCGTCGGCGGGCAGGATCACGTCGCCGTCGAGCACGAGCCGGCCGACCCGCTCCTGCCCGATCGCGCGCGGGCCGTCGGGAGCGAGGCGCACCACGGTGCCATTCGACTGGACGATGCCCTTGCTGATCCCCTGCGCCTTCGCGAAGCGCGCCTGTTCGGCCATATGGCGGAGTTCGCCGTGCACCGGCAGGATGATCTCCGGCCGGATCCATTTGTACATCAGCGCGAGATCGGGCCGACCGGGGTGCCCCGAAACATGGACCTCGGCCTGGCGTTCGGTGACCATCTCGATCCCCTTGGCGGCAAGCGCGTTCTGGATCCGGCCGATCGCCAGTTCGTTGCCCGGAATCTGCTTCGAGGAGAAGACCACGGTGTCGCCCGCGGCCAGCTTGATAGGGTGGCTGTCGAACGCGATCCGCGCAAGCGCCGCGCGCGCCTCGCCCTGGCCGCCGGTGGCGATGATCATCACCTCGCGGCGCGGCAGCTTCATCGCCTCGTCGACATCGATCGTCGGCGGGAAGCCCTTGAGATAGCCGCTCGCCTTGGCGACCCGGATGATACGGTCGAGCGAACGGCCCGCGACGCAGAGCTTGCGGCCCGTGTCGAGCGCGACTTCGCCGAGCGTCTGCAACCGCGCCGCGTTCGAGGCGAAGGTGGTGACGAGCACGCGCTCCTCGCAGGCGCCGATCACCTCGTCGAGCCCCTTGCGGACATCGGCCTCCGAACCCGAGGATTCGTCATTGAACACGTTGGTCGAATCGCACACCAGCGCGAGGACGCCCTGGTCGCCGATCGCGGTCAGCTCCTCGGCGGTCGAGGGAACGCCCAGCAGAGGTTGCTCGTCGATCTTCCAGTCGCCGGTGTGGAAGATGCGGCCATACGGTGTGTCGATGAGCAGCGCATTGCCCTCGGGTATCGAATGGGCGAGCGGGACATAGGTGAAGCCGAACGGCCCGAGCTGGAAGCTCGCCTCATTCTCGATGATGTGAAGCTCGACCTTGTCGGTGATCCCTTCCTCGTCGAGCTTGCCGCGGATCAGCTCGGCGGTGAATGGCGTCGCGTAGAGCGGCACCCCGAGATCGGCCGCGAAATAGGGAATCGCGCCGATATGATCCTCGTGCCCGTGCGTGAGCACGATGCCGAGCAGGTCGTCGAGCCGTTCCTCGATGAAGGACAGATCGGGCAGGATCAGTTCGACCCCCGGATAGCCCGGATCGGCAAAGGTGAGGCCGAGATCGACCATCACCCATTTGCCCTGCGTGCCATAGAGGTTGACGTTCATGCCGATCTCCCCGGAGCCGCCAAGCGCGAGGAAGAGCAATTCGTTGCCGGGTGTTGTCACTTAGAAATTTATCCAATCTTTTCTGCTTCGCCGCCCCGGCGGAGCGACGGCCGCTCTTATGCCCGGCCCGTTCTGTAACGCTCGTACAAAATACCGAGCCCCTGGATCGTCAGATCGGGCTCGATGCCGTCGAACGCCTTGCTATGCCGCTCGAACAGCGTGGCGAGGCCGCCGGTCGCGATGACCTTCGCCGGGCGGCCGATCTCGGCCTTCAGCCGCGCGACCAGTCCTTCGATCATCGCGACATAGCCGAAGTAGATGCCGATCAGCATCTGATCCTGGGTCGTCCGGCCGATCACGCTTGCGCTCGCGGGCGCCTCGATCGCAATGCGTGGCAACTTGGCTGCGGCCGCCACCAGCGCATCGAGCGACAGGTTGATGCCGGGCGCGATGATTCCGCCCTTATAGGCGCCGCTATAATCGACGACATCGAAGGTGGTCGCGGTGCCGAAATCGATCAGGATCAGGTCGTCCTGATAGCGGCTATGCGCCGCGATCACGTTCACCGCGCGGTCCGCACCGACGCTCTGCGGCTCGTCGACGTCGAGCGTGACGCCCCATTCTACCGGGGGGCGTCCCGCGACAAGCGCTTCGACCCCGAAATATTTTGAGGCGAGCACCTCGAGATTGTGGAGCGCGCGCGGCACCACGGTCGCGATGATCACCGCATCGATCACTGAACGGTCATGGCCTTCGAGAGCAAGCAGCTGGTGGAGCCATACCGCATATTCGTCGGCGGTGCGGCGCGCATCGGTCGCGATCCGCCAGCGCGCCCTGATCGCGCCGCCGGGCCGCCCCGACTCCGGCCCGGAGTCGATCAGCGCGAAGACGATGTTGGTATTCCCTGCGTCGATCGCAAGCAGCATGGACGGTGAATCCCCTTCGATGATGATGCGCTATAACAGGAAAACGTCGCCCGCGTGCACAAGCTCGATGCGCCCGTCGGCGGTCCGGAGGCGCAGCGCGCCATCGCGCTCGAGGCCGTCATAAAGCCCGTCGACCGTACCTTCGGCGGCGCGAACGCTGAGCGCGGTCCCGCGCGGATGCGCGCGCGCCTGCCAGCGCGCCAGCACCGCTGCGAGGCCCTCGTTGCGCCACCGCGCGAGCCAGGCGGCGAAGCTGGCCGCCAGCTCGGCGAGAAAATCGGCAGGGTCGGGCGCCGGTAGCCCGAGCGCGGCGAGACACGTCGCCGGTCGCTCGACCTCCTCGGGATGATGGGCGAGATTGACGCCGATCCCGACGATCACCGCATCGTCCACGCCCTCGAGCAATATCCCCGAGATCTTGGCGCCGTCGACAAGCACGTCGTTGGGCCATTTGATCATCAGCCGGTCGGGCGCAAGCCAGCCCTGGAGCAGCGCGTCGAGCGCGAGCGCCGCGACCAGCGCCAGCGTCGGCGCTGGGGGATCCCCGGCGATCGGGCGCACCAGCGTGCTTGCATAGAGGTTGCCCGGCGGCGAGACCCAGCGCCGCCCCTGCCGCCCGCGCCCGCCCTCCTGGCGATCGGCGCGCAGCCATGCGCCTTCGGGCGCGCCGCCCCGCGCAAGCGCGGCCATGTCGTCGTTGGTCGAGACCGTGGTCGCGACATGATGGATGGGCAAAGAGGAGCTCAAGATCCGATTCCCATCGACAAATCGAGCGTCGCCCCGGCAACCCGGATCAGAACAGCGACCGCGCGGCCGCCATGCTGGAGACGTCGAGCAAGGGTATCGCCAGATAGCCGAGCGGCGACACCGCGAGCGCCGACACCAGGATCAGCCCGCCCTCGATCTTCGAATCGCCCGCCGCATAGGCCGGCGCCGGATCGTCAAAATACATCGTCTTGACGATCTTGAGATAATAGAAGGCGCCGATCACCGAGGTGGCGATGCCGATCATCGCGAGCGGCCAGAAGCCCGCCCGAACGAGCGCGTCGAACACCAGGAATTTGGGCCAGAAACCGAACAGCGGCGGAATCCCGGCGAGGCTGAACATGAATATCGCGAGCGCCGCCGCAAGGCCGGGGCGCGAACGCGACAGCCCCGACAGGCTGGCGATCGACTCGACCGGCTCGCCATCGGCCCCGCGCATTTGCAGTACGCAAAGGAAGCTGCCGAGCGTCATCGCGATATAGACCGCCATATAGGTCATCGTCGCGGCGACGCCCTCGGCGGTGCCCGCGGCGAGGCCGAACAGCGCGAAGCCGACATTGTTGATCGACGAATAAGCGAGCAGCCGCTTGAAATTGCTCTGCCCGATCGCCGCCACGCCGCCGAGGATCGTCGAGGCGAGCGCCGAGAAGATCACGATCTGCCGCCATGCGTCGGTGCCCGGACCCATCGCGTCGACCGCGACCCGCATCAACAGCGCCATGCCCGCGACCTTGGGCGCCGAGGCGAAGAATGCCGTGACCGGCGTCGGCGCGCCTTCGTAGACGTCGGGGGTCCACATGTGGAACGGCACCGCCGAGATCTTGAAGGCGAGGCCCGCGAGCACGAACACCATGCCGAACAGCTGGCCGGTCGTCATCCCACGCGCGAGCGCGTCCGAGATGCCCGCGAACAACGTGGTCCCGGTGAAGCCGTAGAGCAGCGAGATGCCGTAGAGCAGGATGCCGCTTGCGAGCGCGCCCAGCACGAAATATTTGAGCCCGGCCTCGGCCGAACGCGCATCGCGGCGCATGAAGCTGGCCAGCACATAGGCCGACAGCGACTGCAGCTCGAGCCCGACATAGAGGGTGAGCAGGTCGCCCGCCGACACCATCATCCCCATGCCGACCGCGGAGAACAGGATCAGGATCGGATATTCGGCGCGCAGCTGGCCCGCGCGGCCGAAGAAGCCCGGGGCGATCAACACCGAAACCGCCGCGGCGATATAGATCAGCAGCTTGGCGAAGGCCGCGAAGCTGTCGGCGATATAGAGGCCGTCGAAGCCGGGACCGCCATTGCCGGCGGGTCCGAGCAGCGCGAAGCCCGCCGCGCCGAACAGCGCGACCGCGCCCCAGCCGATCGCGCGGGTCAGCCCGTCGCCGCCAAAGGCCGCGACCATCAGCAGCAGCATCCCCCCGATCGACAGGATCAGCTCGGGCATGGTGAGAGCGAGCGAGGCGGTCATCGGGATCATGGGTGCGCCTCCGCGCTATGGTCAGAATCGGGCGCGGCCGGGGCCTTGCCCATCGCCACCCGGGCGTCGCCATGCGGCGACGCCGGCGCGAGCCGAGCGAGGACCGCGCCGACATCGTTGCGCATCGGCGCGAGGAAGCTTTCGGGATAGACCCCCATCCACAGGACCGCGAGCGCGATCGGGACGAGCATCGCCAGTTCGCGCGCCGAAAGATCGGGCATCGCCGCGGCGTCGGCGTTGCGCGACGCGCCATAGGCGACCCGCGCGTAGAGGTAGAGCATATAGGCCGCGCCGAGGATCACGCCGGTGGTCGCCACGAACGCCACCCAGCTCGAAATCTCATAAGCGCCCACCAGCGCCAGGAATTCGCCGATGAAGTTGCTGGTGCCCGGCAAGCCGACCGAGGCCATCGTGAACAGCAGGAACAGCAGCGCATATTGCGGCATATTGTTCGAAAGCCCGCCATAGCGCGATATTTCGCGGGTGTGCAGGCGATCGTAGATCACCCCGACGCACAGGAACAGCGCGCCCGAGACCAGGCCATGGCCGAGCATCACCATCAGCGCGCCTTCGATCCCCTGCCGGTTGAACGCGAACAGGCCGATCGTGACGAAAGCCATGTGAGCGACCGACGAATAGGCGATCAGCTTCTTCATGTCCTCCTGGACCAGCGCGATCAGCGAGGTCGCGATCACCGCGACCATCGACAGCCCCATCACGAGCCACATCAGCTCGGCCGAGGCGATCGGGAACATCGGCAGCGAGAAGCGGACGAAGCCGTAGCCGCCCATCTTGAGCAGCACGCCGGCGAGGATCACCGAGCCCGCGGTGGGCGCCTGGACATGGGCGTCGGGCAGCCAGGTGTGGACCGGCCACATCGGCATCTTGACCGCGAACGAGGCGAAGAAGGCGAGAAACAGCCAGGTCTGCGCCGATGCCGGGAAATCATAGGCCATCAGCGTGGGGATGTCGGTGCTGCCCGCTTGATTGGCCATCCACAGCATCGCGATCAGCATCAGCACCGAGCCGAGCAGCGTGTAGAGGAAGAATTTGTAGCTCGCGTAGATGCGGTCCGCACCCCCCCAGATGCCGATGATCAGGTACATCGGGATCAGGCCCGCTTCGAAGAAGATGTAGAAGAGGAACAGGTCCTGCGCCGCGAACACGCCGATCATCAGCGTTTCCATCAGCAGGAAAGCCGCCATATATTCGGGCACGCGCTTCTCGATCGCTTCCCATGACGCCGCGATGCAGATCGGCATCAGGAACACCGACAGCACGATCAGCAGCAGCGCGATGCCGTCGATGCCGAGCGCCCAGGCGAAGCGGCCGAACAGCGCGACATGCTCGGTGAACTGCCATTGCGGCCCGCCGACTTCGTAGCGATTCCACAGCAGCACGCCGAGCGCCAGATCGGCCATCGTCGCGGCGAGCGCGATCCAGCGCGCAGCGCGCGCGCCGGCGAAGAGGCAGGCCAGCGCCCCGACCAGCGGGAGCGCGATCATCAGGGAAAGGATCGGAAAACCCATTGCGTCAGCCCACCATCGCCCAGGTCGCGGCGGCCGCCAGGCCGAGCAGCATCACCAGCGCATAAGTATAAAGATATCCGGACTGCGCCCGGCGCGCCAAGGCGCCGGTGCCCGCCACCACCGCGGCGATGCCGTTCGGGCCGAAGCGGTCGATCGTGCCCTGGTCGCCTTTCTTCCACAGCACGCGCCCGAGCCAGAAGGCCGGCACGACGAACAGATAATGATAGAGTTCGTCGAAATACCATTTGTGGAGCAGGAAATCGTAGAGCACGCGGAATTGCGCGGTGAAGCGCGCCGGGATCGAACGGTCGAGCACATAGGCCCACAGCGCGATCAGGAAGCCGAGCGCCATCACGATCGTCGCCGACAATTTGGCGAGCTCGGGGATGCCGTGCATCGCGTGCATCAGATGCTCGTTGAAGGCGATGCTGCCCGCCCAGAAGATGCCGCCCTGCTCGGCATCGAGGAACCAGGGCGCGAAATACCAGCCCGCGAAGATCGCGCCGACCGACAGCGCGATCAGCGGGATCAGCATCGACGCGGGGCTTTCGTGCGGATGATAGCCGGCGTCGCCCTCGACCGCATGCGCATGGCCGTGCGCACCGTGCGCATCGGGCCCGTGCCCGGCATCTTCGTCCGAAGGCGCCTCGTGATGGCCATGGCCGTGCGCATCATGCACCGCATGCTGGATATGCTCGGACCCGGCCCAGCGCGGCGCGCCGAAGAAGGTGAGGAACACCAGCCGCCACGAGTAAAAGCTCGTCAGCAGCGCCGCGAACACACCGACCGCGAAGGCGATCCCCGCCGAGGGCGATCCATTGGCGAAGGCCGCCTCGATGATCGCGTCCTTCGAATAGAAGCCCGCGAAACCGAACAGCCCCGCGACGCCGACCCCGGTGATCGCCAGCGTTCCCGCGGTCATCGCCCAGAAGGTGATCGGGATATGCTTCCTGAGCCCGCCATAATAGCGCATGTCCTGCTCATGATGCATCGCGTGGATCACCGATCCCGCGCCGAGGAACAGCAGCGCCTTGAAGAAGGCATGGGTGAACAGGTGGAACATCGCCGCGCCATAGGCGCCGACGCCCGCCGCCATGAACATATAGCCGAGCTGCGAACAGGTCGAATAGGCGATGACGCGCTTGATGTCGGTCTGGGTCGTGCCGACGGTCGCGGCGAAAAAGGCGGTGGCCGCGCCGACATAGGTCACGACATGCATCGCGGTGGGGCTGACCTCGAACATCGGCGACAGGCGGCACACCATGAACACGCCAGCGGTCACCATCGTCGCGGCGTGGATCAGCGCCGACACCGGCGTCGGGCCTTCCATCGCGTCGGGCAGCCAGGTGTGAAGCCCGAGCTGCGCCGATTTGCCCATCGCGCCGACGAACAGCAACAGGCAGAGCAGCGTCATCAGATCGACCCGCATCCCGAGGAAGCCGATCGACGCGCCCGCATAGCCGGGCGCCGCCGCCAGGATGGCGGGAATCGAAACCGTGCCGAACACCAGGAAGGTGCCGAAGATGCCGAGCGAGAAGCCGAAATCGCCGACGCGGTTGACCACAAACGCCTTGATCGCCGCGGCATTGGCCGAGGGCTTGTGATACCAGAAACCGATCAGCAGATAGGAGGCGAGGCCGACCCCTTCCCAGCCGAAGAACATCTGCACCAGGCTGTCCGCGGTTACCAGCATCAGCATCGCGAAGGTGAACAGGGACAGATAGGCGAAAAAGCGCGGCTGGCTGTCGTCCTCGGCCATATAGCCCCAGCTGTAGAGGTGGACGAGGCTCGACACGCTCGTCACCACCACCAGCATCACCGCGGTCAGCGCATCGACGCGCAGCGCCCAGCTTACCTCGAGCGCGCCTGACCGGATGAAGGTGAGCACCGGTTCGACATAGGCAGTCGTTCCGCCGGCGAGGAAGCCGATGAAGATCGGCCAGCTCAGCGCGCAAGAGACGAACAGCGCCCCGGTGGTGAGGCTCTTGCCCGCGACATTGCCGAGCATGCGATTGCCGAGCCCCGCGACGATCGCGGCGAGCAGCGGCAGGAAGACGATGAGCTTGATCATGCGGCCACACCCACAAGCGTCGTCCCGGCGGAAGCCGGAATCCGTGCACGCGGACCAGCCGGTTCACGCGAAAAGCGGGTCGCTCCGTCCGCAAACCCAGCGTTTATGGGTCCCGGCCTGCGCCGGGATGACGAAAGAATGGGCGTGGAGGACATTCCGGCGATCACCCCTTCATCCGGTTGATGTCGTCGACCGCGATCGTGCCGCGGCCGCGGAAATAGATGACGAGGATGGCGAGCCCGATCGCGGCTTCGCCGGCCGCGACGGTGAGCACGAACATCGCGAACACCTGGCCGACCAGATCGCCGAGATAGGCCGAAAAGGCGACGAGGTTGATGTTCACCGACAGCAGGATCAGCTCGATCGCCATCAGGATGATGATCACATTCTTGCGGTTGAGGAAGATGCCGAACACCCCCATCACGAACAGGATGGCGCTGACCACCAGATAATGTTGCAATCCGATCATGCGCGCAGCGCTCCGCTGGACCGCTCGTCCTGGGCTTGTCGAAGGATCATAGCTCCACCCCCTGGCCGACGGCCGGCTTGACGTTGCGGGTCGCATCCTCGGGACGGCGCATGTTCTGCGCCTCGATCTTCTGCACCTTGGTGCCGCCCCGGATGCGGTGGGTGAGCACGATCGCGCCGATCAGCGCGACCAGCAGCACGAGCCCGGCGCCCTCGAAAATATAGAGGTAGCGCGTGTAGATCAGCGTGCCGAGCGCCTCGATATTGGGCACCTCCTGCGGCGTCGGCGCGACCCGCGCGGCCATGTCGACCCCGCCCGCCGTCCAGGCGCCGACCGCGAAGATCATCTCGGCGGCGAGCACGATCACCAGCAGCACGCCGAACGGCAGATATTGGGCGAAGCCCGCGCGCAGTTCGGCGAAGTCGATGTCGAGCATCATCACCACGAACAGGAACAGCACGGCGACCGCGCCGACATAGACGATCACCAGCAGCATCGCGATGAACTCGGCCCCGACCAGCAGCATCAGCCCGGCCGCGTTGAAGAAGGCGAGGATCAGCCACAGCACGCTGTGCACCGGATTGCGCGCCAGGATGGTCAGCGTCGCCGAGGCGATCACCAGCGTGGCGAACAGATAGAAGGCGATGGTCTGGATCACGGAACCCTCACATCCCCGTTCGTGTCGAGCGAAGTCGAGACACCTGCCTGAACGAAGTGAAGGCACCTCGCTGACGCTCGGCGGTGCCCCTCGACCTCGCCCGGGGCGAACGGAGGGTTTGCTTGGCGTATGAAAGCTTGGCGGCCATTACCGATATGGTGCATCGGCGGCAAGGTTCGCGGCGATCGCGGGTTCCCAGCGGTCGCCGTTGGAGAGGAGCTTGGCCTTGTCGTAGATCAGCTCCTCGCGGGTCTCGGTTGAATATTCGAAATTGGGCCCCTCGACGATCGCATCGACCGGGCAGGCTTCCTGGCAGAAACCGCAGTAGATGCACTTGGTCATGTCGATGTCGTAGCGCGTCGTGCGGCGCGAGCCGTCGTCACGCGGCTCGGCCTCGATCGTGATCGCCTGCGCGGGGCAGACCGCCTCGCACAGCTTGCACGCGATGCAGCGCTCCTCGCCGTTGGGATAGCGGCGCAGCGCATGCTCGCCGCGGAAGCGCGGGGAGAGCGGATTCTTCTCGAACGGATAGTTGATCGTCGCCTTGGCCTTGAAGAAATATTTCAGGGTCAGCCAGTGCGCTTTCACGAACTCCCAGAGCGTGAACGACTTGATGATGTGCGCGACGCTCATCAGAACACTCCGTAGCGGGTGAGCATCAGCCACCCCGAGACAAGGACCACCCAGAACAGCGACAGCGGCAGGAAGATCTTCCAGCCCAGCCGCATCAGCTGGTCGTAGCGGTAGCGCGGCACCGTCGCCTTCACCCAGGAGAAGACGAAGAAGAAGAAGAACAGCTTGGCGAAGAACCAGATGATGCCCGGCACCATGTAGAGCGGCGCCCAGTCGACCGGGGGCAGCCAGCCGCCCCAGAACAGGATCGCGTTCAATCCGCACATCAGCAGCACATTGGCATATTCGCCGAGCCAGTAGAGCGCGAACGCCATCGACGAATATTCGGTCTGATAGCCCGCCACCAGTTCGCTCTCGGCCTCGGTCAGGTCGAACGGCGCCCGCGCGGTCTCGGCCATCGACGAGATCAGGAACACCACCGCCATCGGGAACAGCAGCGGATTGAAGCCATAGCCGTTGATAAACCCGAAAATATGCGCGCGCTGCCCCTCGATGATCGCCGACATGTTGAAGCTGCCGGTCCACAGCACCACCGAGATCAGCACGAAGCCGATCGAGACCTCGTAGCTCACCATCTGCGCGGCCGCGCGCAGCGCCGAGTAGAATGGATATTTGGAGTTCGACGCCCAGCCCGCGATGATCACGCCGTACACCCCGATCGACGAGGCGGCGAGCACGTAGAGCAACCCGACATTGATGTCGGCCAGCACGACCCCGGGGGCGAAGGGGATCACCGCCCAGACGATCAGCGCGACCGTGAAGGTGATGATCGGGGCCAGGATGAACAATCCCTTGTTGGCGGCCGCCGGGACGATCGTCTCCTGCAGGAACACCTTGAGCCCGTCGGCGAAGCTCTGCAGCAGCCCCCAGGGGCCGACGACATTGGGCCCGCGCCGCAGCGCCATCGCCGCCCAGATCTTGCGATCGGTATAAATGGTCATCGCGACCGCGAGCATCAGCGGCAGCGCGATCACAAGGATGCCGATGATCGTCGAGGTGAACCACGCCCATTCATAGGACAGGCCCCAGTTCTGGAAGAGCGCGGTCATTCGATCGACTCCCCTGCCGTCACCCCAGCGAAGGCTGGGGTCTCAGGAGATCGCAGACCGCCCTTGCCGTATGAGATCCCAGCCTTCGCTGGGGTGACGAGAGCGAGTTGAAGGCTCATTCCGCCGCCTCCGCGAAGCTCTGCCCGTGGAGCAGCTCGGCCGAGCAGCGCTGCATCGTGTCGCTCGCGCGCGCGATCGGGTTTGTCAGGTAGAAGTCCTTGATCGGATAGGAGACCGGGCCCGAAACGGCGGCAGCCAGCTTTGGCGGCGCCCATGCATAATCGGCAAGCCCCTCGACCCCCAGATCGGGCACCTCGGCGGCCATCGCCGCGCGCAGCGCATCGAAGCTGTCGAACGGCAGCTTGTGGCCGAGCACGTCGGAGAGCGCGCGCAATATCGCCCAGTCCTCGCGCGCGTCGCCGGGCGGGAACACCGCGCGGTCGCTGCGCTGGACGCGCCCTTCGGTGTTCACATAGGTTCCGGGCTTCTCGGTATAGGCCGCGCCGGGCAGCACGACGTCGGCGGCCGCAGCGCCCGCATCGCCGTGGTGGCCGATATAGACCTTGAAGCTCTTGCCGAAGCCCGCGAGGTCGACATCGTCGGCGCCGAGCAGGAACAGCAGCTTGGGTGCGGCCGCGACCAGATCGGCGAGCCCGCCCTTCTGGCCGTAGCCGAGCATCAGTCCGCCCATCCGCGCCGCGGCGAGATGGACGACATTATAGCCATTCCAATCGTCCTTGATCAGCCCGAGGCTCGCCACGAGCGCGAGCGTCGCGCCCTGCGCGCCGGCCTTGAGCCCGCCGCCGCCGAGGATCAACGCGGGCCGCTGTGCCTTGGCGAAGGCGTCGGTCACCGCCGACGGAAGCTTGCCGAGCAGGCCGAGATCATTGCCGAGCCATTCGACCGGATAGGTGAGGTTCACTTGCTCGCCGATCGCGAACACCGCGGCGCTGCGCTTGACCGCCTTGCGCACGCGCGTGTTGATCAGCGGCGCCTCCCAGCGCAGGTTCGAACCGACGATCAGCACCGCATCGGCGGTCTCGATCCCGGCGATCGTGCTGTTGAAGTTGACCGCGGCGAGATTGGACACGTCATAGTCCATCCCGGTCTGACGGCCTTCGAGCAGCGTCGAGCCCATCTGCGCGAGCAGCGCCTTGGCGGCGTACATCGTCTCGCAATCGAGCTGGTCGCCCGCGATCGCGGCGGCCGAGCTGCCGGCCTTGACCGCCTTGATCGCGGCGAAGGCCTCGGCCCAGCTCGCCTCGACCAGCTTGCCGGCCTTGCGGACATAGGGCCGGTCGAGCCGGCGGCGGACCAGCCCGTCTACCGCGTGGCGCGTCTTGTCCGACGCCCATTCCTCGTTCACGTCCTCGTTGATCCGCGGCAGCACGCGCAGCACCTGCCGGCCGCGGCTATCGAAGCGGACATTGGTGCCGACCGCGTCCATCACGTCGATGCCGGGGGTCTTCTTGAGCTCCCACGGACGTGCCTCGAACGCATAAGGCTTCGACGTCAGCGCGCCGACCGGGCACAGATCGACGACATTGCCCGAAAGCTCGCTCGTCACCGCCTGCTCGAGATAGGAGGTGATCTGCATATTCTCGCCGCGGTAGATCGCGCCGATCTCCTCGACCCCCGAGACCTCCTCGGCAAAGCGCACGCAGCGGGTGCACTGGATGCAGCGCGTCATCGTCGTCTTGACGATCGGCCCCATATATTTGTCGGTGACCGCGCGCTTGTTCTCATGGAAGCGACTGTGCCCCTTGCCATAGGCGATCGACTGATCCTGCAGGTCGCACTCGCCGCCCTGGTCGCAGATCGGGCAATCGAGCGGGTGGTTGATGAGCAGGAACTCCATCACCCCCTCGCGCGCCTTCTTGACCATCGGCGACTGGGTGAACACCTCCTGCTTGTCAGCGGCGGGCAGCGCGCAGGACGCCTGCGGCTTGGGCGGCCCGGGCTTCACCTCGACGAGGCACATCCGGCAATTGCCCGCGATCGACAGCCGCTCATGGTAGCAGAAGCGCGGAATCTCCTTGCCCGCGGCTTCGCACGCCTGGAGCACCGTGGCGCCCGCGGGGACTTCGACTTCGATCCCGTCTACGGTGAGTTTAGGCATTAGTGAGATCCTGCGGCGCGTTCGGGATAAGTCGAGAGGCGATACAAAGTCTCGGCGATCAAGCCGCCCAAGACCTGCTTGCTGAACGTGACGTTGACCCCTTGCTGAAGACAGGGGCCAAAAAGAGGTGAAAGCGCCGCAAAACCAGCCTTTTCGCGCTGACTTCCGGCCGCCGCAAGGGTGATCTCCCGACTCTGCGGCACGTCCTTGACAACGACGCATTCGGCGAATTGACGCAAAGCGATATATGGCCCCGCCACCTCGGCGGGAAAGTCTTTGGCCTCTGCCGCATAATCGATCGAGGCGCCGTTGATCGCCACGCCGCTCTTTCCGAACTCCTTGCGATAAAGCGCCTTATATAGGCTTCCTCGAAATATGGTGGCGGAGAAGCTCATTTCGCCTGATCCCAAGCACTCCGAAGAAGCAAGACGGGAACCGAAATCCTCGGCGTTTTTGTCAGGAAACATTGACAGAAATCGGCGCACCTTCGGTTCGTTGTAGTCGACCAGGCAGGATGCGTACCGATCCATCGTGGAACGAGCCCGATCGGCAGGGCTCAACGAAGCACTGTCGTTGATCTCGGCGGGATCATATCGATGGATTCTCGTGCCCGTCTGTGCTCGGAGTGGAAACGAGCAGAGAACCAGCACCACTCCCGTCCATGCCGACACGACGGAAAGCGATCCCCGCCTTCGCGGGGATGACGGTGAGGGGAGCTTCACTCCGCCGCCTCCATCATCGTCCCGCCCGCATTGCCGCGTTCGGCGATGCGGCGTTCGACCTCGGGGCGGAAATGGCGCAGCAGGCCCTGGATCGGCCAGGCGGCCGCGTCGCCCAATGCGCAGATGGTGTGGCCCTCGACCTGCTTGGTGACGTCGAGCAGAATGTCGATCTCCTCGACCGCCGCGTCGCCCGTGCGCAGCCGCTCCATCACCCGCCACATCCAGCCGGTGCCCTCGCGGCATGGCGTGCACTGGCCGCAGCTCTCATGCTTGTAGAAATAGGACAGGCGGCTGATCGCGCGGACGATGTCGGTCGACTTGTCCATGACGATGACGGCGGCGGTGCCGAGCCCAGAGCCCAGTGCCTTCAGGCCGTCGAAGTCCATCGGCGCGTCCTTGATCTGCGCGGCGGGGACCAGCGGCACCGAAGAGCCACCCGGAATTACCGCGAGCAGATTGTCCCAGCCGCCGCGAATGCCGCCTGCATGCTTCTCGATCAGCTCTTCGAACGAGATGCCCATCGCCTCTTCGACCACACACGGCTTGTTCACATGGCCCGAGATCTGGAAGAGCTTGGTGCCCTTGTTGCCCTCGCGCCCGATCCCCGCGAACCAGCTCGCGCCGCGGCGCAGGATGGTCGGTGCGACCGCGATCGATTCGACATTGTTGACCGTGGTCGGACAACCATAGAGGCCCGCGCCCGCCGGGAAAGGCGGCTTCAGGCGCGGCTGGCCCTTCTTGCCTTCCAGGCTCTCGATCTGCGCGGTTTCCTCGCCGCAGATATAGGCCCCCGCGCCGCGATGGACGAAGACGTCGAAATCATAGCCCGAGCCCGCGGCATTCTTGCCGAGCAGCCCGGCGGCATAGGCCTCCTCGACGGCAGCGAAGAGCACCTTCGCCTCGTAGATGAACTCGCCGCGAATATAGATATAGGCCGCGCGCGCGCGCATCGCGAAGCCCGCGACCAGCGCGCCTTCGATCAGCTTGTGCGGATCGTGGCGGATGATCTCACGGTCCTTGCACGATCCGGGCTCGGATTCGTCGGCGTTGATCACCAGGAAGCTCGGCTTGCCGGGCCTGGGCTCCTTGGGCATGAAGCTCCACTTCATGCCGGTCGGGAAACCCGCCCCGCCGCGCCCGCGCAGCCCCGATTCCTTGATGTCCTCGATGATCCGGTCGGGCCCGCGCGCGAGCAGCGCCTTGGTGTCGTCCCAGTCGCCGCGCTTGCGCGCAGCCTCGAGGGTCCACGGCTGGAAGCCGTAGACATTGGTGAAGATGCGGTCCTTGTCGTCAAGCATGACGATCCCCCCAGATCGTCATCCCAGCGAAGGCTGGGATCTCGTGCGGCAAGCGCGCGCCCATGCCGGCTGAGATGCCAGCCTTCGCTGGCATGACGGAAAGAATGATGGCGCGGCTCATACCGTCTTCCCGAAGAATTTCGCCGCGATGAAATAGACCGCGACGCCGATCGCAACCGCAATCAGGATTCCGAGCAGCTTGAACGCCAGCTTGAGCAATATGATCGCCACGACGATCGTGACGATGATCGCGATCAGCCCGCTCATGCCGGCGCATTCCAGCGGCCCCTGTAATCATGGTTTTCAGAGACCATCTCCTGGAGCGTCGTCGGCCCGCCCTCGGGACAGCTCGTCTTCCGGTCGATCTGCGGGCCGATCTTGGGCTGCTCGCCCCGGGCCAGCGCGTCGAGGATCGCGGTGGTGCTCTCGAAGGTCAGATCCTCGTAATTGTCGTCGTTGATCTGGACCATCGGCGCGTTGGCGCAGGCGCCGAGGCACTCGACCTCGGTCAGCGTGAAAAGGCCATCGGGGGTGGTCGCGCCCTTCTTCAGGCCCTTCTTATAGCAGGCGTCGAGCACATCGTCCGAGCCGCGCAGCATGCAGGGCGTCGTCCCGCACACCTGGACATGGTAGCGGCCGACCGGCGCGAGATTATACATGGTGTAGAAGCTCGCGACCTCGAGCACGCGGATATAGGCCATGCCGAGCTGCTGGCCGATATATTCCATCACCGGGATCGGCAGCCAGCCCTGGGTGCCGGTCTCGGCGCCGACCTGGCGCTGCGCGAGATCGAGCAGCGGCATCACCGCCGATTGCTGCCGCCCCGGCGGATAGCGCGCGATGACCTTCTCGGCCTGCGCGGCGTTGTCCGCCGTCCAGGCGAAACCGCCCCAGCGAGCACGGGTCTCGGCTTCATCGGGGATATGGGCTGCGTCAGACATCAGCGCGCTCGGTTCTGTGGAATAGATGTGCGCCAGCGATAGCTAACGATATTGCGAGCGCGATACCGGTTACGATCATGCCGAGCCAAAACAGCCATAGGAGAGCAAATGGAACCTCGCTCGTGAGCACATAAAACGCGACGGTAGCAATCAAGAATGACAGCAAGGGTGCGACCAACCAGCCCAGCATTGCGGGCAGCGATCTAAACACTGTGAATCGCAGGCAAGCAGCAATCAGGTAGATCCCGACGGTAGGGCCGACCAAGGTCATAAGGAAGCTCACCGGTCGCACTCCCCGAACACGACGTCGATCGCCGAGAGGACGGCGGTGGTGTCGGCCAGCATGTGGCCCTTCATCATGAAATCCATCGCCTGGAGATGGCTGAACGCGGTCGGCCGGATCTTGCAGCGATAGGGTTTGTTGCTGCCGTCGGAGACGAGATAGACGCCGAACTCGCCCTTGGGGCTCTCGGTCGCGACATAGACGTCGCCCGCGGGAACGTGGAAGCCCTCGGTATAGAGCTTGAAATGGTGGATCAGCGCTTCCATCGAGCGCTTCATCTCGCCGCGCTTGGGCGGCACCACCTTGCGGTCGAGGCTGGCGATCTCGCCCTCGGGCATCTCGGTCAGGCACTGCTTCATGATCCGCGCCGATTGCCGCACTTCCTCGACGCGCACCATGAAGCGGTCGTAGCAGTCGCCCTTGGTGCCGACCGGGATCTCGAAATCCATACGGTCGTAGACGTCATAAGGCTGCGACTTGCGGATATCCCAGGGGATGCCGGCCGCACGGATCATCGGTCCGGAAAAGCCCCAGGCGATCGCATCGTCGCGGCTGACCACGCCGATGTCGACATTGCGCTGCTTGAAGATGCGGTTGTCGGCGACAAGGCTGATCGCGTCCTCGAACAGCCGCGGCAGGCGGGTGTCGAGCCAGTCGGCGATGTCGGTCAGCAGCTTGAGCGGGACATCCTGATGGACGCCGCCGGGGCGGAACCAGGCCGCGTGCATGCGGGCGCCGCTCGCGCGCTCGAAGAAGTTGAGACAGTCCTCGCGGATCTCGAACAGCCACAGGTTCGGCGTCATCGCGCCGACGTCCATGACATGGCTGCCGAGGTTGAGCATATGGTTGCAGATGCGGGTCAGCTCGGCGAACAGCACGCGCAGATATTGCGCGCGCAGCGGCACTTCGAGCTGGAGCAGCTTTTCGATCGCGAGCACATAGCTGTGCTCCATGCCGAGCGGCGAGCAATAGTCGAGCCGGTCGAAATAGGGCAGCGCCTGAAGGTAGGTCTTGTACTCGATCAGCTTCTCGGTGCCGCGGTGGAGCAGGCCGACATGCGGATCGACCCGCTCGACGATCTCGCCGTCGAGCTCCATCACCATCCGCAGCACGCCGTGCGCCGCCGGATGCTGGGGGCCGAAGTTGATCGTATAATTCTGGATCTCGGTTTCGCCCTGCGGGGCCTGGGTCGGCGTTTCGAAGGTCGTGGCCATCAGCGCCCCCCTCCGAAAACGCGCGTCGCTCCAGCGAAAGCTGGAGTCTCGGGAGAGCAGCGCGCGACACAGACGCATGGGATTCCAGCTTTCGCTGGAATGACGCTGGAGTGAAGGGAAGATATCAGCATCATTTCTTCGCTCCGTCGCCCAGCGGATCGGACTTGCCCTCGCCGGTCTGCGCCGGGCTGTCTGTGGTCTTCGGCGTCGGCGGCGGCGCTTTGGCGGCGACCGGCTCGGGGTCCTTCTTGGCGGGCGCGGGGCTCGGCGCGCCGGGTTCGGTCGGCGAGACCTTCTCGTCGCCGGGCAGGATATAGTCGGCGCCTTCCCAGGGGCTCATGAAATCGAAGGTCCGGAAATCCTGCGCGAGCTTGACCGGCTCATAGACGACGCGCTTGTGGGTCTCCGAATAGCGCAGCTCGACATAGCCGGTGAGCGGGAAATCCTTGCGCTGCGGGTGGCCGCGAAAGCCATAGTCGGTGAGGATGCGGCGCAGGTCGGGATGCCCCTCAAACAGCACGCCGTACATGTCGAACACTTCGCGCTCGAGCCAGCCGGCGACCGGCCAGATCCCGGTCACCGTCGGCACCGGGCTCGCCTCGTCGGTCGCGACATGGACGCGAATGCGGTGGTTCTTGGTCAGGCTCAGCAGGCAATAGACCAGCTCGAACCGTTCGGGCCGGTCGGGATAATCGACCCCGGCGATCTCCATCAGCTGTTGATAGGCGAGCCGGTCGCGCAGCAGCGTCATCGTCTCGACCAGGCTGTCGCGGCGGACGTGCAGCGCGATCTCGCCGACGCACCCGCGCGCCTCGATCAGCCGGTCGCCGAGCGCCGCCTGCGCGGCCTCGACCACGCCATCGTTCGAAGCGAAGCGCGGATAGGTCATCGACGCACTCACCGTTCGAGCGTCCCCATGCGGCGGATCTTCCGCTGGAGCTGCATGATCCCGTACATCAGCGCCTCGGCGGTCGGCGGGCAGCCCGGAACATAGATGTCGACCGGCACGATCCGGTCACAGCCGCGCACCACCGAATAGCTGTAATGATAATAGCCGCCGCCATTGGCGCAGCTGCCCATCGAGATCACATATTTGGGCTCGGACATCTGATCGTAGACCCGCCGCAGCGCCGGCGCCATCTTGTTGCACAGCGTGCCCGCGACGATCATCACGTCCGACTGGCGCGGGGAGGCGCGCGGAGCGAAGCCGAAACGCTCGAGATCGTAGCGCGGCATGTTGGCGTGGATCATCTCGACCGCGCAGCAAGCAAGGCCGAAGGTCATCCACCAGAGCGAGCCGGTGCGCGCCCAGTGGAACAGATCCTCGGCCGAGGTAACCAGGAATCCCTTGTCGTTGACCTCCGACTGGAGCGCCTGGAAATAGTCGGCGTCGGGCGGCACATTTTCCGTGGGATGCGGATTGCGGGCCGGGTCGAGGATCACTCCCATTCCAGCGCTCCTTTTTTCCACGCATAGATGTAGCCGATCAGCAGCTCGACGAGGAAAATCATCATCGACAGCCAGCCGACGAAGCCGATCCCGCCGAGCGAGACCGCCCAGGGATAGAGGAACGCCGCTTCGAGATCGAACACGATGAACAGGATCGCGATCAGATAGAAGCGCACGTCGAACTGCGCGCGGCTGTCTTCGAAAGCGGGGAAGCCGCATTCATATTCGCTGAGTTTTTCGGGGCTTGGCTTGTGCGCACCGGTCAGCCGCCCCACCAGCATCGGCAGGAAAACAAAGGCTCCCGACAGCAAGAGCGCGACGCCGAGGAACAGCAGGATCGGCAAATATCCGGCGGCGACTGACGCCATGAAGAGGCTCCGAGCAAGCGGCCGGGAATCCGGCCTTTGGCGCGACGTTTAGGCCCGCCGCACATGCGAAGCAAGCGGTCCGGCGGGTGAGAATGAATCGCAATAAATGCGGTGGGAATCGTCGCCCCGGCGGGGGCCGCACCGGCCGATGCGAGCTCCCCCGCCCGCCGATGCCGGCTCCGGCCTCCGCCGGAGCGACGGCAGGCGTCACATCCCCTTCAGCCCCTGCGCCACCAGCTTGTGGAGCCGCGTCGCGAGACCGTCGTTGGTGGCGAGATATTCGTTCCGCTCATGCATGCGATCGCCGCCGCGGAAATCGCTGACGAAGCCGCCCGCCTCGCGCACCAGCAGGATCCCCGCCGCGACGTCCCAGATCTGCAGATCGGCCTCCCAGAAGGCGTCGTAGCGCCCGGCCGCGACCCAGGCGAGGTCGAGCGCCGCCGAGCCGTAGCGGCGGATGCCCGCCACTTCGGGCGCCACCGACGCGAAGATCGCGCTCCATTCGCGGAAGTCGCCATGCCCGAGAAAGGGGATGCCGGTCGCGACCAGCGCCTCGCTGAGCTCGCGTCGCGCCGAGACACGCAGCCGGCGGTCCTGCAACCAGGCGCCGCGGCCCTTCTCGGCCCAGAAACTCTCGTCAGTGAGCGGCTGGTAGATCAGGCCCTGGGTGACTTCGCCCCGGGCTTGGCCCGGGCGCGGCTCCTCGACCGCGATCGAGATCGCGAAATGCGGCAGTCCGTGGAGAAAGTTGGAGGTGCCGTCGAGCGGATCGATGATCCAGCGCGGCTTCGAAGGATCGCCCTCGATCTCGCCGCCTTCCTCGAGCACGAAACCCCAGTCGGGCCGGGCCCGCTTGAGCTCTTCGTAGAGCGTCTGCTCGGCGCGCTTGTCCGCCATCGACACGAAGTCGGCCGGACCCTTGCGGCTGACCTGCAGCTGCTGAACCTCGTTGAAGTCGCGCCGCAGCCGGGGCGCGGCCTTGCGCGCCGCGCGGTCCATGACGGTGATGAGGCCGGAATGGCTGACCATTTCAAATACTCCCCCCTCCCATTCAAGGGAGGGGAAGGGGGTGGTGACGCTGCCGGGGGCTCGATGCCCTTGGCGGGGTGTACGCGAAGAAGGAAGAGGTTCGCCGCGCTCGCCCCCACCCCTTCACCCCTCCGTCAAAGAGAGGGGATCCGATGCGGTCAATCCGCGCGGCGGACATATTCCTGGCTGTAGACGTCGACGACGATCCGCGTTCCCGACGAGATATGCGGGGGCACCATCACGCGCACGCCGTTTTCGAGCAGCGCGGGCTTGTAGCTCGACGAAGCCGTCTGGCCCTTCACCACCGCATCGGCCTCGACGATCGTCGCCTCGACGGTGTCGGGCAGCTGCACCGAGATCGGCCGCTCGTCATAGAGCTCCATCACCACGTCCATGCCATCGTTGAGAAAGGCCGCCGCATCGCCGAGCAGGTCGCGCGGCAGGGTGATCTGTTCGTAGCTGTCCTTGTCCATGAAGGTCAGGTCCTCGCCCTCGGCGAACAGGAACTGGAAATCCTTGGTGTCGAGGCGGACGCGCTCGACGGTCTCGGCCGAGCGGAAGCGGACATTGTTCTTGCGCCCGTCGATCAGGTTCTTCATCTCGACCTGCATATAGGCGCCGCCCTTGCCCGGCTGCGTGTGCTGGATCTTGACCGCGCGCCAGATGCCGCCTTCATATTCGATGATGTTGCCGGGACGGATGTCCACGCCGCTGATCTTCATGGTTCACCTGATGATGTGGATGCGAAAGAGCCGGCGGGGGCCATAGCGGCCGCGGGCGGAAAGGGCAAGTTTGGCGAAGCGTACCGGGGGGACGGTCAAAGCCGCGCCGCCGCCCGCGCCGTCCACCGGTAGAGCCCCGCCAGCATCGCCGCGACGAGCAACGCGCCCGCCGCCATTGTCACGCCTTGATGCCCCTCGCCGATCAGCGCCAATGGCGCGCCGCTGCCGGTCAGCACGATCAGCCCGGCCAGCAGCACCCCGAACAGGCTCTCTCCGACGATGAACCCCGATGCGAGCAGCACCCCCATGCGCTGCGCCGCCGGACGGCGCTGGCGTCGGTCGTAGAGATAGCCGATCACCGCGCCGATCACGACCGGCAGCGTCGCCGACATCGGCAGGTAGATGCCGATCCCGACCGCCAGCGGCGGCAGGCGCAGCCAGCGCTTGCGCCCGAGCAGCGCGTCGAGCGCGACCAGCAGCAGCCCGACGCCGGCGCCGATGAAGATCATCCGCCAATCGAGCCCCTCGCCCAATATGCCGCGCGCGAGCGTCGCGATCAGCGTCGCCTGCGGCGCGGGAAGCGGCGCGTCGGGGGTCGGCAAGCCGGTGCCCGGCAGCGGCGCGAAGCCATAGGCGGTGTTGAGCAGGTCGAGAATCGGGGGGATGACCGCCGACCCGGCCAATACCCCGACCATCAGCGCGACCTGCTGCTTCCATGGGGTCGCGCCGACCAGCTGGCCGGTCTTGAGATCCTGGAGATTGTCGTTGGCGATCACCGCGCAGGCGAGCACCAGCCCGGTGACGAACAGCGCGAAGGCGACGAGCTGCGGCCCGGCCCCCGCGCCGGCGAGCGGCTTGACCGCAAAAGCCAGCAGCAGCGCCGAACCCAGCACCGCGAGGATCGCCAGCCCCGAAACCGGGCTGTTGGACGAGCCGATCAACCCCGCCATATAGCCGCAAATCGCGGCGACGAACGCGCCCATCAACAGCACATAGCCGTAGAAACCGAAAGCGAGCGGCGTCGCGAAGCCGGCGAGCGGACCCTCGCCCGCGAAGCCGTGGAGCAGGCCGATGATCGGGGCGGCGACCACCGCCACGATCAGCGCCATCCAGCCGACCGGAAGATCGCGTTCCTCGACCGGCAGCTCCCCAGCCGCGGCCTTCCGCGCCTTCGACGCCGCGATCGCCTGCGCCATGCCGTTCCACAATGGCCGGGCGAGCTGGCCCATCGTCCAGATCGCGGCCGCGCCGATCACCCCCGCGCCGAGAAAACGGACATCGGTACGGAATACCGCGAGCGCCGCCTCCTCCGCGGCGCCCGGTGTCGCGGCCAGCCCGCTCAGGATCGGGGTCGCGATCCCGAAACCGATCAGCAGGCCGAGACCCATTGCGAGCCCGACCGACAGGCCGACCAGATGCCCGGCGCCGAGCAGCGCAAAGGACAGCGAGGTCCACAGGCCGGTCGCCGCGTAGCTCGAGCCGAGGCGAAACCAGGTCGACGCCTCGGCCGCGACCAGCCGGGTCGCGGCCAGCAGCGCGAAGCCCATCGACGCCGCCGAACCGACAACGATGGTGCGCAGCCCGATCCGCGCCTCGGCCGCGCCCTCACTGGTCTGGGTGCCGACGCGCAGCACCTCGGCGGCCGCGACACCCTCTGGATAGGGAAGGTCGGAGCCGGTTACCAACGCGCGCCGCAAGGGCACCGACAGCACGACCCCCATCATCCCCCCCGAAGCGCACAGCAGGAAGGTCTGCCAGAAGGGAAAGCCCTGCCACCAGCCGATCATCACCAGCCCGGGCAGCACGAAGATGATCGAGGCGATGCAGCCTGCGGCCGACGCGACCGTCTGGACGATGTTGTTTTCGACGATGTTGCTGTCGCGAACGAGGCGGAGCACCGCCATCGAGATCACCGCAGCGGGAATTGAGGTAGCGAAGGTCAGGCCGACTCGGAGTCCGAGATAGACATTGGCGGCGGTGAACACGAGTGTGATCAGCACGCCCAACAGCAGTCCGCGCGCGGTCAGCTCGCGCAAAACCCCGCTCTTTCGCGCATTTTCCGCCATTTTCGCTCCACAGCCGATCCCTGCGCCCGAGAATGACGGCTGAGCCGCCCCCTGGCAATGCCGCGCCACGGCGTACTGCACTTGCGAGAGAATTTGGGAACAAGCGTCAGTTATTAAACTGTCACGAAAAAAACACGTGTATTTTCAGTGTGATAAGAAAATAATAACGCTACCGTGCTTTTTAAGCTTGCATTTTCATGTTCGCAGATGCACAAAGAATACGCCTTTCAGGCATCCTCTCCTAAAAACTTTCAAGGCCGGCCCTTCGGGGTCGGCCTCTTTTTTTTCGCTCGTTCGAGGCGCCGGGAGTCCGCCCAAGCAGGCAGCTCTAGCTCGCGCCAAGGATGAAGCTGCGAACCTGTGGGTAAATCTGCGTCTCCCACTTCCGACCGCTGAACACGCCATAATGGCCTACCCCCGCCTGGAGGTAGTGGCGCTTCATATGCGGGCGGAGCCCGGTGCAGAGATCATGCGCCGCGGCGGTTTGCCCGACCGCGCAGATATCGTCGCGCTCGCCTTCGACCGTGAGCAGCGCGGTGCGACGGATCAATCCGCAATCTATCCGTTCGCCGCGATAATCGAGCTCGCCCTTCGCGAGCAACGCTCGCTGGAACACCTTGTCGATCGTCTCGAGGTAAAATTCGGCGGTCAGATCGAGCACCGCGAAATACTCGTCGTAGAACTCGCGAATCGGGCGTGCCAGGTCCTCCTCGCCGTCGGCGAGATGCTGGTAAAGCGCCCGGTGCTGATCGAAATGGCGTCCCGCGTTCATCGCCATGAAGGCGGTGAGCTGCAGGAAGCCCGGATAGACCCGCCGGCCGCGCCCCGCATAACGCCACGGGACATGCTGGATCAGATTGCGCTCGAACCATGCATAATCCTGGGCCATAGCAAGTTCGTTCACAGCGGTCGGGCTGATCCGCACGTCCACGGGGCCACCCATCAAGATCAGGCTGAGCGGGACCGAAGGATTGTCGTCCTTCGACATCAGCGCGACCGCCGCGAGCGCCGGCACGCAGGGTTGGCACACCGCCATCAAATGCGCCGATGGCCCGATCTGCTCGAGAAAATGGACGACATGGTCGACATAGTCGTCGAAGCCGAACCGGCCTGCGGACAGCGGGATGTCACGCGCATTCTTCCAGTCGGTGATGTAGACATCATGATCGCGCAGCAGCGTCTGCACCGTGTTGCGGAGCAATGTGGCGAAATGCCCCGAAATCGGCGCAACCAGCAGCACCTTCGGCTGGGCCCCCGCGCTATCCTCCTTGGCGAAATGGAGCAGGTCGGCGAATGGCGTGGCGGCGACGACTTCCTCGCGCACCGCCGTGTCGCGGTTACCCGACAACACCCGATCGATCCGGTAATCGGGACGATCGGCGGACAGCCGGGTGTTCGCCACCATCGACATCGCCGCGAACAGGCTGTCGGCCAAGCGCGTGCCGCCCGCTGCGCCGAGCAGCGGCCTGGTCGTGAGGCCGGCCGAGGCCGCCATGCGGAGCGGCTCCGCGAGATCGGTCATCGCTTGAAAGAACTGGTACAGCATTGGCAACTGCCCCCCGTCGGAGACGGCGGCGTCTCTGGCAGCTCAGTGTAACGATTTTATGCTGCAGCGCGCCATAAAATTTTGACGCTCTGCCCATTTTAGTGTCATGCTCGCCAGGAAGGGGATGCAGATGTCTCAAGCGGTGTTGACGATTTCGAGCCGCAACTATTCGTCCTGGTCGCTGCGTGGCTGGCTGCTGTGCAAGCTCGCGGGGCTGAATCCGGTCGAGGAACTGGTATCGATCGACGCGCCCGGCCAGCGCGCCGAGCTGTTGTTATTATCGCCATCGGTGCTGGTGCCGCGGCTCACGCACGAGGGCGCGAGCGTCTGGGACACGCTGGCGATCGCCGAATATCTGCACGAGACATATCCCGATGCGGGACTCTACCCGGCCGACAGGCTCGCACGCGCGCATTGCCGCTCGGTTTCGGGCGAGATCCATTCGGGTTTCCAAAATCTTCGCTCGGCGCTGCCGATGAATCTCAAGGCGCGTCACGACAGCTTCCGCCTGTTTGCGGGCGCGCGACCCGATATCGAGCGGATCCAGACGATCTGGCGCGAATGCATCCAGCGCTATGGCGGCCCTTGGCTGTTTGGCGCACAGCCTTGTGTCGCAGATGCGATGTTCGCGCCGGTAGCCACCCGTTTTGTGACCTATTCGATCCCGCTCGACCCGCTCTGCCGGGCCTATAACGCGACGATCATGGACTGGCCGCTGATGCGCGACTGGATCGAGGCCGCCCTCGCCGAACCCGAAGAGGTCGGGGAGCTCGACGCGGAATTCTGAACGGCCAGCGCGCGCCGGCCCGCCGATCTGCCGACGGGGGCGAGCGGGCGTCAGACCCGTTCGGCGAGCGCGCGCTCCCACGCCAAGGCGTGCGAGACGATCGTGTCGAGATCGGCATGGCGCGGACGCCACGGCGTGGCTGCAAGAATCCGGCTGTTGTCCGCGATCAGCGCGTCGGGATCCCCCGCGCGGCGCGCATGCAGCCGCCGAACGATCGTCTGATTGGTGACCCGGTCGACCGCATCGAGCACCTCGAGCACCGAGAAGCCCCTGCCGTAACCGCAATTGAGGACATGGCTGGTCGCAGGCGCCGCGATCAGCGCGCCGAGCGCATGGAGATGCGCGTCGGCGAGGTCGCTCACATGGATATAGTCGCGCACGCCGGTGCCGTCCGGGGTCGCATAATCGGTGCCGAAGATCGCCACGTCGGGACGCTTGCCCGTCGCCGCTTCGACCGCAACCTTGATCAGATGGGTCGCCCCCGCGGTCGACTGGCCCGCGCGGCCCAGCGGGTCGGCGCCCGCGACGTTGAAATAGCGTAGCGCGCAATAGTTGATCGAATGCGCCGCGGCGACATCGCGCAGCATCACCTCGGTCATCAGCTTGGACATGCCATAAGGGTTGATCGGCGCCGTCGGCATATCCTCGCGGATCGGGGTCTGATCGGGCACGCCATAGGTGGCCGCGGTCGAGGAGAAGATGAAGTGGCGCACCCCGCCCCGCACCGCGCAGTCGATCAGCACCCGGCTGTTGGCGGTGTTGTTGCGATAATATTTAAGCGGGTTCTCGACCGATTCGGGAACGACCACCGATCCCGCGAAATGCAGGATGGCGCCAATATCGTCCTCGGCGATGATCCGGTCGACCAGCGCTCCGTCGGCGATATCGCCCTCGTGGAAGCGCGCGCGCGGGTCGACCGCCCAACGAAAGCCGGTGACGAGATTGTCGATCACCGAAACCGTCCAGCCGGCATCGAGCAGCGCCAGCACCGCATGGCTGCCGATATACCCTGCTCCGCCCGTGACGAGCACCGGAAATGGCTTCGAGGTGGACAACATCAGGGGAGTTATTCCCGGTAATTGTTACAGATCCTATAATGTTGCGGCGCAACACCAGCTTGGCAAGCCCCTTTCGGCTCAGCGCGGAAAAACGGGGACGAGCCCGGCGGCGAAGGCGATCCGCACCGCTTCGGCGACGCTGCGCACGCCAAGCTTGTCCATCAGGTTGGCGCGGTAGATCTCCACGGTGCGCGGCGAGATATCGAGCTCATAGGCGATGATCTTGTTCGCCTTGCCGTCGATCAGTCCCAGCAGCACGTCGCGCTCGCGCGGGGTCAGCCGGTCGATATTGTCGCGCGCCGTCTGGATCGCGCTGAACTCGCGCTCGCGGTCCTCGATGCGCGCGAAGCCGTTCTTCAACGCGTTGAGGAGCATCCGGTTGTCATAGGGCTTCTCGATGAAGTCGATCGCGCCCGACTTCATGGCCTCGACCGCGAGGGCGATATCGCCCTGCCCGGTGAGCAGAATCGTCTCGAACCGGCCGTCGATCGCCTGCAGCCGGCGCAGCACCTCGAGCCCGTTCATTCCCGGCATGTTGAGATCGAGCAGCACGCAGCCCGCCTCGGCCTCCGGAACCGCCGCAAGGAATTCCTCGCCCGACGCGAAGCTGCGGGTGGCGAACCCTCCCGCGACCTCAAGCAGCACCTCGACCGACTGGCGGAGCGCGTCGTCATCATCGACGATATAGATGTGCCGGCTGTTCATGGGACGGCCTCCTCCTCCATCACCGGCAGGGTGAAGCGAAACACCGCGCCGCCCTCAGGAACCGAGGCCGCCGAAAGCTGGCCGCCATGCGCCTCGACGATGCGGCGCGAGATCGCAAGGCCGAAGCCAAGCCCCTCACGCTTCGTGGTGGCAAAGGGGCTGAACAGCCGTTCGAGCATCTCCGGCGCTATGCCCGGCCCCGAATCGCGTACCTCTATCTCGATCAAATTGTCTCTCGCCTTCCTCGTGGAGATTACTAGGTCGCGCCGTTCGCCGCCATGGGCCGCCATAGCGTCGGCGGCGTTCCGGATGAGGTTGACCAGCACCTGCTGGATCTGGATCCGGTCCCCGAGCACCAGCCGGCGCTCATTCTCGAAGTGGTAGGACAGCCGCACCCCGAACGAGCTGGTGTTGAACAGCGCCAGCGCCGCGGCCTCGCGCACCAGGCTCGTCAGCGGCTCGGCGCGCATATCGGCCTCGCCGCGCAGGATGAACGCGCGCAGCCGCCGGATGATTTCGCCCGCGCGCGACGCCTGCTCGCTGGCGCGGAGGATCGCGTGGCGCATCCGCGGCGCGTCGACCGCTCCCCCGCCCTCATACATGAGGTCGACCGCGCCCAGAAAATTGACAATCGCCGAAAGCGGCTGGCTCAGTTCATGTGCGAGCGCCCCGGCCATCTCGCCCATCATGCCGAGCCGCGAAACCTGGGCGAGATCGTTGCTGAGCCGGTGGAATTGCTCCTCATTGGCGATCGTCGGGCGCATATCCCGGCCGACCACGACATACATCCGCGCGCCCTCGACCACCGCATGGCCGATCACGAAGGAAGTCGGCACCAGTCGGCCATCGGCGCGCCGCACATTGACCGGAAGCGGCCAGCGGTCGCCGGCGTCTTTGCTGATCGCCCGGAAGACTTCCCGGCGAATTGCGGCGCGGCTGCGTCCGTCTTCGATCAGGCCGAGCAGATTGCGCCCCAGCAGCGCGTTCTCCTCATAGCCGAGCAGGCGGCAGGCATAGGCGCTGCAGGCGCGAATCTCGCCATGGGCGTTGCACACGAACATGGCGTCGGGCACCGTTGCAAGGATCGCCCGTCGTTCGGCCTCGCGCGAATAGAGCGCCCTTTCGTGCGCGCGCCGCTCGGTGACGTCGAGATGGGTGCCGAGCAGCCTTATCGCATGCCCTTCGTCGTCGCGGATGATACGTCCCCAGCCCTCGGCGAGCCGCATCGTGCCGTCGGGGTAGCGGAAATCGAAATCATAATGGGCGCGGTCCTGCCCGCTCGCGATCGCCGCCTCGCACATGCCCCGGATCTGCGCGTCGATCTGCGCTTGCCAGTCGGAGCTTGCGGCGCCGGGTTCGGCTATACCGAAGAAGGTGTCGCCGCGCGTCATCCAGATGACCTGCCCGGCCTCGAGATCATATTCGTAGACGAAGATGCCCTGGACCGCGACCGCCGTGGCGAGCCGCGCCTCGCTGAGTTGCAGCGCCGCCTCGGCCCGGCGCCATTCGGTGACGTCGGTAACCGCGATCATGGCCCAGGCACGGCCGTCGGGCTGATCCAACAGCTTCACATGGTCGTGGATCACCAGCTCGCGACCATCACGGTGGCGTTCGACCAGCTCGATCTCGAGCTTTCCGAGCTCGAGCAGCCGCAGCCGCAAGTCGTCCGGGGGTTCGGAATATTGGGAGTGCAGAAGGGTGCCGCGTGCGCTGCCGACAGCTTCGGCGGCGGACCAGCCATAGAGTTCCTCGCAGCCGCGCGACCAATGCAATATGACGCCGTCGCAGTCGACGATCATCACGGCGGCGAGCTCGACGGCGTCCATCAGTTCGCGCGGGGCGAGGTGGTGTGGGACAGGGCGCCGCACCCGCCAGATCGCCGCCGCGAGTGCAAGCGCGCCCGACGCCGCGAGCAGCGCAGGCAGCAGATCCTCCCCGCGGGGGCCGCGATCGATCGGCAACAATATTGCCACGACCGCCATCCCCAATATGATGGCCGCGAACGCCGCCGACAGACCAATGGTCCGGCGATCGAGCCGCGTTCGGGCCCAGCCGCGAAGCGTCATGTCTTGGGTCTGGCTTTGCGTATCCGCTCCCTGGGGCTGAAGGCGCTGATCATCAGCCTAGCACCGGCTCCCCATGGCGGAAAGCTGCAGATTTACGGCCTTTACGCTCGCCCGAACAACGCCTAGATTCCGCTATTAGCCTGTCGCATCCGCAGCGGGGCGGCGTTCCGCCATCGCCAAGATCGCCCGCGCAGGACCGAGGTGGAGCCGCTCGACCATCTCACCGCCGACCCGGACCGCGCCCTTGCCAGCATTTTCCGGGGCGTCGAAGGCGGCGATCGCCGCCCTCGCCCAGGCGATATCGGCCTCGCCAGGGCTGAACGATCGGTTGGCGGGGTCGATCTGGCGCGGATGGATCAGCGTCTTGCCGTCGAAACCGTAGAGCTTCGCCTCGGCGCATTGCCGCTCGAGCCCCGCAATATCGTCGATCGCATTGTACACGCCGTCGAGAATCCCCAGGCCGTGGCTCCGCGCCGCCGCCACCGCGAGCGCCATCATCCCCAGAAAAGGCGTGCGCTCGACGGTGAGCCGGGCGCCCATCTCCTTGGCGAGATCGTTGGTGCCGAGCACGAGGCAACCGGGCCTCGAGGCCATCGCCGCGGCGATCGCGTCGAGCCGGAAAATCGCCCGCGTCGTCTCGATCATGGCCCAGAAGCCGGTTGCGGCGGGCGCCCCCGCCAGCGCCGCATGGTAGCGCGCCACCGTCTCGGCGTCGCTGACCTTGGGCGCGAGGACCGCATCGGCCCCGCTCGCGACGACCGCGGCGAGATCGGCTTCGGCCCACGGCGTGCCGAGCGCGTTGATCCGGATCACCAGCTCGCGATCGCCGAAGCCGCCACTACGGGCCGCTGCGACAGCGTTGGCGCGCGCCTCGTCCTTGGCCTCGGGCGCGACCGCATCCTCGAGGTCGAGGATCACGACTTCGCACGGCAGGCCCCGAGCCTTTTCGATCGCGCGCGAATTAGAGGCTGGCATGTACAGCGCGCTGCGGCGCGGACGAAGGGTCATGAGGCGGCTCCCGGCCGCCAGGCTGTGCACCGCGGCCGCGCGATTATCAATGCGCGAATATCAGTGCACGAAGCGTGCGACGACCTCGCGATAGGAACGGCTGACCTTCACCTGCGCACCCGAATCGAGCACCAGGAAACATTCCCCATTGGTGTGCGGCTTGACCTGGCGGACCAGGTCGAGATTGACGATCGTCGAGCGGTGCACCCGCTGGAAGCGACGCGGATCGAGACGTTTTTCGAGATCCTTCATCGTCTCGCGCAGGATCAGCGTGTTGTCACCGGTATAGATGCACATATAGTCGCCGGCGGCGTCGATTCGTTCGATCGTGTCGACATCGACGCGGAAGATCTGGCCGCGATCCTTGATGTTGATCAGTTTCTCGAAGCGGCTTGAGGCAGGCGCGTCGTCGCCTTCGACCAGCGTTCCCGCCGCCTCGGGCGCCACCTCGGCGAGCACCTCCTTGAGACGGCCCGCTTCCTCGACTCCGCGCTTCTCGGCCAGCCGCTGGCGGACGCGCTCGAGCGTGTCGGCGAGGCGCTGCTCGTCGACCGGCTTGAGCAGATAGTCGATCGCCTTGGCCTCGAACGCGCGGATCGCATGATCCTGATAGGCGGTGACGAACACGAACAAAGGCGGCTCGACCTCCATCAGGCCCTGGATCACCGAAAAGCCGTCGAAGCCGGGCATCTGGATGTCGAGAAAGACGAGATCGGGCTTGTGGGTCTTGATCGCGCGGATGGCCTCGCGGCCGTTGACGCAGGTTTCGATGATCTCCACATCCTCGTGCGCCGCAAGTCGGAGTTGGAGGCCCTGGATGGCCAGCGGCTCATCGTCGACGAGAATGGTTCGGATCGTCATGCACTGTCCTTGCGCTGTTTCGCGGTCTGGAAGGGGATGTCGATCATGACACCAAAGCCTTCCGCGCGGCCAGTCTGGACCTCAAATCGATGATCGGTTCCATAGGCCTGCGCCAGCCTGTCGCGAATATTCGCCAGACCGACGCCGGTAGAATAGGTGGGGCGTGCAGCCTCGTCGGTCAACCCCGGCCCGGTATCGGTGACCATGATGATCACCCGCGTGCCGCCTTCCCCTGCGGAAAGCCGCGCCTTCACGCTGATGTCGGCGCCCTCTTCGAGCGGGGTCACGGCATATTTGATCGCATTTTCGACCAGCGGCTGGAGCAGCAGCGAGGGCAACCGCGCCTCGGCGGCCGCGGGATCGATCTCGAAACAGGCGCGCAGCCGGTCCTCAAAGCGCATTTTCTCGATGTCGAGATAGAGTTTGAGCGTCTCGACCTCCTGCGCGAGGCTGACCGTGCCCTCGGGTTCGTTGGCGAGCGTGTAGCGCAGGAAGGAGGACAGGCGCGAGAGCATCGCATTGGCGCGCTGGGTCTCCTTGAGCAGCACCAGCGTCGAGATCGAGTTGAGCGTGTTGAACAGGAAATGGGGGTTAAGCTGGTAACGCAGCATCGCGAGCTGCGCCGAGGACGCCTGGCTTTCGAGCCGCTCGACCCGATCGCTCTGCTGTTCGAGCAGCAGATAGAAATTGATCCCGTAATAGAGCGCCGACCAGGCCGCGAGCAGCGCGAAGTCCAGCAGGATCGCCCCGAAGAACTGGATTCCCACCGGCATTTCCTGCGGTCGGTAGAAGGTGGCGTGCGCCCAGGTCTCGATCGAGGAGAACACCCCCGCGGCAAGCACGACCAGCAGGATCGAGATCGACCAGGTGACGATCGGCTTGAGCTGGATCAGCCGCCGGAACGCCGACGCCATCAGCAGCGTCAACGAGTAGCCGGTTGCGGTGGTGAGCGCGGTCGGGACGACGAACAGCAGCCCCATATTATTGGCCAGCCCGCCCAGCGTGCGCAGCACGAAATAGCCGGTCCACCCGGCCGACTGGAGCACCCAGAAGGCATGGTTCTTATCGTCGAAGAATGGCTTGGAGCCGAGAAGGGGCACAGACATCGGGATAATCTTACTGGAAAGGTCGGTGCGGATGAAGCCCATAGCCCCGTCGGCCCGGGCCTTTGCTGCTGGCGCTATCCCAGCGCTTCCTTGAGCTTGTCTCGATCGAGGGCGTTTTCCCAGCGCGCGATCACCACCGTCGCCACCGCGTTGCCGATGAAATTGGTCAGGCTGCGGCATTCGGACATGAAGCGGTCGATGCCGAGGATCAGCGCCATCCCGGCGACGGGCACCGACGGCACGATCGAGAGCGTCGCAGCGAGAGTGATGAACCCCGCGCCGGTCACCCCGGCCGCGCCTTTGGAGGAGATCATCGCGACGAGCAGCAGCCCGATCTGCTCGCCCAGCGACAGGTGGATGTCGCACGCCTGCGCGATGAACAGCGCGGCGAGCGTCATATAGATGTTGGTGCCGTCGAGATTGAACGAATAGCCGGTCGGCACGACCAGCCCGACCACCGGCTTGTCGCAGCCTGCGCGCTCCATCTTGGCGACCAGATTGGGGAGCGCGCTTTCGGACGAAGAGGTGCCCAGCACCAGCAGCAGTTCGTCCTTCAGATAGGCGAGCAGCTTGAAGATCGAAAAGCCCGCCGCCCAGGACACGAGCCCCAGCACGACGACCACGAACAGCAGCGAGGTAAGATAGAAGCAGAGGATCAGCCCGCCGAGATTGGCGAGCGCGCCGACCCCGAATTTGCCGATCGTGAACGCCATCGCCCCGAACGCGCCGATGGGGGCCGCCTTCATCAGGATCGCGACCAGCCGGAAGACCACCGCGGTCAATCGCTCGAGCAGGTCGAGCAGCGGCGCGGCGCGTTCGCCGGTCAGCGACAGCGCGATGCCGAACAGGATCGCCACCAGCAGCACCTGCAATATCTCGCCTTCGCTGAGCGCCGAGACGAGCGTGGTCGGGATGATGTTGGTGAGGAAGCCGATGATCGTCTGATCATGCGCTTTTTCGGCATATTCGGCGACATGGCTCGCCTGCTCGGCGCCGAGCACGACATGCATGCCCGCCCCGGGCTGGACGAAATTGGCGACCACGAGGCCGACGATCAGGGCGAAGGTCGACATCAGCAGGAAGTAGCCGAAGGTCTTGAGCGCGACACGGCCGAGCTCGCCCAGATGGCTGAGCCCGGCGATGCCGGTGACCACCGTAAGGAAGATAACCGGGGCGATGATCATCTTGACGAGTTTGATGAAGGCGTCGCCGAGCGGCTTGAGCTGCGCGCCGATCTCGGGCGCCAGCCAGCCCAGCGCCACTCCGAGCGCGATCGCGACGAGCACCTGCGCGTAGAGCGAACGCCAGAACGGCGGACGAATGGGTATCGCGGTGTCGCTGTCGATGATCATCTTGCCCCCTAATCCGGGCAAGACTGCACCCAAGCCGCCGGCCTTTCAAGCACGGCGCCGCCCGGGAAGGCCTATGCCGCTACCTCAAAGCGCTGCGCGTAGCGCGAGGCGATTCGCGCGACCGGCATCATCACGAACACGTCGATCGTGTTGAACGCCCGATCGATATACGCGCCCTCGCCCAGCTCGGCGCCGACCCGGAGATAGGCCTTGATCAGCGGCGGCAGCCGGCGCAGCGCGAGACGCGCGTCATAGCCCCCGATCGGCAGCGTCGCGAGCGGGATCGCGTCGACGCCGATCGCGGTCGCGCGGAGCTCGGCCGGCGCGAGATGATCGTGCGCGAGCAACGAAAGCCCCTCGGCATGCGCCGCAGGATCGGTGCCGGGAAAACTGCCGCAGCCGAACATATAGCCGATCCGGTGCCGCTGCAGATAATCGGCGATGCCGCGCCACAGCAGCTGGATCGTGCCCGCGTCGCGATAATCGGGGTCGACGCACGATCGGCCCAGCTCGAGCAGCTCGACGCCTTCGCGGCGCGCATGGGCAAGCACCCGCGACAGATCGAACTCGTGCGCCGAATAGAAGCCCGCATGCGCATCGGCGACGCCCTGCCGTAGCAGCCGGTAGGTGCCGACGACCGGGCTGCCCGGCCGGGCATGATCCTCGACCAGCAGATGATCGCAGAGCATGTCATAGGGATCGACGTCGCGCCCGTCGGCGTTGTCGCGCCCGGTCGACGCTCCGAGATCCCGGAAGAAGATATCGTAGCGCAGCCGCTGCGCCGCAATGATGTCGGCCTCGTTCGCTGCCAGGCGGACAGCGAGCCGCCGTCCGGCCGTTTCGATCGCGTGTGACATGAAGCTGCCCCCTGCCTGTATCAGGGCACCGCAAATAATACCGCAATGCGACATGGCGGCTACCGTGATGCGATGCTTTTGCTACAAGGACCGCGAAACGGCCGTGACGGTGGCGAAAGGAAGCCGTCGCAGCGAGATCCAAGCGAAGGAAGCAAGGCGTGACCGCACCCAGCGAAAAGCTCCTCTTGTTCGGAGCGACCGGCGATCTGTCGCAGCGCATGCTCCTCCCATCGCTTTATGGCCTGTCGGCGGACGGGTTGCTGCCGCCCGACCTCGCGATCGTCGCGACCGCGCGCAGCGCGCATGACGACGCCGCCTTCCGCGCCTTCGCCGAAACCGCGCTGCGCCGTTTCGTCCCGGCCGAGCGGCTGGTCGAGGAAGCGCTCGGCCGTTTCCTCGAGCGCGTCAGCTATGTGCCGGTCGACGCTTCCAACGAAGCCGATTTCGCCGCGCTCGCCCGGGCGGTGGGATCGACCGACCGGGGCCTGTCGATCTTCCTGTCGACCGCGCCCTCCTTGTTCGGCGCGACGATCGACGGGCTTGCCAAGGCGGGGCTGGCCGGCGACGGAGTGCGGATCGGGCTCGAGAAGCCGCTGGGCTACGACATGGCGTCGAGCCGGCTGATCAACGACGCGGTCGCGGCGGTTTTCCCGGAGTACCGCACCTTCCGGATCGACCATTATCTCGGCAAGGAAACCGTCCAGAACTTGCTTGCGCTCCGCTTCGCCAACAGCCTGTTCGAACCGCTCTGGCAGGAAGGCGGCGTCGAGCATGTCCAGATCACGATCTCGGAGACGGTTGGCCTTGAGGGCCGGGTCGGCTTCTACGACGGGGCGGGCGCGATCCGAGACATGGTGCAGAATCACATGCTCCAGCTCCTCGCGCTGGTCGCGATGGAGCCGCCCGCCCAGTTCAACGCGACCGCGGTGCGTGACGAGAAGGTCAAGGTGCTACGTTCGCTGCGCCCGATCGACCGGACCACGGCTGCAACCCACAGCGTGATCGGCCAATATGGCCCCGGCGCGGTGGCCGGCGGCGCGGTGCCGGGCTATATCGACGAGCTCGGCAAGCCGTCCGACACCGAGACTTTCGTCGCGCTCAAGGCCAATATCGACAATTGGCGCTGGAAGGGCGTGCCCTTCTACCTGCGCACCGGTAAGCGGCTGCCGAGCCGCCAGTCGGAGATCTTCATCCAGTTCAAGGGCGTGCCGCATTCGATCTTCGACGGCCGCGGCGCGGCGCTGCAACCCAACAAGCTGATCATCCGTTTGCAGCCCGACGAAAATGTGCGGCTGCTGCTCATGTCGAAGGTGCCGGGCCTCGATCGTGACGGCATCCGGTTGCGGGAGATGCCGCTCGATATCTCGATGCCGAACGCCTTTGCCGACACCCGCCGCCGGATCGCTTATGAACGGCTGCTGCTCGATCTGGTCGAGGGCGACCAGACGCTGTTCGTGCGCCGCGACGAGGTCGAGGCGCAGTGGGAGTGGGTCGACGCTATCCGCGACGGCTGGGCCGCCAATGCGATGAAGCCGAAACCCTATACCGCCGGCACCTGGGGCCCGTCCGCGGCGATCGCGCTGACCGAACGCGATGGCGTCACATGGCATGACTAGGGCAGAGACAGGTTCCTTCCCCCGAACGGGGCAGGGACGGGGAAGGAAGTGATATGATCGAAGCCGAATGGTGGGACTATGACGATGCCAACGAGCTTGCCGAAGCGGTGGCCGGCGATGTCGGGTTCATCATCGAGTCGGCGCTCGACGCGCGCGGGCAATGCCTGCTCGCGCTGCCGGGCGGCCAGACACCCGCTCCGGTCTTCGAAAAACTTGCCAAGGCGAAGCTCGACTGGAAGCGCGTGACGATCATCCCCACCGATGACCGGCTGGTGGCGATGACCGATCCGCTGTCCAACGCCGCGATGATCGCCAAGGCCTTCCTGCCCAAGGGCGCGCGGGTGCTCCCGATCACCGCGGAAAAGGCGGCCGACCACCGCATGGCGGGCAAGGCCGCCGACGCGCGGCTGCAGGAGCTGCACTGGCCGCCCGACCTGGTCTGGCTCGGGGTGGGCGCCGACGGCCATACCGCGTCGATCTTCCCCGGACCCGATCTCGACGAGGCGCTCAACGGCCCCAAGGCGCGCCGCGCCGTCGGGGTGTTGCCCGATCCGCTCCCGCCCGAAGCCCCCGTCGCCCGCGTCACGCTCAGCAAGCCCGCGATCCTGTCGGCGCGTACCCTGATGCTGGTGCTGACCGGCAAGGAGAAGCGCAAGATGCTCGAGAAAGCGATCAAGGACGGCGCATCCTCGCCACTTCCCGTCGGCCGGGTGCTTGCGGATGCCGAGCAGGCGATCGATATCCACTGGTGCGCCTAGGGTCGTGCGGACAATCCTGACCGGCGCCGCGGCGGCGGAGGTCGGGACCATGGTCTCGTACGATAGAGCGCCCAGTTGCTGAGGAATCAACCGCTATGAGCATGCATCCCGCGATCGAAGCCGTCACCACGCGGATCATCGAACGGTCGAAGCCCGGCAGGCAAGCCTATCTCGACCTGATCGCGCGCGAGCGCGACAGCGGGGTCGACCGGCCCAACCTGTCCTGCGGCAATCTTGCGCATGGCTTCGCCGCCTCGGGCGAGGACAAGCCGGCAATCCGCGCCGGAAAGGCGATGAACATCGGCATCGTCACCGCTTATAACGACATGCTTTCGGCGCATCAGCCCTATGGCCGCTACCCCGAACAGATGAAGCTGTTCGCGCGCGAGGTCGGGGCCACCGCGCAGGTCGCCGGCGGCGTGCCCGCGATGTGCGACGGGGTCACCCAGGGCCAGCGCGGCATGGAACTGTCGCTGTTCAGCCGCGACACGATCGCGCTCTCGACAGCGGTGGCGCTCAGCCATGGCATGTTCGAGGGGGCAGCGTTGCTCGGTATCTGCGACAAGATCGTGCCCGGCCTGCTGATCGGCGCGCTGCGCTTCGGCCATCTGCCGACGATACTGGTTCCCGCGGGGCCGATGCCCTCGGGGCTCGCCAACAAGGAAAAGGTCCGCGTCCGCCAGCTCTACGCCGAGGGCAAGGTCGGGCGCGACGAGCTGCTCGAGGCGGAATCGGCTTCGTATCACGGCGCGGGAACCTGCACCTTCTACGGCACCGCCAATTCGAACCAGATGATGATGGAGGTGATGGGCCTGCACGTCCCGGGCGCGGCCTTCGTCAACCCCGGCACCCGGCTGCGGCAGGAGCTGACGCGCGCTGCGGTCCACAGGCTCGGCGCGATCGGCTGGGACGGCAACGACTATCGTCCGCTCGGACGCTGCGTCGATGAGAAGGCGATCGTCAACGCCGCGGTCGGCCTGCTCGCGACCGGCGGGTCGACCAATCATGTCATCCACCTGCCCGCGATCGCCCGCGCGGCGGGGATCCTGATCGACTGGGAGGATATCGACCAGCTGTCCGCCGCGGTGCCGCTGATCGCGCGCGTCTATCCCAACGGGGCGGGCGACGTGAACCATTTCCAGGCCGCGGGCGGCATGGCCTATGTGATCGCCACGCTGCTCGATGGCGGGCTGCTCCACCGTGATATCATGACCGTCGCCGGCGCGGATCTCGGCGACTATGCCAAGGAGCCGCGCCTCGACGACGACGCGCTGGCGTGGGCCGAGGCGCCCGCCGCGCCGCTCGACGAGACGATGCTTCGGCCCTTCTCACGACCGTTCCTGCCCGACGGCGGGATGCGGCTCGTCAAGGGCAATCTCGGCCGCGGGACCTTCAAGACGAGCGCGGTCGACAGCACGCGCTGGACGATCGAAGCTCCGGTGCGGGTGTTCGACGATCAGGACAAGGTCAACGCCGCGTTCAAGGCCGGCGAACTCGAGCGCGATGTGGTCGTCGTGGTCCGCTTCCAGGGGCCGCAGGCGAACGGGATGCCCGAACTCCACAAGCTCACCCCGGCGCTCGGCGTTCTTCAGGATCGGGGCTTCAAGGTCGCGCTCGTCACCGATGGGCGCATGTCGGGCGCCTCGGGCAAGGTGCCCGCCGCGATCCACATGACCCCCGAGGCTTTCGCCGGCGGCCCGCTCGCGAAGCTGCGCGACGGCGATATCGTCCGGCTGTGCGCCGAAAGCGGCGAGATCAGCGCGCTCATCGACGCGGACGCGTGGGAAGCGCGCCCGCCCGCTCCGCCGCCGCCGACGCAGACCGGCACGGGCCGCGAGCTGTTCGCTTTCATGCGCCACGGCGCCGACGCCGCCGAGCGCGGCGGTTCGGCGATGCTGGCGGCGGCGGGGCTGTAGCCGCCTATGAAGATCGTCGCGGTCGATCTGGGCGGCACCCATGCGCGCTTCGCCATCGCCGAGCTGCACGGCGACGGCCGACGGCCGACGCTGAGCGCGCCCCGCAAATATAGAACGGCCGATCATCCCGGGCTTGCCGCCGCCTGGGCGGCCTTCGCGCGCGACGAGGGCAGCGCGCTGCCCCAGGCCGCCAGCATCGCCATCGCCGGGCCGGTCGAAGGCGAGTTGATCCGCTTCACCAACAACAGCTGGGTGATCCATCCCACGACGCTGGGACGCGAGCTCGGGCTCGAGGATCTCTGCCTGTTCAACGACTTCGCCGCGATGGCTGCCGCTGTGGGCGTGATGCTGCCCAAGGAGCTCGCTTATATCGGCGGCCCCGAAGGTCCGTTGCCACTGGGTGTGACCACCGTGGTCGGCCCCGGCACCGGTCTCGGCGTTGCCCAGCTGATACGCCGGCCGGGCCAGAATATCGTGCTCGCCACCGAGGGCGGGCATATCGATTTCGCCCCGCTCGACGGTTTCGAGGAGCGGCTGCTCGCCCGGCTGCGCGAGCGCCATCGCCGCGTCTCGGTCGAACGCGTCGTCTCGGGCCCTGCGCTGGCCGATATCCGCGCGACGCTGGCAATGATCGCCGGAGACCCGATCGTCCCGCTCGACGACGGCGCACTCTGGCAGGCGGCGACCGAGGGCAGCGACGCCTTCGCGGTCGCCGCGCTCGACCGCTTCGTGATGGCGTTCGGCGCGGTGAGCGGCGATCTGGCGCTTGCGCATGGGGCCAACGCGGTCGTGATCACCGGTGGCCTTGCCAATCGCATCGAGGGGCGGCTCCGAAGCCCCCTGTTCAACGACCGTTTTCGCGCCAAGGGTCGCTTCGAGCGCCGCATGGCCGATTTCCCCATCCGCCTCGCCCGCCATCCCGAAGCCGGGCTGTTGGGCGCGGCGGCCGCCTTTCAGGAGGAAAGACGCCCATGACCACCGAGCTGACCGTCGAACAAGTGATGACGCTTGCGCCGGTAATCCCGGTGCTCGTCGTCCATGAGGTCGCCCATGCGCGGCCGATCGCCGAGGCGCTGGTCGCGGGCGGGCTTCCCGCGCTCGAGGTGACCTTGCGCACGCCCGTGGCGCTCGACGTCATCCGCGAGATGGCGAAAGTGGAAGGCGCGGTGGTCGGCGCGGGCACCGTGCTCGATTCCGATGATCTCAAGGCGAGCATCGACGCAGGCGCGCGGTTCATCGTGTCACCGGGACTGACCGATCCGCTCGGGCGCGCCGCGCTCGACGCGGGCATTCCGTTCCTGCCGGGCACCGCCAATGCCGGCGACATCATGCGGGCGCTCGACATGGGGTTCCGCCATGTCAAATTCTTCCCTGCGACGACCAATGGCGGCATCCCCGCCCTCAAGGCGCTGTCCGCCCCGCTCTACAAGGCGCGCTTCTGCCCGACCGGCGGGATCACCGAAGCGACCGCGCCCGACTGGCTCGCGCTCGATGCGGTGCTGTGCGTCGGTGGAAGCTGGGTCGTGCCCGCGGGCGCGCCCGACAGCGCCGAGATTACGCGACGCGCGGCGACGGCGCGAAGGCTTCGGTAACCAGACGCCGTCGCCCTATTCGGTCGCCCCAAAATCAAAACGCGGGCTGTCCATGGACAGCCCGCGCTTCAAAGCCGTGTCAACCTGAATGATCGGGACGATCAGTTCATCTTCCAGGTCAGCGGCACGACGATCGACGCCGATCCACCGGGAGGGGCCGGGAAGGCACCGACCTTCTTGGCGAGCGCGAGCGCTTCCTTGTCGAGCAGCGACGAGCCCGAAGGCTGGACCAGATCGACCGCTGCGACCGAGCCGTCGGCGGCGACATCGAGCTTGATCTTGGCCGTGCCTTCATCGCCGCGCATCTGCGCAGCGCGCGGATAATCCTGCTTGGCCGCGAGAAGCTGGCGCACCTTCGAGGTCCATTCGGGGGTGGCGGCAGCATAGCATGCGCTCGAGCTGAGCAGCGCCGCCGTCATTCCAACTACCAGGTTACGCATCCGATTCGTCACAGCTTGGGCTCCTTTGTTCAATCTAGGGGGTACTTAACCGGCCTTGGTTGTCACTTGGTTAACAGGCCGCATTTCTACTTTCGGTGCTCAGAACTCGGTCCAGTCTTCCTCGTCCACCTGCAGCGCGAGCGCGCCATGGACCGCGGCGACGGCAGGTTTCTTCCGAACGGGCGCGGGCTGGGCCCGCGCGCTGCCGAGATGGCCGGGCCCGGTGCGGAACGCGCTGACCCGTTCGGCGAGACGCTGCGCCTCGGTCGACAGGCTCTGAACGCTCGCATTGGTCTCCTCGACCATCGCCGCGTTCTGCTGCGTGGCATTGTCCATCGACGACACGCCGTCGTTGATCTCGTTGATCCCTTGCGCCTGCTGCTCGTTGGCGGCGGCGATCGCGGCGATCAGGTCGGTCACCTGGACGAACTCGTCGACGATGTTGTTAAGCGCCGATCCCGACCGCTCGACCAGCTCGACTCCGGTGACGACCTGCTGGCTCGACGTCGCGATCAGATCGCGGATCTTGCCCGCCGCCTCGGTGCAGCGCTGGGCGAGCACGCGGACCTCGGTCGCGACCACTGCGAACCCTGCGCCGGCCTGGCCGGCGCGCGCCGCCTCGACCCCGGCGTTGAGGGCGAGCAGGTTGGTCTGGAAAGCGAGATTGTCGATCGTCGAGACGATCTCCTCCATCTCGCGGCTCGAAGCTTCGATCGTTTTCATCGCGTCGATCGCCTGGCGCGCGGTGGTGCCCATCGATTCGGCCGACGAGCGCGCCGCGGCGACCTTCTCGCTGGTCTGGCGGGCGTTGCCGGCGGTCAAGTGGACGGTGCCCATGAACTGCTCCAGCGCCGATGCGGTGCGCGCCAGCGAATTGGCCTGACGCTCGGTCCGCTGCGACAGGTCGCCAGCGGCCTGGGCGATCTCGTCGGTGCCCGAGCGGATCACGCCGAAGCCCTCGACGATCTGTGCGATTGTCGAGGAAAGACCGTCGAGCGCCTCGTTAAAGTCGCGATGGAGCTGGCCGAGCGGGCCTTCGGCATTGCCCGGCACGCGCACGGTAAGGTCGCCATGCGCGACCGCGGCCAGCCCCGCGCCGATCGCGTCGACGGTGCGCTGCGTGGCCTGGGCGCGTTCATGATCCTCGGCGGCGCGCTGCTGGTCGGCGAGCGCGCGCTCCTGCTCGGCGGCGAACAGCGCCTTGAAGCCGTCAAGGGCGCGCGCGAGCCCGCCGATCTCATCGCGCCGGCGCAGCGCGGGGATCGTGACCGACAGGTTGCCGCTCGACAATGAGCGCACCGCGGCGCTCATCCGCGACAGCGGGCGGGCGATGCCGAGCAGCAGCATGATCATCAGGAAGATCGCGACAAGCAGCGAAGCGACGATCGACTGGAGCACCAGCGTGCGGGTTTTCTTGTAGATGGTGTCGGCCGCCTGCGAGGCCGCCTGGCCGCCCTTGTCGTTGAGTTCGGTGAGCGCGAGGATATTGTCCTCGATCTCATAGAATTTGTCGAGGCTGTCCCCGCGGAACAGCGCGGCGGCGCCGGCCGAGTCGCCCGCGGTGCTGAGCTCGGCCATCCGCCCGTTGAGCGCCAGATAGTCGCTCCAGCTCGTCTTGAGCGCCTTGAACACCAACTGCTGTTCCTCGCCCTGGGCATAGGGTCCGTAATCGGCCAGCAGACCGCCGATCGCGGTGGTCGCGTTCTTGAGCTGGATCGAAGCCTTGCGGCGGCCGGCCTCGTCCTCCGCCGTCACCTGGACGCCCTGGGCGATCCGGTATTGCGAGGTATAGGCGTGGATATCCCCCACCAGCTTGGTTGCCGGCAGCCAGCGCGAGCGCATCTGGCTCGACAGCGTGTTAACCTCACCGATCTTCTGGACGGCGAAGCCACCCAGGCCGGCCAGCATCGCCAGCATCGCCAGAAAGGCCAGCGCCATCTTCGCGCCGATGCCGAATTTCGCCAATATCGAGGACATCTCCGCTTCTCCAAGATCCCGATCACCGGGCAGCGGAAAGATTCACCGCCCTTATCTCGGCTTGGCTGTAGCGGGAGAGTGTTGATTTTTGGTAAGGCCGCCGGAAAGGATGGCGGCCGGGAAACCCGGAAGCGACGCGGCAGCGCCCCTTCCGGTGCAACTCATTCGAACTCGAGGATGACGGCGTCCACCGCGAGGCTGTCGCCCGCCTTGGCAGCGACCGTCTTGACGACCCCCGCCTTTTCGGCGCGCAGGATATTCTCCATCTTCATCGCTTCGACCACCGCGAGCGGCTGGCCGGCCTCGACCTGCGCGCCTTCGGCGACGTGGATCGCGGTGACCAGGCCCGGCATCGGGCAGAGCAGGAAGCGCGACATGTCGGGCGGAATCTTCTCGATCATATGGTGCGACAGCGCCGCGACCAACGGCGTCAGCACGCGCAGATCATGGCTCGCCCCCCGAGTCGTGAAGCGCCAGCCGGTGCGCTTGCGCTCGACGCGCAGCGACAATGGTTCGCCATCGACCAGCGCCTCGACCAGCCGCTGTCCGGGCACATAGGGCGCGTCGACCACCACCGGCGTCCCGTCGACACTGACCGCGTCGCCCGCCAACTCGATCGCGCGCTCGATGCCGTCGAGTGTCACCACCCAGCGGCTCGACGGTTCGGCAGGCCCGTTGAGCCGCCCCTCGATCTGGGCCGCGCGCGCGGCATCGACGCTGGCGAGCACGCCCGCGATCGCCGCAAGCCGCAGGCTGAGCGTGTCGTCCGCGGCCGCGCCGGCAAATCCCTCGGGATATTCCTCGGCAATGAAGCCGGTGGTGATGTTCCCCGAGCGGAAGCGCGGATGCTGCATCAGCGCCGAGAGGAAATCGAGATTATGGCCGATGCCGTCGATCTCGAATCGGTCAAGCGCGCCGATCTGCCGATCGATCGCCTCTTCCCGGGTCGCGCCGTAAGTGATCAGCTTGGCGATCATCGGATCGTAGAACATCGAGATTTCGGAGCCTTCATAAACCCCGTCGTCGACTCGAACATTGTCGACCTGGGCCGGCGGCCGATACCGCACCAGCCGTCCGGTCGACGGCAGGAAACCGCGATAGGGATCCTCGGCATAGACGCGATTCTCGATCGCCCAGCCATTGAGCTTGACCTCGTCCTGGGTCAGGCCGAGCTTCTCGCCATAGGCGACGCGGATCATCTGCTCGACCAGATCGAGCCCGGTGATGCATTCGGTGACGGGGTGCTCGACCTGGAGGCGGGTGTTCATCTCGAGGAAATAGAAGCCCTCGCCGCTGGTGTCGGCGCCCGACACGATCAGCTCGACCGTGCCCGCGCTGTAATAGCCGACCGCGCGCGCGAGCGCGACGCACTGCTCGCCCATCGCCTTGCGCATCTTCGGGGTCACGAACGGCGACGGCGCTTCTTCGACCACCTTCTGGTGACGCCGCTGGATCGAGCATTCGCGTTCGTTCAGGTAGAGGATGTTGCCATGCTTGTCGCCGAGGATCTGGATCTCGATATGGCGAGGGCTCTCGATGAATTTCTCGATGAAGACGCGGTCGTCGCCGAAGCTCGCCAGCCCCTCGCGCTTGACGCTCTCGAAATTCTCGCGAACATCCTTCTCGCTATAGGCCAGCCGCATCCCCTTGCCGCCGCCGCCGGCCGAAGCCTTCATCATCACCGGATAGCCGATGCCATTTGCGATTTCGACCGCATGGTCGGTGGAGTCGATCTCGCCGACATAGCCGGGGACGACATTGACGCCCGCCGCCTTGGCGAGCTTCTTCGATTCGATCTTGTCGCCCATCGCCGCGATCGCGCCGACCGGCGGCCCGATAAAGGCGATGCCGGCCGCGTCAAGCGCCTCGGCGAAGCTGGTCCGTTCCGACAGGAAGCCATAGCCGGGATGCACCGCCTCCGCCCCGGTCGCCTTGCACGCCGCGATGATCCTGTCGGCGATCAGATAGCTTTCAGACGCAGGCGGCGGGCCGATATGCACCGCCTCGTCGGCCATCTCGACATGCGGCGCGCGCGCATCGGCGTCCGAATAGACCGCGACCGTCTTGATGCCCATCTTGCGGGCGGTCTTGATCACGCGGCAGGCGATTTCGCCGCGGTTGGCGATCAGGATCTTCTTGAACATACCGTCCCCGTCTTCCTACCCGAACGTCACCCCGGACTTGATCCGGGGTCCATTCCCGCTTCGCCGGACTTCGGGCGCCGCGGGTCTGGATGCTGACATTCGTCAGCATGACGGATGATGAAATGAATTACTCGGCAGCCAGCTCGACCTTGCACTCGGCCGCCATCGGCGTGATGCCAAGCCTGGCGAACAGGGCCGCGTCGCGATCGTCGCCGGCATTGTCGGTGGTCAGCAGCTTGTCGCCGGTGAAGATCGAATTGGCGCCCGCCATGAAACACAGCGCCTGCGCCGCGTCCGACATGCTCTCGCGGCCCGCCGACAGGCGGACCATCGAGGCCGGCATGGTGATGCGGGCGACCGCGACGGTGCGGACGAACTCGATCTCGTCGATCCTAGCCAGCGGCGTGTCGGCGAGCATATCGCCCAACACGGTGCCCTTGACCGGCACCAGCGCATTGACCGGCACGCTTTCGGGATGGACGGGAAGCGTCGCCAGCGCGTGGATGAAGCCGACCCGGTCGGCACGGGTCTCGCCCATGCCGACAATGCCGCCGCAGCAGACGTTGATGCCCGCCTCGCGGACATGCTCGAGCGTCTCGATGCGGTCCTCGAAGCTGCGGGTGGTGATCACCTCCTCATAGCGCTCGGGCGAGGTGTCGATATTGTGGTTGTAATAATCGAGGCCGGCGTCGGCGAGCATCTTCGCCTGGGCCCCGGTGAGCATGCCCAGCGTCATGCAGGTTTCCATGCCCATCTCGCGGACGCCCTTCACCATCTCGACGATGGCGGGCATGTCCCGCTGCTTGGGGTTGCGCCAGGCCGCGCCCATGCAGAAGCGGGTCGAGCCATTGTCCTTGGCCTGCGCCGCCGCCTGGAGCACCGCGCGCACGTCCATCAACTTGGTCGCCTTCAGGCCGGTCTCGGCATGAACCGATTGGTTGCAATAGCCGCAATCCTCGGGGCAGCCACCGGTCTTTATCGACAGCAGCGTCGATAGCTGGACAGCGTTCGCCTGGTGATGCTCGCGATGAACAGCCTGCGCCTGCCAGAGCAGATCGTTGAACGGCAACTCGAACAACGCGGCGATTTCGCCGCGCGTCCAGTCGCTTCGCGCGACGGGGTTTCGACCTTCGCTCATTCCGCCGCCTCCTCAAATCCCTGCGGCGGCTGGTTATGGCCGAGCAACCGCAGCACTTCGGTCGCGGCGGCCACCAGGTTGGTGCCTGGCCCGAAGATTCCCTGCACCCCCGCGTCGCGCAGGAACTGATAGTCCTGCGCGGGAATTACGCCGCCGGCGATCACCTTGATGTCGCTGCGGCCGGCGTCGCGCAGATGCCCGATCAGCTCGGGGATCAACGTCTTGTGCCCGGCGGCGAGGCTCGACGCGCCGACCACGTCGACATCGGCCTTGATCGCCAGGTCGGCGGCTTCCCTGGGGGTCTGGAACAGCGGGCCCGCGACCACCTCGAAGCCGAGGTCGCCGAACGCCGACGAAACCAGGTTCGCGCCGCGGTCATGGCCATCCTGGCCCATCTTGGCGACCAGCATGCGCGGCCGGCGTCCCTTGCGGCGCTCGATCGCAGACACCCCCTCGATCAGGCCGGTCCAGCGCGGATCGTCGCCATAGGCGCCGCCATAGATGCCCTTGACCGGGCTCGGCGTCGTGCCGAAGCGGCCGAACACCGCCTCCATCGCCGACGAAATCTCGCCGAGCGTGGCGCGCGCGCGCGCGCATTCAACCGCCAGCGCGAGCAGATTCTCGCGCCCCTCGGCGCCCTTGGTGAGCGCGGCAAGCGCGGCCTGGCATTTTGCCTCGTCGCGGCCGGCCTTGACCCGGTTGATGCGCGCAATCTGCGATTCGCGGACGGCGACGTTGTCGACATCGAGGATGTCGATCGCGTCTTCCTGGGCGAGCTTATATTTGTTGACGCCGACGATCACTTCCTCGACCCGGTCGATCCGCGCCGCCTTGGCCGCGGCGGCCTCCTCGATCATCGCCTTGGGCCAGCCCGCCGCCACCGCCTTCGCCATGCCCCCTTCGGCCTCGACGCGTTCGATGATCTCCCACGCCTTGTCGACCAGCTCCTGGGTCAGTGCCTCGACATAATAGGAGCCGCCGAGCGGATCGACGACCTTAGTCATCCCGGTCTCCTCCTGGATGACGATCTGGGTGTTGCGGGCGATTCGCGCGGAGAAGTCGGTCGGCAGCGCGATTGCCTCGTCGAGCGCGTTGGTGTGCAGCGACTGGGTGCCGCCGAGCATCGCCGCCATCGCCTCGATCGTGGTGCGCATGACGTTGTTGTACGGATCCTGCTCGGTCAGCGACACGCCCGAGGTCTGGCAATGGGTGCGCAGCATCTTCGAGCGCTCGTCCTTCGCGCCGAGCCTGGTCATCACCCGGTGCCACAACACGCGCGCCGCGCGCAGCTTCGCGATCTCCATGAAGAAGTTCATGCCAATCGCGAAGAAGAAGGACAGCCGGCCCGCAAAGGCGTCGATGTCGAGCCCCGAAGCGACGCCATATTTCACATATTCCATGCCGTCGGCGATGGTGAAGGCGAGCTCCTGGACCTGCGTCGCCCCCGCTTCCTGCATATGATAGCCCGAGATCGAGATCGAGTTGAACTTGGGCATGTTCGCGCTGGTGAAGGCGAAGATGTCCGAGATGATCCGCATGCTCGGCTCTGGCGGGTAGATATAGGTATTGCGGACCATGAACTCCTTGAGAATGTCGTTCTGGATGGTCCCGTCGAGCTGCACCTGCGGAACGCCCTGCTCCTCGCCCGCGACGATGAAGAAGGCGAGCACCGGGATCACCGCGCCGTTCATCGTCATCGACACCGACATCTTGTCGAGCGGGATGCCGTCGAACAGGATCTTCATGTCGTCGATCGTGTCGATCGCCACCCCGGCCTTGCCGACATCGCCGGTCACGCGCGGATGGTCGCTGTCATAGCCGCGATGGGTGGCGAGATCGAAGGCGACCGACAGGCCCTTCTGCCCGGCCTTGAGGTTGCGATGATAAAAGGCGTTCGACTCCTCGGCGGTCGAGAAACCCGCATATTGGCGGATCGTCCACGGCCGGCCCGCATACATGCTCGCGCGCACGCCGCGGGTGAAAGGGGCGAAGCCGGGCAGGCCGGGATCGATCCCCGCGACATCCTCGGCCGTGTAGAGCGGCTTGACGGCGATGCCCTCGGGCGTGTGCCAGGTCAGGTCCTTTCCCTTGACCTCCTTGGCTGCCGCGGCCTGCCAGTCGGCCTGCGTCTTGTCGGTCATGTCAACATCCCTCGAAAACGGGTGCGCGCTTTTCGGCGAGGGCCGAAAGGGCTTCGCGGAAGTCGGCGGTGTAGCCCGCCTGCGACGGGTTGCGGCGCTCGATCTCGAGCACCTCGGGCAATGGCTGATTGAGCGTCGCCACCCGGTCGGCAAGGTCGAGGCGGATGGTCTGGTAGCTCAATGCCCTGCGCCTTCCCTGGGCGTTTCCATGATCTCGGTGAGCACCCCGCCCATATCCTTGGGGTGAACGAAGAAGATCGGCGTCCCGTGCGCGCCGATTCGCGGCTCGCCGAGCACCTTGGCGCCCTTGCTCTCGAACCACGCCTTGGCGGCAAGGATATCGGGCACCTCGTAGCAGATATGATGCTGCCCGCCCGCCGGATTCTTGGCGAGGAAGCCGTGGATCGGCGAGGCTTCGCCGAGCGGCTCGATCAGTTCGATCTGGCTGTTGGGCGTATCGACGAAGCAGACCTTCACCCCCTGCGCGGGCAGGTCGAAGGGTTCGCGGATCACTGCGGCGCCCATCACATCGCGGTAGAAGGCGATGCTTTTCTCGATCGACGGGGTCGCCACCCCGACATGATTGAGCCGGCCAAGCTTCATCCGACGCGCTCCACCACCATCGCGATCCCCTGGCCTCCACCGATGCACATCGTGATCAGGCCATAGCGACCGCCGCTGCGCTGAAGCTCATACACCGTCTTGACGATCAGGATCGAGCCCGTCGCGCCGACGGGATGGCCGAGCGCGATGCCCGATCCGTTCGGGTTGACCTTGGCGGGATCGAATCCCAGCTCGCCCGCGACCGCGCAGGCCTGCGCCGCGAAAGCCTCATTGGCTTCGATCACGTCGATATCGTCGAGGCTGAGCCCCGCACGGGCGAGCGCGATCGGCACCGCCTTGACCGGGCCGATCCCCATATAGAGCGGCTCGACCCCGGCATGGCCCCAGCCAAGGATGCGCGCGAGCGGCTTCAGCCCCCGCGCCTCGACCGCCGTGCCGGTGGCGAGCACCACCGCCGCAGCGCCGTCGTTGATCCCGCTCGCATTGGCGGCGGTGACCGTGCCGTCCTGCTTGAACACCGCCTTGAGCTTGGCGAGTTCCTCGGCCGAAACGTCGCTGCGGACATGCTCGTCGGTGTCGAATGCGACCATGCCTTTGCGGGTCTTCACTTCGATCGGAACGATCTGATCCTTGAAGCGCCCTTCAGCGATCGCCTGCGCCGCGCGCTGGTGGCCCTGAAGCGCGAGCGCATCCTGCGCGGCGCGGGTGACCTGGTAGCGCTCGGCGACATTCTCCGCGGTCACCCCCATATGGACCCCGTTGAACGGATCGTTGAGGATTTCGAGCAGCGCGTCGACCATCTCGACATTGCCCATCTTGCTGCCCCAGCGCACGCTCTTGGCGATATGCGGCGCGCGGCTCATGCTCTCGGCGCCGCCAGCGAGCGCGATCTCGGCTTCGCCGAGCGCGAGCGCCTTGGCCGCGGCGATGACCGATTCGACCCCCGAGCCGCACAGCCGGTTGAGAGTCAGCGCCGAGGCCTCGACCGGCACGCCGGCCTTCACGCTGATCACCCGCGCCAGATAGGCGTCCTGCGGCAAGGTCTGGATCACCTGTCCGATCACGACCTGCTCGACGTCGGCCGGGGTGAGGCCCGCGCGTTCGATCGCGGCCTTGGCCACGGTCGCGCCGAGATCGGCCGGTGGCACGTCCTTGAGCGCTCCGCCGAAATCGCCGATCGCGGTGCGCGCGGCGCCAACGATGAAAACATCTTCCATTACACTACTCCATGTCCCGTCGCCGGGAGACCAGTTTCATCCGCACCCTCCCTCGTCCTTCGCGCGGCATGGAGGGATCGGCCAGCTTCGAACGCTCCGCAGCCGCGGGTTCCCGCGAGCGATGGAATGGGGGAAAGGCTTACAAAGGTATATTGTCGTGTTTCTTCCAGGGGTTTTCGAGGCTCTTGTTGCGCAGCTTGCGCAAGCCCAGCGCGATCCGCCGCCGGGTCGAATGCGGCATGATCACCTCGTCGATGAAGCCCTTCGAGGCGGCCACGAACGGGTTGGCGAAGCGATCCTCATATTCCTTGGTGCGCGCCGCGATCTTGTCGCTGTCGCCGATGTCCTTGCGGAAAATGATCTCGACCGCGCCCTTCGCGCCCATCACCGCGATCTCGGCGGTCGGCCAGGCATAGTTGAGATCGCCGCGCAGATGCTTTGAGGCCATGACGTCATAGGCGCCGCCATAGGCCTTGCGGGTGATTACCGTGATTTTGGGCACGGTCGCCTCGCCATAGGCGAACAGCAGCTTGGCGCCATGCTTGATGATGCCATTATGCTCCTGCGCGGTGCCCGGCAGGAAGCCCGGCACGTCGACGAAGGTGATGATCGGTATGTCGAAGGCGTCGCAGAAGCGCACGAAGCGGGCGGCCTTCTTCGACGAGTTGATGTCGAGGCAGCCCGCGAGCACCATCGGCTGATTGGCGACGATCCCGACCGGCCGCCCCTCGATCCGGCCGAAGCCGATGATGATGTTGGCGGCGTGATGGGGCTGGACCTCGAAGAAATCGCCCTCGTCGACGACCTTGGCGATCAGTTCCTTCATGTCATAGGGCCGAGCGGCGCTGTCGGGGATCAGCGTGTCGAGGCTCGCATCGAGCCGGTCCCACGGATCCTCGGTCGGCCGCACCGGCAGCTCGTGACGGTTCGACAACGGCAGGAAATCAACGAAGTCGCGCACGCTGAGCAGCGCCTCGATGTCGTTGTCGAAGGCATTGTCGGCGACCGAGGTCTTGGTGGTGTGGGTAACGGCGCCGCCCAACTCCTCCTGGGTCACCACCTCGTTGGTCACGGTCTTCACCACGTCGGGACCGGTCACGAACATGAACGAACTGTCCTTCACCATGAAGATGAAGTCGGTCATCGCCGGCGAATAGACCGCGCCGCCCGCACAGGGGCCCATGATCACGCTGATCTGGGGAATCACGCCCGAGGCCAGGATGTTGCGCTGGAATACTTCGGCATAGCCGGCGAGGCTCGCGACGCCCTCCTGGATGCGCGCGCCGCCCGAATCATTGAGCCCGATCACCGGCGCGCCGACCTTCATCGCCATGTCCATGATCTTGCAGATCTTGCTCGCGTGGCGCTCGCTCAGGGCCCCGCCATAGACGGTGAAGTCCTGGCTGAACAGGAACACCAGCCGGCCGTTGATCGTGCCCGATCCGGTGACGACGCCGTCGCCCGGAATATGCTCCTTCTCCATGCCGAAATCGGTGCAATTATGCTCGACATACATGTCGAACTCTTCGAACGACCCCTCGTCGAGCAGCACCTCGACCCGCTCGCGCGCGGTGAGCTTGCCTTTCCGGTGCTGCGCCTCGATGCGCTTTTCTCCGCCCCCCAGCCGTGCGGCGGCGCGCTTTTCTTCGAGCTTCTGCAGGATCGCCAGCATGGAGGCCCTCTATTCCCTCGGTTGTCTCGCCGCCCCCTTTCCAAGCTTTCGCCGATAAGGCAAATGTGAAATTGCGGAATTGCAAACTACCTATTTGCAAATTAAGCGCTGCCGCGGCGCCCTTTGCGGGAGCATAAGATGGCGAGACGCACCGGCACCCGTCTGTTCGCCGGCCATGAACTGAAAGCGCTGCGTCAGCGCGCCGGGCTGGGCCAGGCGGCGATGGCCGCGCGCGTGGGGCTCTCGGTCTCCTATCTGTCGCAGCTCGAAAATGACGATCGGCCGGTGACCCCGGCGGTGACCGAAGCCTTTGCCCGCGCCTTTCCGATCGACTGGAACAGCGCCGGGACCGACGACGCTGCGCGGCGGCTGGCGTCGCTGCGCGAGGCGCTCGCCGATCCGCTGTTCGCATCCGACGCCGCGGCGCCGCAGGCGCTCCACCGCGCGGCCGAGCAGCAGCCGCTGTTCGCCGACCAGTTCGTCCGGCTTCACAACGCCTATCGCCGCGCCGAAGAACGCCTCCAGCTGGCCGACGATCGCTTCGCGAGCGGGGTACCCGGCGACGACCGGCTGCCCTGGGAAGAGGTGCGCGACTGGTTTCACGAGGCGGGCAATTATGTCGACCGAATCGACCGCGCCGCCGAGGCGCTTGCCGACGAGTTCGACGCCGAACCCCTGCCCGAGGGCCTGATTGCGCATGCGCTCAAGCAGCGCCACGGCGTCGATGTGGTGGTGTCGGCGGGCGACGATGGCGGCATGCTGCGCCGATTCGATCGCGCGCGCGGCCTGCTGGCGATCGGCGCGGCGCAGCCCCCTGAGACGCGCCGCTTCATGATGGCGCACCAGCTCGCCCAGCTCGAATTCCGCGATCAGATCGCCGCGGTCGCCGCCGAGGCGCGGTTGCGCGCGGCCGAGGCGCATCCGCTGCTCTCGGTCGGCCTGGCCAATTATGCCGCGGGGGCGCTGCTGATGCCCTATCGGCGTTTCCGCGACACGGCGCGCGCGATGCGCCACGATATCGACCGGCTGTGCCAGCGCTTCGGCGTCAGCTTCGAGCAGGCCTGCCACCGCCTCTCGACGCTCCAGCGCCCCGCGGAACGCGGCATCCCGTTCTTCTTCTGCCGGGTCGACATGGCGGGCAATATCACCAAGCGTCATTCGGCGACGCGGCTGCAATTCGCGCGCTTCGGCGGCGCTTGCCCGCTGTGGATCGTCCACGAGGCGGTGGCGATTCCCGACCGCATCCTCGTCCAGCTCGCCGAGACGCCCGACGGGGTCCGCTATGTCTCGATGGCCAAGGGGCTGGTCAAACCTTCGGGCAGCTTCACCCGTGCGCCGCGCCGCTTCGCCGTCGCGCTCGGCTGCGAGGCCGAGCATGCGCCCGACTTCATCTATGCCGACGCGCTCGACACCGCCAATCTGAGCGCGGCGACCCCGATCGGCATCTCCTGCCGGCTCTGCCCGCGCCAGCTCTGCGACCAGCGCGCCTTCCCGCCCGCCGGCCGCGCGATCACCGTCGACGCCGATCGCCGCGATGTGGTGCCTTATCGGGTGGAGTAAGACATATCCGCTTTTGCCTCGGCCGCCCGAGGCTGGATCAAAAAGACGGTACCGGCGTCTCGCCGGCATAGTCATAGAAGCCCTTGCCCGTCTTGCGCCCGAGCCAACCCGCCTCGACCATCTTGAGCAGGATCGGCGCCGGGCGATATTTCGGATCACCGAAATCGCTCTGGAAGACGCGCAATATCTCGACCAGCGTGTCGAGGCCGATCATGTCCGCGAGCGTCAGCGGGCCCATCGGATGGCCGAGCCCCAGCTTCACCCCGGCGTCGATATCGGGAATCGAGGCGAGCCGCTCGCCCACCGCGAAGAAGGCCTCGTTGAGCAGCGGCAGCAGGATGCGGTTGACCACGAAGCCGGGGCTGTCGGACGCGACGATCGTCGTCTTGCCGGTGCGCCGCCCGAATTCCTCCGCCGCTGCGACCGCAGCCGGACCGGTGGCGAGCCCCCGGATCAGCTCGAGCAGCGGCATCAGCGGCACCGGATTGAAGAAGTGCATGCCGATGAAGCGCGCCGGATCGGCCGCCGACTGGGCAAGGCGGGTGATCGAGATCGACGAAGTGTTGGTGGCGAGGATCGCGTCGGGCGCAAGCACCTTGCCGATGTCGTCGAAGATCGCGCGCTTGACCGGCTCGCGCTCGGTCGCCGCCTCGATGATCAGGGTCGCCTCGCGCATCGGTTCGAGATCGGCGACGGGAACGATCAGCTCGATCGCCCGGTCGCGCTCGACCGCTTCCAGCTTGCCGCGCTCGACCGCCTTGTCGAGCATGCGGCCGATCCCGGCCTTGCCCTTCGCGGCGACATCGAGCGAGACGTCCGACAGCAGCACCTTGAGGCCCGCCTGCGCCCCGATCTGCGCGATGCCCGCGCCCATCTGACCTGCGCCGACGACTCCGATGATGTCCATATGCTGCCTCCTACTGTGCCGCGGGCCTGTTATCCGGCGACGGCGTCGGCCGCAATCGCCCGATCGAGGTTCCATTCGCGCGCGATCGATGGATCCTGCTCGGTGCGACGCCGGTGCTCGCGCTCGATCTCGAACGCCGCCCTGTCGAGCCGCGAGAGCGCCCAGATCGCCGCTCCGCGGACGACCGGCGCGGGATCGTCGAGCAACGCGCGCACCGCGGGTGCGAGCGCCGCGAGTCCGCTGTTGCCCGCTGCGATCGCGGCATTGCGCACCATCCGGTCGCGCCCGATCCGCTTGATCGGCGAACCCGCGAACACCGTCCGGAACGCGGCGTCGTCAAGCGCGAGCAGATCGCCGAGTTCGGGCGCGGCAAGCTCGGCGCGCGTGGCGAAGGCGCGGTTCGCTGCGGCCTGCTCGGCGAACTTGTTCCATGGGCAGACCGCGAGGCAATCGTCGCAGCCGTAGATGCGGTTGCCCATGGCCGCGCGAAATTCTTCGGGGATTGGCCCCTTATGCTCGATCGTCAGATAGGAGATGCAGCGCCGCGCATCGACGACATAGGGGCTCGGGAAAGCGTCTGTCGGGCACGCCATATGGCACGCCGTGCAGCTGCCGCAGCGATCGTCGTGCGCGTCGTCGGGCGGCAGATCGAGCGATGTCATGATCGCGCCGAGGAACAGCCAGCTGCCATGTTCGCGCGAAACGAGGTTGCTGTGCCGGCCCTGCCAGCCGATGCCGGCGGCCGCCGCAAGCGGCTTCTCCATCACCGGCGCGGTATCGACGAACAGCTTGAGCTCGCCTCCGGCCTGCTCGACCAGCCAGCGCGCGAGCGCCTTGAGCGCCTTCTTGACGACGTCATGATAGTCGGCGCCCTGCGCATAGACCGAGATGCGGCCGATCCCGGGCTCGTCGGCGAGGCGCAACGGATCTTCGCGCGGCGCATAGCTCATGCCCAGCATGATCAGGCTGCGCGCCTCGGGCCACAGCCCGCGCGGCCGCCGCCGCTCGCCTTTGCGCGCCTCCATCCAATCCATCGACCCATGCGCGCCGGTCGCAAGCCACGCATCGAGCCGCGCCGCGCTTTCGGGCGCAGCGTCGGCGCGCGCGAAGCCGCAGGCGGCGAAGCCCAGCGCCTGCGCTTCGGCGCGAATCCTTTCGCGCAGTGCGGTTGGCGATCGAGTCATGGAAGACATTTAAGGCGCTCGTGTAACCTTGGCCAAGGTTGATGCGTATCCTGTTCGTCTCCACATCGAGCAAGGAGCGACGCATGATCGATCGACGGACAATGCTGGGCGCGGGGATGGCCGCCGCGGTGACCGCGATCATTGGGGGTCGGGCGATCTCGGCGCCCAAGCCCGGCTTCGAAGTCACGCTGAGCGATGCCGAATGGCGCAAGCGGCTGAGCCCTGCCGCCTACGCCACCTTGCGCCATCAAGCGACCGAGCGACCCTTTTCGAGTCCGCTCAACAACGAGCACCGCGCCGGAATCTTCGTCTGCGCCGGCTGCGCGCTGCCGCTGTTCGCGTCGCGCACCAAGTTCGACAGCGGCACCGGCTGGCCAAGCTTCTGGGCGCCGCTGCCCAGGGCGGTGGCGACGAGCACCGACTATGAGATCGGCATCCCGCGGGTCGAGGTCCACTGCCGCCGCTGCGGGGGCCATCTTGGCCATGTCTTTGATGACGGGCCGCCGCCGACCGGCAAGCGCTATTGCATGAACGGCGTCGCGATGGGGTTCGTGCCCAAGGCGTAGCCGATGGATCGAAGCACCAAAAAACCCGGCCTCCTTGCGGAAGCCGGGCTTTTTCGGGTCGTCGATCTTGCGATCAGCCGAGCGGTGTGAGGTTCACCGCGGCATATTTGCCGCGACGATCGACCTCGAGTTCGAACTCGAGCCGGTCGCCCTCGTTGAGGTTGGTCATCCCTGCACGCTCGACCGCCGAGATGTGCACGAACGCATCGGGCTGGCCGTCATCGCGCTGGATGAAACCGAAACCCTTCATCGCGTTGAAGAATTTGACCGTCCCGCTCGCCTTCTCACCGGTGAGCTGGCGCGCTGGGCCGCCGGCGCCACGCGGAGCCGCGCCGCCGAAACCGCCTTCGCGCGGCTCGCGCGGAGCGCGTTCCTCGACCGGCATCGGCTCGCCTTCGATCTTGAGATCGGTCGCGGAGATGCGTCCGCCGCGGTCAACCAGGGTGAATTCGAGCGGCTGACCATCGGCCAGGCCGGTCAGACCGGCCTGCTCGACCGCAGAGATATGAACGAACACGTCCTCGCCGCCATCATCGCGGACGATGAAGCCGAAGCCCTTCTGACCGTTGAAGAATTTGACGACACCCTTGCCTTCGCCGATGACCTGGGCGGGCATGCCGCCACGACCGCCGCCGCCGCCGCCGCCGCGGAAACCGCCGCCACCGCCGCCGCCGAAGCGATCACCGCCGCCGCCACCGCCGAAACGGTCGCCGCCACCGCCGCCGCCGCCATAACCACCGCCGCCGAAGCGATCGCCGCCATAACCGCCGCCGCCGCCGCCACCGCCGAAGCGATCGCCGCCGCCGCCAAAACCGCCTCCACTATAGCCGCCGTAACTCTCGTCACCGAAGCCGTCGCGCTTGTCCCGGCCGCCGCGCGGACCGCGCTTACCTCTATCGAAACCCATGCCTTGCAGTTCTTCCCGAATCTCGCCCCATGCATCGAAAGGAACTGCGCCGGGCGCTGGCGCATCAACCTTCCGGCGCGCAAAATCAGACGCGCCAAAGAAAAGCCATAAAGCAAATAGCGCCCGGCTGCGAGCGCTTTCGCCACCAGATCGGCGCGGAAGATACGCCGATATGGCAGAAAAGGCCGCCAGAGCGAAGATGTAACCGTGTTTTCTTACGGTTGGAGGCATCGTTTCCGATCGAATTCACCTTTAGCGTCCGCGTCGCAAACCGCCGAGTCGGCGGCGCCGCCGATCTGGTTGCGTCCTTCCGAAGCTTATCCCGGCGTGAACGATTCGAAGGAACCTATGACCGACCTTGTCGCCATCTTCGCCGATCCGGCCAACTGGGCCGCGCTCGCCGCGCTCGTGACGATGGAGGTCGTCCTCGGCATCGACAATCTGATCTTCATCTCGATCCTCACCAACAAGCTTCCCGAGCATTATCGCGCGCGCGCCCGTTTTATCGGCATCAGCCTCGCGCTCGGCATGCGCCTCGTGCTGCTCAGCCTGATCGCCTTCATCGTGACGCTCACCCGGCCGGTGATCGAACCCCTCGGACATCCGCTGTCGTGGCGCGACATGATCCTGATCGGGGGCGGCCTGTTCCTGGTGTGGAAAGCGACCAAGGAGATCCATCACAGCGTCGACCGGAATGACGAGGGCGAGATGTTCGACGCCCGCAAGGCGGGGCTCGGCTTCGGCGCCGCGATCGTCCAGATCATCCTGCTCGATCTGGTCTTCTCGATCGATTCGATCATCACGGCGGTCGGCATGACCGATCATGTGCCGATCATGTTCGTCGCGGTGATCGCCGCGGTCGCGGCGATGATGACCGCCGCGGGGCCGCTCTCGCGCTTCATCGAGAAGAACCCGACAGTCGTGATGCTCGCGCTCGCCTTCCTGTTCATGATCGGGATGACGCTGATCGCCGAAGGGTTCGGGGTCCATGTTCCCAAGCCCTATATCTATGCGGCGATGGCCTTCTCGGCGCTGGTCGAGGGGCTGAACATGCTGTCGCGCAATGCGCGCAACCGCCGCCGCGGCTGATCCCCCGCAGAACTGCTGCGACGTCCATGTTGCGATGCTATCGCCGCGGCCCTATGGCGGCGCGATGACAGTCTATCTGCACCAGGAGGATCTGCCCGAAGGCGTCCTCGCGCCCGGCCCGGTCGCGGTCGACACCGAGACGATGGGGCTCGTCACGCCGCGCGACCGGCTGTGCCTCGTCCAGATCGCGGACGGCCGCGGCGACGAGCATCTCGTCCGCTTCGCTCCGGGCAGCGACTATGCCGCGCCGCAGCTACGCGCAGTGCTCGCCGATCCCGCCCGGCTCAAGCTCTATCATTTCGCCCGCTTCGATCTTGCCGCGATCAGCCACTATCTCGGCGTGGTGGCGGCTCCGGTCTACTGCACCAAGACGGCCTCGCGGCTGATTCGTACCTATACCGACCGGCACGGCCTCAAGGAGCTGGTCCGCGAGTTGCTCGGCCAGGAGGTCTCGAAGCAGCAGCAATCGTCGGACTGGGGCGCCGCCGACCTCTCGGACGCCCAGAAGGACTATGCCGCCTCGGACGTGCGCTATCTTCATGCGATGAGGACGATCCTCGACGAGCGCCTTGTGCGCGAAGGGCGGATGGCGCTGGCGCAGGCCTGCTTCGATTTCCTGCCCGCGCGCGCCGCGCTCGATCTGGCCGGCTGGCCCGAGATCGATATCTTCGCGCATGTCTGATGTCTTGCGGCATGGCGCGCCGAGCCGGGCGCGGCGCCGCCCGCCAACGGCCCGCCCAAATGTCTGAACTCGCCGATCGCGCGCGCAGCGAACGGCAGCTTTGGGCCGCGAGCGGCAGCAGCCACGACCGGCTGATCGCCGTGCTGCGCCTGGTGATGCCGGCCGCGGTCGTCGTGCTCGTCATCCTGCTCGCGCTCGCGCCGCTCACCGTCGGCCGCGATATCAGCTTCGTGCTGTCGAAGGACCGGGTCGCGGTGGCGCGCGAGCGGATGCGGGTCACCTCGGCAACCTATCGCGGCCAGGACAGCAAGGGCCAGCCGTTCGAGCTCGACGCCGCCTCGGCGGTCCAGGTCTCCTCACACGATCCCGTGGTGCAGCTGCGCACCCTCGCCGCCAGGATCCAGCTTCAGGACGGCCCCGCGCGGGTCGATGCCGGCCAGGGCCGCTACGACATGGACAATGAGAAGGTCGCGATCGACGGGCCGGTGCTGTTCCGCTCGGCCGACGGCTACCGCATCGCCACCCGCGACGTGAGCATCGACCTCCAGAGCCGGACCGCGGCGAGCCACGGCCGGGTCGACGGGCGGATGAACGTCGGCACCTTCTCCGGAGATCGTTTCACCGCCGATCTCAACACCCATATCGTCGTGCTCGAAGGCCGAGCCCGCTTGCATATCGATCAGCGGCAGGCCAGAGCATCCGCGAAGCCCGGGGCGGTCGGAGGAATGGTGCGATGAGGCGTGCAATGCAGGCGAAATGGCTGCTGGCCGGCCTGTTCGCCGCGACCACGGGCGTCGCCGCGGCCCAGACGGTATCCTCGCTCAAGAACCATGATGCGAATGCCCCGGTCGACTTCGCGGCGGACCGGATCGAGCTGCAGGACCGCGCCGATCGCGCGGTGCTGACTGGCAATGTCGATATCACCCAGGGCAACATGCGGCTCCGCGCGAGCCGTGTGACCATCGCCTATACCTCGGCCGACCACACCCAGATCACCCGGATGGACGCGACGGGCGGCGTGACCCTCACCACGCGCAGCGAGACGGCACGGTCGCAGTTCGCGATCTACGACCTGCGCACCCGGCTCGTCACCATGATCGGCGCGGTCAGCGTCCAGCGCGCGGGCCAGGGCGAGACCCGCGGCAACCGGCTCGTGCTCAACATGAACACCGGCTTCGCCACCCTCGACGGCGGAACGATGGGCGGGCGCGGCGGCGGCCGCGTCACCGGCCGCTTCACGCCGCCGGCGCGCACCGAGGCCGGACCCAACAAGAACTGATCCGGCGCGACCAGCCGTCACTTTTGAGCGATTTGGCGCTCGGTAAAACCACCATGCACGAAGCTTGCCAGTTTCCATCGGCACGGCGATTCGCTAGAGCATGGCCGACACCCTTGACTCGCGCCGCCCGGCCCCTGCCCCGCAGAACGGTCGGAGATGATCTTCGCCAGGACGATCCTGCCATGAATGACACCGCCACGCTCGACCGTCCGATCGGCCCTCCCGGCGCCAGTATCGCGCGCGGGCTGTCGGTGGTGTCGATCGCCAAGACCTACGACAAGCGGCAGGTGCTGTCCGACATTTCGCTCGACGTCGCGCGTGGCGAGGTGGTCGGGCTGCTCGGCCCGAACGGCGCGGGGAAGACCACCTGTTTCTATTCGGTGATGGGGCTGGTTCGCCCCGACGCAGGCCGTATCCTGCTCGACGGCGACGATATCACCACCCTGCCGATGTACCGCCGCGCGATCCTGGGGCTCGGCTATCTGCCGCAGGAAACCTCGATCTTCCGCGGGTTGACCGTCGCCCAGAACATCATGGCGGTGCTCGAGCTGGTCGAACCCGACAAGGAGCAGCGCGCCGCGCGGCTCGACGCGCTGCTCGGCGAATTCCATCTGAGCCATTTGCGCGATGCGGCGGCGATGGCGCTGTCCGGGGGCGAGCGCCGCCGCTGCGAAATCGCACGGGCGCTGGCCGCCGATCCCTCGATCATGCTGCTCGACGAACCCTTCGCGGGGATCGATCCGATCTCGATCGCCGACATTCGCGAGTTGGTGCGCGACCTCAAGCGGCGTGACATCGGCGTGCTGATCACCGATCACAATGTCCGCGAGACGCTCGACATCGTCGATCGCGCCTGCATCATCTACGACGGCAAAGTGCTGTTCCAGGGCAGCCCCGAGGCGCTGGTCGCCGATCCCAACGTCCGCCGGCTCTATCTGGGCGAGGGCTTCTCGCTCTGACGATGGCGCAGGAACCCGCAGCGGAAGCCGGGCCATCGCGCCGGCGCAATTCGGGGGTTCGATCGCGGCGCCGCAGGGGCGGCAGGTAGGCTCGATGGCGATCGGCCCGCGCCTCGACCTAAGGCAAAGCCAGTCGCTGGTGATGACGCCGCAGCTCCAGCAGGCGATCAAGCTGCTGGCGCTTTCCAATCTCGAGATCGAAGCGTTCATCGCCGAGGAGATCGAGAAAAACCCGCTGCTCGAGGGCGGCGAGGCGACGCCCGAGCCCGGCGGGGATGCGGGCGATGACGGCTTCGACGAGGATGGCGCGCGCGACGACGGCTTCGACGCCGATGGGCCGACCGCCGACCGGCTGATTGAGGCGGGCGACGCGGCTGCCGATGCACCGCTCGACGCCGATTACGACACCGAGACCTTCCACCATGACAGCGCGGCCGACAGCGCGCGCGGCGCCGATGGCGGCGCGGACGTCGGCCGCGCGGCCGACGAGGCGCCCGATCTCGACACCTTCGCCGCCGCGCCGCTCTCGCTCCACGACCATCTCACCGCCCAGGCCGGCGAGATATTGTCGGGCGCGGACCTGCTGATCGCGGCGCAGCTGATCGACCAGATCGACGAAGCCGGCTATTTCGAAGGCGACACCCTCGAAATCGGCCAGCGCCTCGATGTCCCGCTCTTTCACGTCGAACGCGTGCTCGCGCTCATCCAGGCCTTCGACCCCACCGGCGTCGGAGCGCGCTCGCTCGCCGAATGCATCGCGCTGCAGGCGAAGGAGGCCGATCGCTACGATCCCGCGATGGCCCGGCTGATCGACAATCTCGACCTGCTCGCTCGCGGCGCGATCCCGCAGCTCCGCCGGCTGTGCCGGGTCGACGAGGAGGATATGGCCGACATGATCCGCGAGCTGCGCGGCTATGATCCCAAGCCCGGCCTGCGCTTCGGCGGCGAGCCGGCCACCCCGGTCGCCCCCGATATCTTCGTCATGCGCATCGCCGCCGGCTGGGCGATCGAGCTCAATACGGCAACCCTGCCGCGGCTGCTCGTCAACCGCGCTTATTATACCGAGCTGGCGAGCGGGCGGCAGGACCGGGCGAGCAAGACCTGGCTCAACGAGTGCCTCGCTTCGGCCAACTGGCTGGTCAAGGCGCTCGACCAGCGCGCGCGCACGATCGTCAAGGTCGCGCGCGAGATCGTCAAGCAGCAGGAGGCCTTCTTCCTCCATGGCGTCGAACATCTCCGCCCGCTCACGCTGCGCGCGGTGGCGGACGCGATCGGCATGCACGAGTCGACCGTCAGCCGCGTGACCTCGAACAAATATCTGATGTGCGAGCGGGGGCTCCACGAGCTCAAATATTTCTTCACCAGCGGGGTGTCCGCGGCCGACGGCGGCGACGCGGTTTCGGCCGAGGCCGTCAAGAGCCAGATCGCCAAGCTGATCGCCGCCGAGGGCGACGATATCCTGTCCGACGACAAGCTGGTCGACCTGCTCCGCGAAAAGGGCTTCGATCTCGCTCGCCGCACCGTCGCCAAATATCGCGAGGCGATCGGGCTGGGATCCTCGGTGCAGCGCCGCCGGCAACGCGCGATGAAGGCCGCGTGAGGCATGAACGCCTCAGCTCCTAGAGGGGCCCGGCTGAAGATCACATCGGCAGCATCAGCCCCGCGAGCGCCGCCGACATCAGATTGGCGAGGCTGCCCGCGACCAGCGCCTTGATGCCGAGCCTTGCGATGGTCGGGCGCTGGTTCGGGGCGAGGCTGCCGGTCGCCGCCATCTGGATCGCGATCGACGAGAAATTGGCAAAGCCGCACAGCGCGAAGGTTATTACCGCGGCGCTGTGCTCGTCGAGCGTCGCCTTGATCTGGCCGAGATGGATATAGGCCACGAACTCGTTGAGCACGACCTTCTCGCCGAACAGCCCACCGGCGAGCTGGGCCTGGTCCCAGGGTATGTTGAGGAGATACATGAGCGGCGCGAACACCAGCCCGAGCAAGTGCTGGAAGCTGGTCCCCGGCAGCCCCAGCCATCCTCCGGCAAGACCGAGCAGGCCGTTGGCGAGCGCGACGAGGCCGACGAAGGCGAGCACCATCGCTCCGACCGACACCGCGATCCGAACGCCGGTCTGCGCGCCGATCGAGGCGGCCATGATGATGTTGGCGGGCCTTTCCTCGGCCTCGTACGCCTCGGCGGCGGCGATCGCGGCCTGTTCTGGGTCGCCGCCCGGGGACCGATCGTCCGTGGACGGGCGCGGGTCGGGCATGATGATCTTGGCCATCAGCAGCGCGCCCGGCGCCGACATGAAGCTCGCCGCGAGCAGCAGGTCGATGCTGATCCCCATCGCCGCATAGGCCGCGAGGATCGTCCCCGCGACCCCCGCCATGCCCGAGGTCATCACCGCAAACAGCTGGTGCGGCGCCAGCCCCGCCAGATAGGGGCGGATGACCAGCGGCGACTCGCTCTGCCCGACGAAGATGTTCGCCGCCGCGCACAGCGATTCGACCCTGGAGACCCCGATCAGCTTCTCGAGCGCGCCCCCGATCCAACGGATCACGAGCTGCATGATGCCAAGATAGTAGAGGATCGAAACGAGCGAGGCGAAGAAGATGATCACCGGCAGCGCCGCGAGCGCGAAGCTGGCGCCCCCGATCTCGGGCCGCACGAGCGATCCGAACAGGAAATCGGTGCCCGCCTGCGCATAGCCGAGCAGGCTCGCCACCCCGCCCGACGCGCGCGCCAGCGCAGCCTTGCCCCACGGCACATAGAGCACGAGCAGCGCGATCCCCGCCTGCAGCGCGAAGGCCGCGCCGACCACGCGCAGCCTGATCGCCTTGCGATCGGACGACAGCGCAAGCGCCACCAGCAGGATCAGCGCGATGCCGGCGAGGCCGGTCAACCATTTCGTCATTCGGGGGGGTCCTCGCAGGCGGAGACGCCAAAGCCGCAGCATGCCGTGCCGAGGGCCGCGGTCAAGCGCCTCTTTCGCAACGCAGCGAAAGCCGATAGCACCATGCGATGCCCGCTTCGCCCGCGCCCGCAATCCCCCGCTCGCTGTTCATTTTCGCGATCTTCTACGGCGGCATGGTGTGCATCGCCGGAGTGCTGGGCAACAAGCTTGTCGCGCTCGGGCCGCTCGCGGTCGAGAGCGGGATCTTCGCCTTCCTGCTGCTCGTCGTGACGTCGAGCGCAGTCGCCGAGGCGCATGGCCGCGGGGTCGCCGGCAAGCTGGTGTTGTTCGGCTTCATACCGCTGATCGTCGCGACGCTGCTGATCGAGCTGGTGCTGGCGCTGCCGCCCGCCGCGGCGATGGATGCGGCCCGGCTTGCCGCGTTCGGATCGATCCTGGGGCAAAGCGCGCGGATGATGATCGCTGGGCTGATCGCCTATGGCTGCTCGCAGCTCCTTAACGTCACGATCTTCTCGGCGCTGAAGCGCGGCACCGGCCGGCTGCTCTGGCTGCGTGCCGCGGTCGCCAGCGTCGTTTCGCAGGTCCTCGACACCCTGCTGTTCGTCAGCATAGCCTTTTACGGCGTCTTCCCGATCGGCAGCATCCTGCTGGGCCAGATGCTCGCCAAGGTGACGCTGTCGATCGCGCTGGTGCCGATGCTGGTCTATCTGTTCCTCGCGATCGGGCGGCGGCTGGATCGAGCGGCGCTTTGACGGCCGCCCGTCGGGCGCAGCCCGCCGAGTCTTCCTAACCGCCCCACCCTCGGCTAAGGGCCCCAGCATGTCGACCGATCACAGCCCCGATCCCATCCTGCTCGCCAAGGCCGAGACGCTGACCGAGGCGCTGCCCTATATGCAGCGCTATGCGGGCGAGACCTTCGTCGTCAAATATGGCGGCCACGCGATGGGCGATCCCGAGGCGGCGCGCGACTTCGCTGAGGATGTCGTGCTGCTCAAGGCGGTCGGAATCAATCCGGTGGTGGTCCATGGCGGCGGGCCGCAGATCGGCAAGATGCTCAAGACGCTCGGCGTCGAAAGCAGCTTCGTCGACGGGCTGCGCGTCACCGACGCCGAGACCGCCAAGATCGCCGAGATGGTGCTGTGCGGATCGATCAACAAGGAAATCGTCTCCTGGATCGCGCAGGCGGGCGGCCGTGCGGTCGGCCTGTCGGGCAAGGACGGACGGATGGTCGTCGCCGAGAAGATCCGCCGCACCCGGCGCGATCCCGAAAGCAATATCGAGCAGGCGGTCGATCTCGGTTTCGTCGGCGAGCCCGCCGACATCGACCGGAGGGTGATCGACACCATTTCGAAGGCAGGGATGATCCCGGTGATCGCACCGATCGCGATCGGCGAGGACGGACAGACCTACAATGTCAACGCCGATACGATGGCCGGCGCGATCGCGATCGCGCTCGGCGCCGCGCGGCTGTTCCTGCTCACCGACGTCGCGGGCGTGCTCGACAAGAAGAAGCAGCTGATGCGCGATCTCACCCCGAGCCAAATCGGCGCGCTGCGCGATGATGGCACGATCTCGGGCGGGATGATCCCCAAGCTCGAAACCTGCGTCGACGCGGTCGAAGGCGGGGTCGACGCCGCCGTCATCCTCGACGGCCGGGTGCCCCACGCGATGCTGATCGAAGCCTTCACCAAGCGCGGCGCAGGCACGCTGGTGTGGATGGGGTGATGCCTTTTTCTCCTCTCCCGAAGGCTAGCCGATCCGCACATGGGCGTGTGAACTGGTCGCAACTGGAGCCCTCTCCCCGCCGGGAAGAGAGAGACTCTGTCCGGCTGATACGACCACGACATTGCCGGTAAAGCGCCGGCCCCCTACATCGACCACTTCACTCCAGAAGGGTTCCGAATGCTTCTCCTCCTCCAGATCGTCGATCTGCTGCTGACCGTGCTGCGCTGGATCATCATCGTCCAGGCGATCATGTCCTGGCTGGTCACCTTCAACGTGATCAACACCTATAATGATTTCGTCCGGCAGCTGCTCTACGCGCTCGATAAGATCACCGAGCCGATCTACCGGCCGATCCGCCGCGTCATGCCCGATTTCGGCGCGCTCGACCTGTCGCCGCTGGTGGCGCTGCTGCTGATCATCATCCTGCAGATGATCATTGGCCATGCCGAGGCGCAGGTGATCCTGGCCGGCGTCTGAGCGTCTGGAGCGCCGAGCCCGACGGCATCGCCGTCGCGGTGCGCGCGACCCCGAAGGCGGGGCGCGACGCGATCGAGGGGATCGTGACCGGCGATGACGGCCGCCAATGGCTGGCGGTCAGGCTGGCCGCCGCGCCCAGCGAGGGCGCGGCCAACGACGCGCTGGTGCGGCTGCTCGCAAAGGCGCTCGGCGTGGCGAAACGCGACGTGGCGCTGGCAAATGGAACGGCGTCGCGGCTAAAGAGGCTCCGCATTACGGGGGACCCCGCGACGCTGGGGAGCGCTCTCGACAAGATCATCAGGGACAGGATCATCAGGGGCAAGGCATGAGCGCGGACATCATCGACGGCAAGGCGTTTGCGGGGAGGCTGCGCGCGAGGATCGCGGCGGCGGTGCCGGGCTTTCGCGCCGCGGCCGGCCGCGCGCCGGGGCTCGCCGTGGTGCTGGTGGGCGAGGATCCGGCGAGCCAGGTCTATGTCCGCTCGAAGCACAAGGCGACGCTCGAGGCGGGGATGGAGAGCTTCGAGCATCGCCTGCCCGCCACCGCGAGCGAGGAGGATCTGCTGGCGCTGGTCGCCCGGCTCAACGCCGACGACAGCGTCGACGGCATCCTCGTGCAATTGCCACTGCCCGCCCATGTCGACGAGAATCGCGTGATCGCGACGATCGATCCCGACAAGGACGTCGACGGCTTCCATGTCGTCAACGCCGGCCGCCTCGCGGTCGGGCAGCCGGGCTATGTTCCGTGCACCCCGCTCGGCTGCCTGATGCTGCTCAAGGACCGGATCGGCGATCTGTCGGGGCTCGAGGCGGTGGTGATCGGCCGCTCGAACATCGTCGGCAAACCGATGGCGCAGCTGCTGCTCGCCGAGCACTGCACCGTCACCGTCGCGCATAGCCGGACGCGCGATCTGGCCGCCGTGGTGCGCCGCGCGGATATCGTCGTCGCCGCGGTCGGCCGGCCCGAGATGGTCAGGGCCGACTGGATCAGGCCGGGCGCGACGGTGATCGACGTCGGCATCAACCGCGTCCCCGGCGCCGAGCCCGGCAAGACCCGGCTGGTCGGCGACGTCGCCTTCGCCGAGGCGGCCGCGCTGGCAGGCGCCATCACCCCCGTACCCGGCGGGGTGGGCCCGATGACGATCGCGGTGCTGCTGCGCAACACGCTCGTCGCCGCGCATCGCCGAGCGGGCGCGCCGCTGCCCGCCGACGCGATCTGACGGGTGCGGCGATGATCGCGCTGTTCCTGTCGGCGTTCGTCACGCTGTTTGTCGTGATCGATCCGCCCGGCTGCGCGCCGATCTTCGCCAGCCTGACCAATGGCGCATCGAACGCGCAGCGTCGCGCGATGGCGCGGCGCTCGACGGCGATCGCGGCGGGGCTGCTGCTGCTGTTCGCGCTGGTTGGCGAGAAGCTGCTCGACACGCTCGGCATCAGCCTCGACGCGTTCCGCATCGCCGGCGGCGTGATGGTGTTCCTGATCGCGCTCGAGATGGTGTTCGAGAAGCGCACCGAACGGCGCGAGGGGCGCGCCGACGAGATCAGCCGCAAGGCGGCCGAAGAGCATCGCCCGGTCGAGGACATTTCGGTTTTCCCGATGGCGATCCCGATGATCGCGGGGCCGGGCTCGATCGCGACGGTGATGCTGCTGGTCTCGCGCAGCCAGGGCCTCGAACAGACGCTGATCGTCGTCGCGGCGCTCGTGGCGGTGCTGGTGCTGACCCTCGCCGCGCTGCTCGCCGCCGGGCCGATCATGCGCGTGCTCGGGCCGCGGCTCGAAGCGATGATCACCCGCGTGCTCGGCGTGCTGCTGGCCGCGCTCGCGGCCCAGTTCGTGATCGACGGGATCAGTGGGGCGTTCCGGCTCGGCTAGCGTGATTTCGGGCCAGATGGAATCATCTGGCGGCTTGGAAATTACGGAAAACCAAGGACTCTTAGCACCGTGGACGGTCGCTATCGGCCAACCATCCGCCACAGCCTGAACGGCGAATGGGCCGGAAGCGCGACCGGCTCGAGCCAGGCAGGGACCTTCCCGCCGATCATCTGCGTGTAGAAGCCCTGCGGCGCCTGCGCCTGGTAAATCGTGGCCTCGGCCATGCCCGGGCACAGCAGCAGCATCGTCGCGCCGTGACGCCGCATCGCGGCGTGCGCAAGCTCGGGCGACGGCGCGCGAAACGCCCTCTGGACCTCGAGGATGACCTCGCCATTGCGATGATAGGGGCCCGCGAGCGCGCTGTGGCGGGTCATGGTGATCAGCCGCGGACCCAGATCGATGAAGGTGAGCATCGTCGCCGGCGGCAGCGCGTCGAGCTGGCGCAGCGCGGGCAGCCCCAGGCAGCGCCGTGGAGTGCCGTCGGCGCGGGCCTGGCTGCGCGCCTTGCGAACCTCCTGCCGGGTCGGAGGAATCATCGCGGCGAACTGGGCGAGCTGCCCCGACAGCGCGAAGAAGGCGAGCAGCGTGCCGCCGATCCGGATCGGGGCCCATTCCGAATCGAGCAGCCGCGGCAGGATCCGCCAAGCGAGCGCGGTCGCCCCGAACATGCCGAGCATCTGCGCCTGCGGGCCGAAGCGCGATTGCCAGGCGAGCCCCAATGTCGCGAGCAGGCTGAGCAGCGCGACCGAGGCCCAGGCCGCCGCGGTCGGCTCGCGGCGCGCGCGCCAGAAGGCGAGGAGTGCGCCGATCGTCCCGATCACGGGCAGCCAGGCGACGTTGAGCGCGTCGCGCCACGGCTTGGTATAGAGCGGCTTGACCTCGCGGATATTGGCGAACCAGATCCGTTCGAGTTCGGGCGAGATGCGCTCGGGGCGGCCGAGGCATTGCGGGAAGCTGATCGCGAAAAAGGCCGCGACCGCAACCCCCGCCGCGAGCAGCAGCGTGACGCGCAGCCAGCGGCTCTCGCTGCGCACGAAGCTCAGCCCGAGCAGCAGCGCGCTCGCCAGCAGCAGCGTCGCGAGATAGACCGGCGACAGTACATCGCAGACGAGCTGGCGATTGTCGTAGGAAGCGAAACCCGCATAAGCGAGCGCGCAGCCGCCGCCCAATGTGATCGCATAGGCGGCCATCCGCGGCGCCTGCGCGCGGTCCCAGGCCCAGCGCAGCGCGATCGACGCGCCCGCGATCGCCATCATCGGGATCAGTTCGAGCCCGATCCCGAGCGACAGCGCGGTCGCGAGCCCCGCCACCGCACCGCCCCGCCGCGCGTCGCGATCGGCCAGTCCCGCCACCACCAGCGCGAGCGTCGCAAGCTGCCAGCCATGATGATCGATCCGCAGCGGCATCCACATGAACAGCGTGGTCTGCGCGCACATCAGGATCGCAAACGCGATCAGATAGGCGCGCGGGTGGATCAGCCGCCGCACGGTCAGGATGATCGCCCACAAAGCGGGGGCGAAGGCGAGCATCGGCGCGACCGCGCAGGCGATCCGCTGCGCGGTGAAATCACCGACCAGCGGGCGGAAAGCAAGGATCAGCCCGGCGATCGGCAGGTCGACGATCCGCGACCAGTGGATGTTGAGCCCTTGCGGCGGCGCAAGCTGGTGCTGCCTCAGATCGAACCAGGCTTGGCCGCCGAGCCATGCCTTGACCTCGGCGAGCCGCATATTGTCGTCGGTGTCGCTGAGCGCGAGCCAGCCGATCGCGCCCCATTTGTAATACAGGAAATAGACGCAGGCGCCCGCGAACAGCAGCCAGAAGACCGTGCGCCAGCGGCGCTCGACCCAGGCCATCATCCGGTCCTCGAACTGCTCGCCGCCATCCCGCATCGCGCCACCGCTTAGGCGGCAAGCCGCCGCACCGCAACGAAAGATGCGGGCAGCTCATCTTTGACCGGCCCAAGAAGGGGATTGACCCCGCGCGAGTCCTGATCAACGAGTCAGCATCCGCGGGGGGGAATAAGCCGATCCATCGGCCGCCCCGATTCGGCTGCCCGGCGGCGGCGCCACCGGCTCCGGAGACGGATACGGGGGGCTGAACTGGCAATTTTCACCCCTCGGGAGACGCTCCCCCGGGGTTCCCTTGCCCCGGGGAGCGCTTTCCCGTCCCGCCGACTTGGCCGCCGCCGCTTTCATGCAGGGGGTTGGGCGAGGGCCTTTCTTCTTCTATTTCCCGCGCTTTTATGGAAGAGCGCGCCAGCCATGGCCGACACGCCCCTTCTCACCCGCGAGCGCGCGTTGCTGCTCGGCCAGTTTTTTCGCTACGCGATCACCGGGGTGGTCACCTCGCTGGTCAATATCGTGATCTATCATCTCTGCGCGACCGCGGGCCGGCTCGATCCCAACCTCGCCTGGACGATCGGCTTCGTCGGCGCGGCGGCGGCCGGCTATGTGATCCACGGCCAATGGAGCTTTCGCGGCCATGGCGGCCGCGACCGGCAGGCGCTGCGCATGATCCGCTTCGCGATCGTCTCACTGATCAGCTTCGCGCTCAACAGCCTGTGGGTCTGGCTGCTCGTCCAACATCTGGACCTGCCGATCTGGGCCCCTTATCCTCCGGTGCTGTGCGTGACGCCGCTGCTCGTATTCTGGCTCAACCGCGTGTGGGTGTTCGAATGAACGCGCCGCTTCTGTCGGTGATCGTGCCGGTTAAGGACGAGGAGGAGGCGATCGGCCCCTTCGTCGGCCGGATGACGCGCGTGCTCGACGATCTGCGCGATCCGGGCGGCACCCCGGTCGGCTGGGAATTGCTGTTCGTCGACGATGGCAGCGACGACCGGACGATGGCCGCGATCCTCGCCGCGCATGACGCCGATCCGCGGATCGGCGCGCTGTCGCTATCGCGCAATTTCGGCAAGGAAGCCGCGCTCTCGGCGGGGCTCGACAATGTCCGCGGGCAGGTGGTCGTGCCGATCGACGTCGACCTGCAGGACCCGCCCGAAGTGATCGGCCCGATGATAGCCAAATGGCGCGAGGGCTATGAGGTCGTCTACGGGGTGCGCCGCAACCGGCTGACCGACTCCTTCCCCAAGCGGCTCACCGCCGATCTTTATTATCGCGCGCACAACTGGCTCTCGCGCGACAAGATCCCCGAGCATGCCGGCGATTTCCGCCTGCTCGACCGCAAGGTGGTCGACGTGATCCGGCGCATGCCCGAGCGCAACCGTTTCATGAAGGGGCTGTTCGCCTGGTCGGGCTTCCGCCAGACCGCGGTCGAATATGACCGGACCGAACGCATGGTCGGCGCCACCAAGTTCAACTATTGGAAATTGTGGACGCTCGCGATCGACGGGATCACCTCGGCGTCGACCGCGCCGCTGCGGGTCTGGTCCTATCTCGGCGGGGTGATCGCGTTGCTCGCGCTCGTCTATGCGGTGTTCATCGGCGTCCGCACGCTGATCTACGGCGCCGATGTCGCGGGCTATCCGTCGCTGATGGTCGCCATCCTGTTCATGGGCGGGGTGCAGCTGCTGTCGCTCGGGGTGCTCGGCGAATATGTCGGGCGGATCCTGGTCGAGACCAAGCACCGCCCGATCTACATCGTCCGCGAGCGAGTCGGCTGCCCCGATCCGCACCAGGGCGGAGACGCCTGATGGACCGCTCCGCCTATGACCGCATGGCCGAGATCGACCAGGACCATTGGTGGTTCGTCGCCCGGCGACGGATTATCGCGCGGCTGATCGACCGCTACCGGCCCAAGCAAGGGCCGCTGCGCATCCTCGAGGTCGGCGCTGGCACCGGCTCGAACCTCGCGCTGCTCCAGCGCTACGGGGCGGTCGACGCGATCGAACCCGACGACGGCGCGCGCGCCTTTGCCGAAGGGCGCAGCGGGCTCAAGCTCAAGGGCGGCTATCTGCCCGACGTGCCGCTCGACGACGGCGCTTATGACCTGATCGTGCTGCTCGACGTGCTTGAGCACATCCCCGGCGACGTCGCCGCACTCGCCTGCCTGATGGCCAAGCTCGCGCCGGGCGGACGGATCCTCCTGACGGTGCCGGGGGCGCCGTGGATGTGGAGCGCGCACGACGTCGCGCATCATCACCAGCGCCGCTACACCGGCGCCGGCCTGAAGCGCGTGTTCCGCGAGGCCGGGCTGCGCCCGCGCTTCACCACCCATTTCAACAGCCTGCTCTTTCCGCTGATCGCGGCAGTGCGGTTGATCGGCAAGCTGACCGGGCGCGAAGGCGGCGACGATGCGATGCCGTCGGCGCCGGTCAACCGGGCGCTGACCGCGATCTTTGCCGCCGAACGTCACTGGGTGGCGACGCTGTCCGTTCCTTTCGGCGTATCCATCGCCAGCGTCGCCGAGCCGACGATCCGATAGAGCGCGCCCCGCTCGCCGCCGTTCCACACCATCTTGAGCGTGGGATCGTTGCCCGGCCAATGATCGGGCGCGGTGTTGATCAGCCAGAGATAATCGAACGCCTGGCGCGGGAAGAGCGCGATCGAGCTCTCGATCGAACGGGCGTTCCACGCGCGGCACCGCTTGGGCCGCATCACCTGGGTCGGATCCTCGGCATAGCCCTTCGCCGCGGCATATCTGATGCTGAGCAGCTGCGCGCCGGGCATCGTCCACTGGCCGTTGACGAACGCCTCGCGCCGCACGATCGCCATCGCGCCGAGATGCTCGAGCCGCGGTGATTCCCAGCGCGACAGGCAGGGCAGGTCGACCAGCGCGAACACGCGGCTTTGCGGCGCGATATGCTCGAGCGCGGCGAGCTGCTTTTCCTGCCAGGTCGAAAAGGCGATGTAACGCTCGGTCGACTGATAGATGCGCGCGCCGAAGATGATCAGCGCGAGCGCCGCGACGGTATTGAGCGCAACCCGGTTGGTGAATTGCGGAACCACCCCGATCACCCCGATCGCAATCACATAAGGCGCGAGCCGCATGTCGGCATAGGCCGAGCCGATCACGATGCGCGGCATCAGGGTGTAGGCGATGATCAGCACCAGGGTCGCGACCCCGAGCGTGCGGCGCATGCGGAAGCTTGCGCTGCGCCAGCCGATCGATGAGAGGCCGAACAACACCAGCAGGATCAGCAGGCTGACCAGGCCGATGTCGAACGCCATCCAGTGGGTGCGCAGCGACGAGATCAGATAGACATATTTGGCGATCCAGTTGAACCAGTCGGTGGTCTGGCCGGCGACCTGGCCCGACCGCCACGCGACCATCAGCAGCATAGGCGGCGCGAGCGGAAGGCAGTGCAACGCGCCGCGCCACAGCGATTCGGCATAGCCGCGCCCTTCGACATCGCGCATGCGCACGATCTCGGCCGAAAAGGCGAGCAGCCCCAGCACCCCCCAGGCGAAGCCGTGTGCGAGCCAGATCACACAACCGATCGGCACGAACAGCGCGGCGCGCAGCCGCAGTCGGCCGGTCCGCGCGAGATAGAGCCACAGCGCGAAGGCGTTGAGCGTCAGCGCCATCGCCAGCACATAATTGATGAAGCCCCACTGGAACGGCCAGCAATAGGCGAACGGCGCGACCAGCCCGGCGGTCGCGGGCAGCCGGCCATGCACCTCGCGCGCGATCAGCAGCAGCCCGGTGATGGTGAGCGGCGGCACCGCCATCACGATCAGCTTAACGCCAAGCTCAAGCCCGAAGATCTTGGCCATCGGCACGATCAGCAGATCGACGCCGAGATTGCCCATCAACGACCAGCGGAAGCTGAAATAACGCGTCAGCAGCGGCGAGGCGGGATCGGCGAGCTCGACCCGGTAACGCCCCATATGCCCCATCAGGTCGACCAGCGGGGGCACCTGCGGGTGGATCAGCGGGATGATCGAAATCAGCGCAAGAAGGGCGACATACCATTTTCGCGTCCACCAGCCCGGCGGCGGTGTAATAGGCGGTGTGGACCGGAACATCGGCCCACGCCCTTATTTCGGGTGGCTTGCCGCCGCAAGGGGGCGTGGAGGCGCCAGCCCGTCAGGACACGCGCCGCCACAGCTTGAGCGGGCTGTGCGGCATTGCCACCGGCCGAAGCCAGGCGGGCACCTTGCCCTGGAGCAGGTTAGCCATCAACCCGTCGGGCCGCGCGTTGCGATAGATCATGGCCTCGCCGCCGTCCGGATCGATCAGCAGATAGGCCATGCCGTGTTCGGCCATGATGCGATGCGCGGCCTCGGGCCGCTCGAGGAACGCAGTGAGCACGCGACCGATGGCCTGCGGGTCCCGATGGTGGCCGCTGCCTGCGAAGCTGTGCGGCGTGTTGACCAGCAGGCTCGGCGTCACGTCGATGCCCGCCAATATATATGCGCGCGGCAGACGCGCGAGCGCTCCGTAGCGGTCGCATCGGGCGCTGCAGGGCCGCGGTGGTGGGGACAGCTGCGCCGCTCCCGCCGCGTTCCTCGACAGTGCGATATTGCCGATCATCATCGCGCCGACCGGGGACAGCGCGACGATCGCGAGGGCCGAGGCGAGCACCCGCGCGAGCGTCCGGCGCCAGCGCGCGATCGCATCGAGCAGGCGCGCGAGCAGCAGCGACGCGCCCGGCAAGGCGCAGCCATGCGCGAAGGCGCCCGCGCGCTGGACGAGCAGCGCTACGGCGAAGGCCGCCGCCATCAACGCGAGCATCGCCAGCCAGTTGCGCGCCTTGGAGGCGGTCGACGCGCTGCGCCATCCGAAGGCGGCGCCCGCCATCCCGACCAATGGAAAGCCGAGCAGCAGCGCCATATTCTCCGGCGCCTGCTTCCAGACCGGCAATCCCTCGGGGACATTGTCGTACCAGAAATGGCGCACCAGCGGATCGAGCGTCCCGAACGGCCCGCGCAGGCAGGCAGGCGCCGTCGCCGCGATCAGCAACAGCCCCGCCGCGCCGGCGGTCAGCAGGATCCCGAGCCGTGCGCCCGGCCCCCGCCCGCGCGCGAAAGGCATCAGCAGCGCGGCGAGGAGCGGCGCCGCAACCATCGGCCCCGACCAGGCGGGGCTGACCGCGTCACAATAATAGAGCGACCAGGCGGCGCGCCCGTGAAGACCGGCGAACAGCAGCGCCCCTGTGATCGCCAGCGCAACGAGGAACGCGCGCAAGCGCCACGCTGCGTCGTCGCGCCCGTCTGCGGCGACGAAGCGGACCGCGAGCAGCGCTGCGACCGCCCCAACCATCGGCAAGGCCTCGAGCGAGATGGCCAGCCACAGCGCCGCGCCGGCCCCCGCGATAAGGCCGCCGCGCCGCGGCCGCGGGTCGAAACAAGCGGCGATGGTGAACAAGCCGCAGCTCGTCTGCCAGCCATGGTGGTCGATGCGCAACGGCACGACATGGAACAGCAGCATCGGTGTCGCGCCCGCGAGCAGGGCGGCGATCAGAGCGGCTCGCCGATCGGCGAGCCGGACGCCGATCAGCGCGAGCGCGCCGATCGTCGCGCCAAGCGTCAACAGCGGGACGATGCTGACCGTCACGCGCTCGGCGAGCATCGGGCCAAGCAGCGGCTTGAGGAGCAGGATCAGGCCCGCGAGCGGCAGATCGACGATCCGCGACCAGTGCATCGGCACGCCGTGAGGGGGATCGATGCGATATTGAGTAACATCGAAGAAGCTCTGCCCGCCGAGCCAGTCGCGGACCTGCTGCAACCGCAGATAATCGTCAGCGTCGGGCATCGAGAATTCGAGGATGCGTTGCCAGCTGATCGCCAGCAGGATCGTACAGGCCAGCAACCAGGCCGCGAGAACGCCGAGGCGGAAGCGCGAAGCGGTCAGGTCAATCCTGCCCCCTTCTCTGAAAGGAAGGGACGGAAAGGAGGGCTGCTCCACTCAGGCCGCCTTGTCGATCCGCGCCGGCACCAGCCGCTCCGATCGCAACGCCGCGGCGACGCCGGCATCGTCGCCCGCGCTGCCCGCCTCGTGATATTCGGCGTCCTCGTTGACCTGCCAGACATCGTGGCGGCGAGCGCCCGCGGCGATATTGCGCGCGGTGAGCATCGCGGTCATCATCGCATGATCCTGATTGTTGTAGCGGTGCATCCCGTTGCGGCCGACACAATGCAGCGTCGGATAGCGCGCTTCGAGATCGGCGCGGACCGCGGTGACATTGGCCGCATAATCATCGTCATAGACCGGATAAGCCTTTTCCTGGCGCACGACCGCGCCGCCGACCACATGCGCGGGATCGCACAGGCCGAGCTGGGCCAGCTCACGCGTCGCGAGCGCGACCAGGTCGGCGTCGGACGACGACCAGAGCCCGTCGCCCTCGAAGCAGAAATATTCGAGCCCCACGCAGGCGAGGCTCGCGTCGGGCACCATCTCGGGCGACCAGCTGCGGAAATTCTGGATGCGCCCGACCTGGACGCTGTCGTCATGGATGTAGATCCAGTTATCGGGGAACAGATCCTCCGAACGAATCATCAGCGCGACCGTCAGGAAATCGCGATAGCCGAGCGCCATCGCCTGGGGCAGGCTGGCGGGCACCGGATGGATCCGCGCGGCGAGATCGCGCATCGGCGCCGAGCTGATCACATGATCGGCGGTCAGCATGGTCAGCCGCCCGTCCTCTCCCATCGCCGCGACCCGCCAGAAGCCCGCGGTCGCGTCCCAGCTCAGCTGATGGAGCATATGTCCCATCAGCAGGCTGTTGCCCTGTTCGACGATGCGGTCGCGCGCGGCGTCCCACATCATGCCGGGGCCCTTGCGCGGATAGCGAAAGCTTTCGAGCAGGGTCTTCGCCTGCATGCCGTCATTGGGCCGCTTGTTGAGGCCGAGCGACCGGCGCAGCCCGTCGATCACCGCCTTGCCGAGGCTGAGGCCCTTGATGCGCTGCGCGGCCCAGTCGGCCGACATCTCGTCGCACGGCATGCCCCAAACTTTTTCGGTGTAGGTCTTGAAGAAGATGCCGAACAGCCGCGCCCCGAACTGGTTGACCACCCATTGCTCGAAGCTGCGCACCTCGCGGTGGGGAAACATCTTCCAGCGGAAAAAGGAGGCCATGCACAAGGTCGACTGCCACAGGCCCAGATTGCGCAGCGCCTCGAACGCGCGCAGCGGATAGCTGTAATATTTGCCGCGATAATAGATGCGGCTCATCCGCGGCCGCTCGATGAAATCGTCGGGCAGCAGCTCGTTCCACAGATCGACGACTTCGCGCGACTTGGAGAAGAAGCGGTGCCCGCCAATATCGAAGCGGAAGCCCTCATGCTCGACCGTGCGGCTGATGCCGCCCACCTGATGCGGGTCCTTCTCGATCAATCTGACCGAGAAGCCCTGCTTGCCGAGCATATAGCCCGCGGTCAGCCCCGCCGGCCCCGCGCCGATGATCACAACGTCGACATGATTGGTGGCGCGCGGCATGAACGTCCCTCGATATCCGGATATCGCGAGCACCATGGCGCTGCAGGCGCTAAGACATGGTTAACGGATCGGAAATCGGAGGGTTGCGGGGGGCCGGCGGCTAGGCCGCCCGCTGGATCCCCTCAGCCATGTCGAGCGGGCCCGCGCGGACCGCGGCCGGACGCGCGCCGCAGCGCTCCACATAGGCGTCGATCGTCGCGCTGGGCGGAAAGGCCTGCCTGGCGAAGGCGAGCGCGCTGCCGATCAGCAGGTCGGCCGCCGAGAAATGCTCGCCGAGCACGAACGGGCTGGCCGCAAGCGTCTCCTCGAGCCGGCGGACCGCAGCCTCATGCGCGCGCCGCTTGAGCGGCGAGGCCGCAAGCTCGCCGGTCATGCCCGCGAACATGGCCGGTTCCAATTCGGCCGCATACCAGATCAGCCAGGTCAGATAGGCGCCGCGATCGCGATCGCCGACCGCCGGGCCGAGCTTCGCCTCGGGAAAGGCATCCGACAGATACAGCGCGATCGCCACCGATTCGGCGACGAGGACGCCGTCATGGACGATCGCAGGCACCCGCTTGTCGGGATGCGGGTTCGCCGGATCGCCCGCGCCCTCGCCGGTCATCGGGCGGAAGATCGAGACGGGGCGGATCTCATAGGGAGCCTGAAGCTCCTCGAGCAGCCAGATCATGCGCGAGGAGCGGCTCTGGGGAGCATGGTAGAGGGTGATCACGAAGCGGTCTCCTGGTCGGTGCCGCGCGAATCGCTGCGCGGCGGACATGCTTGTAAGCCGGGCCTGCTGACAGCATGCTGTCAGCAGGGAGACATCTATGCGCCGCGCCGACCGGCTGTTCCAGATCATCCAGATCCTGCGCCGCTCGGCGCGGCCGATTACCGCCGGCGATATCGCCGGCGAGCTCGAGGTTTCGCGCCGCACGGTCTACCGCGACATCGCCGACCTGATCGCTCAGCGCGTGCCGATCCGCGGCGAGGCCGGGCTCGGCTATGTGCTCGACGGCGCATATGACATGCCTCCGCTGATGCTGACTCCCGACGAGATCGAAGCGGCGGTGCTCGGCGCGCAATGGGTCGCGGGGCGCGGCGATCCGGTGCTCGCGGGGGCGGCGCGCGACCTCATCGCCAAGATCGCGATCGCGGTTCCCGAACGGCTGCGCCCGTTCATCGCCGAGCCGGCGATCGGAACCCGTCCCGCCCGGGAGGCCACGCCCGACGGGATCGACATCGCGCAGGCCCGCTCGTGGATCCGCAGCGGCCGCAAGATCAGCATCACCTATTGCGACGAGCAGGGCGCCTCGAGCCGGCGCACGATATGGCCGGTGATCATCGGCTATTTCGACGCGTGGCGGCTCCTTGCCGGCTGGTGCGAACTCCGCCAGGATTTCCGGCACTTCCGCACCGACCGGATCGTGGCAGCGGATTTCCTCGACGAACGCTATCCGCGGCGACCCGGCGACCTCAAACTGCAATGGCAGCGGACTATCGCCGCGAAGCGGGCATCGCCCTGAGTCGCGACGGCGGTCGACAAAATCGCCCCGCGGCGGCGCGCGGGCCGTTGTTGCGTGTCCGCAATCGGGGCGGAGTTCAGCCCTTCTGCATGCAATATTCATTCTCTGCATGCGTGGTTTGCATATCGCCGCCGGCGGGTGTATGCCGAGAGCGCAACTAAAGGCACAGACAAACTAACATTTCTGTAAATATGTGCCGTCTAGCTCTGCAAACACGCAACGAAAGAACATGGTCGCGAGTAGCGTATCGCTTGGCTCGAACCTCAGGATTGGGGGAGATACGACATGTGGATTCCCAAGATAAGCGCGAGTATGTTGTTGCTTTCACTGGCGCCGTGCGCGCCTCTCTACGCCGCTGCGGCCACGGAAGACAGCGCGCCGAAGGCGGCGGTCTCTTACGCCGATCTTAATCTGGCGAGCGCCAACGGCATGGCGACGCTCGAGCGGCGCATCCGCGTGGCGGTGGGCCGGCTCTGCGGCAACGACGAGCCGCGCGATCTGCGCGGGCGGGCTGCGATGCTCGACTGCCGGAAAGCGGCCATGGCGACCACCCGAAGCCAGGTCGCCGCGCTCACCCGAGCGACTCCGCAACTGGCGCAGGCCGCGCCGGTCGCCGCCACGCGCTGACGCTGACACCCCGACGCACCGCCACAAGCGGCGGTGCGTCGTGTCTGCGGTCGCATCGCGGTGCGCAAAGCGCTTCCACCGCGCCGGATCAGGTCCTAAGCGAAGCGCGTGACTTCACCGTTCCCGTTCCGCCGTCATGCGGTCCCGCTCGCCGCCGCCATGATCGCCGCACTCGCCATGGGGGTGCGCGCCTGGGGGATCGGCGACGAGCCGATGTGGCTCGACGAGGGTTATAGCGCCTATGCGGCGGCGAAGGGCTGGCACTTTCTCTGGACCATCGTGCCGCGCTACGAGACTCACCCGCCCTTTTATTATTCGTTGCTGCGCGCCTGGACGCTGGTGGCGGGGGACGGGCTCGTCGCGCACCGGTTGCTCGGGCTGCTGTGCGCGCTCGCCGCGCTGCCGCTAATCGCGCTTGCGGCGCTTCGATCGGCGCGGCTGGCCGGCGCGGCGCCGGCCGCGGTGACGCTCGCCGCGCTGATGCTGGCGGCGTTCTCGCCGATCCTGGTCGAGATGAGCCGCGAGGTTCGGCCCTATCCGGTGATGATCCTCGTCTATGCCGCGGCGACGCTGGCGCTGCTCGCGATCGCCGAGCGCCGCGCCGCGGGACTCCCGCTCGCGGGGCGCGCCTTCGCGGCCTATCTCGCCTGCGTCGCGCTGATGCTGTGGCTCCACAATCTCGGCCCGCTCTATGCCGCGGCGCTGGGGCTCGCGCTGCTCTGCGTCGCGCGGGTGCGGAACATGGCGAAGGCCGACTGGCTGTGGCTGGTCGCCGGCCATGCGCTGGTGCTCCTGGCCTGGACGCCCGCGCTGCTGATCCTGCTCGACCAGGCGCCCGAGTGGGTGCGCGCGACCTGGCTGACCTTCTCGACCCGCAATTTGTGGCGGCGCGCGACGGTGATCTTCACCGGCCCCGCCGACGACATGCGCGCCGCCGCCGCGCTGCTCGCGCTGCTGGGCGCGGCGTTGCTATGGCGTGCGCGGGACGGACGTCGGCTATTGGCGGCGCTGCTGCTGCTCGCGCTGTTGCCGCTCGCCCTCTCACTGCTGCTGTCGGCGATCGTCGCGCCGATCTTCATCATCCGCACGATGACGCCGCTTGCGGTGCCGATGGTCCTGCTGATGGCGCTTGCGATCGGTGCGCGCGCGCGGCGTCTCCCCCGGCTCGCGGCGTTCGCGGCGCTCGCCTGGCTCGGCGTCGCGCAGCTGGCGGCCGACGTCGGGATGCGGCTGCACCCGCGGCGCGATTGGTATCGCACCATGGCATGGCTCGCCCCGCGCTTCCGCCAGGGCGACCAGGTGTTCGCCTATCCGAACGAGGGCGCGCTGCCGTTCGATCGCGCGGCGCGGGACCTGGGGCTCGCACTGCCGAGTCGCCCGATCCCGAGCGCGATCCCGAGCCTGAACCCGCCACCCGGCAGCTGGTATGTCAGCGGTTCGCGCGGCGTCCCCTCGCTCGACCGGCCGCATCTGCGCGCGATCGCGGAACAGCCTGCGACCCGATCGGTGCCGACGATCTGGCTGCTGCGGCTCGGCCCCTGGGCCTATGACAAGGGTGACGTCTTCCTCGACGAGCTGTCGCGCGGCCGATATGAGGTCGGTCGTTTCAAGGACGGCGCGATCGACATTGTCGGGCTCAGAGCCCGTCCCGGCGCCCCAGCAGGCGCAGGCGCAGCGCGTTGAGCTTGATGAAGCCCGCCGCGTCCCGCTGGTCGTAGGCGCCCGCATCGTCCTCGAAGGTGACCACCTTTTCCGAGTAGAGCGTGTAGGGCGACTTGCGGCCGACGACATAGACCCCGCCCTTGTAGAGCTTGAGCCGGACGGTGCCGCTGACCTTGGCCTGGCTGTGGTCGATCGCCGCCTGGAGCATCTCGCGCTCGGGGCTGAACCAGAAGCCGTTGTAGATCAGCTCGGCATAGCGCGGCGCGAGCTCGTCCTTGAGATGCGCCGCGCCGCGGTCGAGCGTGATCTGCTCGATGCCGCGATGCGCGAGATGATAGATCGCGCCGCCCGGCGTCTCGTACATGCCGCGCGATTTCATGCCGACAAAGCGGTTCTCGACCAGATCGAGCCGGCCGATGCCATGCTTGCGGCCCAGCTCGTTGAGCGCGGTCAGCAGGCTGGCGGGGCTCATCCCCTCGCCGTTGAGCGCGACGCCGTCGCCGCGCTCGAAATCGATCGTGATGAACTCGGGCGCGTCGGGCGCGTCCTCGGGATTGACGGTGCGCGAATAGACATAATCGGGCACCTCCTCCCACGGATCTTCGAGCACCTTGCCCTCGGACGAGGTGTGAAGGAGGTTGGCGTCGGTCGAGAAGGGCGACTCGCCGCGCTTGTCCTTCGGAACCGGGATCTGGTGCGCCTCGGCGAAGGCGATCAGCGCGGTCCGGCTGGTCAGATCCCATTCGCGCCACGGCGCGATCACGCGGATATCGGGGGCGAGCCCATAATAGCCGAGTTCGAAGCGGACCTGGTCGTTGCCCTTGCCGGTCGCGCCATGGCTGACCGCATCGGCGCCGACGGCTCGCGCGATCTCGATCTGGCGCTTGGCGATCAGCGGCCGCGCGATCGAGGTGCCGAGCAGGTAGAGCCCCTCGTAGAGCGCATTGGCGCGCATCATCGGGAAGACATAATCGCGGACGAATTCTTCGCGCAGATCATCGATGAAGATATGCTGATCGGGCACGCCCATCAGCTTGGCTTTGGCGCGTGCGGGCTCGAGCTCCTCGCCCTGGCCCAGATCGGCGGTGAAGGTGACGACCTCGCACTGGTAGGTCTGCTGGAGCCATTTGAGGATCACGCTGGTGTCGAGCCCGCCCGAAAAGGCCAGCACCACCCGCTTCACGTCGTTCGCCATCTCGATCTCCACCCCGCCCCCATCGGGCGCGCGCGGCCCTTGCCATGCGGGCGCGCGCCGTTCAAGCCGATAGCGGCGCTCGATGTCGGCCGTGCGTCAGGCGAAACGGGATCGCGCCTACAGGATGATGAAGTCGGCGGCGGTGGGTTGAGCGCCGTTCAGGAACAGCGCGATCGCCGTCGCCGGGTTGGCGCCGTTCCCGTCGCCGTCCCAATAGAGGATGTGGTTGGCGGGGTTGTAGAAGAAGCCCGCGCCCGCGCCGGCGGCGGCCGCGCCGACCGCGAAGGAGGCCGCGGGCAGCGCGCCGGGGGCGAGCCCGAAGCCCGCCCCCGAAATGCCGATCCGATCGACGCCGCTCGCAAAGTCGGCGATGCGGTCGACCCCCGCAAAGGCGGGATCGGCGAAGAAGAACATATCGCTGCCCGCCCCGCCGCTCAGCAGGTCCTCGCCGTCGCCGCCATTGAGGAAGTCGCCACCGTCGCCGCCCGACAACTGGTCCTTGCCCAGGCCCCCGTCGAGCCGGTCGTGGCCGCCATCGCCGAACAGCTTGTCGTCGCCGCCCTCGCCGAAAAGATCGTCATTGCCCTCGCCCCCGGACAGCGCATCCTTGCCGTCGCCGCCATAGAGCGCGTCATGCTCGCCGCCGCCATAAAGCTGGTCGTCGTCGCCCTGTCCGAACAACGTGTCCGCGCCCGCGCCACCATCGAGCCGGTCGCGGTCGCCTTCGCCATAGAGAAGGTCGTCGCCGCCCTGGCCATAGAGGCTGTCGGCGCCATCGCCGCCATAGAGCCGGTCCTGCCCGTCTTCGCCGAACAGCTGGTCGGCGCCCTGCTGCCCGAACAGCCGGTCATTGCCCTGATGGCCGTTGAGATAATCGTCGCCCGCCTCGCCATAGAGCAGGTCGTCGCCGGCATTGCCCGCGAGCCGGTCCTGCCCGCCCCCGCCATGGATCTCATCGTCCCCGGCAAGGCCCGCGATGCTGTCGTCGCCCGATGTGCCGAACAGCGTGTCGGATCCCGCCGTCGGGCCAGGCGGGGGCGTGACGCCCGGCGTCGCCTGGAAAATGCGCCCTTCGACCTTGCTGTAATAAGACGGCCCTGTCTCGCCGGATTCATAGCCTATATTGGTTTCCCACGCGACGGCGAACCGGCCGCCGCCAAGATCCTCGATCTCAGGGTGGCCGCTCGACGCATAGACGACGCCAGGCCCGTCGTCGGGTTCGGTGACGAAGACCTCGCCACCCACCTTGGCGCCGTTGGCATCATATTGCTGCGCCTTGACGAGCGGCTCATCCGTGCCGCGCTCGCTTTCCCACGCGACGACGAAGCCGTTCCCCACCGCTGCTACCGCGGGGTTGAGCTGATCGTCGTCGACCACGCTGTTGATGAGGAATTCGCCGCCGATCAGTGCGCCGTTGCCGCCGACCAGCTGGCCTTTGATCGCGGAGCCGCTGCCGTCGGCTGACCCATCCTGGGTCGTCCAGGTCACCACGATCGCGCCATTTGCCAGCTGCGCCGCGGCCGCGTTGGACTGATCGCCGGCGGTGGCGCTGTTGACGACGAATTCGCCACCGACGCGCGTACCGCCGCTGTCGAAGATCTGGCCCTTGATCTCGCTCGCCGCGCTCGCGGGAAGGCTCAGCCCGGCCTGGTCGTCCGACGACCAGAACAGCGCATAGCCGCCGTTGCCAAGCGCGACCGCGACGGGCTCCGTCTGATCGCCGCGGGTCACGCCGTTGGCGAGGAACTCGGGGCCGATCTTGTTGCCCGCAGCGTCGAACAACTGCGCTCCGAGCGCGCTGCCCGAGCCGTCCGCGCTCGGATCGTCGTCGGTCCACACGACCAGGAAACCATTGCCGACACTCGTGGCACTCGGCTGCAAACCGGCTCCCGCCGAAACCGGAAGTTCCGGGCCAATCTTGACACCGTCGTTCGAGAAGATCTGGGCCGTTACGGGGCTATGGACCAATTGGCCGCTGGCGTAGCTCTGGACCGAATAGGTGGCCACGAAGCCCCCGCCTTCGAGCGCCGCGACTGAAATATCATGATCGACCTTGCCCACGGCGATCTGGAATTGAGCGCCGACCGCGTTACCGGCCGGATCCAAGATCTGACCACGCCACTCGGTATCGCCGGGATAGGAGCCCCCCCCTATCGGATCATGTACGTCGTAGGTGAACTGCCAGGTCGCAACGAAATTTCCATCCGAAAGCCGGGCAAGCCCGACACCGGACTGCGGAAAGGGAGATTCGGAGCTTATGACAAATTCAGCGCCCACCGTTTCGATCGCCATGACATGTCTCCCTGCTGGATCGTCCGGTCGCTGCGCCACGCTTGCCCGGTACAGGACAGGTAGCCGCCCGTTGGGCCCGCCCGCCTACACGATGATGAAGTCGGCGGCGGTGGGTTGGGCGCCGTTCAGGAACAGCGCGATCGCCGTCGCCGGGTTGGCGCCGTTCCCGTCGCCGTCCCAATAGAGGATGTGGTTGGCGGGGTTGTAGAAGAAGCCCGCGCCCGCGCCGGCGGCGGCCGCGCCGACCGCGAAGGAGGCCGCGGGCAGCGCGCCGGGGGCGAGCCCGAAGCCCGCCCCCGAAATGCCGATCCGATCGACGCCGCTCGCAAAGTCGGCGATGCGGTCGACCCCCGCAAAGGCGGGATCGGCGAAGAAGAACATATCGCTGCCCGCCCCGCCGCTCAGCAGGTCCTCGCCGTCGCCGCCATTGAGGAAGTCGCCACCGTCGCCGCCCGACAACTGGTCCTTGCCCAGGCCCCCGTCGAGCCGGTCGTGGCCGCCATCGCCGAACAGCTTGTCGTCGCCGCCCTCGCCGAAAAGATCGTCATTGCCCTCGCCCCCGGACAGCGCATCCTTGCCGTCGCCGCCATAGAGCGCGTCATGCTCGCCGCCGCCATAAAGCTGGTCGTCGTCGCCCTGTCCGAACAACGTGTCCGCGCCCGCGCCACCATCGAGCCGGTCGCGGTCGCCTTCGCCATAGAGAAGGTCGTCGCCGCCCTGGCCATAGAGGCTGTCGGCGCCATCGCCGCCATAGAGCCGGTCCTGCCCGTCTTCGCCGAACAGCTGGTCGGCGCCCTGCTGCCCGAACAGCCGGTCATTGCCCTGATGGCCGTTGAGATAATCGTCGCCCGCCTCGCCATAGAGCAGGTCGTCGCCGGCATTGCCCGCGAGCCGGTCCTGCCCGCCCCCGCCATGGATCTCATCGTCCCCGGCAAGGCCCGCGATGCTGTCGTCGCCCGATGTGCCGAACAGCGTGTCGGATCCCGCCGTCGGGCCAGGCGGGGGCGTGACGCCCGGCGTCGCCTGGAAAATGCGCCCTTCGAC
>Ga0207681_10000060_pt1 | contig 102672 bp, 94 predicted proteins | sample KBSS53metaG_FD_184324 | JGI IMG/M metagenome (GOLD analysis project Ga0207681, IMG submission 184324) | Switchgrass rhizosphere microbial communities from Kellogg Biological Station, Michigan, USA - KBS S5-3 metaG (SPAdes) (version 2) | ecosystem: Host-associated > Plants > Roots > Rhizosphere... | reverse complement strand
CACCTCGGCGTGGACCTGATCGACCTCTATTTCCTTCACACGGACAATCCCGAAAGCCCGGTCGAACCGATCATCGATGCCCTGATCACGCACCGCGAAGCGGGCCGCATCCGCCATTTCGCCGCCTCCAACTGGGCTGCCGACCGGATCCGCGCCGCCAATGCCTATGCTGCCTCGATCGGCAAGGAAGGCTTCGTCGCTTCCGAGACCTTCTGGGGCCTCGCTGTGCCGGACGTCGCCGCCGCGGCCCAGCAGGGCTACGTTCATTATTATGAAGGCGAATATGAAGACCTGCATGCCGCGGGACTGCCGATCATCGCCTATGCCGCGCAATCCGGCGGGTACTTCACCAAGCTGGCGGCGGGCCCGGTCGGTGACCAGCTTGCCGCCCGCTATGCCAATCCCGCGAACCAGCGCCGGCTGGCGGTCGTGCAGGCCCTGGCGCAAAAGCATGGGGTTTCGATCAACGAGATCGTCCTGTCCTACCTGCTGAGCCAGCCGAACCAGACCATCGCCATCTTCGGCGGATCGTCGCCCGAGCAGGTCATCGCCAGCGCGAAGGCGGATTCGCTGATGCTGACCTCAGAAGAACTGGCCGCGCTGCGCAACGCCTGACATGCCGGCCCATCCTGCGGACCGCCGCGGGGTGGGCCATGGCTTGCGGCGTCCCGCTTAGGCCAGCGCCGCTCTGACGCCGGCCACCGCGCGGCGGGCCCGCTCGACGGTCGGCTCGTAGCCCACGGCATGATTGCGCGGAATCTCGATGCTGATCGGACACCCTGCCGGCAGGGCGCGCGCGAAGCCGGCCACGTCGAACACCCCTTCCCCGCACAGCGCCCGTTCCGACGATGCCTCAAGCTCGATATCGTCGGGTGCCTGCGCCGGCCCGTCGGCGATCTGCCCGTAAAGGATGTAGTCGGCAGGCGCGGCTGCCAGTTCCGCGATCGTGCCGCCGGAACGCATCAGATGAAGCAGGTCGACGTTGACGCCCACGGCGCCGGGTCGGCCGATCTCGTCAACCAGTTCCAGCGCGCAGGCCAGTGAGGGGACCTGGCTCGGCGGGTAGAATTCCACGCCCACGTTCAGGCCGAACCCGGCAGCCATGTCGCAGAATGCGCCGAACCGGTCGAGCCGCCGCGCCGGGTCGCGATCGTACAGGAGGGCGTTGATCAGGCCGGCCCCCAGATCCGCAGCGCATTCCATGGCCGTGGCAAATCCGGCGATCTCGGTGCGACCAGCCAGCGTAAACGGATAGGCAAGGTCCAGCGCCACCCCCAGATCGTTCATCACCGTGCGGGTTGCCGCCCGGGCCGACCGGTCGCCATAGATGTCGAACGGCGGCATCAGCGGCAGCACGTCCATCGGCTCCATGAACAGGCAGATATCGTCGCAGCCGACGCTCCGGGCTACCTGCGCAAGCTGAGACGGCGTCGTGTCGATGACGGTGATATGGTCGAGCGCGAGGCGTTGCATGGTTCGTGCGTAATCATTCCGCGATTGGCCTGCCACTGTTTTCATATACGCAAACGGACGAGCATGCCCCGATACATCATCGCGATACGGAGGCAGCCCACCTGATCAGTACGCACATTGTAGTTAGTGAACGCTCACCTTATTGCGACATGCCGCGGTGGCTGGTATGGCCGACGCAGAATGCCTCGCCGCTGGATCAATCGGCAAGGGGCTTGAGAGGATACTGGACATGGCAACGAGCGCACCGGACATCGAAACCTCTGCTATTTCCGACGGAGGCCTTTCGATGGGCCACCTAGCCCTGCATTACGGCACGCCGGGCGATGGCCCCGCTGCATCGCGCCTGCTCCAGATCGCCGGACTGAAGGAAACGCAGGTCCTGCCGCTTCCCCAGGGCAACTTCTATCGCTTCGTGGTCAACGGCGGCCATTTCTCGCGCGGGGACGGCATTGTCTATCTCTCGTGCCTGCCTGAAGCCCAGCAGAAACTGATCGCGGCGATCCACGAAGCCCTGCGCGTCGGAACCAATGACGAGCATGACGCGGTGAAGGGCTACCGCGCCATGATGGCCCAGGATTTCGAAGCGAGCTTTCATTTCGGCTTCCTGGTCGAATCGCTCGAGGAGCTAGAAGCTATGGTCCTGAAGCTCCAGGACCTTTCGGAGAACGACCCGACATTCAAGGGCCGCCTGAACATCGGCATGAACCGCGCCCGGCGCGGCGATGCGGAAGTGGACGCGCGGCTGGATGCCTCGCCCGTGTTCGGCAAGGCCACCCGCTATGCCTACGGCGCTGCCGGGGTCCAGGTCTTCGTCGAAACCGACCTGGTCCGCGCCGGCCAGCTGGGCGAGAACATGTACTTCGAGTTCGACTACGTTTTCCCCGACCGGGCGAGCCACATCCTCTCGGTCGTCGAACTCTGACAGCTGTAGCGGCCCTGCGCCGGCCGACGGCGCAGGGCCAGGCTCCGGTTCAGGCCGCCGCCTTCGCTGCCGCTTCCCAGTGCAGCCGCAGGGCGGTGAAGCCCATCACCGAACCACCGAACACCGAACCTTCGTCCTGGTGCTCGGCGAGCGTGAACTCGGGGATACGACGCAGCCACTGCTGCAGCGAAACCATGATCTCCCGCTTGGCGAGCTGGGAGCCGATGCAGCGGTGCGGCCCCACGCCGAAGGTCACGTGGACGTTCACCTCGCGCTCGAGGTCGATCACCTGGGGGTCCTTGAACACCCGGGGATCGCGATTGGCGACCGTGTTGGGCAAAATCACCCGGTCATTGCGGCGCAGCTGCACCCCCTTGTAGGTGCAGTCATGCGTCACCCGGCGGTACAGGTTGGACACGGCGTTGATCCGCATCAGCTCCTCGATGGCGCGCAAGAATGCGTCCGGATCGTCCAGCCGTTCACGAAAATGGCGCTGCGCCGCGGGGGTTGTCGCCAGGTAGCGCCAGACGTAGGCCATTGTATTGGTGACGGTGTCGAGCCCGGCCACGAACAGCAGGAACCCGCAATTGAGGATATCCTCCCAGGCGTGGGGCTGGCCCTCCTCGTCCCTGGCCGCCACGATCCGCGAGGCGATGTCGTCGCCCGGATTGCGCTGCTTGTCCCGGAACAGCTGGTCGAGAACGGCATAGATTTCGGTGATATTGCGCGCCCGTTCTGCCGGGTCCGTGCTGCGGAAGAACGTGTTGGCCAGGGCGAGGAACTCGTCCAGCCGCTCTTCCGGCAAGCCGAACAGGTACAGGAACGTGCCGGTCGGATAGCGCTCGGCAAAGTCGGCGATGAAGTCGCACTCGCCCCTTGCGGCGAACTGTTCGATCAGGACCGAAGCGCGCCGCTCCAGTTCCCCGGTCATCGCGCGCACAGCGATCGGCGTGAACATCGGCGCGAGCAGCCGGCGGAACACATTGTGCTCCGGCGGATCCACGCCCTGAGGCTGCACCACTGGGAACGGCTCGATCGGCGGCACCGGGGTCTGGTAGGTCGAGAAGATCGAGTAATCCCGATAGCCTTCGACGATGTCCTCGTAGCGCAGGAACACCCAGTGTCCGCCGTTGTGGGGGGTGTAGAAAATGTCCGGCACGCCGCGGCGCACCAGGTCGTGCCAGATTTCCGCCGGATCGGTCACGCCCGGGGGGATATGGAACATGTCGAAGTCGACCATGCGCTCTGCCGGCACGTGATCGGGCGGGGGCGGCTGGAACCGGAGGGTCACTGCAGTTCCCCCTTGCTCGCGGCGCCATCTTGCCGGGTCACGCGCAAGGCCCCTTCGGGACAGTTGCGGACCGCGAGCCGGACCTTGTCTTCCAGCGCAGGCGGAACCTGCGCCATTACGATCACCACCTTGCCTTCCACGGCATCGGTGGCGAACACTTCGGGGCACAGGTCCTCGCACCGGGCATGGCCCTGGCAGAGCTGATGGTTGGCTATGACTCGCATCGTTCAGCTTCCTCTCCCGATCAGCTAAGGCGGTTCCGTCGGCAATCCCAAGCGCTTCGGGCAAACCCGTTGCGCCATTTCAGCCAGATAATGCCATCAAAGCTGCCCCGCCGCCCGGGCACGTTGCAGCCGGGACATGGGGCCGCCACGATGCGGGGCCTTGGGTCGGGAAGGATGTAGGAGAGCATGGAAAAGCTCGAATTCGATTACGTGATCATCGGCGGCGGGGTGGCCGGGTGCATCCTCGCGAACCGGCTTTCGGCCGACCCGCACACGCGCGTGCTGCTGCTGGAGGCGGGCGGGAACGACCGCAGCCCGCTGATCGCCGCGCCCGGCGGCCTGCTGCCGATCATGATGTCGGGCGCCCATGCCTGGCCCTACATGTCCTCGCCGCAGCGGCACCTCGACGACCGCGTGCTCTACCTGCCCCGGGGAAAGGTGCTCGGCGGCGGATCCTCGATCAACGGCATGACCTATGATCGCGGCTTCCATTCTGATTACGACCGCTGGGCCCAGGCCGGCAATCGCGGCTGGTCCTTCGCCGACGTGCTCCCCTATTTCCGCAAGCTCGAAAGCTTCGGCCCGGCCCACAATGCGTGGCACGGCAAGGATGGTCCGATCCAGGTGACCAGGGCCGATCAGCGCCATCCCTTTGCCCGGGCCTTCGTCGCGGCGGGGCGGCAGGCCGGCTACCCCGTCACCGACGACCTCAACGGAGAGACGCGTGACGGGTTCGGGGCGGTAGATCTCACTGTCGGCCGCGGCCGGCGGTCCAGTGCCTCCTCCGCCTATCTGCGCCCGGTGCTGAAGCGCCCCAACCTCACCGTGCTAACCGGGGCGCACAGCCGGCGCGTGGTCTTCGACGGCACTCGCGCCACCGGCGTCGAATTCCGCAAGGACGGTGCGGACAGCCTGGCGGCCGCGTCACGAGAGGTGATCCTCTCGGCGGGCGCCATCAACACCCCCCAGCTGCTCATGCTCTCGGGCGTAGGCCCCGCCGCCCATCTGGCCGAACACGGCATCGCCTTGGTCCGCGATCTTCCCGGCGTCGGCCAGGGCCTGCAGGACCATCTTGCCGCCCATGTGAAGTACCGCTCGACCAAACCATGGTCGATGCTGCGCTTCCTCAATCCGCTGCGCGGCGCGCTGGCGATGGTGCAGTACCTCGCCCTGCGCACGGGCCCACTGGCGGACCCGGGCATGTCGGTGGCCTGTGCGGTCCGCTCCGATCCCGCGCTGGACGAGCCCGACATCAAGATGCTCCTCGTCTCCGCCCTGATGGCGCACAACGGGCGCGAGATGGTGCCGATGCATGGCTTCTACGCCCACATCAACGTCGCGCGCCCGGAATCGCGGGGCAGCGTCACCCTTGCCAGCGCCGATCCGGACGTGCCGCCGGTGATCGACCAGAACTACAACGCCACCGAGAACGACCGCCGGGTCCTTCGCGAAGGCGTGCGCATCGCCCGCCGGATTTTCGCACAGCCAGCGTTCGACGAGATGCGGGGAGCGGAACTGGCGCCCGGCAAGGATGTGCAGAGCGACGCGGAGATCGACGCTTATGTCCGGGCCCATGCGGAAGCCGATTACCACTCAACCAGCACGGCGCGGATGGGATCTGATCCGCTGGCCGTCGTGGATGATCGGCTGCGTGTACATGGCATGCAGGGCCTGCGCGTGGTCGATGCATCGATCATGCCTCACCTGCCCGGCGGCAACACCGCGATCCCCGTGGCAATGATCGCCGAAAAGGCTGCGGACATGATCCTGCAAGGCACCTGATGCCGCTCTCGAGCACAGAGGCCTGAAGATCGTTTTCTCGGACAAAGGTATTTGCAAAATGCCTTTGCAAGTGACAAAATGCGTTCAATTGCGAACACAGATGCGTCTTGTGTTACGCATGTTTGCATTTGCGATCCCTGGAGAGACATCACTGCCATGGCAACCACCGCCGCCACCGCTGCGCCGGTCTTCGACCGGGAGACCCTGCTGGCTGCTGCGCGGGACCGCACGGGTCTATCCGATTTCGGCGACACCTGGTTCTTCGAGCCGATGGACCGGTACATCGCCGCCGCCAATGCCGAAGGCAAGCTGACCCCGGACGGCTTCGCCGGGCAGACCGAATCGATCGTCAAGGGGCTGGCCAGCCGGCTGCGCATGGTGGAGGACATCAAGCACCACCCCGGGATCATGGACGAGACCGTGGAGGTGGCCGCCATCATCCTCGGCCTGCCCCGCACCGGCAGCACGGTCTTCCACCGCCTGCTCGCCAGCGCACCGGGCATGACCGCGATCCGCTGGTACGAGGCCCAGAACTATTCTCCCCTGCCGGGCGACAAGCCCGGCAACCCGCAGGCCCGGCGCGCCTATGCCGAGGCGATGATCTCGGGCTGGCTCAACCTCTCGCCCGAGCTCGCCTCGATCCACCCGCTGGATCCTGACGCTCCCGACGAGGAGATCATCATCCTCGGGCAGTTGTTCATCACCACCATGGTGGAGGCGATGACGTTCGTCCCGTCCTTCGCGGAATGGCTCAATGGCTATGACCAGTCGCAAGGTTACGAGGACCTCAAGACGATCCTCAAGTACCTGCAGTGGCAGGATCCCACCCGGCGCGGCAAGAAGTGGATCCTGAAGAGCCCGCAGAACCTTCCCTACACGGACATCATCGCCAAGGCCTTCCCGCAGGCGGTACTGGTGATGACGCACCGCGATCCGCTCGAGGTGGTACCAAGCTATGTCAGCATGGAAGCGGCACTCTACAAGCTGAACTCGGTCCATTCGGACGAGGCCGTCGGCGGCTTCTGGTTTCCCCGGCTGGCCGAGTGGATGAAGCGGTTCGAAGCATCGCGGGCACGGATCGGTGAGGACCGCTTCATCGATATCGACTATCGCGAGGTCGCGCGTGAACCGCTCAAGCAGGCGGAGCGCGTGCTCGCCCGGATCGGCATCCCGCTGGATGCCGCGATCGAGGCCGCGCTGACCGAGTTCATGGCCGGCAACAAGCGCGAGCAGCGCCCGCTGCACGACTATTCGCTCGAGCGCTTCGGGCTGAACGAAGCCGACGTGCGCGAGGCATTCGCCTCCTACTGTGCCCGCTACATCACCAAGGAGTGACAGCAATGGCGGTCACGATGCCCCTTTGCGACAGCGCCGCCGGATCTTCCCCCTGGCTTGACGACGCGCGCGTCCGCGACTGGGTGGCGTTTCACACATTGCGCCGCAACAACGGACCGCAAGGCCTGATCGAGGGCCTGCCGGACATGGTCGAGACGGTGGACCAGCTCCGTGACCGGGAGCGCATCGAGGCGCTGATCAAGGCGGAGCGCCGCGCGAACAAGGCCCTGGACCGCTGGTTCGACGAGCGCTTCATCTCGACCTACACGATTGGCGATCTCGAGGCGAACCCTGCGGGCTCGATCGGTCGCCTGCTCCATGACCATATGGTCGCGCTCGGCCTCACGCTCGAACTCCTGCCCCAGCGGCACGCCGATCCGTCGTGGGCGCCCGCCAGCGATCTCGATTACTACACGCTGCGCAGCGGGCAGACACACGATTTCGATCACCTGATCGGCGAGTGCGGCTTCGACGCGATCGGCGAGGTATTCCCCGCCGGCCTGCGCACGGCCAACCTGTTCGCCCATGTTTCGCCGGAGCTGGCAGGCGAATTGATGACCACGACGATGTTCGTGACCTTCCCCTGGGCCATGCGCACCATGCTGCATTATCCGCAGATCTGGCCGGTGGTGTGGGACAATTTCACGCATGGCTACGAAGTCGGCAGCAAGTCACCCAACCTGTTCATCGTGCGATGGGAGGAGCTCATGCACCTGACGCCGTCGCAGGTGCGGGCCGAACTGGGCGTGAAAGGCTTCACCGGCCCGCGCGACAATCGGGCAGCCAGCCTGGTCTTCGGCGAAGGCCGGGAAATCTTCTGAACGAACGCAATGAACGAGATGGATGCACGATGACGGATCTCTCAGGCAAGGTGGCACTGATCACGGGCGCGGGACAAGGAATTGGCCAGGGGGTGGCCCTGGCCATGGCCTCTGCTGGCGCGACGGTCGTGGTGACCGGCCGTACCCTCTCGAAGGTGGAACAGACCGCACAGCTTGTGGCCGAACGGGGCGGAACGGCCCTGCCGCTCGCCTGCGACGTGAAATCGGCCGACGACCTGGCCGCCGCTGTCGAGGCTGCGGTCAGTCGGTTTGGCGGGCTCGACATCCTGGTCAACAATGCCCAGGAAGTGCCGCTCGGCAAGCTCGATGACGTTACGGACGAGGCCTTTACCGCGGGCTTCGTATCGGGGCCTCTCGCGGCGATGCGCCTGATGAAGCTGGCCCGCCCCCACATGGCGGCGCGCGGCGGCGGGACGATCTTCAACTTCTGCTCATCGGCCGGAATCCGCTGGGACATGAGCGGCTATGGCGCCTATGGCGCGGTCAAGCAGGCAATCCGCGCCCTTACCCGCGCGGCGGCGGCCGAATGGGGCAGCGAAGGTATCCGCGTCCTCACCATAGCGCCGCACGCCGCCTCGCCGGGGCTGAAGTGGTGGATCGAGAACAACCCTGAAGAGGCCGAGGCCTTCTTCCGCACGATCCCGCTCGGGCGCGTCGGCGAACTGGAACAGGACATCGGCCGGGCGCTGGTGGCGCTGTGCGGGCAGGACCTTGCCTATCTCACCGGCGCAACCATTCCGCTCGACGGTGGGCAGGCCAACTTCGACTAGGAGCAGCGCCCGATGGAGAAGGTGATCGCCGCCCTGTGGGCGCCCGAGGGAGAGGACCACGCCGCCTATGGCGCCCGGATCCTTTCCGCCCTGCCCGCCGCGCTCGCCGCCGCCGGCGCGCAGAAGATCCGCCTGAACGTCCGGGACACCGCCGTGGCGGCAGGCGAAGGCCTGATCCAGCGCTGGCAGGCGCCCCAGCAGGCCGCGGTCGCCCAGTTCTGGATGCCCTCGGCCAACGCCCGCTTCCGCGGCGCGGCGGACAGCGCGCTCGCCTCCCATTCGGCCTCGTTTGCTGCCTGGCTGGTGTGCGAATCCACGATCATCGCCAACACCGGCTACCCGGTCACCCCGAACAGCATCGGCCCCGAGCAAGCCTCCGGCAAGGCCGCGCCGCCGCGCACATGGGGCTGGAGCCAGGCGAGCTTCATCTCGTTCCGCCCAGACCTGTCGCGGCAGCAGGCGATCGCCCACTGGCATTCGCATCACACCCGCGTGGCGATCGAAACGCAGTCCAATTTCGAATATGTCCAGAACATCATCGTCCGCCCTCTGACCGATGGTGCCCCGGCCTACGATGCCTTCGTCGAGGAGTGCTTCCCGCTTGAGGCGCTGACCGTACCGGAGGTGTTCTTCGATGCCGTCGACCAGCCGGAGCGGTTCGCCGCGAACACCGCGGCCATGCTGGAAAGCTGCACCGGCTTCATCGATTTCAGCCGGATCGACATCATCCCCACGTCCCAGTTCGACTTCGCCTGAGCCGGAGGGCCATGACCGACTACACCCCCACCCCGATTGTCCAGGCCCACACGCCGCTCGGCCGGGCGGAGATCGTTGAGTGGCGCTGGCCGGCCATCCTCGATTTCACCATGCGGGAAGAGGCGCTCATGGTGGAGATGTCGCTGCCGCCAACCTCGGCCGACGCCTCCGCCTGCTTTCCCGAGCTCGACGCGGAACGCCGCTGTTTCATGGGCACCCTGTTCATCCGCTGGCCCGGCGTGCTCGTCTCCGGGCGCTCGGAAGCCGGGCACATCCGCGTGGTGCGCTGCGTGTTCGATCCGGAACGAACCCGCGCCCTCACCGCCTTGCGAGCCGACCCCGATCTTGATTTCCTGCAGGCCATGCTCGCCATCGGCAATGAGACCTTGCGGGCCATCATGAACCTCCTTCGGCGGGAGCTGGAGAACCCGGATGGTCACAGCGATGCGGCCGTTGCGGCATTGGTAGAGCTCGTGGCAGTCGAGGCCGAACGCGTGATCACCCGCGAGGCTTCTGCGTCGATCTCGGGCCGGCTGGCGCCATGGCAGTTCCGCCGGATCCGTGAGCGCATTGCCCAGCCAGGCCCGGTCCCTTGCGCGGCGGAGCTGGCGGCGCTGTGCGGCATCAGCCTGCGTCACCTGCACCGCCAGTTTCATGCACTGACCGGCAGGAGCGTGTCTGGCTACATCGAGGCCGCCCGCATCCAGCAGGCCAAGGAAATGCTGCAAGGCAGCGCCCAGCCGATCAAGGCCGTGGCCCAGGCTTGCGGCTTTTCCCATGCCAACAGTTTCACCCGGGCATTCCGGCGCACCACCGGCCAGACCCCGCTGGCCTTCCGCCAGTCGTCGGGCACCCACACGCACCATTGAGAGAGGACATTCGATGACCCAGCAGAAGGTCGCGCTCGTCACCGGCGCCAGCCGGGGAGCCGGCGCGGGGATCGCCCGCGGCTTCGGCGAACTGGGCTACACCGTCTATGTCACGGGCCGCACGGTCACGCCGGGCGATGCGAAGGGCTGGGACGGCTCGGTTCTTCCCGGCACCGTGGCAGAGACCGCGCAACGCGTGACGGAAATCGGGGGCAAGGGCATCCCCGTGGTCTGCGACCATGCCGACGACGCTTCGGTCGCGCGGCTGTTCGATCAGATCAGGACGGAGCAGGGCAGGCTCGACGTGCTCGTCAACAACGCCGCCTATATTCACGACCAGCTGATCGAGAAGAGGCCGTTCTGGGAGAAGGAGCTCGACGCCCAGAAGATCCTCGATGTCGGCCTGCGCAGTGCCTACGTGGCCAGCTGGCACGCGGCGCGGATCATGGTGCCGCAGGACTCGGGGATCATCGCGATGACCTCGTCCTTCGGGGCAACCTGCTACATGCACGGCCCTGCCTATGGCGCCCAGAAGGCGGGGCTCGACAAGCTGGCGCACGACATGGAGCATGATTTCCGCGGCACCGGTGTCGTCGCCGTGTCCCTGTGGCTCGGCCCGCAGGTGACCGAACGATCGCAGATCTCGGCCAGGACGCACCCCGAACAGTATGAGGCATTCCTCGCCATGGCCGAAAACCCCGAGTTCTCGGCCCACGTGATCGATGCCATCGACCGCGCGCCGAACCGCGACGAGTTGTCCGGCCAGACCCTGATCGTGGCGGAAATCGCCCGGGAGCTGGGCGTGACCGATCGCGGCCAGGACCGTCCTTCCCATCGCGACATGCTCGGCAGCCCGCGTCCGAAGAACCCCGCGGCGGTTTACTAGACCGGCGGGGCGGATCAGACCGCGGTCGCTCCCCCGTCGACCACCATGGCATGGCCGGTGACGAAGCTCGCCGCCGGCGAACACAGCCAGACCACGGCCTCGGCCACCTCCTGAGCCTTGCCCATGCGGCCCATCGGGGTCATCGAGTCCATCAGTTGCTTCATCTGCGGATCGGTGACCAGCGGCGCCGTCATCGGCGTTTCGATGATCCCGGGGCAAACGGCGTTCACGCGGATGCCGGCCTGGGCCCAGCGCAGCGCACCGTGGCGCGCCAGGCCGACCACCCCGTGCTTGGCCGCAACATAGGCGGGCTGCGCAGGGTTACCAACCAGCCCGTTGATCGAGGCCGTATTGACGATGGCCCCGCCGCCCCGCGCGAGCATGACCTCGGCTTCCTCGCGCATGCAGCGCATCACGCCTGACAGGTTGATGCCGATGTTGCGCTCCCAGATGGCGTCGTCGTACTCGTCGTCGCCCACCTGGTTGATCCCGGCATTGTTGAACGCGCAGTCCAGCCGGCCGAATGCCGCCACGGCTGCGGCGACCATGGCCTTGACCTCCTCGGACCGGGCGACGTCGCAGCGCTGAAACCGGGCCTTGCCACCGGCGCTTTCGATCATCCCCACGGTTTCCTCGCCGCCTGCCTGGTTGATGTCGCTCACCAGCACGCTGGCGCCCGATCGCGCAAAGACGAGGGCCGCCGCCCGTCCGATGCCGCCGCCCGCACCAGTGACGAGCGCGACCTTTCCGCCCAGGCCGTAGTCAATCATGTCCGTATCCCTCCACTCCGTTGGTATTGTTCTGGTCGGCAGGCCTCTCCCCGCCGGCAATCAGGCCACCGGCGGTTCCGCCAGCACCCCGACCGTGATGTTGCCGTCCTCGCCCACCTGCTCCATCAGCATCGAGGTGACCCGGCTGACCGTCTCCACGATCCACCAGCGGCCATCGCGCCTTTCGTAAACGTCGTCGTATTCGACCACGAGCCGGATGACCTGGCGCGGTCCGGCCAGGATGGTGCGGAAGTTGAGCGACCATTTGCCCGCCGCGCGGTCTGGCCCAAGCAGGTCGATTTCCCAGTTGGTGGCGTGATGCATGTCATAGACGCCGGGCTGGCAGCCCATGGCGCGATAGGTCTCGACGAAGGCCTCGCGGTCCGTGAACTCGGGGAAGTTCTGATAGGCGATGCGGATTTCGCCCGGCGCAAAGCAATCCCGCACCGCATCCGGCTGCTTGAGGTCACAGGCCCGCAAGTAGCGCGCCTTCAAGGTGCGGATTGCTTCCTTGTCCTCCAACGCGGCAAGCCGCGCGGCCATCTCGTCCAGCGTCATGGTCATCCTGCTCTCCAGATCACTTCAAGGCCTTCGCGCCGCATGGCTTCCTCTGGTCCCGTCGCCGGGTGCTGCCAAGCGGCATGCATCCGAGGAGTGCGGAATGGCAATAGGAAATGTTTCCGGTGAAGGCGACAAAATTGCCGAGAGAATTGCTTGCTTCGTAAAATGTTTGTCGCTTTTCTACGAATATGTCGTGCGTCGGAAGGAGTTTGCCCGCTGGGTGAGCTTGGCCGTAAAACAAAGCAGAAAGCGCTACCTGATGGATAATACCGCAGTCATCCGGCGCCGCAGGGCGCTGATCGTTCACGCTCACTCGGAAGCGGATTCGTTCGTTGCCGCGATGCGGGACCGCGCGCTGCATGCGCTGGAGCAGCAAGGCTGGGAAGTGGACCAGTCGGACCTCTATGCCATGGACTTCAACCCCGTGCTGTCGCCCGACGATTTCGGGCCGCGCAGCATTTCGGATCACCTGGTCTATGCGCTGGAGCAGCGCAACGCCTATGCCGCTGGAACCCTCGCGCCAGACATTACGGAAGAGATCCGCAAGGTTCTCTCCGCGGACCTCCTCGTCTTCACCTTCCCGGTCTTCTGGTTCAGCGTTCCGGCAATCCTGAAAGGGTGGATCGACCGGGTATTCATCTCCGGCCCGTTCTATGGCGGTCGGCGCATCTATGGCGCCGGGGGGCTGAGCGGAAAACGGGCGCTGGCTGCCTTCAGCCTCGGCGGGCGAGAGCACATGTTCGGCCCGGGCTCGCTGCACGGCCAGCTGGAAACGGGCATGTTGCGGCACTTTCTCCAGGGAACGCTCGGCTATGTGGGGCTGGAAGTGGTGGAACCCTTCGTCGCCTATCACGTGCCTTACATCAGCGCCGAAGCACGCACGGCGCTGCTCGACCAGCTGGAGCAGCGGCTGGCCCGGATCGACCACGAGCCCACGCTGGCCATGCCCGACCTCGCCGGGTTTGATCTATCCTTTGCGCCACTTCCGGCAAACGCCTGACGGAGCTGCCATGTACACGACACTGACGACCCATCTGGAAGAGCGCATCCTGACCGTGACGCTCAACCGCCCCGATCGGCTGAACGCCTTCACGGTGGAGATGGCAAACGAACTGGAGACGCTGTTTCGTGCCGCCTCCGGTGACGACGCGGTCGGCGCCATCATCGTCACGGGCGAAGGGCGGGCCTTCTGCGCCGGCATGGAGCTCGGCCTCGACGGCAATGCCTTTGGCCTGAATGAAAAGCTGCGCCCGGACCTCGCCGAAGTGCGGCAACGCTACGACGATCCCGAGATCCGCGATGGCGTGCGCGACACCGGGGGCCGGGTCACTCTGGCCATTCACGATTGCCGCAAACCGGTGATCGCTGCCATCCACGGCGCGGCTGTTGGCATCGGGGTGACGATGACCCTCGCCATGGACTTCAGGCTGGCCACTGCCGATGCGCGCCTGGGCTTCGTGTTCGGCAAGCTCGGCATCGTTCCGGAAGCTTGCTCGTCCTGGTTCCTGCCCCGCCTGGTCGGCCTGCAGACCGCACTGGAATGGGTCCTGACCGCCGATCTCATCGCCGCCGACGAAGCTCTCGCGCAGGGGCTGCTGCGGTCGGTCCACGCCGACCGCTCCGAAATGCTGGCCGAAGCGCACAAGCTGGCCCGCCGCATCATCACCGGCCGGTCCCCGGTGGCAATCGCTTTTGCCCGGGACATGCTGCGCCGCAATCCCGCCATGGACGAGCCGCGCGACGCACACATGATCGAATCCCTCGCCATGTTCTACACCAGCATCGGCGACGGCCGGGAAGGCGTGGCCGCGTTCCGGGAAAAGCGCGATCCGGTCTTCTCGGGCAAGGCGTCGCAAATGCCGCCGCCCTGCCCCTGGTGGGAGTAACCTCTACATGGGTCCCGTTTGCAACATTATGGAGTAACCGGGTCCCAGCGCACCGGCATGTGCACCCGGCCATGGACGTTCATTCCCGGCGCGCGGGTATCCTTGCCATCGATCCGCAGGTTGGGCAGGCGCGCGATCAGCAGTTCCATCACGCGCTTGACCTCCATCCGCGCCAGCGGAGCGCCCAGGCACATGTGGTGGCCGCCGGAAAAGGCCACGTGCTTGCGCAGGCTCGACAGGGAGCGGTCAAGCCGGAACTCCTCGGGGTCTTCCCAGATCGCGGGATCGCGGTTCACGGCGGCGATGTTGTACATCACCTTGTGGTCCTTGGGGATGGTCTCGCCCTGCAGGACGATGTCTTCATTGGGGGTCCGGAACATGCCGAGGACCGGCGGGTCGAGCCGCAGCGATTCCTCAATGGCTGCCTCGATCAGATCGGGGTTGGCCTTGATCGCCTCCCAGCGCGATGGCACCTCCAGCAGGCGCCAGACCAGGTTGGCGATCAGGTTCATGGTGGTCTCGTTGCCACCGATGATGATCCCCATCATCATCGACAGCACCTCGGCAGGCGAGAACGGGGTCCCGTCGATCTGCTCGCAGATGAAGCGCGACATGAAATCGTTCGGCAGCACGGTGCCGAGGAGCGAGAGATCCGGGGTCAACCCTTTCGCCTCGAGCTGCGCCCGGCGCTCGGTCATGGCCGCAAACAGTGAGGCGGTGATTTCGGTGGTGCCGGTGGCCCCTGCTTCGCCGTCGAACTGGGTGTCGTTGTACATGTTGAAGAAATACTGGTCGGCCCAGGCCTTGTAGATTTTCCACTCGGCTTCCGGCGCACCCAGCATCAGGCACATGAGTCTGGCAGGGAGCGGCATGGCGAACAGTTCGAAGAAGTCGCCCCGGCGCTCGGGCAGCGCCTCCATGGCGTCGATCAGTTCGTTGGCGAGGTTCTCGACGATCACCTTCAGCCGCAGCAGTTCGGTGGAGGAGAACCCGCGCTGGATCACGTTGCGGATCTTGAAGTGATAGGCGTCATCGCTGATCAACCCGGTGCGCTGCCGCTCCGGGAGCTGGCTGGGGCCGTTGCCGTTCTCGATGCTCCACTTCTCGGGATCGACCAGCACCGACTTGCGCACGTCGGTCGGATCGCTGAGCACGAAAAAATCGAACCGGCCCTGGTAATGGTGCACCGGGCATTTCCGGCCAAGCTCGGCAAAGAATTCCGGGCCCTTGCAGATGCCATCGGCCGAATAGGGGTCGAGGTCTTGAGTCGTCGCGGTCATTGCGCAAATCCTGATCTGGTGGGTAATCGTGCGATTGGCCGGCCGGCCATTCGTCTCATGCTGGTGAAGGTTGGCCTTCGGCGCGCAGCAGGGCCGCAAGCGTACGGTCCAGCTCCGCCGCCGACCACTGCTCCTGCTCGATAATCGGCCGCGCCAGCGCAGCCGGGGCGATCAGCGACAACTGCCGGCCGTTGAAGCGTATGGTACGCCCCGTTACCTCCGCCGCCGCATCGGACAACAGCCAGGCAATTACCGGCGCCATCGCCTCCGGGCCGGGAACGTCCGCAAACTCGCCCGACCGTGCGCCATGATCCCCCTCCTCGCAGGCCGGATCGGTCATGCGGGTGGCAGCAAAGGGGGCGAGCGCATTGACGCGGATGCCGTGCGGCGCCAGGTCTCCCGCGAGGTTGGCCGTATAGGAAAGCATCGCCCCCTTGGTGGCGCCATAGACAGCGCGTTCTTGAGAGACGATCGCTGCGGCCGATGTGATATTGACGATGGCCCCGCCGCCTGGTTGCCCGCGCATCAGCCGCGCCGCGTGGGTTGCACAGAAGATTGCGCCCAGGACGTTGACCTCAACGGTCGCCCTGACGCGTTCCGGCACCTCTTCCCAGGGCATGGCCCGGTAATGAAGCCCTGCATTGTTGACGAGCCCGTCGAGGCTGCCGAACGCTTGGGCAGTCTGGTCGACCATCGCCGCGCATCGATCCCAGTCGGCCACGCTGCCCGCCACGGCAATGGCCCGGTGCCCTTCACCGGCAATCGTGTTGGCGGCTTCACGAGCGAGCCCGTCATCGACATCGTTCACCGCGATCGCAGCCCCGCTTCGCGCCAGGTGCAGGGCCGTTGCAAACCCGATGCCGCGGCCGGCGCCGGTTACAAGCACCGCCTTGCCGGCGAGTCTCCCCACCTCAGCGGACACGGGCCGTCTCCGCTCTGGAAAATCCCTCCATGGCCTGGTCAAGCGACCGGTGCAGCCAGGTCAGGGCAGGCTCGTTGCGGCCATAGAGCAATTCGGGAACAAGGCCGGTTCTGATATTTTCCCAAGCCTGGCCACAGACCCAGTAATCTTCCTGCTGCAGAACCTTGTAGAAGACATCGATCCGCTCACGGACCTTTGCTGCAATCTCGGGGGTGGGATTGGCAGTTCGCGCGAACCCCTTCATCTGCGTCGTCTGCTCGCCGACCTCCCGGCCCGGCCAGACGTGCTTTGCGGTGCAAGTGTCGGCGTTCAGCCCGAGGACCGTGTTGGGAAAGATGTAGTACAGTACCGAGAAATGTGCGTTGACCTGGCCCCACTGATCTTCAGGAACGCCGCGCAAGGTTTCCAGCGACTTGCTCGGCCAGGCAAGGACCCAGTGCTGATCACGATCACCGAAGCGCCAGTGGGCGGCACAGTTCTTGACCTTGTAACCGAAATCCGCGGCATGCAGCACATGGAAGTGATAGTTCTCGGTATAGGTATCGAGCGCGAGCTTCCAGTTCGCCGTGGTCTCGAGGGGCCGCTCAACCACCATTCCGAAGCGTTCCATATGCCATTCGGCCAGGTGGGTGGAACCGCCGCCGAGGAAAGCAGCGAGATTGAGCTGCGCGCCGGGGGTCAGCACCGCGAAAATCATGCCATACCGCTCCTCGCAGGGAAATTCGACAAGGCCCAGCGTGGAGCGGTCGACCTCGCCGAAGACGTCGTCACCCGGCAGCGCGACCAGCGCCCCGTCGGCAGCGTATGTCCAGGCATGGTAAGGGCAGGTGAAACGGGCGGCGTTGCCACATGGCTCGGTGGTCACCTTCACCGCGCGATGCCGGCAGGCGTTGAGGAAAACGTGGACCTTGCCGGCCTTGTCGCGCGAAATAAGCAGGGGAACGCCGGCTTCCTCGTTCAGGCGAAAATCGCCGGGCGACGGCAGCTCGCAACTGAAGGCAACCACCAGCGGAGTCTTGCGGAACAGGTGATCCTTCTCGGCCCGAAACCGCTCCTCGCTGAAATAGGCTGCCGGATCCATCCGGGTGATCGCCGCTTCCTGGTCCGTGGTGTTGCGTCCCATCAGGTCCAGGAGCGCGCGAGCCGCCTGGTATAGGAATTCCTTGTTCTGGATATTCAGGTCCGTTGCCATGAAGAACGTTTCCAGCGCGGCGGGTTCAAATGTCGGGCGCCGAGGCGATAACGCCCTTGAGGTATTCCAGCATGATCTGGCCGGGGCTCAGTCGTTCGCCGATGGCGCGGCCAAGGGTGACCGGAGTTCGCAAACCCAGGCCGAGCAGCCGGTTCGAGACGAGCAGGGCATCGAAATCACAGGTCATGCGCTTGCCGTGCCGAGCGAACAGCAATTCGAATACCAACCGCATCTCGGCGTAGACCGTGTCCAGATAGGCTTCGTAACTGGGACGGAATTCGGGGTTGCGCTCCGCTTCGAGCAGCAGTTCCAGTCCCAGCATCCCGCTCTCACGCATACCCTCGCGATCATCGTAGCGAGCGGACAAGGCGGCCAGATCACGATCCAGGTCGGTGCTGTTTCTGACAATTTCGCGCCACTGCTGAATCTCGCCGACCTGCCGTTCGCGCAAAAGGTCGACAAGGAGATCAAGCTTGGTCTTGTAGTTCGAATAAAATGCCCCGCGTGAGTAGCCGGCCTCCTCCGCGATCGCCTCGATCCGAGCTCCGGCGATGCCATGGCGGGCAAAGGCGCTGACCGCCGACCTGCGCAGGCGCGCTCGGGTCATCTCACGGCTGTCTTCCCGATTAAGGCGCCTCGCGGTCATTCGCTCTTCCGAATCCAAGATACACGAGCGTATTTGAATACGGTCACGCATGCTGTCAAGCATGGTGTTGCGGCCCGCCTGCCTCGGGATCGAGAACCAAGCGAACCGAACGTCGGCAACAAACTGCGGCTGGTTCAGGTGGCGGGAATCATCGGGCGCACCGAGCTGGCTATGCGGGCTGCGACTGCTTCCGCCTGGGCCATGATGTTCGCGACAACTTCCGCACAGGTCGGAATATCGTGAATGAGCGCCTGGCTCTGGCCGCTGGTCCAGATGCCTCCGTCGATGTCTCCATCCCGCAGGACTTTTTCACGGCCCCGTGCTCCCGCCATCAGGTGACGCACGTCTTCGAAGCTCTTGGTCGGATCCCGCTGGATTTCGGCAACCTCCAGCGAAACCGCGTTTTTGGCAACGCGCGCAGTGTTGCGCAGCGTGCGTCCGACTAGCACAGTGTCGGTTTCCGTCGCTTCGACGATCCGCCGCTTGACGTTCTCATGGATGCGCGCCTCCACCGTGGCGCAGAAGCGCGTCCCCATGTTCACCGCATCGGCGCCCAAAGCGAGCGCCGCCACGAGACTGCGGCCATCAGCCATTCCTCCCGAAGCGATGATCGGCGTATCGGGCAAGGCGTCTACGGTGGCTGGAAGCAGGACAACCAGCCCGACGTCGTCCTCGCCAGGATGTCCGGCGCATTCGAACCCGTCGATACTGATGATGTCGACGCCCTTGCGCACGGCCGATACGGCGTGACGAACCGACGTGCATTTGTGGATGACGGTCACGCCTGCCTGCTTGAGCCGGGGAAGATGATCGGTCGGTGCGCGGCCGGCAGTCTCAACCACGGTGATGCCGCTCGCGATGATGGCCTCCCGGTAGTCGTCGTAGGGGATCGGGTTGATCGACGGGAGCAGGGTGAGGTTCACGCCGAACGGCTTGTCCGTCCGCTTGCGGGTTGCCGCGATCTCATCGAACAGCGCCTGCCCGGTGGGGTACATATGTGCGGTGATCATGCCCAGCGCCCCGGCATTGGCGACCGCCGACACCAGTTCGCCGTAGCCCACCCCGGTCATCCCACCCATGACGATGGGGGTGTCGATACCGAGCATTTCCGTAATGCGCGTCTTGATCATTCGTCCCTCCAACGGCTGACCGCCTGCCCAACGGAAGACCCCGAGGCGTGGCCCCGTGCCCGCCCCCGCATCAGCCTTTATGGGTTCTCGACGGGATCGTTAGCTGGCGAACGCCTGTCGAGCCAGCCGGCTGCTCGCTGAAAGCGAACGAGCGCACACAATAGCAAGGAGGTGCTGCCCCCGCCCGTGACAGGGGCTAGAACACCACCACGCTGCGGATAGACTTGCCCGCGTGCATCAGGTCGAAGGCGGTGTTGATCTCTTCCAGCCCCATGACATGGGTGATCATCGGGTCGATCTCGATCTTGCCGGTCATGTACATGTCCACGATCTTGGGCACGTCGGTGCGGCCCTTGGCGCCGCCAAAGGCCGTACCGCGCCAGTTGCGGCCCGTCACCAGCTGGAACGGGCGGGTGCTGATTTCCTTGCCCGCCTCGGCCACGCCGATGATGATTGAGGTGCCCCAGCCGCGATGGCAGGCTTCGAGCGCGGTGCGCATGACATCGGTATTGCCGGTGGCGTCGAAGGTATAGTCGGCGCCCCCATCGGTCATCAGCACGATTTTCGCCACGATGTCCTCGCGGCTCATGCCGCGCGAATTGAGGAAGTCGGTCATGCCGAACTTGCGGCCCCACTCTTCCCGGTCCGGGTTGATGTCGACACCGATGATCTTGCCCGCTCCGGCCAGCCGCGCGCCCTGGATGACGTTGAGGCCGATCCCGCCAAGTCCGAAGACCACGACATTGTCGCCCACCTGAACCTTGGCCGTGTTGATCACCGCGCCCACGCCCGTGGTCACGCCGCAGCCGATGTAGCACGAGGTCTGAAACGGCGCGTCCTCGCGGATTTTCGCCACGGCGATCTCGGGCAGGACGGTGATATTGCTGAAGGTCGAGCAGCCCATGTAGTGGAAGATGGTCTGCCCCTTGTAGGAGAACCGGCTGGTCCCGTCGGGCATTACCCCCTGCCCCTGGGTGGCGCGGATCGCGGTGCACAGGTTGGTCTTGCCGGACAGGCACGACTTACACTGGCGGCACTCGGGCGTGTAGAGCGGGATCACGTGATCGCCGGGCTTGACCGAGGTCACCCCCGGCCCGACCTCGCGTACCACCCCTGCGCCTTCATGACCAAGGATGCTCGGGAAGATCCCCTCGGAGTCGAACCCGTCGAGCGTATAGGCATCGGTGTGGCACACACCGGTCGCCATGATCTCGATCAGCACCTCGCCCGCCTTAGGCCCTTCGAGATCAACCTCGACGATCTCCAGCGGCTGCTTGGGAGCAAAAGCGACGGCGGCACGGGTCTTCATCGAACGGGGCTCCTCGGCTGTTGACTGGCCGGTAGCAAAAAACGGCACCCAGTTTAAGTAGACCGCGCGCAATCTGCACGACGAAACAGGGTTCGCCCTGACCTCCTCGCTGCCCGGCCTTTCCGTCGCCACTGACCGCCCATTCTCAGGGCCCTGACGGATCTACCCGGAGGGCCGACCAGAAGGATTACGACTCGATCAGCTCGCCGGCCTCGCCTTCCAGCTCGGCATAGCGAGCGGCCTCGGCCGCGATCAGCAGGTCGGCCAGGAACCAGTAGGCCTGGCCCCAAGCGTCGAGCACGGCATCGGTCGCGACCTGGGGACCGAGCACGTCGCGGATCGCCGGCAGGAGGGCTTCAGCGACATAAGGGTAGTGCTCGGCGCGCACCCCTGTTTCGACATGGCGCGCCACCATCCGCTGGACAGCGCCGGTCAGGTTCTGGAGCTTGTCGATGTTCTGGGCATAGCCGAGGATCGCGGCGGCGAGGCGGCGCGGCTGCTCGCCATTGCCCTGCGCCGCCATGTCGAACAGGTCGCGAACCTCGGAGTGGATGAACAGACGTTCGTACATCCGGGTGGTAATCGCCACGCCATGCTGCTGGAGCGCCGGCCCGGTAGCCTTAACGGTGGCGATGGTCTCGGAGGTAAGGGTGCGGGCCATTTCAATGCGCTCCTGAAGATGCAGACGGCGTGCATCTACAGGGCACGAATAAACATTCAATTGGAATGAATCTTAATGCAGTTGCGTCTTGCTCAACCGACCACACCGGCGAACCGCCGATCCGCCGCCCGCCAGTCCAGCGCCGCCATCACCGCGTCCACATAGGGCCCGGCCTTCGCGCCGTAATCCATGGCGTAGGCATGTTCATACATGTCGAGCACGGCGATCGGCGCAGCGCCGGCCAAGGTCATCGTGTGATCCGCGGCCCACGTGTTGACCAGCCGCCGGTCGCGCGGGCTCCAGGCGAGGATGACCCACCCCGACCCGCCGCCCAGCGCCTTGCCCATGCCGGCAAATTCCGAATGCCAGCGCCCTGCCGAACCGAAGCTGTGCTCGATCGCGGCCGCGAGAGGGGCGCCCGGACGGCCAGGTGTGCCGAACTGAGAGAAGTAGATTTCGTGGAGCAGCATGGAGTTCCACGCCAGCAGTTCCTCTCGCTTGAGTCCGTTGATCCGGTAACCCGCTGCCGTAGCCGGATCGAGGGCGGCCAGTTCTGCCCCGATCGCGCCCAGCCGTTTCACGGCCCCGGCATAGTTGTTGTCATGATGGCTGACTAGCAACCGCTCCGACAGCCCCGGCACGCCTTTCGGGTCGAAGGGCAGCGGCAGCGGCTGCGGTGCATAGGCGGGCGCCAGCAGGACCGGTTGCGCCGCAGCGCCGACGGGCATCATCGCGGCCGCCCCCAAGGTCGCGCTCGTGGTCAGCACCTGGCGGCGGTCCATTCCGGTATCCTTCATCGGACATGCTCCTTCAACTTGAGTGAGGAGCAACGATCATGCCTCCGTCCGCGCCAACAAGCACATGATTCATCGGTAATAATCGCGAGGGAACTTTCCGGTGAGCAGCCCCGTTCTGGCGGTGAACGCAACAACCGAAAGGGCGCAACCCATGCTTCTCACCATTGCCCTCATCCTGTTCGTGCTGTGGCTGCTAGGCGTCGTGGTGTTTCACGTCTCGGGCGCGATCATTCACGTTCTGCTCGTCCTCGCCATCATCGTCGGCCTGGTCCAGCTGTTCCGCGGCAGGAGAGTTTAGCCAGCCTATGCGGTCAGGGCTGCGACCAGCGCCCTGACCTTCTTCTGCCGCCATTGCGGCAGGGGCGCGACCAGCCAATAGCCGCGCCGGCAATCTTGCGCCTCGCCGAGGTCGGGCAACCGCCCGGCCTCATGCCAGGCCTCAGCCAGCAGCTGCGGCACCCGCGCACGGCCAAGGCCCGCCGTTGCGGCGCTTAGCGCAAGTCCGGCGTCGGCGACATGAACCGGGGATTCCTCGGCACCCTCGCCGCCGGGGTGCGGATCGCCGGGCCAGGCAATCCATGGCCCGGCACCCACGATCACCACCCGCGCGGCGCCCAAGGGCACGCCTTCAAGATCGCCGGGTCCCTCGGTCCAGCGGATCGCGAGGTCGAGGTTGGCCTCGGTGAAATCGGCGTTCTCCGCATCGACGAGGGCATAGCGCACATCGGGATTGTCGGCGCGATAGGCAGCAAGGCGCGGCGCCAGCCAGGTCGCGAGGACGTCGCGCGGAGCGGCGATGGTAAACACGTGGCTGGCCTGCCCGGCCTGCATCGCCCGAACCGCATCCTCGAAGTGGAGGAACCCGGTGCGCAGCGGCTCCAGCCCGGCTGCGGCTTCCTCGGTCAGTTCCAGCCCCTTGGATGTGCGGCGGAACAGAACAACGCCGAGCAGGTCTTCCAGCGCGCGGATCTGCTGGCCGACGGCGGCCGGGGTGACCGCCAGTTCGTCCGCAGCGCGGGTGAACGACAGGTGCCGCGCTGCGGCATCGAACACGCGCAGGGCGTTAAGCGGCAGGTGGGTACGCTTCATGCGAGCGGTCTAGTCGGGCCGAGGCCCCGCGACAACTCTCAACCGGCGGTGGCCGGAGCCGCAAGCGGGAAGTACGGGATCGCCGCTTCGAACCGCGTACCATCGGCCCGACGGAGCGAGTAGTGACCTTCCATCGAGCCCTGCGGCGTCGAGAGCGGGCAGCCCGAGACATAGTCGTGGCTGGCGCCCGGCGCGATCACCGGCTGCTCCCCCACTACACCATCGCCATCAACCAGCGAGACATGGCCTGCCCCGTCTGTGATCCGCCAGTGGCGGGTGAGCAACTGGACGGCCTGCTCGGAATCGTTCTCGATCCGGATGTGATAGACCCAGAACCACTTGCCCGCCTCGATCCGCGATTGCTCGGGAAGGAAGTTCACGGCTACGCGAACGGTTACCCCGCCTGTCATCGCCGCGTGCTGGAAGAGTTCCTTCATGGTCACCATGGGTAATCCTTTCCCTGCACGGGGTGAACCCCATACGGTGAGATCAGGTTCCCTTTTTCCACTTTTTGATGGTGCGCAACAACGCCTCCGCGCCTTCTTGAGGGACCGCAAACCTTCGACGGATATCGAAGGCGCACCCAACAATTACGCCAGCACCTTCTCCGCCGGGCAAACCAACTGCCATCGGAAGCCGTCACGCGCATAGTCCACCTCAACCTCGCCGCGCAGCTTGCCCCGCGGCATATCGGCGATGAGGCGGTTGCCGAAACCCTGACTGGCGGGCGGGGTCACCGGAGGGCCGCCATGTTCGGACCAGCCCATGGCGAGGCCGCCATCCGGGGCCCGCATCCAATCGATCCGCACCTTTCCGCCTGGAACCGACAGGGCGCCATATTTCAGCGCATTGGTTGCCAGTTCATGCAAGGCCATGCCGATCGTCTCGGCAGCGCCCGGGGTTACCGGCAGATCGGGCCCCACCCGCTCGACCTGGTCCAGCGCCTCGCCGAGGAATGCCAGCTGGACCTCGACCAACTCACCAAGCGGGACATTGGACCAGGCGCGGCGCACCAGCAGATCCTGGTTGGCGGCGAGGCACGAGATGCGTTCTTCCAGCCTCCGCACGAAATCAGCATTGCCGCGCTGGTCCCCTGACGGCCCAGCGTGGCTCGCCGAACGGCGGGCGAGCGACTGGATCATCGCCAGCATGTTCTTGGAGCGATGGTTGACCTCGAGCATCAGCAGTTCGATCCGCCGCTCCGCCTCGAGCTGCTCGGTAATGTCCGTATTGGTACCGAACCAGCACTGGATCCTGCCATCGGCGTCCCGCAGCGGTTGGGCGCGCGAGAGAAACCAGCGATAGGCGCCGTCCGCGCCGCGCAGGGGGAACGTGTCCTCCCAGGCCTTGCCCATCGCTACGTGCTCGACGAACTTGGCCTCGACCGCAGCGAGGTGATCGGGATGGTGGGCTGCGCGCCAACCCCAGCCCTTCATCTCGGCAAAGGTAGTGCCGGTGTAGTCATACCACCGTCGGTTGTACCAAGTCAGGGCGCCATCGGGGTCGGCGATCCACGCCAGCTGCGAAATGTTGTCGGCCATCAACCGGAAGCGCATCTCGCTTTCATCGAGAGCGGCTTGGACCAGCCGCGCTTCGGTGATGTCGCGCGCGATCTTGCTCGCGGCAATAACCTGGCCCGAACTGTCGCAGACCGGCGAAACCGTGACCGCGACATGAACCTCGCGCCCATCCTTGTGCAGGCGCACCGTCTCGAAGCTGGGCACACGCTCGCCGGCCCGGATCGAGGCGAGGATCACGTCTTCCTCGGCCTGGCGGCTGTCGGGGATGATCTTGCGGATCGACTGGCCGACCATCTCGTGCGCGCGCCAGCCGAAGATTTCCTCGGCCGCCGCGTTCCAGCTCAGCACCACCCCATCGAGCGACTTGCCGACAATGGCATCATGCGACGACTGGACGATCGCCGCGAGCAGCGCCGCCGGATCGGTCGGCATCACGGCAGCAGCCTTGTCCGCCTCGTTCGATCGATCGCTTTTCAACGCACAGGATTCCCGTCGCCCCTCTCAGCCGCGAAACCAACGGAAATCTGTCACAATCGTTCCAAAAGTTAATAGTCTCAAAGGTTTGCTGCGGAAAGGGCCTGGTCGAGATCGGCGATCAGATCGGCCGGGTCTTCCAGCCCGACATTCAGCCGCAGCATGCCGTCGCTCACCCCCATGGCCGCGCGGCCTTCCGGCCCCATGTTGTGGTGGGTCGTCGTTGCGGGGTGGCACATCAGCGAGCGGGTGTCGCCAATGTTGTTCGAGATGTCGATCAGCTGCAACGCATCGAGCACGGCCCATGCCTGTTCGCGGCCCGCCAGCTCGAACGAGAAGATCGCGCCCGAGAGCTTCATCTGCTGCTGGGCGAGGGCGAACTGAGGGTGGCTCTCCAAGCCTGGATGCATGACTTTAGGCACGCGGCCTTCGATGAACCGCCCAACTTCGAGCGCATTCGCGCTCTGCTGGCGCAGACGCAGCTCCAGCGTCTCCAGGCCCTTTAGCACCACCCAGGCGTTGAACGGCGCGAGGTTCGGCCCGGTGTTGCGGTGAAACGGCAGCAGCTTGTCATTAATGAATTGTGCCGACCCGCAGACCGCACCCGCCAGGACCCGGCCCTGCCCGTCCATGAACTTGGTGGCCGAATAGGCAACCACGTCGGCACCGAAATCGAGCGGCCGCTGGATCACCGGCGAGCAGAAGGCGTTGTCGACCACGGTGGTTATGCCGTGGCTGCGAGCCAGGCCGTTCACGAAGGTCATGTCGACCAGCTCAAGCGTGGGGTTCGCGGGGGTCTCGTAGAAGAACACCTTGGTGTTGGGCCGAATCGCGGCCTCCCACTCGGCGTTCACGGTCCCGTCGATGACCGTAGTCTCGACGCCGAAGCGCGGCAGCAGGCTGTCGACCAGCCAGCGGCACGAACCGAAAGCGGCCTTCCCGGCAACAATGTGATCGCCGGCGGACAGCTGACACAGCAGGGCCGCGGTCATCGCGGCCATGCCCGACGCCTGGGCGCGGCAAGCCTCGGCGCCTTCGAGCAGGGCGATGCGCTCTTCCAGCATGGCCACAGTGGGATTCTGCAGGCGGGAATAGGTCATTCCCTCTTGCTCGCCCGCGAACCGCGCAGCCACAGTTGCGGCATCGTCGTAAGTATAGCCAGAGGTGAGGTAGAGCGCCTCGCTCGTCTCGCCATGTTCGGATCGCCACGTGCCGCCCCGAACGGCCTGCGTCGCCGGGCGCCAGTTGCGGGTGATCGAGCGGTCCTGTCCGGTGGTCTTTTTCATGGCGGCCGCATTAGAAGCGCGCGGGGCGCGGGGCAAGGCGGTTGCAGTACCCGGACCGGTGCGGCTATCGCGCCTGCCATGAGGGAGCTTCTCCGCAACGCCCGGCTGCGCTGGGACCAGGCCACCGCCCATCCGCCAAGCGACAGCGATCCGTGGGCCTGGTGCGCGGGCATCGCCGCGGCCTTCCTTGGCCTGCTCCTGCTGCGCCTCGACGTGCCCGATCGAATCTATTTCGACGAGGTGCACTACGTGAAGGCAGCCCGCGTGCTGCTCTCGCTGGCCAAGCCGATGAACCCGGAGCACCCGCTGGTCGGCAAGGAACTGATCGCCGGGGGGATCCTGCTATTCGGCGACACGCCGTGGGCCTGGCGGATCATGCCCGCCCTGTTCGGCACCTTCGGCCTCTATGCCTTTGCCCGCGCCATGTGGCTGGCGAGCCTGCGCCGCTTTGCCACGATCGCCGGCACCCTGCTGCTCGCCACCAGCTTCACCTGGTTCGTGATGAGCCGCATCGCCATGCTCGACATCTTCATGGCCAGTTTCACCATGCTGGCCATGTGGATGCTGGCCGGGGCGGTGAGGCGCCCGGATCAGGGCCGCTGGCGATTGATGTTCGCCGGGCTGTTCCTCGGTCTGGCGCTGGGCTCAAAGTGGAACGCCGTAGCCGCTGCCGCATTGCCAGGTCTCACCTTCCTCGCCATGCGCCTGAGGCAGCACGGGCGCAATTTCATGCTGGCAACCGAAGGCGCCCCCGTCCCCGGGATCAGCCTGGCCGAAGCAGGCCTGTGGCTCGGCACCCTGCCGCTGCTGGTCTATTTCGCCACATTCCTGCCAGCCTTCTTCTACGCGACGAAAGCCATCGATCCGCTCAGGATCGTCGAATACCAAGGCTACATGTTGCGGTTGCAGCACTCGGTGATCAAGCACCACCCCTACCAGTCGGTCTGGTGGCAATGGGTGCTCGATGCCCGCTCGATCTGGTTCCTTTACGACAACGTCGACGGAGCGCAGCGCGGTATCGTCATGCTCGGCAATCCCTTCGCCATGGCGGCGGGACTGCCGGCACTCGGCTGGGCGCTATGGGCGGGGATCAGGCGCCGCCGCATGGACGCGCTGGCCGCCGCCGTGCTCTACCTTGCCTGCGTCGGCATGTGGGTGGCCAACGGCAAGCCGATCCAGTTCTACTACCACTACCTGCTACCCAGCGCCTTTCTGATGGCGTGCCTCGCCCTCGCGCTGGACGAGCTGTGGCGGCGGGCGGACCGCTGGCGCTGGCTCGCGCCGGCCAGCGTGGCACTGTCGGCGGCGATGTTCGCCATCTTCTGGCCGATCCTCTCGGCGGCCAAGCTGTGCTGCGGCAAGCCGAGCTTCAACTGGTGGATGTGGTGGAAGGGCTGGCGGTAAGACCCGCTGGTCCCCGCGCTTACCCTTCCAGCGCGACCACGCCGGGCAGTTCCTTGCCTTCCATCCATTCCAGGAAGGCGCCGCCCGCAGTCGAGATGTAGCTGAAGTCTGCAGCCACACCGGCATGGTTCAGCGCGGCCACGGTATCACCGCCGCCCGCAACGGAGACCAGCGAGCCTTCCTTGGTCAACGCCGCGGCGATCCGCGCCAGCGCGACCGTGGCGGCGTCGAACGGTGCCATCTCGAAGGCGCCCAAGGGCCCGTTCCACACCAGCGTGCGGCAGGTCTTGAGGGCGTCGCCGAGCGCTTCCACCGCCTGCGGGCCGACATCGAGGATCATCTCGTCCGCCGCGACCTCGTGGACGTTGCAGGTCCGCAGGCTCGGCGGATTGGCCTGGAATTCTTTGGCCACCACGACGTCGTACGGCAGGTGGACGGTGCAACCGGCCTTGTCGGCATTGTCGAGAATCTCTTCGGCAGTCGCCTTCAGGTCATGCTCGCACAGGCTCTTGCCGACATCGACCCCGCGCGCGGCGAGGAAGGTATTGGCCATGCCGCCGCCGATGATCAGGTGGTCAACCTTGGAGACAAGGTGCTTGAGCACATCGAGCTTGGAAGAAACCTTGGCCCCGCCCACCACTGCGGCGACCGGCTTGACCGGCTTGCCGAGCGCCTTCTCGAGCGCTTCCAGTTCGGCCTGCATCGACCGGCCCGCATAGGCAGGGAGCACGTGGGCAAGGCCCTCGGTGGAGGCATGGGCGCGGTGCGCGGCGGAGAAGGCGTCGTTCACATAGAAATCGCCGTTCTCGGCGATCGCCTTCACCAATTCGGGATCGTTCTTTTCCTCGCCTTTCCAGAACCGGGTGTTCTCCAGCACGGCAATGTCGCCAGGGCGCAGGATGCCGACGGACTGCGCGACCACCGGGCCGGCGATTTCGGGCACGAACATCACTTCCTTGCCCAGCACCTGCTGGAGGCAATCGACCACCATCGAAAGCGACATGGTCGAGACCCGCTCGCCCTTGGGCCGACCGAAATGGGCCAGCAGCAGCACCTTTGCGCCCTTGGCCGAAAGCTCGAGGATGGTCGGCGCGGCAGCGCGCACGCGGGTATCGTCGGTCACGGCCCCATCCTGCATCGGCAGGTTGAGGTCCACGCGCACCAGCGCGACCTTGCCGGTCACGTCGCCCAAGTCGTCCAGCTTCTTGAAGGTCATTGCTCGATCCTCACTTCGTCGCCGATGACGATATCGCCATCACTGATTACGCGCCCCAGCACGCCGCCGCGCCAGTCGGGCATGAGCGCGGCCTTGAGGCCGGGCGCCAGTTCTTCCATGCGGCTGCACGGATCGCACTCGCAGGTCACCTCGATCCGCAGGCTCGCGCCGATCGCAATGATCGCTCCCGCCTCGCGCGGCAGGCGGATGCCCCGCACCAGCAGGTTGGCGCGCCGCTCCTGCCAGGGAATAGCGGCGCCCAGATCGGCCAGGGCCGCGGCCCAGGATTCCGCCTCGATCAGCGAAACCTGTCGCCGGCCGGACTTGCCGGGCAGAACCGCCCCGCGAAAATCGCCGCGCAAACCGCCCTCACGCGTTACCGAAACGCGCGTCACCGTCTCCATCGGCCCGCGCGGGCGATCATGCCGCGCAATGCCGAGGAGACGGCCGTTCGTCATCTCAGGTCAGCTCAGAGGAACTTCGCCATCGCGCCCGCGGTGTCGAGCATGCGGTTGGAGAAGCCCCACTCGTTGTCGTACCACGACAGCACGCGCACCAGCTTGCCTTCGAGGACGGCCGTTTCCAGGCTGTCGATCGTCGACGAGTGGGCATCGTGGTTGAAGTCGATCGAGACGACCGGTTCATCGGTATAGCCGAGCACGCCCTTGAGCGCGCCGTCCGCAGCGGCCTTGAGCAGCGAATTGACTTCCTCGACCGTCGTGTCGCGCTTCGGCGTGAAGGTCAGGTCGACGACCGACACGTTGGGGGTCGGCACGCGGATCGACGAACCGTCGAGCTTGCCCTTCAGGTCCGGCAGCACCTCGCCCACGGCCACGGCGGCGCCGGTGCTGGTGGGGATCATGTTCATCGCAGCGGCGCGGGCGCGGCGCGGGTCGGAGTGAATCTGGTCGAGAATCTTCTGGTCGTTGGTGTAGGAATGGATCGTGGTCATCAGGCCGCGCTCGATCCCGATGGCTTCATGCAGCACCTTGGCCAGCGGAGCCAGGCAGTTCGTGGTGCACGAGGCGTTCGACACGATCACGTGCTCGGCCGACAGCTTGTCGTTGTTGACGCCGAAAACGACCGTCAGGTCGACATTCTTGGCCGGGGCCGAGATGAGGACGCGCTTGGCGCCGGCGTCGAGGTGCTTCTGGCCGCCATCGCGGTTGGTGAAGAAGCCGGTGCATTCGAAGGCGATGTCGATGCCGTTAGCCTTGTGCGGCAGGTTGGCCGGATCGCGCTCGGCCGTCACCTGGATGCGCTTGCCGTTGACGATCAGGTCGTTGCCGTCAACTTCCACCGTGCCGTTGAACGGGCCATGGACGCTGTCGCGCTTGAACAGCTGGGCATTGGCCTTGGCGTCGGCCAGGTCGTTGATCGAGACGAGCTCGAGATCGTGGTCGGTGCGCTCGAGAATGGCGCGCGCCACGTTGCGCCCGATGCGCCCGAAACCGTTGATCGCAACCTTGATCGCCATGTGATGAACTCCTGCCTGTTCTGTTGATTAGCCCGACCGGATTCAGCCGAGGCGGGCGGTGATTTGCGGAACGATCTTGTCCACCGAGAAGCCGAAGTGCTCAAAGAGCACTTCCGCGGGGGCCGAGGCACCAAACCGGTCGAGCCCGATGGTGATCCCGTCGCCGACATACTTCTGCCAGCCCAGCGTCACCCCGGCCTCGATCGAGACCTTGAGCGCATCGGCGGCCAGCAGGTCGGCGCGGTAGGCCGCCGGCTGGGCGTCGAACAGTTCCCACGAGGGCATCGAGACGACGTCGGCGCCGATGCCCTTGCCTTCGATGTCCGCGGCAACCTTGAGCGCCAGTTCGACTTCCGAGCCCGTGGCCAGCAGCACGACCTTGCGGGCCGCCGTGGCAGCCTTGAGGCGATAGGCGCCCCTGGCGCTCTTCATCTCGGTGTCGGAACGGACGGCGGGCAGGTTCTGCCGGGTGAGGATCAGCGCCGAGGGGCGGTCCTTCGCCTGGAGCGCCAGTTCCCAGCATTCGGCCGTTTCCATCGCATCGGCCGGCCGGAACACATTGAGACCCGGGATCATCCGCAGGCTCATGACCTGCTCCACCGGCTGGTGGGTCGGCCCGTCCTCGCCCAGGCCGATGCTGTCATGCGTCAGCACGTAGATCGCCCGGGCGCGCTGAAGGGCCGACATGCGGATCGCGTTGCGGGCGTAGTCGGAGAAGATCAGGAAGGTGCCACCATAGGGGATCACGCCCCCGTGCAGCGCCATGCCGTTCATAGCCGCGGCCATGCCGAACTCGCGGATACCGTAATAGACATAGCGCCCAGCGTAATCGGCCGCGGTCAGCGGGCCAGTGGCCTTGGTCTTGGTGTTGTTCGAACCGGTGAGGTCGGCCGAGCCGCCCACCATTTCCGGCACGCCCACGGTCAGCGCCTCGAGCGCCATCTCGCTCGACTTGCGGGTGGCAACTTTGGGCTCGCTCGCCGCGATCTCGGCGGCATAGGCTGCGAAGCCGGTGTCCGCCGGCAGGTCGCCGGCCATGCGGCGGGCGAGTTCGGCCCCCTTGGGCGAGGCCTTGGCACGTGCTTCCCATTCCGCGCGGGCGGCGGCACCCTTGGCGCCGAGCGAGCGCCAGTCGGCCAGAATGTCAGCAGGGATCTCGAACGGAGCCGCGCTCCACCCCAGGTAATCGCGAGCGGCGGCAATTTCGTCCGCGCCAAGCGGGCTACCGTGGACGTTGTGGCCGCCCTGCTTGTTGGGCGCACCCTTGCCGATCACCGTGCGGCAGGCGACCAGCGACGGGCGCGGATCGGCCTGGGCCTCGGCCAGCGCGCGGGCGACGTCGGCAAAGTCATGCCCGTCGCACGAAGTGGTGTGCCACCCCGAGGCGGCATAGCGGGCGAGGATGTCTTCCGAAGTCGAGAGCGAGGTATCGCCGTCGATCGTGATCTTGTTGTCGTCCCACAGGACGTTGAGCCGGCCCAGCTTCAGCGTGCCGGCCAAGCCCACCGCCTCGTGGTTGATGCCTTCCATGAGGCAGCCGTCGCCGGCAATCACCCAGGTCTTGTGATCGACCAGCTCGTCACCGAACGTGGCGTTGAGGTGCCGTTCGGCCAGCGCCATGCCGACGGCCATGGCAAAGCCCTGACCCAGCGGGCCAGTGGTGCATTCCACGCCGTCGATCAGGAAGTTTTCCGGGTGCCCGGCGCAGACCGAATCGATCTGGCGGAACTTGCGGATGTCTTCCAGAGTGGGTGAGGCATAGCCGGTCAGATGCAGCAGCGAGTAGATCAGCATCGAGCCATGGCCCGCTGAAAGCACGAACCGGTCACGGTCCGACCATTTCGGCTCGGCGGGGTCGAACTTGAGGAACTGGCTGAACAGGACGGTCGCCACGTCGGCCATGCCCATCGGCATGCCGGGATGGCCGGAATTGGCCGCCTGCACCGCGTCCATCGAGAGGGCGCGAATGGCGTTGGCCATGGGCCCGAGGCGGGACGGGTCGATGCTCATGCGAATTTGGCTCCAGCGCAGCGGTCGGGCGCGCCCCTCGCGCGCGTCGATTCGGGATTGCGGCCCTTTCGCGGACGCACTGCACCGCGTCAAGTTTAGGCCCGGCGGCGCTTTGAATAAGGACCGTTTTGCGCTAGCGCATCATTCATGACCGGCGAACGAACCGAAACGGCGCTGGCGCGGATCGACGCCGCCCTTGCCCGCATCAACGCAGCCACCTCTCGCGTGTCGGCGCGGACGGGCGATCTTGCCCGCAAGCACGATCACTTGCGCAGCGCCGTGGCGCAGACGCTGCACGATCTCGATCTCCTGATCGGCGAACAGGAAGGCGCCGGGCAGGAGGGGGCCGTATGAGCAACGTCAACCTCCACATCGGCGGCCGCACCTTCACGGTGGCCTGCGAAGCGGGCCAGGAAGAGCACATCCTGGGCCTGGGCCGCCTCATCGACGAAAAGGTCCGCACGCTCGGCCCGGGCGCCAACCAGAACGAGACGCGGATGCTGCTCTTCGCGGCGGTGGTCCTGGCCGACGAACTGCATGAGACCCGCCACGGCCCGGGCGCCCCGCCGCCGCCGCCTCCGCCCCCACCTCCCCCGCCGCCGCCGGAGCCGGTGGAGGATGCACAGCTCGCCGGGCGTCTGGAGGCCATCGCCGGCGCGCTTGAAAAATGCGCCGCCGCACTTGAGACCCTGGCCGACGAAGCCTAAGTGAGACGGCGACGGGTACTGCCCGGTGCGAGCCTTTGAAAATCCCTGAGGCTATAAGCAATCCTAGGGGGCTGTCCCTATCCTGGCCCTGGCCCGGAATACACGGTCCCCACCTGACGTTGAGGCGTCAGAGGATTTCCTGGCAACGGCCCATGGTGGTCCCGTCACCTATTCGCTGAGTGCGCAAAGCCCATCCGGGCTTTGCTTGCGCACCGGCCCGGGAAACGTCGCGCCAGATCCTCCCTGTTTTCGCGTGCAGCACGCAAATGGGTAGGTGGCAGCCCGCAGGGCTGACGGAGGGGCAATTGCGCCATCCCGCCACCAATGCCCGCCTTGCCCCCAACCAAACACCCCCTATGAAAGCCCCGATGACCGACAAGCCCACCCTGCGCGCCCGCCTGCGGGCCGAGCGCCGCGCCCATGTGGCGGCCCTGCCGGCCAGTACCCGCGCGCTTATTCTCCTGCGCCCGCCGGCTCCGGTTGCGGCACGGGTGCCGGAAGGATCGGTCGTCGGGCTCTATCATGCGACCGCCCACGAGGCGCCGACCCTAGGCTATGCCCGCTGGTTCTACGAAAACGGCCGCCACCTCGCCCTGCCGTGGTTCGCCTCGCGCGAGGCACCGATGCAGTTCCGCGCGTGGATCGATCCGTTCGACCTGACCGATCTCGAGCCCGGACCCTGGGGCCAGCTCCAGCCACGCGCCGAGGCGCCCGAACTCGTGCCGGCCACGGCATTCGTTCCGCTCATCGGCTTCACCGCCGACCTCCATCGCCTCGGCCAGGGCGGCGGCCATTATGATCGCTGGCTGGCCGCCCACCCGAACACCGTGCCGATCGGGCTTGCCTGGGATATGCAGCGGCTCGATTCGCTCCCGCGCGAGGATCACGACCACCCGCTCACCGCCGTGGTCACCCCCACCCGCATCTATGAAGGAGAGGCCTGATGCGCACCGAACCGACCTGGCGCATCCCGATCGGAGTCCTCGTCCTCTTCGCGGCGCTGCTGGTCTATGGCATTGTGATCGCCCGCTACGTACCGGGCATCATCGGCACGTGGCCGACGCTGGCCCAGACGCCGGTCTACATCGTGCTCGGCCTGCTCTGGCTCCTGCCCATGCGCCGCTTCCTGATCTGGATGGAGACCGGCCGCTGGGGCTGACTTGCGCGGGAGCTCCGCTCCGCTAGGCTGGCCCAAACAGCACTGGAGAGAGCCATGATCAGCCCCGTCGCCACCGTCGAAGCGTTCCTTGCGCGGCTGGGCGAGCCGGGCGGCTTCGTCACCGCGGTGCGTGACTGGTTCACCCCCGCGACCGTCTACGAAAACATCGGCATGACGAAGACCACCGGCATCGAGGAAGCCGCGGCCTTCGCCGAACAGTTCGTCACCGGCTCGGGCTCGGTTGCCATCCGCGTGGAAAATCTCGTTGTGGCGACGGTCGGCAACACTGTCCTGACCGAACGGGTCGATCACCTCGTCGATGCGGCGGGCAAGACCACAATGTCGATCCCGCTGATGGGCATTTTCGTGGTGGAAGACGGCAAGATCGCGCAGTGGCGGGACTACTTCGACACAGCGCCGTTTCGCGCTTAGCCCATACGCAAAAAGGCGCCGGAACCGGCGCCTTTTTCTGTTCAGCCCTTGCTGAAAATCCCCAAGTGGCGCGAGTGACGGGGCTCGAACCCGCGACCTCCGGCGTGACAGGCCGGCACTCTAACCAACTGAGCTACACCCGCTCGCCCCTTGGGGAGCCGCGCCACTAAGGCAGGGCGCCAAGGCTGTCAACAGCCGATCGCCGGATCGCGCGACCATTTGTTCTCGGTCGTGAATCCGGCCTGGTCAGGTGGCGGGCACCACCCGGCGGAACGCTTCGAGCCGCTTGATATGGGCATCCATGCCCTTCAGTCCGCCGAGCATCGTGTTGACCGCGATATGGGTAATGCCGGTGCCTTCCCAGCCCGCCGTGGTGGCCGCCCAATCGTCCTCCGGAGTCGAACCCGTCTCCAGCCGCGTCTCGACGCCGAGCTTGGCCGGATCGCGGCCATATTCCCGCGCGAACTCGTGAAATTGCCCGATCAGTTCGATCGTGCGGTCGCGCGGCATGGTCTGCTGGATCCAGCCATCGCCCAGCCGCGCGATCCGCCGCAGCACGCCCATCTTGGCCTTTTCGCCGAAGTAGGGCCGGTCCGATGCGCCGCCGAACCATACGGGGATCGGCCGCTGGACCGGAAGCGGCCAGAGCCCGGCTTCCTCGATGTGATTGTATTCGCCGTGGAATGTCACCTCACGCTGGGTCCACAGGGCGCGCATGAACTCAACCTGCTCGCCCATCCGGGCCCCGCGCGTGGCGAAATCCGAACCCAGCGCCTCGTATTCCACCTCGTTCCAGCCCGTGCCGATCCCCATGCGGAAGCGGCCGTTGGAGAGCACGTCGAGGCAGGCCGCCTGCTTGGCGACGAGCGCGGCCTGACGCTGCGGCAGGATCAGGATGCCGGTGGCAAAGCCGATCCGCTCGGTGATCGCGGCCATGTAGGAGAGCAGGACGAACGGTTCATGGAACGGGCTGTCGAGATTGTAGGGGCGCTGGGTGCCGCTGGGCGAAGGCCGATTGGCGCCGACTACGTGGTCATAGCTCTCGATAAACGCAAAACCCATGCCCTCAGCCGCCTGGGCGAAGGCCTTCACCGCGCCCGGATCGCTCTCGACCTCCGTCTGCGGATAAATGCAACCGATCTGCATGGCCTGTACTCCGTGTCATCAATGCTGCCGCTCATCGCGGCTTCCGGTGGCTAACAATCACTCTCCTTGCCGCAGGTCCACCCCCCAGGCCGGAACAGCGCAAGCCCGCACAAGTTTGATCGACGTGAGCGCACCATCTGCGCAAGAGGAGACAAACCATGGGTGAAATGACCGACAAGCTCAAAGGCGCCGCCAATTCGCTTACCGGCAAGGCCAAGCAGGCCGCCGGCGAACGCCAGGGCGATCCCGACCTTGCCGCCGAGGGCCGGGTTCAGGACGCCAAGGGCGGGCTGCAGAACCTCAAGGGCAAGGTGAAGGGCGCGCTGGGCGACAAGATCTGAGCCGCTCCCGCGGGTTCAGACGGCGACCGGCGCCGATATCGCTTTCTGCGGTTCGTAGCCGGTCACCGCGAAATCCCCGATTGCATAGTCGAAGATCGATTCGGGCCGGCGGGTCAACTCCAGTCGGGGGTTGCCCGCCGGCAGCCGATTGAGCTGTTCGTGCACCAGGTCGGCATGGTTCAGGTAGAGGTGGACGTCGCCGCCCATCCACACCAGATCGCCCGCTTCGAGATCGCACTGCTGCGCCATCATCCGGGTGAACAATGCGGCGCCGAACAGGTTGAACGGCAGGCCCAGCGCCACATCGCAGCTGCGCTGGTAAAGCAGGCACGACAGGCGCCGCCCTGAAACGAAGAACTGGTACGATTTATGGCACGGCGGCAGGGCCATCCCGTCGAGCTCGGCCACATTCCATCCTTCAACGATGTGCCGCCGGCTGCCCGGGTTCTCCCGCAGCGAGCGGACTACCTCGGCCACCTGGTTCACCCCTTGCGCGCGGCGGCGGAACAGGCCCGTTTCGCCCTCCGGCTCATAGACCGGCCAATCGACCCACTGCTTGCCGTAGACGGGACCCAGATCGCCCCAGCGCGCCGCGAATTCGGCATCGGCGACGATGCGGGCCGAAAAGTCCTCCGCCGAGATGTCTTCCCCGCTTTTCCGCCGGTATTTCGCCAGCGGCCAGTCGGTCCAGATCTCCACACCCTGGGCGCAGAGCGCGCGGATATTGGTATCGCCGGTCAGGAACCACAGGAACTCGCGCGCGGCGGTCTTCCAGTACACCCGCTTGGTGGTCAGCAGCGGCACCCGGCCTTCGGACAGATCGAAGCGCAGTTCGGCCCCGAACAAGGCCCGCGTGCCCACGCCGGTACGGTCCACCCGCTCGCAGCCTTCGTCCCAGATCCGGCGCATCAGGGCGAGATACTGCCACTCGTAGTGATCGGCGGAATCGGAACGGGCGGAAAGCGGGGCCATGGCCTCCTGCATAAGCCCGGTGGGCAGTTTGCCAAGCCGCCGCCCGGCCGATACGAACAGCCGCGATGCACGCACAAGGCTCCCTGCCGCCTGCCAGCTGGCGATTGGCCGCCGCCCTGCTCGTAACCCTCGGGCTGGCGCTGCTCGCCTTCGCCGCTGTGCGCAGCGGCACCTATTACGATGACGAGATCTTCACGATTCGCCTGCTGCGCCTATGCCCGACGCCAGCCGAGCTGATTGCCTGCGCCAACAGCCGCGACGTCCACCCGCCGCTGGGTTATCTGCTCGACGCCGCGCTGCGCGGGTGGCTCGGCAACTGGGCGGGGGTGAAACTGGCCAAGGGATTGGCCATGGCGCTCGCCGCCGGGTGGCTGGCGTGGAGCGCCGGCCGCGCCCTGCCGCGCCCGGCCTTCATCCTGCTCACCGCCCTCCTCGCGCTCGACGGGACGCTGGTGATGTGGACCACCTCGTTGCGCTGGTATGGCTGGTTCGTGCCCCTGTTCACCGTATGCCTGGCCCAAGTTCTCTGGGGCCGGCTCTCCGCCCTTGGCACGCTCGCGCTGCTCACCGGGGCCGGCCTTCTCCTGTTCCACGTCAATTATCTTGCCGTGATCGCCATGCCGCTGCTCGGCCTCGGCTGGTGGAGACGGTTCGGGACGGGCCTGTCGCACCGGGAGCGGGGCCTTGCCCTTGCCCTTGTCGGCACCGGCCTGCTCGCCTGCCTGCCGCAAGCCACGGTGCTGGCCCGGGTACACCTGCATTACCACGGCCCTCAGACCGGCTCGCCGGTCATGGCCCTGGTGCAGACCGGTTTGACGATCTTTCCCGGCACGGCGCTGTTTCCGCTGGCCCCGCTCGCGCTGCTGGCCTCGGGCACACTTGCCTTCGCCGCCATGGCCGCCTGGCGGCAGCGCCTCCGCCTGCCGCCGGGGCTACTGATGATGCTGGCGCTTGGTGCAGCAGTGATGATCGCCAGCGGGCTTGGCTACCGCCATCGCAACAGCCTGTTTCTTCACGTGACCGCCTTGCCGCTGGTCGCCTCGGTCCTCGCCGCCATTGCACGCCCGCGCTGGCGGGCTGCCGCCGTGGCGATCCTACTCGCCGCCTCGCTTCAGGGCGCCCTCAATGCCGCCCGCCACGTGGGCACGATCAAGCGCTCCTACAACACGCCGTATCCGGCCATGCTCGACCGGATCGCACGCTGGGGCAAGGCTTGCCCGCATTATGCCGTTGCCCATACCGACATCGTACTGGCCGAACTGCTGCGGGGTCGCGCCGTGCAGACCGGCCTTGGTGCGACGGGCAGCGTAGTTCTCGCCCCGGGCGATTGCCTGATCGTGGTCAGCGGTTCGGCGGCAGCCTCGTGGCCGGAAGAAACTGCCCGGTGGCGCGAGACCATCGCCGCTGCGCCCGCGCGCGGGGTAGCGGTGGTGCGCTTCTCCCCCGAACCCGGCGCCGCGCTCGTCGGCCGGCTGACCGGCCATCCGGTGGAGGATCATGCCGCCACACTGCGCCTGCTGCGCCTCACCGGGCCGGCCACCATCCCCGAATTCGGCAGTACCGCGCCGCTCTTGCCCCCGCCGCCACACCCAGGGCAACGATAATTGCAACTCGCACTTGGCAAGGGGGGAATCGCCCCTTATAGGCGCGCTCCTGCCCTGCCCCGGCGCAAGCGGGGGCATCCGGTCGGGGAGTAGCTCAGCCTGGTAGAGCACTGTCTTCGGGAGGCAGGGGCCGGAGGTTCGAATCCTCTCTCCCCGACCACATTTTTCTGCCGATTCCGGCATCTATAAAGCCCCGCCAGCTCGGCGCGACGAGCTTCGACCGAGCGGGCGCAAGGCGCTCGGGGTCAAGGCGAAGGCCCGGATCTCCGATGCCGCTCTGGTGGGCCGAACCTATCCGATGGTCACGGCGACTGTTCCGGTCATCTATTCGTCGTCGTCACCCACGACCACGATCTGGCTCAGCTTGCCCATGCCGCAATTGGCGCCCGACCGCGCCAGAAGCTTGTCCCGGCCCGCGCAAAGCATGCCGTCGCTCGTCCGTTCGACGAGAAACCCTGAATAGTAGTCACGCGCGCTGCACCCCTTTTCCAGGGTTGCGCTGAGGATGCGCTGGTCGCGCATGAACAGCAGCAGGCGGCTGCCGTCGGGCTGAACCCCGGCGATGGAGCCGACCGGCTGGCACTGGGCCGTGCGGCGCTCGATCGTGCGCGGGGCGCGGGCCATGGTGGGGAACGGCGAAAACAGCCGGCGCGCATCAATCGTGGCCGGCCCGCGCACCGCGCCAGGGGCGATGCGGATGATCACCCGCTGCTCGATCCGCACCTGCCGGGCCGGCTCGGCGGCGCGCAGGGCGCGGGCGGCCTCGTCGAACGAGCGCCAGGGGCCGGGCTCTTCGCGCTCGATCTCAGCGCCCGGCGCGGCGGCCGGGGTCAGCTCGACTGGCGATGACAGGGCATCGCCCGCCGGCTCCGCACTGCCCGACAGCGCGACCGGGAGCACGGCAAGTGCCGGTGCAAGCAGGCCAGCGAGCGGGTTCATGGTCGGGTCGGGTCTCCTGCCGGGTTGCGGGACAGATCATACCCGCACCGAAATTCGCATCTCATCCGCATTACCCGAACCGGTTGAACAGTCGCTTAACTCACCCTAGCGCGCCGCGAAGCAAAGCCAAGCGCCGGTTGGGCGGCTGGCCCGCCGGCACTTGCTATGGCATAGCCCGGGCCATGACCGAGAAGCATGACTTCGCCGAATTCCTCGCCGCCGCCGCCGCCCTGCTGGGCCCCCGCGGGCTGACCGCCGACCCCGACCTGCTCGCCCCGTGGCTGACCGACTGGCGCGGGCAATTCACGGGCCGTGCCCTGGCCATGGCCTCCCCCGAAAGCACGGCGCAGGTCGCCGCGCTGGTGCGGCTGTGCGGCGAACATGGCGTGGCAATCGTTCCCCAGGGGGGCAATTCCGGCATGTGCGGCGGAGCCACGCCCGATGCGCAGGGCCAGTCGCTGCTGCTCTCGCTGCGGCGCATGGACGCGGTGCGCCGCCTCGACGTCGAAGCCCGGCGGATTACCTGCGAGGCGGGGATGATCCTGGAAAATCTCCACCACGCCGCCGAGGCCGAGGGCCTGCGCTTCCCGCTTTCGCTTGGCGGCAAAGGATCGGCCACCGTGGGCGGGCTGATATCGACCAATGCCGGCGGCACCCAGGTGCTGCGTCACGGGTCGATGCGCGCGCTGGTGCGGGGCATAGAGGCGGTGCTGGCCGACGGCTCGGTGTTCAGCGCGCTGACCCCGCTCAAGAAGGACAATCGCGGATTCGATCTCAAGCAGTTGCTGATCGGCTCGGAGGGGACCTTGGGGATCGTCACCGCTGCGACCTTGACCCTGGTTCCCGCGGTGGCCGAACGGGTGGTGGCATGGTGCGCGGTGCCCAGCCTGCAGGTGGCGCGGCGGCTGCTGCTTCACTGCGACGATGCTTTGGGAGCGGCGCTCGAAGGCTTCGAGGTGATTCCCCGCGCCAGCCTGGCCGCGGTGCTGGGTTACTTGCCGACCGCCCGTGCGCCGCTCGCCGGCGATCATGCCTGGCACGTGCTGGTGGAAGCTGTTGCCGATAGTGCCGGCGCCGCCGATCTGCGCGAACGATTGGAATCGACGATTGCCGGTGCCTTCGCGGCCGGGCTGGTCGAGGACGCGGTGCTCTCCGCCAGCGAGACTCAGGCCGAAGCGTTCTGGACCCTGCGCGATTCGGTGGCTCCCGCGGAACGGGCCAAGGGCCCTGCAGTGCAGCACGACATCTCGGTCGCGGTGGAGCAGATGCCCGATTTCGTCGACCATGCCTCGGCCGAGATCGAGGCGCGGTTTCCCGGCGTGAAGGCCGTTGCCTTCGGTCACCTGGGCGACGGCAATGTGCACTTCCATGCCATTGCGCCGGCTGGATCGGAACATGGCGCCTGGCAGGCGACGACGGGGAAGGAGATCTCGGCCGTGGTCAACGACATGGTCACCCGCTGGGGCGGGTCCATTTCTGCCGAGCACGGCATCGGCCAGCTCAAGATTGGCGAGCTTGAACGACTGGGCGATCCCGTGGCGCTGGGCTTGATGCGCCAGGTCAAGCAAGCCCTGGATCCTCGGGGACTGCTCAATCCCGGGAAGCTCGTCCGAACGGCCTGAACTCCTGCCGCATCCACCCTGCCCTGCCCTTGCGCGGGCATGCGCCAGCGCTTAAAGCCTGCGCCCCTGCCCGGCGGAGGAAAACTTCCGCCGGCCAGACCCAATTCGGCCCGCCCAGCGCGCCCAACCGGAGAGTGACCAATGGCCAGCGCGCCGCAAGCCAACCTGCCCGTGTTCTACCAGGACCTGATGCCCCTCAACAGCCGCGACCACACCGCCTGGCGCAGCCGCACGACCGACAAGGCCCCCTGGCTGGCCGGCTTCCACGCCGTGCCGCTCACTGTCGAGGAATTCCCCGCCGCCGCGCGTAATTTCCCGATCATCTTCTCCTCGGGCGAGAATCCGGTGCCGCTGGCGCTGATGGGCCTCAACGAGGGCGTGAACGTGTTCGTCGACGCCGAAGGCAAGGTTGCCGAGAACATCTACATCCCGGCCTACGTGCGTCGCTATCCGTTCCTGCTGGCGAAGCTGTCGCCCGACAGCGAGGAGCTTTCGCTGTGCTTCGACCCGACGACTGACCTCGTCGGCGAGTTCGACGAGGGCGCGCCCCTGTTCGACGGCGAACAGCCGAGCGACCAGACCAAGGCCCTGCTCGGCTTCTGCGAGCAGTTCGAGCAGGCCGGCCTCAAGACCCAGGCCTTCGTGGAAGAGCTGACCAAGCACAAGCTGCTGATGGACGGCGAAGTGGCGATCCAGCAGGACGGCGTCGAGCAGCCGTTCGTCTATCGCGGCTTCCAGATGATCAATCAGGAAGCGCTGCAGGACATTCGCGGAGACATCCTGCGCGGGTGGAACCAGAGCGGCCTGCTCCCGCTGATCTACGCCCACATGTTCTCGCTCGAACTGATTCGCGAAATTTTCGGACGCCAGGTTCAACAGGGCAAGGGCCCGGTTGCAGCGCCGGCCGCCTGATCCAGTGGGGCCGGCCGCGCGGCGGTCGGCCCTAACTGATTGAAATGGCAGGATCAGTGGAGTTCTGTCCGATTGCCCGCCCGGCCGGGGCCCAGTTTCGGCGGTTAGGCAAATCGGATCCAGCTCAAGCCATTTGCGGTTGAATTTTTTCTGGACCGCGCTAAATAGGCAACACTCGATCGGTGCTTCCCTCATGGCCCGGTCGGGTTGGTGCACTTGTTGCACCTCCTCCCTGAACCTTGGCCACCTCGTGCGATTGCACGAGGTGGTTTTTTATGGGTTTTCGGCAAGCTTCGGCAAAACACCGGTCTGGCCCGGCGAAAACCGGCGCTATTCGGCGGCTTCCGCCCAGGTTTCCGGGCCCCGGCGGGAGGCAGCGGCCACTCGGCCCATGGCGGCCACTTCCCCGGCCAGCGCGCGGACCAGGCCGGCAAGATGCTCGGCCATGGCGGCAAATCCCACACCGGGCTCAAGCAGCTGCGAATCGAGGTAGCGCGACCGATCGATCTCGAGCTGGAAGGCGTGGATCCCGCGCCGCGGGCTGGCATGGCGATCAAGCGCATAGCCCCCGGCATAGGGCCGGTTATGCGCGGCCGCCCGGCCGCCCCGGGCAAACCACGCGAAAGCCAGCGCGGTGAGCGTTCCCGCGCAGCTGGCGCCGAAGCGGTCGCCCACGACGAATTCCGGCGCAGCGCCGCCACGGGCGACGACCGGCGGCATCGAATGGAGATCAAGCAAAAGCGCCGCGCCCCACCGCTCGTGCAGGCGGGCCAGTTGCCGCGCCAGTTCGTCATGGTAGGGCCCATGGACGTGGGTCAGGCGCGCCTCAAGTTCCTCGCGCCGGTGCGGGCGCTTCCACAGTTCGCCCACGCCCGGCAGGCGTCGCGGCACGATGCCGAGCCCGCCGCCCGCGCGGCCACCCGGCGGGCTCGGCGGGCGCAGGGCCTCACCCCGCTCGCGGGCGAACATCGACCAGTCCACGTCGTCGCCAGCGCGGTTGAGGTCGATCATCGCCCGCGGCGCCTGGGCGACCAGCAGGGCGGCACCGGTCAACCGGGCGACCGCCTCGCCCAGCCGATCGACCATGCGGTCTTCCAGGCGGAGCGCGGCATGCGCCGGGTTGCGCAGGCGCTCCCCCACCTCGGGCGGATAGGAGCGCCCGGCATGGGGCACGGCGATCAGCACCGGGATGGCCGAGGGCTCCCGCGCGCGAAGCACCCAGGCCGGCGTCCCGGCCAGCCCGGGAATCGTCCCACCGCTGGAGACGAAGCCATCAAGTTGTTGGGAGAAAATCGAATCCTCGTCAGTCACCGCCGGCTCCATGGTGCTAGGCTGGACCGCCCGGCCGCGCATGTCAAAGGGGCTTCCGGGCCGGCGGACGACGATTTCTTAAGAGGTTGCAGCCTATCGGATTCGCCCGGGCCGGTCCGGCGCCAGCCCCTATTCGAGAACCCCACAAAGGCACCTTCATGATCCGCATACTTCTGGCCGAAGACGAAGACGCAATGCGGACCTACCTTTCGCGGGCACTGGAGAACGCGGGCTACGCGGTGGCGGCCGTGGATCGCGGCACGGCGGCCATGCCGCTGCTCCAGTCCGAGCACTTCGACCTGCTGCTCTCGGACATCGTCATGCCCGAAATGGACGGGATCGAACTGGCCCAGCGCTGCGCCGAGGTGAGCCCGGCGACCAAGGTGATGTTCATCACCGGCTTTGCCGCGGTCACCCTCAAGGCCAGCCGCGAGGCGCCCCAGGCCAAGGTCCTGTCCAAGCCGTTCCACCTCAAGGACCTGGTGATGGAAGTCGACCGCCTGTTCAGCGCCCCGGGGAGCCTGTCTATCTGATCGGCTGCGGAAAGCGCCTCCGCGCTTCCCTGGCGGCACCGGCCCGTTCCTTTCCGGGATTCTTAAAACACTCCTTGATTTGCCCGAACCTGCCCGTTAAAGGCGCCCTCCTGCCCGGCATGCCGGGCTGCTCGAATGGATCGGGCGTATAGCTCAGTGGTAGAGCACTGTGTTGACATCGCAGGGGTCGGAAGTTCAATCCTTCCTACGCCCACCATTCAAAAAACCCCGGCAGCCGCAAGGTTCGCCGGGGTTTTTTGCGCTTGTCGGCGCCAGGCGTGGCAGCCCGGTTGACGGATCCCCACCGGCGGCATAACCGGGAGCCAGCGGGGCACAGCAACCTCCCGGCCAGGCCGTTCGCGGCCCAAGCGTTGCCTCATTGTCCGCGCCTGCGCGGATGGTAGGGCTTATCGCATGACCGAACCTTCCCAAGTGCAACATCCCGCATTCGCCGAACTCGTGCGTGTTTCCGCGCGGATCGGCTGCCTGTCCTTCGGGGGACCGGTCGGGCAGATCGCCCTCATGCACCGCGAACTGGTGGAGGAGCGCCAGTGGGTCAGCGAGGAGCAATATCTTCACGCGCTGAACTTCTGTCACCTGCTGCCTGGGCCCGAGGCGCAGCAGCTGGCGATCTGGATCGGCTGGAAGCTTCACGGCCTCAGGGGCGGTCTGGCGGCCGGGCTCCTGTTCGTTCTCCCGGGCGCGCTGGTGATGCTGGCGCTCTCGGTGCTCTATGGCTTTGCCGCCCACCTCGAATGGTTCGCCGCGCTGTTCCTGGGGATCAAGGCTGCCGTGTTGGCGATCGTGGTCCAGGCCCTGCTGCGGGTGGCGGGCCGGGCGCTCAACACCGGGTTCAAGCGGTGGGTGGCCGCACTCGCGCTGGCCGGGCTGTTCGTGTTCAACTTGCCCTTTCCGGTGGTGGTGCTGGGTGCGCTGCTGCTGGGCACACTGGTGGCGGCGTGGCGGCCGGGCTGGCTGGCGCTGGGGCAAGTCGCCCCGCCGGCGCCGAGCTCACCCCGGCCGTGGGGGGCAAGCCTGCGGGCTATAGTGGCTGGCGGCATCGCCTGGGCCGCGCCCCTTGGTCTGGTGCTGGCCACGCTTGGTCCCGATCACGTGCTGTGGCGGATCGGCAGCTTCTTCGCGCGCCTCGCCGTGGTCAGCTTCGGCGGGGCCTATGCGGTGCTCGCCTACATGGCCCAGGCGGCGGTGCAGAACTACGGCTGGCTCGGCGCCGGCGAAATGGCCGACGGGCTGGGCCTCGCCGAGACCACTCCGGGGCCGCTGATCATGGTGACGCAGTTCGTCGGCTATATCGCCGCGTTCCGGGCCCCGGAGCCGTTCACGCCGCTGATCGCCGGCGTGATTGGCGCGGCGCTGACCACGTGGGTGACCTTTGCGCCCTGCTTCCTGTGGGTCTTCGCCCTCGCGCCATGGATCGAGCGGCTGGAACATGCCCGGCGGCTCAAGGGCGGCCTCGCCACGCTGACAGCGGCGATCGTCGGCGTGATTGCCAACCTGTCGCTGTGGTTCGCGCTGCACGTACTGTTCGCGCGAGTGAACCCGCTGGCGCTCGGCCCGGCCCGGCTGCAGGTGCCGGAGCTTGCCAGCCTGGACTGGCGCGCGCTGATCCTGGCAGCCGTCGCGGCACTGCTGGTATTCCGCGCGCGATGGAACGTGATCAAGGTCCTCGCCCTCACGGCGGCGGGGGGGGTGGCGCTGGGTCTGCTAGCGTGAGTGCGCCGCGTCTTCCGCGATCAGCCGGCGCGAGCGGACGATCATGTCGACCCAGTCGGCAAAAGCCGTGGAGAGCTTGAGGACGATCTCCTTGAGCGAGCCGTCCTTCAGGCAGCCTTCGCCATCGAAGCTGTCGCCGGTAACGTGCCCGAGATAGGCCTCGGGCTGCTGCATCATCGGCATGTTGAGGAACACGCAGGCCTGGCGCAGCTGGTGGTTGGCCCCGAACCCACCGATCGCGCCGGGCGAGGCGCTGACGATGGCGGCGGGCTTCTTGTCCCACACGCTCTGGCCATAGGGCCGCGAGCCGATGTCGATGGCGTTCTTGAGCACGCCGGGCACGCCGCGGTTATATTCGGGCGTGCAGAACAGCACCCCATCGGCCGCGGCCACTTCGCGCCGGAAGCGGGCGTAAGGCTCGGGCGAGGCGGCGTCGTAGTCCTGGCTGTAGGGGGCGAGGTCACCGATCTCGACGATCCCGCAGTCCAGCCGGTCGGCCGAAAAGGCGCAGAGCGAGCGGGCAACCTTGCGATTGAGGCTTTCGGCCCTGAGGCTGCCGACGATGATCGCGATCCGGTGGCGGTCCATGCGCATCTCCTTCGCAGCCACAATGACCGCCGCCCGGATTGGTTGCGCCACTGGTCTGCGAAGGCCGGCGAGGTCCTGCCCATCGGGTGGATGATGGCGAGGCCAGACAACTGGAAATGCCGTTGCCATACGTGATCCTGCGGCGTTCCGCCGCTTGCCGCAGGCGGTTTCCCTGCTATGGACCCCCGGAACTTTTTCTCCCCGGGAAGGACGGCAATGGCCAAGATCAAGGTAGCGAACCCCATCGTCGAAATGGACGGCGATGAAATGACCCGCATCATCTGGCAGTGGATCCGCGAGAAGCTGATCCTGCCCTACCTCGATGTGGACCTGAAGTACTACGATCTCTCGGTCGAGAACCGCGATGCGACCGACGACCAGGTCACCATCGATTCGGCCAATGCCACCAAGCAGTACGGCGTCGCCGTGAAGTGCGCGACGATCACCCCGGACGAAGCCCGCGTCGAGGAATTCAGCCTCAAGAAGATGTGGAAGTCGCCCAACGGCACCATCCGCAACATCCTTGGCGGCGTTGTCTTCCGTGAGCCGATCGTGATCTCGAACGTGCCGCGCCTCGTCCCGGGCTGGACCGATCCCATCGTGATCGGCCGCCACGCCTTCGGCGACCAGTATCGCGCAACCGACACCCTGATCCCGGGCGCCGGCAAGCTCCGGCTGGTGTGGGACGGCGCCGACGGCCAGAAGATCGACCTCGACGTGTTCGACTTCCCCTCGGCGGGCGTCGCCATGGCGATGTACAACCTCGACGATTCGATCCGCGATTTCGCCCGCGCCTCGATGAATTATTCGCTGAACCTCCGCTGGCCGCTGTACCTCTCGACCAAGAATACGATCATGAAGGCCTATGACGGGCGCTTCAAGGACCTGTTCGAGGAGGTCTACAACACCGAGTTCAAGGCTCAGTTCGAGGCCGCCGGCATCTCCTACGAGCACCGCCTGATCGACGACATGGTCGCCTCGGCGCTCAAGTGGTCGGGCAAGTTCGTCTGGGCCTGCAAGAACTACGATGGCGACGTCCAGTCCGACACCGTGGCCCAGGGCTTTGGCTCGCTGGGCCTGATGACCTCGGTCCTGCTCTCGCCCGACGGCAAGACGGTCGAAGCCGAAGCCGCCCACGGCACCGTGACCCGCCACTACCGCATGCACCAGCAGGGCAAGGCGACCAGCACGAACCCGGTCGCCTCGATCTTCGCCTGGACCCGCGGGCTCATGTACCGCGGCAAGTTCGACAACACGCCCGACGTGGTGAAGTTTGCCGAGACCCTCGAGCGCGTCTGCGTCGAGACGGTGGAAAGCGGCAAGATGACCAAGGACCTCGCCCTGCTGATCGGCCCCGATCAGAACTGGCTGACGACGGAGGGCTTCTTCCAGGCCATCGTCGACAATCTCGAGACCGAAATGGCCAACTGGGCCTGACGGGTTGGACGGCTGCGCGGGTTAGTTCTCGCAGCCGTCCCCGTTTCCTCCGGTGAAGGCTGTTGCAACCACGTGTCCGGCGGGTGCACGCGGAAGCGAGCCGAAGTCACCGGATACGAGGCTCAGGGCGTTCGCTGGCTTCCCGCTCGCCGTCACGATCGATGTCCTCGCGTTCCCGTTCCAGAGCAAGGTAGCCGAGCAGGACGTCCAGTTTGCGTTCCACCCGCTCGTCCTGCCGGCGCGTGGCGGCCGAACCGAGATGCAGGAACCATCCGAGCCCAAGCATCTGCCACAGCACCTGCAGGAACTCTCCTTGCCAGTGAGCAAAGATCTCGCGCGCCAAGCCGGCGGTGAACTGCGCGATGTTCGCTGCCTTGTCCGGCGGCGCAGTGCCAGCGGATAGCTCGGCCCACCCGCTTAGCCATTGCAACAAGACGGAAACGACGAAAAACGCGAAAGTGATTCCCGCGTAGGCAGACTTGCGCATGGACGACCCCGATTTGAGGTTGGCCTATGCAATTAAGTAACTGATTTGTCATGATTAATTTCGCGTAGCCGCGCCCGTGACAAGGACTGCACCCTTCCCTACCCTGCGCCGATGTCCGCCGACCTGCACACCCCCGCCCTGTCCGATGCGCTGGTGATCCTGGGGGCTGCGGGGCTGGTGATCCCGATCTTCGTGCGGTTCCGGATCACCCCGGTAATCGGATTCATTCTCGTCGGCCTGCTGGTTGGGCCGCATGGCCTGGGCGGTCGGGTGGACGAGCAGCCCTGGCTCTACCACGTGACTATCTCCGATCCCGGCGGCCTCGCGCCGTTTGCCGAGTTCGGGATCATCCTTTTGCTGTTCTCGGTCGGCCTGGAACTGTCGTTCGCCCGCCTCTGGGCCATGCGCCGGGAGGTATTCGGCGTTGGCGCGGCAGAACTGCTGGGCAGCGCAGCACTGATCGGCACAGGCCTGGCGGCCATGGGCCAGGCCTGGCCAACGGCGCTGGCGCTGGGGCTGGCCCTCGCGCTCTCGTCCACCGCGCTGGTACTCAAGATCACCGATATGCGCACGCCGGTCGGCCGGGCCGCGCTGTCGATGCTGTTGTTCGAAGATATCGCGTTGGTGCCGGTCATCTTCCTGCTCGGCGCGCTGGGCGGCCGCGGCGATGCCGGCGGTTCCTCGGCAATCCTGACCACCTTGGGACTGGGCTCCCTCGCCGTCGCCGGCCTGCTCGTGGCCGGGCGGCTGCTGCTCCCCGGCCTGTTTGCCCAGGCGGCGCGGACCAAGAGCCCGGAACTGTTCCTCTCGGCCAGCCTGCTGGTGGTGATCATTGCCGCCCTGGTCACGTCGGCGACCGGCCTTTCGCCGATCGTCGGCGCGCTGATCGCCGGGCTGCTCATCGCCGAAACGGAATATCACGGCGAGGTCGAGGCGATGACCGAACCGTTCAAGGGCCTGGCGCTCGGGATATTCCTGATCACGGTCGGCATGCAGCTCGACCTCGGGCTGATCTGGAGCGATTTCGGGCGCATCGTGGCCGCCCTGGCGCTGGTGTTCTTCGGGAAAGCCGTGGTCACGGCGCTGATGCTGCGCCTCTCGGGCGCTCGGCGGGGCACCTCGACGGAAGCCGGCCTGCTGCTCGCCAGCCCCTCGGAGACGACGCTGATCGTCCTTTCCGCCGGGCTGTCGGCGGGCATGCTGACCGGCGAAGTTGCGCAGTTCTGGCAGACGGTCACCGCGCTTGGGTTGACCCTGACCCCGATCATGGCCCTGATCGGCCGCTGGGCGGCGCGGCGCGTGGACCGGGGCAGCCTGCGCCCGGCCGACAATGAGGACGAGGGCCAGCGGTCGCTGATCATCGGCTTTGGCCGCGTGGGCCGGATGGTCGCCGACATGCTGGACGAGCACGACCAGCCCTACCGCGCGATCGATGCCGATGCCGATCTCATCGCCGCGGCCCAGCGTGACGGCTATGCGGCGCAGTATGGCGACGCCGCCCGCCCCGGCCAGCTGGGCCGGCTCGGCCTGGATGGGGCGAGCGCGGTCATCCTCACCATGGACGATCCCCAGGGGGCGCTGCGGCTGGTGCGCCGGATCCGCAAGGAGAACGCCGGAGTTCCGATCATCGCCCGCGCCCGCGATGCCGTCCATGCCGGCCAGCTCTACCGCGCCGGGGCCACCCATGCCGTGCCCGAAACGCTGGAAAGCTCGCTCCAGCTCTCCGAAGCCGTGCTGGTCGACCTCGGCGTACCGATGGGCTTCGTCATCGCCTCCATTCACGAGAAGCGCGACGAATTCCGCCAGCAGATCATGGAGGAAGGCGACCTGCCCGAGAAACCTAAGCTCAGGAGTGCCAGCCTGCGGGAACGCGTCCCCGGCTGAACGGGAACCAGGATGGGCGGAAACCACTCTTAGGTCAGGAAGGAACGCCTGCCATGACCGACAAGCACCCCAGCAAGCCCGACCGGCGCGAGCACGATCCGCACGAGCCCGAGGCGAGCCACGATCCCGCCCGCCAGACCGGCGAAGATCAGGGGCGAATCAAGCGCCCGCAGCGCACCGACGCGACCATGGCCGAGGAAGACATGCCGCGTGGCAGCGAGCGGGAACAGCTGGGGGCCGCCCGCCGGCGGCCCTAGCCTCGCAGGGATAGGGAGCCGGTCAGGCCGGATCCCACACCAGGTTGAGCGACTTGAAGCCGATCACGTTGGACCCGGTAATTTCAACCGGCTTGGCCGGATCGAGCCGGAACTCCGGCAGGCGTGCCAGCAATTCTTCGTATAGTATCCGCATCTCGATCCGCGCGAGGTGAGAACCAACACAGCGGTGCGGGCCGGAATTGAAGGCCATGTGCACCTTGTTTTCGCGGTTGAGGTCGAACTTCATGGGGTCGGAGAATTCCCGGGCGTCGAGATCGGCGCCGGCCAGCATCAGCAGGACCTTGTCGCCCTCCTTGAAGCGGACGCCGAACAGGTCCGCATCCTTCGCGATCACCCGCGGCGGCATGGTGAAGGTGTAGCGCCGCAGCGTCTCCTCCATCATGTCGGTAATCCGTTCGGGATGGGCGCGCAGTTCAGCCTGCAACTCGGGGTTCCGGGCAAGGTGGCGCGCGCCGTAGCACATGCCGTTCATCACCGTGTCCAGCCCACCGATGAACAGCAGCAGGCAAAACCCACGCATTTCCTCATCCGTGACCGGACGACCGTCGATTGGCGTGTCGAGCAGGACGCTGATCAGGTCATCCTCCCGCTTCACCTTGCGCTGCGCGACGATCTCCATCATCGCATCGGCGACGGTCTGGATAACCGCGAACTTCTTCTCGCCGTCGGCGGCGGTCAGCAGGTCGGTCACCCATTCGCGATAGATTGCCAGATTCTTCAGCGGCATGCCGGCAAGCTGCATGAAGATGGTCACGGGCAGCGGCTCGGCAATCTCATGCGCGAAATCGCATGAGCCCCGCGCGCGGACCTTTTCGATCAGTTCGATCGCCAGATCCCGGATCTTGCCCTGCAGCGCCATCATCGCCTTGGGCGAGAACGCGCGCGAGAGCGGCTCACGGTAGATTGCATGCTCCGGCGGATCGGCGTTGATCGGCAGCTGCCGGAAAACCACGGCTGCGGGCGGGATCGACATGTCGCGGCTGGAAAACACCTCGGTATTGCGCGAAGCCTCGAACAGTTCGGGGTGTCCGGCAAGAACCCAGTGGCCGCCATTGCGCGGCGTCCAGAACACGGGGTGCTCAGCGGCGAAACGCGCGATGAGATCGTGCGGCTCGGGAATGCTGAGATCGTTGTAGAAGTCGAAATCGACCACGTGGTCGGCCGGGACATGATCCGGCCGGGTGAGTTCTGCGACAGACACGAGACAGGCCTCCTCTCGGTGCGGCGTGGCGTCAGCCGATCCGGCTGCGCACCCGCGCTCTATCTAAACCGTTTAGTTCATTTCGTGCAGGCCGACAAGTACAATCTGCGTGGCTCCGGCGCCTTGCGGTCTTGCGCCGCACCTGCGCCCCGCTAAGGACACGGGCATCGCCCAGCGACAAGGAATGCCCATGCCCGGCCTGCGCCCCGACATTGATCCCGACGGCTTGCTCGAATATTCAGTGGTCTTCACCGACCGCTCGCTCAACCACATGAGCCAGGCGTTCCAGGGCGTGATGCGCGACATCCACGACACCCTGTGCGAGGTTTACCACGCCGCGCGCGCGGTGGTCGTCCCCGGCGGCGGCACCTATGCGATGGAGGCCGTGGCCCGCCAGTTCGCCACCGACCGCAAGGTGCTGGTGATCCGCAACGGGTTCTTCTCCTACCGCTGGACGCAGATCTTCGAAGCGGGCCGCATCCCCGCGTCCGAAACCGTCCTTAAAGCCCAACGGCAGGGCGATGCACCGGACGCACCCTTCGCGCCCTTCCCGATCGCCGAGGCGGTGGAGCGCATCCGCGCCGAACGGCCCGACGTGGTCTTCGCGCCCCATGTCGAGACCGCCTCGGGCATGATCCTGCCCGATGACTACATTCGCCAGCTGGCCGAGGCCATCCACGCCCACGGCGGTTTGATGGTGCTCGACTGCGTCGCCTCGGGCTGCGTCTGGGTCGACATGGCGGCGACCGGGGTCGACGTGCTCATCTCGGCCCCACAGAAGGGCTGGTCCGCCCCGCCCTGCGCCGGCCTCGTCATGCTGAACGAAGCCGCGCTGGAACGCTGCCGCGCGGGCCAGTCGACCAGCTTCGCCGCCGATCTCGGCAAGTGGCTGACAATCATGGAAGCCTACCTTAACGGCGCCCACGCCTATCACGCCACCATGCCGACCGACGCCCTGCGCGTGTTCCGCGCGGCCATGCTGGAGACGAAGGCCATCGGCTTTGACCGCCTCGCCGCTGCGCAGTGGGACCAGGGCAATGCGGTGCGCGCGATGCTGGCCGAGCGCGGGGTCAAGTCCGTCGCCGCCGATGGCTTCGGCGCGCCAGGCGTGGTGGTGTGCTACACCAGCGATCCCGAGATCCAGAACGGCAGGAAGTTCGCCGCGCTAGGCCTCCAGATCGCCGCGGGCGTGCCGCTGATGGTCGACGAAGGGCCGGACTACAAGAGCTTCCGCCTCGGCCTGTTCGGGCTCGACAAGCTCAAGGACGTGCCCGCCAGCCTGGCTAGGCTTGAGGCGGCATTCGACGCGGTGTTCTGAGCGATACTGCTCCTGGCTGACGCCGCGCGGCGTCGGCCAGGCGCAACCCTAGCCGGCGATCACGGCCTTCACCGCGGCGATCGCCTCGGCGGCCTTGCTGCCGTCCGGACCGCCGCCCTGCGCCATGTCGGGCCGGCCGCCGCCGCCCTTGCCGCCGAGCGCTTCGACGCCGGCACGGACGAGATCGACCGCGTTGACCTTGCCGGCCAAGTCCTCGGTCACCGACGCGGCGATGCTGGCCTTGCCCTCGTTGACCGCGACGATCGCCGCCACGCCCGAGCCCAGCCGCTGGCGCGCCTGGTCGAGCAGTCCGCGCAGGTCCTTGGGATCGAGCCCTTCGAGCACCTGGCCCGAGAACTTGATGCCGCCGATGTCCTCGTCGGCCGCCGGAGCGCTGCCGCCCCCGCCGCCCAGGGCCAGGGCCTTCTTCGCTTCGGCCAGTTCGCGTTCGAGCTTGCGGCGTTCGTCGACGAGGGCGGCGACGCGCGCCTCGACCTCGTCCGGCGTGGTGCGCAGGAGGCCGGCGGTCTGCTTGAGCGCATCCTCGCGGGCGACCAGCCAGAGGCGGGCGCCCTCGCCGGTCAGCGCCTCGATGCGGCGCACGCCGGAGGAAACGGCGCTTTCGGAGACGATGCGCAGCAGGCCGATGTCGCCGGTGGCGCGCACGTGGGTGCCGCCGCACAGTTCGACCGAGTAATTGCGGCCACCGGTGGCGCGACCCATGGCGAGGACCCGCACCTCGTCGCCGTATTTCTCGCCGAACAGGGCCATGGCCCCGGCGGCGATGGCGTCGTCCGGCGTCATCAGGCGGGTGGTGACCTCCTCGTTGGCGCGGATTTCGGCGTTCACCTCGGCCTCGACCGCTGCGATGTCCTCAGGCGTCAGCGCGACGGGCTGCGAAAAGTCGAAGCGCAGGCGATCGGCCGCGACCAGCGAGCCCTTCTGCGTGACGTGGCCGCCCAGGCGATTGCGCAGGGCAGCGTGGAGCAGGTGGGTGGCCGAGTGGTTGGCGCGGATCGCATCGCGCCGGGCGACATCGATATCGAGGCGGACAACATCGCCGACCCTGATCGTGCCGCTGTCCACCCGGCCGATGTGGGCGTGGAGGCGGCCGAGTGGCTTGGCGGTGTCGGCGACGGTGACGGCGAGGCCATTGGCGCCGATGATCATGCCGGCATCGCCGCTCTGGCCGCCGCTTTCGCCGTAGAACGGCGTCTGGTTGACGATGACGGTGACATTGTCGCCGGCCGCGGCGCTGTCGACCTCGGCCCCGTCGCGCAGGAGGGCGACGACCTGGGCCTCGCCGGTGGCGGCGGTGTAGCCGGTGAACTCGGTCGCCCCGACCCGCTCGGCGATATCGAACCAGACCTCGCCGGCCGCGGCCTCGCCGCTGCCCTTCCAGGCGGCGCGGGCGGCGGCCTTCTGGCGAGCCATGGCTTCATCGAAGCCCGCCCGGTCGACGCCGATGCCGCGGGCGCGCAGGGCATCCTCGGTGAGGTCGTAGGGGAAGCCATAGGTGTCGTAGAGCTTGAACGCGGTTTCGCCGGGCAGTTCGCCGCCGCTGGCAAGGCCGGTGGTCGCCTCGTCGAGCAGCTTGAGGCCGTTCGCCAGGGTGCGGCGGAACTGGACTTCCTCGCGCTGAAGCGTCTCCTCGATCAGCGGCTGGGCGCGGCCAAGCTCGGGATAGGCCTGGCCCATCTCGGTGACGAGCGCACCGACCAGCCGGTGCATCAGGGGCTCCTTCGCGCCGAGCAGGTGGGCATGGCGCATGGCCCGGCGCATGATCCGGCGCAGGACATAGCCGCGGCCCTCGTTGGAGGGGAGGACGCCGTCGGCCAGCAGGAACGAGGTCGAGCGCAGATGATCGGCGATGACCCGGTGGCTGGCCTTGTGCTCGCCCGCGGCCTTGACCCCGGTCAGCGATTCCGAGGCGGCGATCAGGGCGCGGAAGGTGTCGGTATCGTAGTTGTCGTGCTCACCCTGGAGCACGGCGGCCACCCGCTCCAGCCCCATGCCGGTGTCGATGGACGGGCGCGGCAGTTCGCCGACGATCTCGCCCGCGGTCTGCTCGAACTGCATGAACACGAGATTCCAAATCTCGATGAACCGGTCACCGTCCTCGTCCGGCGAGCCGGGCGGGCCCCCGGGAATCGACGGGCCGTGGTCGAAGAAGATTTCCGAGCAGGGCCCGCAGGGGCCGTCGTCGCCCATCGCCCAGAAGTTGTCCTTGGTCGCGATGCGGATGATGCGCTCTTCCGGCAGGCCGGTGATCTTCCTCCACAGGTCGAAGGCTTCATCGTCGGTATGGTAAACCGTGGCGAGGAGCTTGTCCTTAGGCAGGCCCCATTCCCTGGTCAGCAAGGTCCAGGCGTGGGTGATCGCCTGTTCCTTGAAATAGTCGCCGAAGGAAAAATTCCCCAGCATTTCAAAGAAGGTATGGTGGCGCGCCGTATAGCCGACGTTGTCGAGATCGTTGTGCTTGCCGCCGGCGCGGACACATTTCTGCGAACTGGTGGCGCGGGGCGTGGCGCGTGTTTCGAGCCCGGTGAAGACGTTCTTGAACGGGACCATGCCCGCATTGGTGAACATCAGCGTGGGGTCGTTATAAGGAACGAGCGGCGCGGACGGGACCACCTCGTGCCCTTGCGAGCCGAAGTATTCGAGGAAGGACCGGCGGATTTCGTTGGTCGAGCTCATGCCGGAGCCGATAGGGCAGAGCCGCGCGGGGAACAAGCGGGAAGGCGCGGCATATCGCGCGCGATCGTGGCCCGGAGCGGCACGGATGCCCGCGCGGGGGCGTTAGCTCTTTCGGGCCGTGACAATCCAGGCGGCCGCTGGAAAGGCGACCAGGCTGTCGGTCGCGTATTCGGTGATCCAGTCCAGCATGCGCTGCCGGAAGCTTGCTTCGACCGGTGTTCCGCGCAGCTGCTCGATCACGGCAGCGGCTGGACCGATGCTGCCGAGGAATGCCTGGGCATCGGCGATAGGGTCATCGCCCATGCCGGCGATGTAGGCGAAGTCGAGCGGTTCGAAGGCGATGTCCCGCCAGCCGGCGGCGGTCAGAATGGTAGTAACGCGGGCCTCGTCGGCAAAGGCGAAGGGGCCCGGCGCGTAGGGGTCGGCTGGGGTGGCCATGCCGGGCGGGAGCAGGGCGGCGAGTTCGCTTGCCCAGGGATTGAGGCGACGGTCACGGAAGCAGGAGAAGACCAGCCCGGCGCCCGCCATGCCCATGTCGTGCAGGTGAGCGAAGGCGGCGGGAGGTTCGGGAAAGAACATCACGCCGTGGCGTGACATCAGGAGGTCCGGTGCGAAGCCGGATTCCTGCCACGTGCTCGCATCGCCCTCGACGAAGGCAAGGTTTGCGCGATCGCCGGCGCGGGCATGGGCAGCGGCAACGAGATCGGCCGAAACGTCGAGCCCGACCACGCGGGCCTGGGGCCGATGGCGCGAGAGGGCCAGCGAGAGTTCACCCGCCCCGCAGCCGATATCAAGCACCGCCATACCGGGGAAGCGCTCGATCCGGGCGAGCAGGTTCTCGGTCAGACCGGTGAACGACCGGTCGGTAAGGGCGTGGAGGCGGGCCCATTTGCGGCCCACCTCCCCTTGCCAGTCCATCAGCTGGGTCATCGCCGCAGGCTAGGCCCGGCGGCGCCACCCGGCAAGTCCAGCCTCAGAGATCGTCGTCAGCCTCGGGGCCGGCCATCATTTCTTCGGCCAGGCCCTCGGTCTTGCCGCGGATGGCGGCTTCGAGGCGATTGCACAGCTCGGGATTTTCCTTGAGGTAGGTTTTCGCGTTTTCACGGCCCTGGCCGATGCGGATCGAATCGTAGCTGAACCAGGCGCCCGACTTCTCGACCAGCCCGGCCTTGACGCCCAGATCAAGAATCTCGCCGATCTTGGAGATGCCCTCGCCATACATGATGTCGAACTCGACCTGCTTGAACGGCGGGGCGACCTTGTTCTTGACGACTTTCACGCGGGTGGCGTTGCCGACGATATCGTCCCGGTCCTTGATCTGGCCGGTGCGGCGGATGTCGAGGCGAACCGAGGCATAGAACTTGAGCGCATTGCCGCCCGTGGTCGTCTCCGGGTTGCCGTACATCACGCCGATCTTCATGCGCAGCTGGTTGATGAAGATCACCATGCAGCGCGACCGGCTGATCGAGCCGGTGAGCTTGCGCAGCGACTGGCTCATCAGGCGCGCCTGGAGGCCGACGTGACTATCGCCCATCTCGCCCTCGATCTCGGCGCGGGGGACGAGCGCGGCGACCGAATCGACCACCAGCACGTCGATCGCGTTGGAGCGCACGAGGGTATCGGTGATTTCCAACGCCTGCTCGCCCGTGTCGGGCTGCGAGACGATCAGCTCATCGATGTTGACGCCCAGCTTCTTGGCATAGACCGGATCGAGCGCATGCTCGGCATCGATGAAGGCGGCCGTGCCGCCGCCCTTCTGCGCTTCGGCGATCACGTGGAGGGCCAGCGTGGTTTTCCCTGAGCTTTCCGGCCCATAGACTTCGATCACACGGCCGCGCGGCAAGCCGCCGACGCCCAGCGCGATATCCAGCCCGAGCGAGCCGGTGGAAATCGCTTCCACCTGCATCGTTTCCTTCGAACCGAGCCTCATCGCGCTGCCTTTGCCGAAAGCGCGATCGATCTGGGCGAGCGCGGCTTCTAGCGCCTTCTGGCGATCCATAGAGTCCTTATCCTTGCCTTCCTGGATGAGCTTCAACTGCGCAGCCATCGTTCGCCTCCATGCCTAGTTGGCGGTGCCCCGGAAGGTCAACCGTGGCGTTTGTGTATCCGCTTTGTTCCAATGGAACAAGGGGGGAACGAATTTTTCCGCACGAGATGCCAGGCAGGCTGATTTGTCAGCAGAATACACGGCCCCTCGCCGTTCTGTCGGGGCCAGGTTGACGACGTTGACACTGTTCAGGCGGAAATTCCGCTCCCGGCCCGCAGGTCTGATTCCGCCCCCCGATGAAACGGGCGCACGCCAATCTGAGAAAGAGCCGGGGAACCCTGCCATATCTTCCCCCTGTAGGACAGTGCGGCAGAGGCGGCCGCCCGCATGGGCAGCTCTCATGCGATGGTGGAGCGACGGCCCGGGCAGAGCGCTTGTCATGACGTGCTCCTGCTGAAAGAACCGGCCAGCGGCACTCTTGGATCTGCAGGGAGAGAACCATGGCCAAGCCCATCCTCATCGGCATCTACAGCGACATGGCCGATGCCGAGCCAAGTTCACTCGAGCTGGAGCCATGGCTGCGGCGCGAGGTGGACCTGCTGATCGCCGCCGGGCGGATCGACCGCGCGGTCGAATTCCGCAAGACCTGGCGGCTCGGCCTGCCGGGCGGCACGGCGGCGGCGGTGGAGCAGGCCATCCGCGAGCTGGCCGCGCAGGACGTGCTCATGATCGTGGGCCCCGCCATCGGCGACAATGCCATGATCGCGACCGAACTGGCCGACGAACTGCGCCTGCCGATGATCAACTATGCCGGGGCCGCGCGGGCGCGCAGCGAGTGGATGTTCCATCTCCAGCTGGGCAGCCACGAGGATGAGGGCGGACTGCTGGCGCATTACCTCGCCGGGCTCGGCTGCCGCCGCATCGGCGTCGCCCATGACAGGTCCACGCTGGGCCGGCGCTACCTTGAATTCTTCCGCACGGAAGCGGAATTGCTGGGGCTGGACGAGGTGGCGACGGTCCAGCTGTTCCCGCAGGCAGAGGAAGCCGGGAGCCAGGCCGAGGCGCTGCTCGCCGCGAAGCCCGACGGGGTTATTTATCTTGGGCTGGGCGAATCCACGCCCGCCCTCGCCCGGGCCCTGGCCGACCGCGGCTGGACCGGGCCGCGCGCGATGAACACGGCCGGCCTGCGCGGCTATGATCCGGATTTTGCCCGCAGAGTCGAGGGGTGGGCCTATGTCGACATGCACAGCGAGGACAACCGGACGCTGCAAGCCTACCTGGCGGCGACGGGGCGCAGCGAGGGTTCACCGCGATTCCGCGAAGCCTTGGGCTACGACATGGGCCGGCTCGTGGCAGAAGGCATTGCCCGGGCCCCGGACCTGACCCGTACCGGCCTGAAGGAAGGGCTCGAACGGATCACCTGGTTGCCGGCGGCGGAAGGCCGCGAGGGCACGACCATGGGCTTCGGGGTGCAGGATCGCGGCGCGCTCAAGGGCCGCTACATGGTCATGCGTCAGTGGGTGGACGGTCGCTCGGATCCGACGGACTGACGCGCCAGCTCACTCAGCGCAATTGGCGCCGCTCGCCCACGACCAAGGCGAGCAGCACACCGAACAGGAAACCTGAGAGAACCATGCTGCGGTAATGGCCGGCTGCCGGATTGGTTTCCGGCCATTGCCTTGAACGTGGCGATCAGGGCATCGAGGCGCCACCGTTGACGCGCAGGATGTGCCCGGTGACGAAGCGGGCATCGTCGGAGACGAGATAGCGCACGGCGGCGGCGACATCCCCGGGAACGCCGGTCAGCCCCAGCGGCGAACGGGCGGCGTTCGCGGCGAAGACTTTCTCACGCTCTTCGGGCGGGAGGCGGTCAACCGTCATCGGCGTGGCGATGAAGCCCGGTGCAACGCAGTTCACGCGGATGCCATGGGGTCCGAGTTCAAGCGCCAGGGTGCGGGTCAGCATGTTGGCCGCGGCTTTGGTCATCGCATAGACGGCAAGCTTGACCATCGGCGTATCAGCCGCATTCGACGCAATGTTGATGATGTTGCCCCGCCCGTGCGGGATCATCCGCTTGGCGGCGGCCGAGCAGCCCCAGAACAGGCCATCCTGGTTGATCCGGCGGATGCGCTCGTAGAATTCGGGCGTGGTTTCGGCAACTGTGGCCAGACCGGCGACGCCGGCCGCGTTGACCCAGACCGCCAGCGGCCCAATCGCCTCGGCCGCATCGGCCAGCGCCTCTACCGCTTCATGTCGTGCCGCATCGACCACATGTGCCCGGGCGGTGGGGCCGATTGCGGCGACCGTTTCGTTCGCGGCAGCCTCGTCGATATCGGCAACCACAACGGTATGGCCTTCGCGCGCCAGCATGAGCGCGATTTCTCGGCCGAGCCCCGATCCGCCACCGGTGACCACGGCCACCGCGCGCTGTTCTTCCCTGTCGGTCATTCGCCCTCTCCGCCGCGCCCTGTTTGCCTCAGCGATACAGGATCTGGCGCAACTTGCCAGCGGCGCTCGGACCGGCTTCGCTGGTGCAGCATGTTATCATTTCCCAAAGTTGTCGACCGCCTCGTAGCCGATCGGCACATTCGCGCCGGCCAGGTCCAGCAGGGCCGCGCCGACCTGCCAAGCCGGGCTCTGGCTGCCGAAAAAGGCTTCGTTCCGCGCGCATGGTGCCTGCTGAACGCGCACTCGCCCGGCGTTCTGCAGTAGCCGGGCCCACATTCGCGATGGCAGCACGAACCGTCAGATTGTTGCTTGCCGCATGTGAAATCTTGGGCCTACCTAACCCCGTGTGGCCCAACGGCCAGACGGGAGGGTGCGCGAATGACTCGGCCACTGGACGGTATCAAGGTCGTCGAAGTCTCGATGTGGGCCTATGTCCCTTCGTGCGGGGCCGTCCTGTCCGACCTCGGTGCCGACGTGATCAAGATCGAACCGCCGACCGGCGATCCCATCCGCCAGCTCACCATGAACAACATCCCTCCGGGCACCGGCGGGTTCACTTTCATGTACGAGATTTTCAATCGCGGTAAGCGCAGCCTCGCGGTCGATCTCAACGCGGAGGGCGCGCTCGACGTGCTGCACCGCCTGCTCGAAGATGCCGATGTCTTCCTGACCAGCCTGCTGGCGCCCACCCGGCGCAAGCTGAAGATCGACGTGGATGACCTGCTCAGCCGCCATCCGAAGCTCATCTATGCCTTCGGCACCGGCCAGGGCACCCGCGGCCCCGATGCGGAGAAAGGCGGGTACGACGCGATCTCGTACTGGGCGCGCAGCGGCGTCGCCTCGGCAACCACGCCGCTGGATGCCGACTACCCGCTCTCCATGCCGGGCGGCGCCTTTGGCGATGCGACCAGCGGGATCATCCTGGCCGGCGCGATCAGCGCCGCCATCGCCAAACGGGCGATGACCGGCGAGCGTTCGGTGGTGAACGGTTCGCTGCTCGCCACCGGCATGTGGATGATGCAGCCCGGCATAGTCGGCTCGCGCATCTCCGGGCAGCGCGAGCTGCGCTCGTCCACCCGCGAGGAGTGCCGCAATCCGCTGACCAGCACCTTCTACCGGACCAGCGACCGCCGGTTCGTCTGCCTCAACATGATGCAGGGCCAGAAGTACTGGCCCGGGCTGTGCGAGGCGCTGGGCCATCCCGAACTGGGCGCCGATCCCCGGTTTTCCACCGATGAGGGGCGCTCGGCCAACGTCCAGGAATGCATGGCCGCACTCGACGCGATTTTCGAGCAGCACACCCTGGCGGAAATCAAGCAAATGCTCTCCCGCCAGGGCGGCCAGTGGGACGTGGTCCAGCAGGCTGCCGACCTGCACGAGGATTCCGCGGCGCTGGCCAACGGCTACCTCCAGGACGTCGACTATGGCGATGGCCGCTCCATCCGCATGGTGGCGACGCCGGTGCAGTTCGACGACCAGCCGTTGACGCCAGGCCCCGCACCCGAGCTGGGCGCCGACAGCGACGCCATTCTGGCGCAGGCCGGCTATTCCGAGGAGGACATCCTCAACCTGCGCATCGCCGGCGTGCTCGACTGAGCCGCCGCCACTTACCGCGCCCCTTGTTCAAGAAGGACAGGCCATGACCAAGATCCCCGTGGCAGACACCCGGCCGCTGCCGTTGGTGAACGAACTCAACGCCCATTTCTGGAAGGGCGGCAAGGACGGCAAGCTGCACATCGCCCGCTGCGGCAGCTGCGAACTGTGGATTCACCCGATGACCGTGCGCTGCCCCCGATGCCATTCGGCCGACGTGGCGCCGCAGGCGGTTTCGGGCAAGGGCAAGGTCGTCGGGTTCTCGATCAACCACCAGGCATGGCGTCCCGATCTCAGGGTTCCCTACACAGTCGCGCTGGTCCAGCTCGACGAGCAGGACGACATCCGGATGTACAGCAACCTTCCGGGCACGCCGATCGAGCGGGTGCGGGTGGGCCTGCCGGTAGAAGTCTGGTTCGAGCAGCACGGGGACCTGTTCTTCCCCGAATTCGACATGATCGAGGGGGCTTGAGCCATGCCGCGCCACGGAGAGAAGAACACGGCGATCAGCGGCATCGGCCAGTCTGAAATCTACCGCAAGCCTCAGGTCCTGCCGTTCGAACTGGCCGTCCGCGCCTGCGAGCGCGCGATTGCAGATGCCGGGCTGAAGCCGGAGGATATTGACGGGCTCGCCTCTTGGCCTTCGACCGTGAGCGGCACGGCCTCGGGCTTCGGCTCGGCCGCGCTCGCCGATATCGCGGCGAACTTCGGGATCAAGCCGAAGTGGTGGTCGACCGCCGACAACGCGGCGCAGCTGTCGCCGATCTACGAGGCGGTCGCGGCGATCTCGGCCGGGTACTGCGATCATGTCCTGTGCTGGCGCGCCGTGGGCGAACGGTGGATTCCCGAACACGGCGCCAATCCCCCGGCGATGAGCGGCGGCATGGGTTTCGTCGACTGGCTGCTGCCATACCACGCCTATTCGGCGGCGATCTGGTGCGGCATCTACGCCAGCACCCACATGGAGCGCTATGGCATCACCCGCGAACAGATGGCGGCAATCCCGATCGTCCAGCGCAAGCACGCCTCGCTCAATCCCAAGGCCATCTACCGCGACCTGATCACCATGGACGACTACATGTCCGCCCGGATGATCGCGACGCCCTTTACCCTGCTCGATTGCGACGTGCCCTGCGACGGGGCAACGGCGGTGATCGTCTCGCGGGTGGAGGCGGCGCGCGACCTGAGGCAGAAGCCGGTGCTGATCGAAGCCGTCGGCGGCAGCACCAACGACCGGATGGACACCTGGATCAGCCGAGCCGACTATCCGCACATGGCCTTTCATGACGCCGCCAAGATGCTGTGGAGCCGGACCGACCTCAAGCCCAAGGACATCGACAGCGCGCACCTCTACGACGGGTTCACCTGGCTGACCATGGCCTGGCTCGAAGCGCTCGGCATCTGCGGCGAGGGCGAATCGGGCGCCTTCATCGAAGGGGGTGAGCGAATCTCGCTCGGCGGCCAGTTGCCGCTCAACACCAACGGCGGCCAGCTGTCCGAAGGGCGCATGCACGGCTTCGGCCACCTGCACGAGGCCGTGCTCCAGTTGCGCGGCCAAGCCGAGGGGCGCCAGGTCGAAGGGGCCAAGGTCTCGGTCGTCGGCAATGGCGGCGGCAGCCTCGGCGGCGCGGTGCTGCTGCGGACCGACTAAGCCCTAACGCGCGAGCGCAAACAAAAAGCCGCCGGGAAACATGCGTTTCCCGGCGGCTTTTTTGATAGGCGTCGGCCGCAGCTAGGCGCGGCCGGGGCGCCGGATCAGAGGGCCGAGCGGCTCAGGCTGGTCTGCAGGCCCTTGTCGCCCTTCGACAGGGTCGACAGCGGGATGCGGACGAGGCGCATGTCGACGATCACGGTGACCACGCCCTGGTCGGCACGGACCTGCTCGATGTTGCCGATGCGGCGACCGGCGGCGTCGCGCAGGACTTCACCGACCTTCGGGGCGACCGAGGCGGCGGAAACCTGGACGGTGTCGGCCAGGGCCGGCGCGGCGACCGAAGTGAGTGCAAGTGCGAGAGCAGCGAAACGAATCTGGGACATGTGACCCTCCTGAATGGTCGCAAAAACTTAAGTGACTGGTTCGCCACAACAGAAATCCGACTACCCGTCAATAAGTTTTTGATGCAATGCAACAGTGCATGCTTGGGTTTCGCCTACATGATGTCTGCTTTGCCTCCCGCTGCTCACAATCATGATGCTTGGTGAAAGCCCTCGCGACCTACTTGCCAAGGACCGACTTGCGGAGAAAAGCCAGCCTGTCGTCGCGACGGAGACGGCGCGGAGATCGTCTTGGCGGCAATCAACTCCACTACCCTGCGGGCAATCGGCTGGATGGCCGGGGCAATCGTGGCAAACACCACGGAGCTGATCCTCGTCCACGCGCTGGGACCGCACTGGCCCGCGCCGCTCCAGCTGTTCTGGCGCCAGGCCTGCGGGCTGGTGGTGCTGGCCCCGCTGGTGCTGCGCGCGGGCAAGGGCGTATTCGCGACCGGCAGCCCCGGCATCCTGCTGTTCCGCTGCACTGCGGCGATGGGTGGGCTGCTGGCATGGATCTACGCCCTCTCGCACCTCCCGCTGGCCACGGCTACCACCCTGTCGTTCACCCGGCCGCTGTTCGTCGTCATCCTCGCCTGGCTGGCTCTTGGCGAGCACGTGGGGCGCCTCAAGGCTATTGCAGTGTGCCTCGGGTTTGCCGGGGTCCTGGTCATGACGCACCCGGGCGCCACCGTGGTCGCACCACTCGCCCAGATCGCCGCACTGGTGTCCTCGCTGCTCTTCGCGATCAGCTTCGTCAGCATCAAGGCGATGACCAGCAACAACAATCCACTCACGATCGTCGTCTACAGCTGCCTGTTCGGCCTCGTACTCTCGGCCATTCCCGCGGCGCTCGAATGGCAGACGCCCGACCTGCGCAGCGGGCTGCTCCTGGCCGGGCTCGGAGTCACCAGCGTTGCGAACTTCCTCTTCATGATCAAGGCGTTGAACCTGGAAGGCGCTGCCGCACTGATGCCGATGGACTACCTGCGGCTGCCGGCTGCGGTTGCCGTCGGCGTCCTGCTGTTTTCCGAACGCCCCGATACGGCCGCCCTTGCCGGCGGAACCCTGATCCTGTTCGCAGCTCTGGCCACGGCGCTTGACCGGCCGCGTCCCGTGAGAACCACCAGCTGACCGATTTTCCCACCTCCGGCGCGGCCCTCGCCCCGCCTTGCAACCCAGGAGCAAGACCACATGGATATCAACAACGGATCGGCCCTGATCGTCGGCGGTGCCGGCGGCTTCGGCGCGGCAACCACGCGCCGCCTCCATGCGGCCGGAGCCAAGGTCGTCATCGCCGACATGGCCGAAGAGAAGGGCGCAGCGCTGGCCGCCGAACTGGGCGGATCGGCCAAGTTCGTCAAGACCAACGTGCTTGACGAGGCCTCCGTCGCGGCGGCGGTTGCCGCAGCCAGCGCCATGGGGCCGCTGCGTGCCGCCGTGGTGGTCCACGGCGGACCCGCCGCGGGTGCGCGGATCATCGGGCGGGATGGCAAGTCCTATCCCTTCGAAACCTTCCGGCGCACCATCGACATCTTCCTCAACGGCACGTTCAACGTTCTCGCCAAGGCTGCCGAAGCCATGGCCGCCACCGATCCGCTCGAGGACAACCAGCGCGGCGTGATCATCACCACCGCCTCCATCGCAGGCTTCGAAGGGCAGGTCGGCCAGTCGGACTACTCCGCGGCAAAGGGCGGGGTCATCGGTCTGACGCTGACCGCCTCGCGCGATCTCGCGCCGCTGGGCATCCGCGTGATGTGCATCGCCCCGGGCACCTTCCTCACCCCGGCCTATGGCAATGTCGATCCGGCGGAACTCAATGCCAAGTGGGGCGCGATGGTGCCCAATCCCAAGCGCATGGGCCATGCCGACGAATATGCCCGCCTCGCCGCGCACATCGTCGAAAACGATTTCCTCAACGGCACCACGATCCGCATCGACGGCGCCCAGCGCTTCGGCATGAAGTAAGCACCGGGTTCTGCCCGGCCGGGATGGCAACAATCGCCGCGCCGGGCAGGACCAGATATACAACCAACGCAGGTGGAGAGACCCGCATGACCATTGGCGCACGCATTGCCGCCATCATCGAATCCGAGCCCGACCGGCGGTTGCTGGAATGGCACGGCCAATGGTTCACGCGCGGGCACCTGGCCCGGTTCGCGGGCGACATGAACGCGGTGCTCGATGCCCGGCAGATCGAGCCCGGAACCGCCGTTGCCCTGGCCGGGCGCAACCGGCCTTCACACTGCTTCGCGACCTTGACGCTGACCGCGCGGGGCCTGCCGGTCAGCATGCTCTACGCGTTCCAGTCGGCCGAGTCGCTGGCCCGGGACCTGACGAGCACCCGGTTTGCCGTGGCGATCATCGATGAGCAGGACTTTGCTCCCGAAGTCCGCGAGGCGGCCAATGCCAGCGGAACCACGGTGATCGTGCTGCGCCCGCTGCCGACCGATGGCTTCGCCGTGGTCGATCCCGACGTGCCGGTCGGCAAGGGCGCTTACCGCCTGCCCGGACCCGGCATCGAGATCCTCAGCAGCGGCACCACCGGCCTGCCCAAGCGCCTGTTCCATCCGGCTGAACGCCTGTTCCGCGCCCTCTACGGCGAGATGGAAACGCCTGATGCGCCGCCCGGGCTGGTCATGTGGCCGACCAGCGGCATCGGCGGCAACATGCAGCTGATCAGCGCCATCATCAAAGGCATCGGCATCGTGCTGCTGGAAAAGTTCGAGGCCTGGCCGCTTGCCGAGGCGATCAAGCGCAACAAGATCAACAGCCTCGGTTTTACTCCCGCCATGCTGCGCATGTTCCTGGATGCCGATATCCCGCCCGAATACCTCGAATCGGTGCCATCCATCGTCGGCGGCGCCGGGCCGATCGATCCCGACAAGATCGACGAGTTCGAGCGGCGCTACGGCAAGCCCATTCTCTGGGCCATGGGAGCGACCGAGTTCTGCGGCACGATCATCGCGTGGGACATGGACAGCTACCGGCAGATGTGGGCCCACAAACGCGGCAGCTCGGGCCGCGCGGTGGCCGGCGTGGAACTGCGCATCACCGATCCCGATACCGGCGAGGAATTGCCCCGCAATTCCCTGGGTCGCCTGTCCGCCAAGGTCGAAGCCGTGGGCGACGAGTGGATCGTCACCAATGACCTCGCCCGCATCGATGAGGACGGGTACGTGTTCTTCGAAGGCCGCGCGGACGGGGCAATCATGCGCGGCGGATTCAAGATTGTGCCGGAAAAGGTCTGCCAGACCCTGCGCCAGCACCCGGACGTGGCCGAGGCCGCCTTGATCGGCATTCCCGACGAGCGGCTCGGCGAAGTGCCCGTAGCCGTCATCGAACCGCGCCCGGGCCATACACCGTCGGCCGAGGACCTGGCTGCTTTTGCCCGGGCCCACCTTGCCGCCCCGTTCATCCCGGTGAAGTGGGTCTTCGTCGATCGGCTACCCTACACGGCCTCTACCAAGGTCGCCGTAGGCGAGGTGCGCAAGCTGCTGTTCACCCGGCTGGGTATCGTCGATCCCAAGGCCAAGCTCCCCGCCTGATGCCTCAGGCGCGAGGGTCGCGCGGGCCGTCGCCATCCGCGCGAACAGCCCAAGGCCTGTGCAAAGGCGCCAACCGGCCTACCCGCCGATGCGGACGATGACCTTGCCAAGCGACTGGCCCGACATGGCCGTGGTCATGGCATCGTGGAAATCAGCGAGGTCGAATACCGTACCGAGCGGCGGGCGCAGGCCCTCTTCGCACCAGCGTTCGATCTCGGCGGCGTTGGCGGCCGCCAGTTCCGGCTCGTAAATCGAGAACTGGCGGATATCGGCGCCGATCAGCGCAGCACCTTTCAGCAGCGGCAGGTTGGCGGGGAGCCGGGGAATGTCGCCGCCGGCAAAGCCGATGACGATGTGGCGGCCCCTCCAGGCCAGGCTGCGGAAGGCCGGTTCGAAGAGCTTCCCGCCGACCGGATCCGCGACGACGTCGACCCCGCGCCCGCCGGTCAGCGCTTTCAACGCCTCGCGCCAGTTGTCCTGGCTGTAATCGAGTACCTGGTCGGCCCCCAGGGCCTTGGCAAAATCGCGCTTGGCCTCGCTTGACGCACCGGCGATCACCCGCGCACCCATGCGCTTGCCCAACTGCACCGCGGCGCTGCCCACGCCGCCTGCAGATCCCAGCACCAGCAGCGTTTCCCCCCGCTCCAGCCGGGCCCGGTCCTTCAGGGCATGCAGCATGGTCGCATAGTTGACCCGGTAGGCCGCTGCCTCGAGGAAGCCCATGCCCGCCGGTACAGGGTGCAGTTCGTCGGGCTTGGCGAGCTGGTATTCGGCCATGGCCCCCGAAAAACGGCCGATGCTGACCCGATCGCCCACCGACCAGCGCGAAACGCCCTCGCCCACGGCCGCCACTTCGCCGGCGCTTTCGCTGCCCGGGGTGTACGGTACCGGCGGCTTGACCTGGTAGCGTCCGGCCGCGGCAAGCACGTCGGAATAGCCCAGGCTCGCCGCACGCATGCGCACCAGCACTTCGCCAGGCCGGGGCTGCGGCACCGGCAGCTCCACCAGGTGGAAGTTCTCGGGCGGGCCAAGTTCGTCGGCACGGACCACGCGCATGGTGGCAGGCAGGGTCATCAGGCGCTCCCGAATTTCATGCAGCCCAAGGCGACACGCTTTCACCAAGGAGTGCCGCACCCGCGCGGGGTCGCCAAGTCCCCGTCGGCCATACCATCGCAAGGGTGCTGCGCAGGGTCAGCACATCAAGCTGATGATAGATTTGCAGGATGGTTTCAGACCCGTGCGGGGCGCCGCAATCTGGCGCAAGCTATCGCCCGAGAGGAATACCATGACGCCCGATCAAGAGAACCTGGCCCGGATGGCCATTCGCCACACCCAATCGATCTACAACAACTGCGGCGACCGCGGGCAGGTCGAGGAGATGGTGGCCACCTTCACGCCGGATGGTGTCATGCAGACCAACTTCGGGGTCTACGAGGGTCGCGACGGCATCCTGGCCTTCGTCCGGTCGGTTGTTGCGCGCAATGGCGATGCGGACATGGCCGGCAGCCGCCACAATCTGACGACCTCGCGCATCGAGTTCGAGAGCGATACCGTCGCCCTGGGGTGGACCTACTTCTTCGTCTCGCGCCGCGGCGTGACTCTCGAGGATGGGATTTACATCGACCGTTACGAGAAGCGCGGTGACCGCTGGCTGATTGCCCACCGCAGGGTCAAGTCGCTCTGGTTCCTCAATCCTCCCGAATCCTGACATCACATGCAGACTGGACAAGTGTCTAGTGAGATGCAAGACAGCCGCCAGCAGGAGAGCGGCGGGGCGTCGCCGACTCTGTGTTCGTTTGGGGATATGAGGAGATGACTGGCATGGATCCGCTGTTCGATTTCACCGGCAAGGTGGTCCTCGTCACCGGCGGCAGCCGAGGCCTGGGCAAGGAGATGGTTCTCGCTTTCGCTGAGCGCGGGGCTGACGTGATCATCACCAGCCGCAAGATCGACAATTGCGAGGCCGTGGCCGACCAGGTCCGCGCCATGGGCCGCCGCGCCCTGGCGATCGGGGCCCATGCCGCCAAGTGGCCCGAAATCGATGCCATGCTCGACAAGGCCTATGCCGAGTTCGGGCGGATCGATATCGCCATCAACAATGCCGGGATGAGCCCGGCCATGCCCAGCCCCGACGTGACCGAAGCCCTGTTCGACAGCGTCATCGGGCTGAACTTCAAGGGCCCGTTCCGCCTTGCCGCCGTCGTCGGCAAGCGCATGATGGAAGGGGATGGCGGGGTGATCATCAACGTCTCCTCCTCCGGCGCGATCATCCCGCTCCCCGGGGTCGTGCCCTATGGCGCCTCCAAGGCCGCGCTCAATGCCATGAGCCGTTCGCTCGCCAAGGAATTCGCGCCGAAGGTCCGCGTCAACGTGCTCTCGGCCGGGCCGTTCCTCACGGATATCGCCAAGGCATGGGAGCCCGAACAGCGCGAAACCAGCAACAACATCATCGGTCGGCCGGGCCGCCCGGAGGAGGTGGTGACCGCCGCCCTGGCCCTCGCCAGCCCGCATTCCTCCTACATCACCGGCGCATTCTACCAGGCTGACGGCGGACTCTGACCCAGACGGCGATGCAGGCGTTCAGCGGGCGCGGATCCGAGAGATCCGCGCCCGTTTGCGTGTCCGGAGACGCAGAGGAAATTTGACACAGATCAAAATCAGGCATAGGGGAAATTTGATGATTCATCATTTCTCTGTGGAGATCGCCCCTGATGACTGCCGCCCTCGCCCCTGATGCAACCGCCGCACCCAAGGTCGGCTACCCGGTCTACGATGCCGACCATCACTACTACGAAACGCCCGACGCCTTCCTGCGCCACCTGGACAAGAAATATCACGACAAGTTCCAGTACGTGACGCTGGCCAATGGCCGCACCAAGCTGGTGATCGACGGGTTCCTCTCGAACTACATTCCCAATCCCACCTTCAACGTGGTTGCCGGTCCCGGCACGCATGAAAACTTCTATCGCGCCAACAACCCGGAAGGGCTGACCATGCGCGAGATGGGCGGCAAGCCGATCAAGTCGATCGCCGCCTTCCACAATGGCGAGGCCCACCTCAAGATGATGGACGAGCAGGGCATCCATGCTGCCATCATCTATCCGACGCTGGCCTCCATCATCGAAGTCCGGCTCGGTCACCAGGTCGAGCTGACCCAGGCCCTGCTGCACTCGCTGAACCTGTGGGTTTCCGAGGAATACGGCTTCGGCAACGGCCGCCAGTTCCCGGTGGGCGCGATCAGCCTGTCCGACCCGGACTGGGCGGTGCGCGAGATGGAGTTCCTGCTCAAGGCTGGCTGCAAGCAGGTCCTCATCCGCCCGGCGGCGATCCCGACCGAAACCGGCTTCCGTCCCTGGGGCGACCCCGCGCTCGATCCGTTCTGGGACCTGTGCGCCAAGGAGAAGGTGCTGATCAACCAGCACACCTCGGATTCAGGGTATGACCGCCTCACCCGCGAGTGGACCGGCAGCACGGCCAACGAGTTCGTCGCCTTCGAGCGCGCATCGATGCGCGAGATGATGGACAACATAGGCCGGGCCGCCACCGACGGCATTTCGGCCGTGGTCTGCGGCGGCGTGTTCGACCGCCATCCCGGCCTCAAACTGCTCGTCACCGAAAGCGGTTCGGCCTGGGTGCGCCCGATGGTCGAACGCTTCGAGCGCGTCTACCACAAGCTCCCCTGGGAGTTCGCCCGCAACCCGGTCGAGACGGTGCGCGAGAACGTCTACGTCATGCCGTTCTACGAGGACTCGGTTTCCGAGCTGATGGAATCGATCCCGATCGACAACATCTGCTTCGGCAGCGACTGGCCTCACCCGGAAGGCCTCGCTCGTCCGCTCGATTTCTTCGCGGACATCAAGGACATCTCCGAAGCCGACCAGCAGAAGGTGATGTCGAGCAATCTCAAGCGGCTGCTCGAGGGCGCCTACTGAGCGGCACCGGCGCCGAGGGAGAAATCCCCGGAACTGCCACGCAAAAGGGCCCCCGGATCGCTCCGGGGGCCCTCTTGACGTACTATCGACGCGGCCTCAATCGACCGGCTGATCGAACATGTACACCGCCAGGCGCCTGGCGTGATGGTCGATATCGCCGAGAGTCTTCTCCAGCGTCAGCAGGCGGCGGAAGAAGTGGCTGACGAGATATTCGTCGGTCACGCCGTAGCCGCCGTGCAGCTGGATGCCGGAGCGCGACACGGTCTGCGCTGCCTCGCCCACGATCACCTTGGCCGCCGACACCGCCTTCTCGCGCACGGCCGGTTCGGCATCGATGCTGGCGAGGGCCTGATAGACCATCGACCTCGCCTGGTGCCCGGCCACGAACATGTCGGCCATGATGTGCTGCAGGGCCTGGAACTTGCCGATCGGCTGGCCGAACTGCTGGCGCTCCTTCACGTATTGCGCGCAGACCTCCATGCAGGCCTCCATGGCGCCAACGGCCTGGGCCATAAGCACGAGGTGGGCGCGGTCCTGCGTCTTGGCCAGCAGGGCGGAGGCATCGGGCCCAGAGGCGATCAGCGCATCGGCATCGACGGCCACGCCATCGAGCGTGAGATCGGCCGCGGCTGCACCGTCGATCAGCAGGTACTTCTCGGCGGCAAGTCCGGCAGCACCGGCCCCCACGACGAAGAGTCCCAGCCCCCCGTCCGCCATGCTCGCCGTCACGATGAAGTGCGTGGCCGAGGCGCCGTCGAGCGCGAGCATCTTCTTGCCCGAGAGGACGAAGCCGTTGCCACTCGAGGAGGCCGTGGTAGCGCGGGCGCCGGCATCGGCATAGCGTTCGCCGGGCTCGCCGTGGGCCAGCGAGACCAGCACCTCGCCCGTGGCGATCCCGCCGAGCAGGGCCGAACGGCTGTCGCCCTCGGGCATTGCCGCCAGCAGATCGCCGCCGACGATCACCGAACTGGCATAGGGCTCCACCGCCAGGCCCCGACCCAGCATGAAGTTGAGCACGACCGCATCCTCGATCGAGCAGCCGAGGCCCCCGGCGTCTTCCGGTAGCGGCAGGGCGAGCCAGCCCATTTCGGCGAACTGGGCCCAGTTCTTCGCATTGTAGCCGGCCGGGTTGTGCTTCTGTTCGCGCAGATCCTCGAGCGTGTAGTTGTCGGCAACGAGCTTGGTGGCGCTGTCCACCAGCATCTGCTGCATCTCGGAATAGTTGAAATCCATGGCTGAAATCCGTCAGAATTGCGTCGGCGTCAGAGGCCGAAGGCGGTTGCCGCGAGGATGTTGCGCTGGACCTGGAGGCTGCCGCCGAACACGGTGGCCGCGCGCAGGAGCAGCCCGGTATTGGTGCGGCCGAGCACGTGTTCCGGCCACATTCCGCCCTGGTCGCCGGGCATGGCGTGGACCGAATAGCGGCGCATCGCCTTCTCGCCGAGAAGATCTGTCTGCGCCTCGGTTATCGCCTGCTGCAGCTGCGAACCGCGAACCTTGAGCGCAGACGCCGCTGCGGGAAGGCCCTTGGCGAATTCCTCGTTGGCGAGGACGCGCAGGACCGACCACTCGAGCGCGATCAGTTCGGCCTGGATCCTGGCGAGGCGGCTGCGCCAGACCGGGTCCTTGGCGATCGGGTTGCCGTTCTGCTCCTCCTGGCTGGCCATGTTAACCAGGCGGCGCATCTCCCGCTTGTTCCAGAAGATGTACGAGCTGCTCGTGCGCTCCCCTTCGAGCAGCTTCTTGGCGTAGGTCCACCCCATGTTCTCTTCGCCGATCAGGTTGCCGGCGGGAACCTCCACATTCTCGAAGAACACCTGGCACAGGTGTTCCTCGTCACCGTTGATCTGGGGGATGGTGCGGACCTGGATGCCCGGAGTGTCCATCGGGATCAGGATCATGCTGATGCCGCGCTGCGGCTTCACCGTGGTATCGGTCTTGACCAGGCAGAAGCAGTGGTTGGCCTCATGGGCCCCGCTGGTCCAGATCTTCGAGCCGTTGATGACATACTTGTCGCCCACCCGGTCGGCGCGGGTGCGCAGCGAGGCCAGGTCCGATCCGGAGCCCGGCTCCGAAAAGCCTTGGCAGAACTGGATATCGCCCGACCGCAAGCCCGGCAGGAACCGGGCCTTGAGATCCTCGCTCCCGAACCGGTAGATCACCGGCCCGATCATGTGCAGCACGTTGAAGCTGATCGGCGGCGCGAAGCCCTTGTACAGTTCATCCTCGAAGACGAACTGCTTCATCGCGCTCCAGCCCTGCCCGCCGAGTTCCGTCGGCCAGGCGTAGACTTCCCAGTTCTTCTTCGCGAGCAGCCTGATCCATTCGCGCTCGTCCTCCTTGGAGCCCGCGAACAGCGTGCCTTCGTACTGCTGCCGCAGGCGCATCTGCTCGGGCAGGTTCTCTGCAAGGAACTCCCTGATCTCCTGGCGGAAGCCGTCAAGTGTAGGATCGAACTCGAAATGCATCCGTCGTCTCCAAACAGTCCCGGCTCGCCGGGCCGGACGAGATCGGCGCTCGCCGAACCGGGCCGCCTCATGCCGCGATTGCACCGCCGGCGCCGCATCGCAACCGCATCCGTGATTCATCGCCATATGGATGGCGAAAGCCGGAGTGAATACTACGCCGGCATGCGCCGATGCCACAGGCGTCCCAATAGGCATGAACCGTGCGCGGACATGATATGCGCGCGTAGGCTGGCTCGCCGACTTGCGCGGGCACCCGAGTTCGGTTTGTATCACGCACCGTGCCGGGAGGGGCAGGCCGATGATCGATCCGAGCAAGCTCGTCCTGCGCGCTGATTCCCTCGACGGGAGCCGCATTCTCGTCACTGGCGGCGGCTCGGGGCTGGGCAGGATCATGGCCGAAGGCTTCGGCCGGCTTGGCGCGCGCGTTTATATCTGCGGCCGGCGCGGAGGCGTGCTGGATGAGGCTGCTGCCGACATCAATGGGGCGGTGGGGCGCCAGGCCGTGCGCGGGCTGCCCTGCGACATCCGCTCCGCCAGGTCCATTACCGAGCTGGCCGATGCCATCTGGGCCGATGGCGGTGCGCTGACCGGGCTGGTAAACAATGCGGCGGCCAACTTTATCGCCCGCTCTGAAGATATCTCGGAGCGCGGTTTCGACGCGATCGCGGATACCGTGTTCCGCGGCACCTGGCTGATGACCCAGGAAGTAGCCCGGCGCTGGCTAAGCGCGGGTGACCAGGGCGCGGTCCTTTCGATCCTCACAACGTGGGTGTGGAGCGGCGGGCCTTTTGCGGTACCTTCCGCAATGTCGAAGGCGGCGATCGACGTGATGACCCAATCGCTCGCCGTGGAATGGGGCGGTCGCGGTATCCGGCTCAACGCCTTGTGTCCGGGCGCCTTCCCGACCAAGTCGGTGGAAGACCGCCTGCTCGTCAGGGAACAAGGGATGCACAATGCCCCGGGCAACCCGCTGCGCCGCAACGGCACGCCCGACGAGCTGGCCAATGTCGCAGCCTTCCTCCTCTCCGAGGGTGCCGCCTTCATCAACGGGCAGACCATCGCGGTCGACGGCGCCGGCTGGCAGACGGGCGAGGCGACTTTCGCCGGGCTGACCGCGTGGACCGATGCGGACTGGCAGGAGGCGCGGGAAAAGATCAGGGCCAACGACGCCGGCGACAAGGCGGCGCGGACAGTGGACGCCCCCGCCCGCGGCCGGCGCTGAAAGCACACCGGCCGCGAGGTGCGGACAAGAGAAAGCAAGGGAGAATTGCCGATAATGACCGAAGGGCTGTTTACCGCCGCCGAGCGCCACCCCGACAAGGCCGCGGCCATCCTGGCGCCGTCGGGCGATAGGCTCACCTTTGGTGAGCTGGTTGATCGCTCGGCCCGGCTCGCCGCCATCCTTCGCCAGCACCTCGATGAGGGTGACCGTGTCGCGATCCTGATGGAGAACCGGCTCGACTACTATGTTGCCGTCTGGGCCGCCCGGCGCTCTGGCCTGCGCTATGTCCCGATCAACTGGCACCTCCATCCGCGCGAGAGCGCCTATATCGTCAACGACTGCGGCGCTCGCGCCCTGATCGCCAGTGAGCATCTGCGCGCCCTCGCCGAACAGTCGGCGGCGCAAAGCCCTAACCTGGAGCTGCTCCTGTCGGTCGATGGCGATTTCGGTGCCTTCCGCGCAATCGCCGGCATGCCCCCGGCCCCGCCAGCGCCGGAGGTGGAAGGGTCGGCGATGATGTATTCCTCCGGCACAACCGGCGCGCCGAAGGGGATCATCCGGCCCCTCGGGGGCCACCCCGCCGGCACGCCCGGACCTGCCGAGGACCTCATCACGCGGGGCTATGGCTTCAACGCGGAAACGGTCTTCCTCTGCCCCGGCCCGCTCTACCACGCCGCGCCGATTCACTGGACCGCCGGCACCCAGGTGATGGGCGGCACGTCCGTCGTCTTTCCCAGCTTCGATCCCGAAGCCGTGCTCGCCGCGATCGAGCGGCACCGGGTGACCCATGCCCTGTTCGTGCCGACCCATTTCGTCCGCCTTCTGAAATTGCCGGAGGAGGTTCGCGCGCGCTACGACCTCTCGAGCCTGAAGGCCGTGATCCATGCCGCTGCCCCCTGCCCTCCCGAGGTCAAGCGCGCTATGATCGACTGGCTAGGGCCGGTGATCGAGGAGTTTTACGGCGCGAGCGAGGGCGGATTCGTCAAGGTTTCTTCCGACGAATGGCTGGAGCGGCCGGGCACGGTCGGCCGGTCCATCGCCGGCCCCGTCCGGATCCTGGGCGACGGGGGCGAGGACCTGCCGCAAGGTGAGACCGGCACCATCTACTTCCGCCTGTCCTCGCCGATGGTCTACCATAACGAGCCGGACAAGACGCGGGCAACCATCATCGACGATATCTGGTGCACCGCCGGCGACGTTGGCTATCTCGATGCCGAGGGCTACCTGTTCCTGGCCGACCGCAAGCACAACATGATCATTTCGGGCGGAGTCAACATCTATCCCCAGGAAACCGAGAACGTGCTGACGCTGCATCCCGCCATCGCCGACCTCGCGGTGATCGGCGTGCCGAACGCCGAATATGGCGAGGAGGTGAAGGCCGTCGTCGCCCTGGCGGACGGCGTCGCTGCCTCGGACGAACTGGCCGCCGAACTGATCGCCTACTGCCGTGAGCGGATCGCCCACTACAAGTGCCCGCGCTCGGTCGATTTCGTCGCGGAGATCCCGCGCCTGCCCAGCGGCAAGGTCCGCAAGCACGAACTTCTCGCCCGTTACCAGGAGACCACCCGATGACCGCCGACGACGCTTCCGTTACCCCGCCGTCGCGGATCGACAGTTGGCCGGTGGCCCCCCGCCTGGCGTGGTTCAGTGTCGTCGTGCTCATGCTGGCCACGATCCTGGGATATCTCGACCGCCAGATCTTTTCACTCCTGGTCGGACCCATTCGCAGTTCGCTGGAGATCACGGACTTCCAGTTCAGCCTTCTCCAGGGCGTCGCCTTCGGACTGTTCTACGCCGTGTTCGGGCTGCCGTTCGGTTGGCTCGTGGATCGCACGTCACGGCGCGCGGTGATCACTGTCGGCGTGCTGCTGTGGTCGGCGGCGACAATTGGCTGCGGCCTGTCGCAAAACGTTCAGCAGCTCGCGCTGGCAAGGTTTGCCGTGGGGGTCGGCGAAGCGGCGCTCTTGCCCGCTGTCTTTTCGCTGCTGGCCGATATTTTCCCGCAGCGACGCCTTGGCCTGGCCTTCGGCCTGTTCGGCACCGGCTCGACCATCGGCAGCGCTCTCGCCTATTCCGGCGGCGGCCTGCTCATCCGCCATTTCGAAAAGCTCGGCGGCGCCACCCTGCCCCTGGTCGGCGCACTCCAGCCTTGGCAGGTGGTCTTCGTCATCGTGGGCTTGCCCGGTGCAGTGGTCGCGTTCCTGCCGTGGCTGGTTCCAGACTTGCGCAAGGGCCGCAGGATCGAACGCAAGGCCTCACCCAAGGGGCTGCTGCTGGCCTTCATCGGCAAGAACCCGACGTACTTCCTGTGCCATTTCGGCGGTTTCGGCCTCAATGCCGTCCTCGCCTTCGGAACCGCGGCCTGGACCCCGGCCCTGCTCACCCGGCACATGGGCCTCGACATTGCCCAGGCCGGTCTGCTGATGGGGATCATCGGATCTACCATCGGCCTGCTCGGCTATGCCGGCAACGGCTGGCTGGTGGACCGCTGGTTCGCCGCCGGGCAACGCGATGCGCACCTGCGCTACTATGCCTACAGCTTCGTGTTCATGGCCGTCGTGGCGCCCATCGCCTTCCTCTCGACCAGCCTGTGGGTGTTCGTCCCACTTTACGCGCTCGTCTTCGTGCTGCTGCCCTTTTCCGGGCCGGCCGTGGCCCACCTGCAGATGGCAACCCCGCCTGAGCTCCGGGGTCAGGTCTCGGCCCTGTTCGCGCTGAGCTACAACCTGATGGGCATGACCCTCGGCCCATCCGGCGTGGCCCTGGTCACGGACTACGTGTTCCACGATCCGATGATGATCCACAAGTCGATGGCGATCATGTTCTTCACCACGGCCGTGCTCGGCGCGATCGTCTTCCGGCTTGGGCTCAAGCCCTCGCGCCGCGCCCTGGGCGACGCGGTATGACCGGGGCGACAGGCCGCCTGGCCGGGCGCCGCATCCTGATCACCGGCGCTGCATCGGGCATCGGCGCCGCCACGGCCCGCCTGTTCGCCGGAGAAGGCGCAGCGCTTGCCCTGCTTGACGTGCAGGCCACGCTGCTGGCCGAGATTGCGACGGACATTGGCGCCAGCGCGATTCCGGTCGACCTGTGCGATGCCGCCGCGACCACGGCTGCCGTCAACGCTGCCGCCACGGCGCTGGGCGGGCTCGATGGCGTGATCAACTGCGCCGGTGTCACTGCCAGCCACCCGCTCGGGGAATGGACACTGGAAGCCTGGGCCAAGGTGATCGACACCAACCTCACCGCGCCCTTCCTGGTCTGCCAGGCCGCCCTGCCCCACCTGCGCCAGGCCGGGACGGCGACCATCGTGACCATCGCCTCGGGCACCGGCCTGCTGCCGACCGGCCCCGGCGTTTCGACCTATGCCGCCAGCAAGGCCGGGGTAATCGCGCTGATGAAGGCCTATGCGGGCGAGTTGGCCCCGGCGATCAGGGTCAACTCCATCGCCCCCGGCATTGTCGACACCCCGATGGTCAGCCACGTGCTGGGCGGCTACGACAATCCGGACGATGCGCCCTTCGTACAGCAATATGCGCTGAAGCGCGTGGCCCGGCCCGAGGAGATCGCCCGGGCCTGCCTGTTCCTGACCAGCGAGGAAAGCTCCTTCGTCACTGGCACCGTTCTGGCGGTAGACGGCGGACGAACCTTTCACTGACCGGCGCGCCGGGGGCCCCGAGCGGCGCGCGGGGCCGCTCCAGCAAGTCCCTCCGATCCGGATATAGTTCCGGGGGTACCCCCGTTCCCTAGCGGGCGGGAATCGCGCATCCTTTTCCGGTGAAATACGGCAGTCATCTGCAAGGAACCGCTCTGGCCCCACCGGATCGGAAGAACTGGTGACTTGTTGCTCCTGCCCTGTTCACCGTCCTCTCGGCACCAGTTCGCCGGAAGGGCGCCCCGCCATTTACCACAACTTCGCCGTCCGGTGCGGTCACTCCGGTTTGTCCCTGCTCGTCGCCGCCCCAACCTCTTGCCTTGTGAAAGCGAACGCCTTCCCGTGAACCCCGTCACCCTCCCCTCCGGCCCGATCCGGCGCCCCTATCCGCAGCGGGCGGCGCGCCTGTGCGGGCTGGTGCTGGCGCTCGGCGCCGGCGTGGGGAGTGGGCGCGCGCTGGCGCAGTCGGCCCCGCCCCGCGATCCGTTCGAGGCTGGGCCACAGGGCGCCCTCCTGCGCGACGATGAGGCCGGCGCGCGCAAGATCCCGGGCTATACGGCGCCGGGGCTCGATCTCGGCGGCATGCACCTAGCCCCCTCGCTCACCTTGCGCAGCGAAGCCAGCAGCAACGTGTTCAACCGGTCCGGCGGCGGTCGCGGCGATGTCTGGGCAACCGTGGCCCCGGCGGTGCTGGCCGTCGGCCAGACCGGCACGGCCCGATTCGTGGTCGATGGGCGGGCCAGCCTTGCCCGCTACGCCAGGCTTTCCGGGTACAACACTGATACCTGGGCCCTGCGCGGGCAGGCGGCCCGACCGGTCGGCGGCGGGCTCACCCTGGCCCTCTCCGGCGCCGCGGCCCGGCGGCTGGAGCCTCCGTTCGAGGCCGCCGGCGCCAATTCCTTCGATGGCGGCGTGGTGCTGGTTGACCAGCTGCAGGCCGGTCTCGGCGTGCGGGTTGATCTTGGCCGCACCCGGCTGACCGGCGCGGTCGATCTGGCCCGCACGCATTACCTCCCCGTCCTTGGCCCCGGCGGCGCGATGATCAGTCAGGCCTTCCGCGATGAGCGGGCCACAGGCCTCTCGCTGCGGGTGGATCGCTCGCTCGGCGCCGGGCGGATCGCCTTTGCCGAAGCCTCCTTGCGGCAGGTGCGCAGCCTCCATCCCGGCACCGCGCCCGATCGCACGGGCCGCGTCGGGGAAGCGCTGGTCGGCCTGAAAGGCGAATTCAGCCACCTTGTCATGGGCGAACTGGCCGCCGGCTGGCAGTGGCGGAACTATCGCTCGCCGGCCCTGCGCAACTATCGCGGCCTCGCGTGGCGCGCGCGGCTCGAATGGTACGCCACCCCGCTGGTCACCTTCACGCTCGCCGGCCGGCGCGACCTCGTCAATTCGCCCCTGCCCGGCGCTGCGGGCGTGGTGGTGGACCGGGTGGAGCTGAAGGCGCTCTATGAAGTAAAGCGCAACCTCAACCTCGTCCTCTCCGCCGCCCATGTGGTTGAGCGGTACCGCGATCTCCCCGGCGCCTCGCCCACGATCCGCACGGATGCGGCGGGGATCGAGGCCACCTATGCCGCCAACCGGCACGTCCAGCTGGGCCTCACCGCCCGCTACCGCGACCGTCAGTCCGCCTCGTTCCTCCTCCCGCGCCAGGGCCATGCCGTCGAAGGCGGCCTGTTCCTGCGGTTTTCCCTGTAGTCACTCGACCTCGAGAGCACATATGGCCACGACCAACCTGCCCGATCGCTATCTCGCCCCCAGCCTGCCGGCCTTGCTCGATGGCACGCGGCTGCCGTCGGCCGGCCTGCCCCACCTGGAGGGCGACGGGGTTGACCTGCGCTATCTGCTGGCGCTGTTCCGCCGGCGGCTCAGCCTGTTCGTGATGGTCATCGCGCTGTGCGTGATGCTGGCGCTCAATGTCACCATGCTGATGCCCCGGCTCTACCGCGCCAACGCCGACGTGGTGATGAACCGGGATCGGACCGAACTGGTGCCCGAAGGCCGCCCCGCCGATCCCTCGCTCACCGCGCCCCCGCGAGCCGAGGAGATCGATACCGAAACCAAGGTGATCGGCTCGCGCGATCTTGCCGGGCGCGTGGCCGATGCGCTGCGGCTGGAGCAGGACCAGGCCTTCCTCGCCCAGATCACCCGCGGCGGTCTGATCGGCCGGGTGAAGGCCGCCCTTGGCATGGCCCCCGCCCAGCCGGCAGACCGGCGCCGCACCGTGATCGATGCCCTGCTCGCCCGGGTCGATGCCTCCCGGCTCGACAATGCCTATGCCATCCGCATTTCCTACACGGATCCCGATCCCGCCCGCGCGGCACAAATCGCCAATGCCTTCGCCGAAGCCTACACGGTTAGCGGGGCTATGGCGAAGCGCACGGAAAACGAGCAGGCGCTCAAGGTCCTCTCCGCCCGGATCGAGCAGCTGCGCGGCCAGGCCCAGGCCGATTTCCGCGCCGTGCAGGAATTCCGGGTTAGCCACGGACTGCTGAGCGCCCAGGCGACCTCGCTGGCCGAGCAGGAAACCGGCGCCTATGCCTCGCAGCTGGCCATGGCCCGCTCGGCCGCGGCGGTCGATCGCGGGCGGGCTGGCGCGGCGGGCAGCGCGGGCGAAGCGGCGGCAGTCAACTCGCCGGTGGTCCAGGCGCTGCGGGCCCAGCGGGCAACGCTCAGCGTGAAGGTGGCCGATCTTGCCTCGCGCTATCTCGACAATCACCCGGATCTCATCACGGCGCGCCAGCAGCTGGCCGATCTCGATAGCCAGATCTCTGGCGAGATGGCCCGCGCCCGCGCCGGATCCAGCGCCGGCCTCGCCGCCAGCGCCGCGGCCACTTCCAACCAGGTCGGCGCACTGCAGGCGGGCCTTGCTGCCGCGCGCGGCAAGCTGGCCGCCGATAACCACGCCCTCGTCGGGCTCGACGATCTGACCCGCAAGGCCCAAGCCTCGCAGGCGCTCTATGAAAGCTACCTTGCGCGCTACAAGGAAGTGCTGGCGCAAACCGGGATCGAGCGGGCGGAGAGCCGCCTGCTCGGCAAGGCCCAGCCGCCCTCCGGGCCGGTCAGCCCCAACCTCTGGCTCAACCTCGCACTCGGGCTCGTCAGCGGCGTGCTGCTCGGCGGGGCCGGGGCGATCGCTGCGGAAACCGCCTTCCCTGGACTCACCACCGGCGAGGATGTGGAGAACCGGCTCGGCCTGCGCTATCTCGGCGGGGTGCCGCTGCTCGGATCGGTCGGTCTCTATGGCACCACGCCAGCCGAAAGCCTCGTCTCCCATCCCGGCTCGGCCTATGCGGAGGCGATCCGCGGCCTCCTCGCCGCCAGCCGACAGGGCAACCGCGATCGCAACCAGGTCATCGCGGTCAGTTCGGCCCTGCCGGACGAGGGCAAGACCTCGCTCGCCCTCTCCCTCGCGCGATCGGCGGCGCTCGCGGGCGAGCAGGTCATCCTGATCGATTGCGACACCGTCCAGCGCGGCCTGTCCGCCCTGCTCGCCGCGGAAGAGGGCCGGCCGGGTCTTCGCGAAATGATGCGCGACGGGATCAAGCTGGGCGATGCCATGGTCAAGGACCCGCTCACCGATGCCATGATCCTGCCGATCACCACCGCCTTTCCCGAGGGGGAGCGCCTGCTCGAACGCGGCAATTTCCACCGCATGATCGGCGCCCTGCGCGAGCATTTCGGCCTGATCGTGCTCGATACCGCGCCCGTCCTGCCCATCGCCGAAACGCGCGAGCTGCTGGCCCTGGCGGACAATGTCGTGCTCACCGCAATCTGGCGCAAGACAGGGGATGCGGCGCTCAAGGCCGCGCTCCGGCTGCTGCCGCTGCAGGCGATCGGCGACATCGGGGTGACGCTCAACCGCATGGACATGCGCAAGCAGGCCAAGTTCGGCGGCGGCGACGCAAGCACCTATTACAACAGCTACAAGAAGTATTACGCAGCCTGACCGGCGCGCCCGAGCGGAACCGCCCACCGTGGCCGCCGACCTTCGCCTTGATGGCCCCGCCTCTCCCAAGGCGCGCGTGCCCGCTATCCCGGGCGGCTCGTGCGAGGGCGATTACCTGGTGCGCGGCCCGCTGCCGGGTAGCGGCGCAGCTTGGCAGGCCGCGCTGTCACCAGCCGCACCGGCGCTGCACCTCCGCCGCCGTCCATTCAGCGAACCGCGCGTGGCCCTCGTCCACTACTGGCTTGTCGGCATGCGCGGGGGGGAGCGCGTGCTCGAACGGATGCTCCACCTCTATCCGCAGGCGGAGATCTTCACTCACATCTATGATCCCGCGGCGGTCTCGCGCGCGATCCGGGATCGTCCGGTCCACACCAGGTTCATCGGCCGCCTGCCTGGTGCCACACGGCACTACCAGAAGTACTTGCCCCTCATGCCGCTCGCGCTCGAGCAGCTTGACCTCTCGGCCTACGACCTCGTCCTGTCGAGCGAGAGCGGCCCGGCCAAGGGGGTAATCGCCCGGCCCGACGCGGCCCACGTCTGCTACGTCCACTCGCCGATGCGGTACCTGTGGGATCATTACCACGCCTACCGCTCCGATGCCGGCACCCTCGCCCGCCGCCTGATGCCCGGCCTGTTTCACTACCTGCGAAGCTGGGACACCGCCTCGGCCGCCCGGGTGGACCGGCTTGTCGCCAATTCGCAATTCATCCGCCGCCGCGTGGCGCGGGCCTGGGGGCGAGAGGCCGAGGTGATCCACCCACCGGTAGCCGTGGACGCGTTCCGTCCGGTCCCGCCTGCCGAAGTGTCAGGGCGGTACCTGTGGGTCGGCCAGATGATCGCCTACAAGCGCCCCGAGATCGTGCTCGACGCCTTCAACCGTCTCGGCCTGCCGCTGCTGATGGTGGGTGACGGGCCGCTGCACAACGCCATGCGCCGCCGCGCCGGGCCCAACGTGGAGCTCGTGTGCCGCCTCGATTTCGCGGCCCTGCGCCGTGCCTATGCCACGGCCCGGGCCCTGGTGTTCAGTGCCGAGGAAGATTTCGGGATCGTTCCGGTGGAGGCCAATGCCAGCGGCCGTCCGGTCCTCGCCTTCGGCCGAGGAGGGGTAACCGATTCGATCGTGCCAGGCGCAACCGGTCTGTTCTTCGCCGAGCAATCGGCCGAAGCGATCATCTCCGGGATCGAGGCGATGGAGCGCTGGCTCCCCGGGTTCGATCCTGCCGCCGCCGTCGCCAATGCCGCCCGCTTCGCGCCCGAACGGTTCGATGCGGCCTTTCGCGCCGTGGTGGAGCAGGCGCTGTGATCGCGAGGCGTAGCACGGCCATGCTCGCGCCGGCGTTGCTGCTGGCGGCCATGCCCGGAGCGATGGGCCAAGCCGCCCGCCAACCGGCCAACCCCGCGCGGGAAGCCCCATCGCCTTCGGTCCGCACCGGCGTCACCACCCATTTCAGCCAGGGCTGGCCCGATCGCCTGATGGCCGATGCCGCGCGGCTGGGCGTGATGACGATCCGCGATTCCGTCGCCTGGCCCAGGGTTGAGCGCGAGCCCGGGCGCTATGAATTCACCGCCGCCAATTCCGGCCACGTCGCCCGCGCCTGCGCCGCCGGGATGACCGTCTTGCTCGGGCTGGAGCCGCGCAACCCGCTCTACGATGCGGGGCAAACCGTCCGGTCGTCCGCCGGGCAGGGCGCCTTCGCCCGCTATGTCCGCGCCCTCGCCGATCGCTGGCCGGGCTGCGTCATCGCCGTGGAAATCGGCAATGAGATCAACGGCAAGGGCGGGATGACCGGGCCCGCCACCGCCAACCGCGTCGCCGCCCATGTTGCCCTGCTCAAGGCCGTTCACAGCGCCGTCAAACCGGCCCATCCCGAGGTTTCCCTCCTCGGCGGCTCGGTCAATACCGTGGCCACCGGCTTTCTCTCCCGCCTGTTCGCCGCCGGCGCGCTGGACTGGGTGGATGGCATCGCCGTCCACCCCTACCGATCCGAGCCTGAAGGGCTGGACCGCGAACTGGCACGGGTGACAGCGGCCATGCACCGCGCCGGCCGCCTGCGGCCGATCTGGGCAACGGAATTCAGCCGAGCATTTCCTGATCCAGCGGCAGCACCCGGCTGGTACCTCAAGGCCGCCGCACTGATGGAAAGCGCCGGTGTATCTGCGCATTTCTGGTATGCCCTGGCCGATCAGCCCGCCTTCCCCACCATGGGGCTCGAACGGCTGGACGGCACGGCCAAGCCGGTCGCCCGCGCCTTCGCCTTCGCCGCGCGCGAACTCGCCCCGCTCGGCCCGGCCCGGCGGGTGGACCATGGCGATCCGACCCTGTTTCACTTCCGCTACGGCCGCGATACCCAGGTGATCTGGGGCGCGGCACGCCGCCTGTCAGCCCCCCCGGGCGCCCGCGCCTTCGCCGCGGATGGCACCCCGATCGCCATGCCCGCGCGGCTCGGCGAAACGCCCGTGGTGATCCGCCAGGCGCCCGCCATCGGCTTTGGCCCGTCCGACATCCTGGCCGATAGCGCCCTCGGCTTCGGCGAGCCGCCGCTCCGCTGGTTTGCCCGCAAGGCCGACGGTGCCCTGCTCCCGCTCGCGCCGGTGGACTGGGAGTGGACCACCTATCTCGGCACCCCCGCCCTCCCCGGCTTCGCCGCCACGGCCAGCGGGATCGGCACCACGGCCACGGCGGGCACGTTGGTGCGCTATACCGCACCCACCGGCCCGCCCATGCGCGTCACCGCGGCACTTTGCCTCCGCCCCGCTATCCCGCGCCCGGCCGTCCATGCCACGATCATGAGCGGCAGCCGCACCCTGTGGGAGGCCCCGCTCACCGGCCCCGCACGCCTCGCGGTTCCGGCCACACTCGTTGCCGGGGACCATCTGGACCTCGTCCTGATGCCGGCCAGCGGAGCCGCCCCGGCCCGCATCCCCTACCGCCTGCAGATCGTCCGCGGCGATGCCCCCGCCCCGCCATGCTGATCCTCCCCGCCCCCTTCCCTCCCGCAACGGACCGCGCGCGATGACCCCGACCCTGCTGGGCCTGATATTCTTCCTCGTCGGCCTGATCGTGATGCTGACCGGCTCACGCCAGGACATGCTGGCCTATGTCATGGGCTGCGCCTTGTTCAACGGCTCGGCCAGCGCGGTGCTGACCGCGCTCGGCAATACGTCGGTCCAGCCGGCGGTGGTCGCCACCGGCCTGCTCGCCCTGCGCTGCATCCTGCCTGACCGGAAGCGGCCCAGCCTGATGGCGGCCAGCCTCTCGGCCAACGCCTGGCTGCTGCTGTTCGTCGGCTGGTCATTTGTGGGGGCTTTCACCCTGCCGTTCCTGTTCGCCGGCGAGCTGCAGGTCGTCCCCCTCCGCCCGGTCGATTCCCCAACCGGCCTCGAAACGCACCCGCTCCGCTTCACCCCCCAGAACGTGACCACCGCGTTCTACCTGCTGGCAACGCTGGCTGCCTCGGTCTGCGCCTATGTCGCGGCAAGCGCGGCCGGGGCGACCTGGCGGCTGGCGCGCACGGCCAGCGTGATCGCGCTGACCCATGCCGCGATCGGCTGGTTCGCCCTTGCCGTGCGGAACACGCCGGCGGTCGCCATCGTCCAGTTCTTCCGCAACGGCATTTACATGCAGCTCGATCAGTCGTTCGGCGGATTTGGGCGCATCACCGGTATCTCGCCCGAAACCTCGCTCTATGTCTCGTTCGGCTTCGCCTGGTTCGTGTTCACGGCCGAACTGTGGCTGCGCAACGTGGACCGGCGCTGGTCGGGCCCGGCCACCCTCGCCCTCTTCATCACCCTCCTCGCTTCCACTTCGTCGACCGCCTATGTCGGCCTCGCCGGCTATATCCTGCTCGTGCTGGTCCGGCTGGTCTATCTCACCGGCGCGGTCCCGCTGCGCAAGACGCTGGTCCTCACCGGGCTCGCTCTCGCCATGGTCGTGGCCGCACTCGCCGCCATTGCGGCAAGCGACAGCTTCGCCACCTGGGCCGCCCGCATGCTGCGGATGACGACGACCGACAAGCTCGCCTCGGAATCAGGCATGGCGCGGCTGTTCTGGGCCTGGCAGGGGCTTAATGCCTTCGTGCAGTCGGCTGGTCTGGGGATCGGCGTGGGCTCATTCCGCTCGTCCAGCATCGTCACCGCGATCATTGGCTCGGGCGGGGTGATCGGCATCACCGCCTTCGTCCTCCACCTCGGACGGATCTTCCATCCATTCGAACGGGCGACCTGGCGCGCCAATGGCGAACCGATGACCGATGTGGCCAAGGCCGCATCGTGGGCGGCGCTGTTCATCCTCGTCCCGGCCTCGGTCTCGGCGCCATCGCCCGATCCGGGGCTGCTGTGGGGCCTGATCTCGGGCGCGGCACTTGGTTTGCGCCGCGCCGGAGCCGGTGCTGCCCTCCCCGGCCTCCGCCACCGGCCGCATCCGGCAGTCAGGTCCGTTTCCGCGCCATCTGGGCAAGCGCTGGGCGTTCGCCGGGCTTACCACGGCAATATGATCGCGCCGATGCCGGGAACTCCGGCCTGAACGCGGCCGGATCGTGGGCAGAAACGGGATCTAGACGTGCGCATAGCGATCATCATCGCCACCACCGGCCGGGCCAGCCTGCTGCGGCGCACCGTGGCGCAGCTCGCCAGGCAAAGCCGCCGGGCCGATCGGCTGATCATCGTCGGCGTCACCTCGTCCGACCTTGCCGGGCTGCATGGCCCCGCCTGCGCCGGCGCAGCCAGTGAACCGATTGACCTGATCCACGCCGAACGCGGGCTGCCGCGCCAGCGCAACGCCGGGCTGGCGCACCTTGCGGGCGGGGCCGATATCGTCGTCTTCTTCGACGACGATTTCGTCCCCGCGAATGACTACCTGGAAGTGCTCGAACGCGAGTTCTCCGCCCGGCCAGAGCTTGTCGGCGCCACGGCGCAGCTGATCGCCGATGGGATCAAGAGCCCGGGCATCTCGTTCGATGCCGCCGTGGCCCTGGTGGAAAACCGCCGCCCCACACCCCCGGTCGAGCGCCGCCTGCCCGCGCTCTATGGCTGCAATCTCAGCATCCGCCTCGCCGCGGCAGAGGGCCTCCGCTTCGACGAGGCGCTGCCACTGTATGGGTGGCAGGAGGATGTCGATTTTTCCTACCAGCTCGGCCGCAAGGGCCTGCTGATCTACACCAGCCGGCTGACGGGGGTTCATCTCGGCGCCAAGAGCGGGCGCACCTCGGGGCTCAGGCTGGGTTATTCCCAGATTGCCAATCCCGTATATCTCCTGCGCAAGAAGACCATCCCCCGCCGCCTTGCCTGGCGGCTGATGCTGCGCAACCTTGCCGCCAACGTGCTGCGCTCGGCCTGGCCGGAACCTTATGTCGATCGGCTGGGTCGGCTGCGCGGTAATCTTTCCGCGCTGGGCGATCTCGTCGCCGGCACGCTCCACCCCGAACGCATCCTGGAGCTTTGAGGCGTGGGCGGTTCATCGCATCGATCCGGCGTGCTCAGCGGGGCAGTCGGCTTTGCCAGCCGCGGCCTTGTGCAGATCATGCTGTTCGGGGTCACGATCGTCGCCACGCGGGTGCTCTCGGTGGCCGAGTTCGGAGCCTATGCCCTGGGCTCGCTGCTGCTCGTCGCATCGCGCCAGCTGTTCTATGTCGGCCCCTACGAATACCTGCTGAAAGCGCCGGAGCAGGCTGGGCTGCCGGGTGCCTGCCTCGCGGCCAACCTGCTGCAGTCGGGCGTGCTGGCCGGCGCCCTCGCGCTGGTCTGGCTGGCCACGCGCCTTGCTTTCGATGAACCCATGGTCAGCACCATTCTCGGCCTGCTGATCCCCAGCCTGTTCCCCGTCGCGCTCACCGCCTGGTACGAGGCCATGCTGCTGCGCGGCGTCAGGGTCCGCCGCTACTACGTCACCACACTGGTGGGCGACACGGCCGGCGCCTTGGTCGCGGTAATCCTCTTGCTGCGCGGGTGGGGCGTCACCGCTCTGATCGCCCAGGCCTATGTCCGCCACCTGGTCCTGATCGTGCTCTACGCCGTGGCCACCGGACGGGCGCCGTCGCTGGCCGGCAGGTCCGGCATGGCCGAAGTTCTGCGCTGGTCGCGCGCCCGCTACGCCGCCGTGGGGTTGACCTTCACCTCGACCTACGGGGGCGATTTCGTGCTCGGCATCTTGCTGTCGCCAGCGGCAACCGGGGTATTTCGCGCCGCCAACCGGATCGTCGCCGCCTTGGCCGACCTGTTCTGCCAGCCGCTCCAGAAAATCGCGCAGACCAACCTTTCCGCCTCCCACGCCCGCAACCAGGACACCGGCACCCGCTGGCTGACCATGCTCTCCGGCGTCGGCACCATCGCCTGGGCCGGGCTCGTTACCCTGGCCTTCACCGCGCGCGATCTGGTCCCCTTCGCCCTTGGCGCCAAATGGGTGCCGGCCGTGCCCGTGGTGGTGGTGTTCTGCCTCGCGCGCGGGTTTACCCTGCTCGATGCGGTCACCACTTCCTTCCTCGTCTGCCACGATCGGCAGCGCACCATGCTCAAGGTCCAGGCGATCACCGCCGTGGCCGTCATCGCTCTCGCTCTCGCCGCTGCCCCGTTCGGGGCAACCGCCGTGGCCATGGCCGTAAGCCTCGCCACCACCGGCATGAGCCTGACCTATGGAATGCTGGTCGTGCGCCTGTCCCGGGCCGGGGGCGATGCCCTGCTCGAACTGGTGCGCACGGCGGCCCCGCCCGTCGTGTCCGTGGCCGCCGTCCTCGCGCTGCTGGCCTGGGCCTTCCCCAATGTCACGGGCGGGCCATCGATCCTGCTGCGGTTGAGCGCTGCGGCCGGCGCCTTCTGCCTTGCGGCCTTCGCGGTGCGCCATCGCATGCTCACGGCAATCGGCAGCCTCGGACACCTGCCCCCTGTCGGCCCGCCCACCACGCTCGCCCCGGTGATCGGCGGGTGATCGAGCCCATGCGCATTCCCGATCCACTCAAGCAGGCCTTCGCGGTCGTCGCCACGGCCGCCAGCCCGCAGTGCCGGTTCGATCGCGCCCTCTTCGTGCTCGGTCACATGCGCTGCGGGTCAACCGCGCTGTCGCGAGTGCTGGGCAACCATCCCGAGATCAGCGGCCAGGGTGAGGCTCACATTGGCTATCGCGGCCGCGCGGCGCTTGGCCAGCTGCTCCTGGCCCAGATGCGCCGCCGCTCATGGAAGCCGGGTGCGCGCTACCTCCACGACAAGGTTCTGCACAACCGCTATGATGCCGCCGTTCCGGCTGGTTTCGCCAGGGCCCGGGCCGTCTTCCTCCTGCGCGAACCCCTGCCTACGATCCGCTCGATCAGGCACCTGTTCCGCACCATCGGCAGCAGCGAATATGCGAACGATGCCCTCGCCGCCGATTACTATGCGGAGCGGCTCGATCAGCTCGCGGGGCTATGGCGCTTGTTCCCGGCACAGCGGCGCATCGGCATCGATTTTGCCGAGCTCACCGCCGGGCCCGAGGCCGTCCTGGCCCGCCTGTCGGGATTTCTCGGCCTGCAAACCCCGCTGGTCAATGCCTATGACCCCGCCGGGCCCGAGCGCCATGGCCTGGGCGACCCGCTCGCTTCGCCCAGGTTCTCGGCGATCGTTGGTCCGGCCAAGACGGCGCCCGGCCAATCGGACGACGGTCTCCCTGCCCTTCCGCAACGGCGGATCGCCGAACTCGAGCTTGCTCATTACCGGGTTCGGCAACTGATCTGCGGTGATCCCCCCGGCTCAGGTGACCAGCGCGCCAAGGACTGCTCCCAAGCGCGGTGAAAATTGCCCATCCTTTCCAAGCACCTGGACCATTATTCCCTAACCCTGTGAAGATGCGCAGAAATATCCTGGTAGCGTTTAGGTCCGTTGAGGATACTAAGGGCCTCCCGGCAGCGAGACTAATTTGCTAATGGGCCGGGGTCGGGCACTTATTTGATGTCGCCGGCAGAGTAGTTCGAGAGTGCAGGCGGGGGCTAGCGGGAATGAACCAGTTTCTTGGGCAGGAACCCGGCAAACCCGGCTGGTTCGGGCTTGCCCGTTCGGGTGAACTGCTGCGGGCGCTGCCGGGCGGACGGCAGGTCATCGGCATGATCATGGGGATGAGCGCAGCGCTGAACGTGCTGCTGCTCTCCGGCTCGATCTTCATGCTGATGGTCTATGATCAGGTCCTGCCCAGCCACTCGGTACCCAGCCTGATCGGCCTCGTCGTGCTGCTGATCGTCGCCTTCGGCTTCCAGGCCGCACTCGATCACCTGCGCCACCGCATCTCGGGCGCCGCCGGCGAAATGCTGGAGCGCAGCCTGTCTGACCGGGTATTCGGCCTGGTGCTCGAATCCGAACTGCGCGGGGGCCGCGAAGCCGGGCAGCCGGTGCGCGACCTTGATCTGCTGCGCTCGTTTCTCGCCAGCCCCGCGCCGATGGCCGTGCTGGATCTCCCGTGGATGCTGCTGTTCATGGGCGTGCTGTTCGCTTTCCACTGGATCCTCGGGCTGGTCTGCCTGGTCGGCGCGGTGCTGGTGGTCGGCCTGACGCTATGGACCGACCGGATGACCACGGCGCAGATCCAGGAGGGCACCCGCAGCGGCTCGGAACGCGCCGGCTTCCTCGAAGCCTGCCGCCGCAACGCGGAGGTGATCCGCGCCCTCGGCATGCGCGGCCAGATCGAACGCGGGTGGGAACGGCTGAGCGAAACCCACGCCGAAGTGAACGATGCGGCGGGCGAACGCCTCTCCGCCATGCGCACCTTCAGCCGCACCTTCCGCCAGCTGCTCCAGTCGTTGATCCTCGCCACCGGTGCCTGGCTGGTTATCGATGGTCAGGCTTCGGGAGGGGTGATCATCGCCAGCTCGATCCTCTCCTCGCGCGCGCTCGGGCCGATCGACAGCGCGATCGCCCATTGGCGCACCCTGATTTCCGCGCGCCAGGCTTGGAACCGCCTCGCCCTGCGCCTTTCCGCCAGCCCCGAAGCCTTGGCGCGGACCGAGCTGCCCCGCCCGAGCAAGACCGTCACGGTCGAATCGCTCTCTGCCGTCGTCCCCGGCACGCAGACGCTGCTGTTCCGCGACGTCAGCTTCAATCTTGCCGCGGGGGAAAGCCTGGCCGTGGTCGGCGCCAGCGGCTCGGGCAAGAGCTCGCTGGTGCGGGCGCTGGTCGGCGTACTCCCCCCTATCCGCGGGGCCGTCCGCCTTGACGGCGCGGCGCTCGATCAGTGGGATCCCGATCTTGCCGGCCAGTTCATCGGCTACCTGCCGCAGGACGTCGAACTGTTCGATGGCACGGTCGCCCAGAACATCGCCCGCTTCGACCCCGAGGCCAGCGCCGAGGAAGTGGTCGCCGCCGCCACCCGCGCGGGCGTGCACGATCTCATCGTCCACATGCCGCAGGGCTACGATACCGTGCTCGGCCCAGGCGGGCGCAACCTCTCGGCCGGCCAGCGCCAGCGCATCGCTCTCGCCCGCGCCCTGTTCCGCGATCCGTTCATCGTCGTGCTGGATGAGCCCAATTCCAACCTCGATGCCAATGGCGATCTCGCGTTAAACCAGGCCATCGCTGGTGTCCGGGCGCGCAGCGGCATCGTCATCGTCGTCGCCCACCGGCCCAGCGCCCTTGCCGAGATCGATAAGCTGCTGTGGCTGGACAACGGCGTGGTCCGCGCCTTCGGCCCGAAGGCCGAGATCCTGCCGCGGTTGACCGGCGCCCCACCGCCAGAGCAGGGCAAGCCGTCCACCCCGCAGGCCGCCCCCGCCGTCCCCGCGGGGACGATCAACGTCCGCGCGCCCGCAAGGCCCGCCTCGCCAGCCGGCGATCCCGCGGCCCCGGCCCCGTCCCCTGCCAACGAAGCGACCGCATGATGTTCGGCTCCAAGCCCCTTGCCCTTCCTGACTATTCCCGGCCCCGCCAGGAGGTCGTGCTTTACAAGACGATGCGCCGCTCGCGGATGATCCTGGGCGCGCTGGTCCTCGGCCTGGCCCTGCCGATGGCGGTGATCCCGATCTCGGGGGCCGTCATCGCCAGTGGCGAGGTGTCCGTCGCCAGCAAGGTCAAGAAGATCGCCCATCCGCGCGGCGGAGTCATCGCCGAAATCCCGGTCAGCAACGGCACGCGGGTCAAGGCCGGCCAGCTCCTCATGCGGCTCGATACCAACGTCTCCGCCGCCAGCGCCGAGATGACCGTGGAGTCCATCGACCAGCTGCGCGCCCGCGAAGCGCGCCTCAGGGCTGAGCGCGATGCCCTGCCCGGGATCGACTTCCCGGCCGATCTCCTCGCCCGCCAGGCCGAACCGCTGGTCGCCCAGGCGATCGGCGAGGAACGCCGCATCTTCGCGCTCGACCGGCAGACCGTCGCCGGGCAGGTCGCCGCGATCCAGGCCCAGATCGCCCAGGCCGGCAAGGCCGCGGGCAATTACCGCGTCCAGGCCGACGTCTATCGCCAACAGGCCGATCTCATCGCCGAGGAACGCCGCGCCAATGATGAGCTGTGGGAGAAGCGCTACACCACGCTCCAGCGCCGCAACGAACTGGCCCGCGCCGCGGTCGGCCTCGGCGGCTCGGTCGCCTCGGCCGAGGCCCAGGCCTCGCAGCTCGGCTCGAAGGTCGCCGAACTGCGCCAGCAGATGATCGTGATCGCCCAGGATTCGCGCGCCCGCGCCGGGGCCGAGCTGGCCCAGGTCCAGTCCAAGCTGATCGAACTCAAGCAGAACAACGTCGTCGCCCAGGACGCCAACGAGCGCAACCTGATCCGCGCGCCCTATGCCGGCGTGGTCGACAAGCTGGCCTTCACCACCATCGGCGGGGTCATCCCGGCCGGAGAGACGATCATGGAGATCGTGCCCGACAAGGATCCCTACGTGGTCACCGCCCGCGTCAGCCCGGCCGATGTGGATGAGTTGACCACCGGGCAGAAGGTGTTGATCCGCTTCTCCGCGTTCAACTCGCGCACCACGCCCGAACTGGAAGGCCGCCTCACCAGGATCGGGGCTGACCGCACGGTCGACCAGCAGCGCGGCATGGCCTTCTACACCGTCGAGGCCGAGGTCCTGCCCGGCGAGCTCGCCAAGCTTGGCGAACTCAAGCTGCGCCCCGGCATGCCCGCCGAAGCCTTCATCCAGACCGGCTCGCGGACCATGCTCTCCTACCTGTTCAAGCCCCTGTCGGACCAGTTCGCCCGCGCATTCCGCTGAACCTCGAGAAGTCGATCAATCACGTGCTACGTCCCGGATGCATGCTCAATCGGCGGCTTTCCGGAACGAACCCCGGAAAGCTGCCATTCGCGGCCGAGCAAGGCAGTGTCGGCGTAAGCAGGACGGGGTAGCACCCGCGAGCCGGCGTCGGCGCTCACACACAGCCGCTGGCGGGCAGATTACGACCGCGACATCAGCCAATCTTTGGCAAAACTTCATTTGCTTTCAATCGGAAAAAGGCAGGAATTCTGAGGTCCAGGCACAAGACGTGCCGTGCCCGGAGTAGCAGCGGGCGTGCCCGCATAAGCACCGTCAATGAGCCCCACCAGTTCACGCGCGGCTGCTTACATCTAGTCACAAGGAAGCCGACCCATGACAGAAAGCAACATGAACAAGCGCGGATTGCCACAAGGGACCTCGCGCGCACTGGCTCGAACTGCGGTTCTGACGACGGGCCTGGCCCTGTGTGTAACTTCTGCCGGCGCCACCCCTCCGTCGGGATTCTATCCGACGGGAGTTGCTCTAGGCAGCTATAGCCAAATCGATGTTTCACCCTCCGACCGCACAGGGGCATGGCGGCTTCTCGCCAAGGCTGACGATCCCACCGATATTGGCGTCGACGACGTGGTGCTGGACGCGGGCGGTTCGACCGGATGGCATTCTCATGATGGGGCTGTGTTTGAAACGGTCAAATCAGGTTCGATCAAGGTTTATCACGCGGCCGATTGTTCATTTACGACCTACACTGTTGGGCAAAGTTATTACGCTGCTGCGCACGAGGTCCACGACGTTCGTTCCAGCAGCGGCGGGGAATTTGTTGCTGTGCAGATCCGCCCCCACGGGGCACCTCCGGTGGAGGACCAGCCCGCGCCCCGTAAGTGCAATTGAGGGCGAGCGCCTGGCGGGCGGCATGTCCGCCCGCCAACTCAGCACTAGGCATAGGCAAGGCTCGGGACGCGGTGCATACTGACATTGACCGGTGACGGGCGACCTGTTCCTCGAGGGCATGACATGTCGGAGACTGACTCCGAGCGTTGGCTGGTAGATGACCTGACCATTGACGTTGGCAGTCTCACCGTGTTGCGAGACGGCGCGGCGATACCACTTCCGCATCTGTCGTTTGCATTTCTCTTGGCGCTCGTTCGGGCCGCGCCGAACGTGGCTTCGATCGACGCGCTGATGGCACAGGTCTGGAAAGGCATATTCGTCAACAACGAGACGGTGACACAGCGCGCCAAGCTCCTGCGTGACGCGCTTCAGGACGACCACAGGTCTCCCCGCTACTTTACCGTCCGTAGGGGCTCTGGCTACCAACTCCTGCCCACTCCGGTGCGCTTGGATGGGGGGGTGCCACCTGCTGGGCCGCCGGCCAGGCTCCGTAACCGGAGCCTGGCGGCAATTGCGTTCGGCCTGCTCGCACTAACCGGTGTGGCTGCGGTGCAATTTCGGCCAGATCGCCGGGAGACCTCCGCTGAACATTCGCCGAGAATTGCGGTGCTGCCCTTTGACAATTTGAGCAGCGATCCATCCGACGCCTACATCGCCCGCGGCATTTCCGAGATGGTGTTGAGCCGGCTGGCGGCGACGCGAGGTCTCACCGTAATCGCGCGCGACTCAGCCCTCATTGGGTCTGCTTCACGGCTTTCTCCGCAAGACGCCGGCAAGGAATTGCAGACGGACTACCTGATCAGGGGCAGCGTTCAACGGAATGGCGGCACGCTTCGGGTCATCAGCTTCGTGGAAGATACGCGATCTGGAACGCGGCGGTGGTCGGAGAACTTCGACTGGCCTGTTAATCGCGTCTACGCCCTACAGGATCGGATTGCCGACAGGATAGCAGCGTCGTTTCGCACCCAGAACGACAGCGATGGCGTAGAAGCTTCGGCATCGGCCATGACGCATAATGCAGATGCCTATCTCGCCTACCTCAAAGGCAAGTCGCTCCTCGGCCGGTTCACCATCGCGGAAACCGAGGCAGCAGCCGAGCAGTTCGAGCGCGCTGTACGGTATGATCCGTCATTCGCACCGGCACTCGTCGCGTTGTTTGACTCGCGCATGCAGGCCGCTGACTTGCGCCGCGACGACCTGGAAGCCATTCGCGCACGCTACCAGCCGTTGCTGGATCGCGCATTGCAACTCGCCCCCAATTCCGGTGAAGCTCTGTTTGCCAAGGCGATGTGGAGCAATCTGCCACGCGAAGGAAAAGCCGAATTGTTTCGGCACGCCGCCGCGCTCGAGCCAAACAATAGCCGCGGACTGATCGCCTATGCCCAGTTCCTCGGCGGGGGCTCAAACGGTGGCGCCTACGACGGCATCGGAGACGGGACGGTCACGCGTGACGGCGAGAATGGCACGGAACGCAAGCGGCTGCTCGACCACGTGCTGGCTATCGACCCTCTCAATCCGCGGGCACGGTTCATCGCCATCATGCAAAGGCTGGGCGAATTGACGCCAAGCCAAGTCGAGGAGGAGCAGCGCAAGGCCCTGGATCTCGATCCGGACAATTACCCGTTGGCCAACCGCTATGCCGCGCGCCTGTGGATGTTTCATGGCGAAACTGCGGAGGCTATCGTCCGAATGGAACGGGTCATCGCCACAGACCCGCAGAACCCCTGGGGCCCTCACATCATCACGGCCTTCTATCTGGATGCCAACGATCCGGTGGCCGCGTGGGCGGCCGCGCAGTCGACGCCGACGTCGCGCGAGTCCTCCCGAACGATCCTTGCCCAGTATCGCGGGGATTGGCGCGCGGCCGGACAGGCGGCGCTTGGTCCGCGCGGCTTCCTGTTCAATCGGTATCAAACGTGGCTATGGCCCGAGACGGTCCGCGACTACGCCTTGCAGACCAAGCAATACCAGCTTGGCGCGGAGCTGATCGCGTCCCGCTACGGCTTCGACCTGCGCAACCCCCGCACCACCAGTTTGCCCCATACCACGGCGGCACCCGCGCTCGGCCACCTCTTGCTGGCAGCGGGTAACCGCGCGGCGGGAGAGCGATTGCTGGCTCAGACCGTGCAGTGGATCGATGATCATCCGCGCTATGGCTTGTCCGGCCTCGCGCGGGTGCGGGCGGAAGCCTTGATGCTGCTGGGGCAGCGGTCGCAGGCATTAAGCGACCTCAAGGCAGCGATCGATACGGCTCATGACATCCGCCACTGGTGGTATCTGGTCGATCGAGATCCGGTGTGGGCAGCTGTCCACGACGATCCACGGTTCCGCGAGATCGTCGCGCATTGCCGCGCTGCGGCCCAGGTGCAACGCGAGAAGCTTGATGTCCTGCGTCGCGCGGGCGTTGTGCCCCAGAGGCCTCCGCTTGGAAGGGCCTGACATGGCCCTCACCACTATTCGCCGCGCGGTCAGATCACCTTGGTCCCACTGCGCCCTGCTGCTGGCTACGGCTGTGCCAGTGCAGGCGAAGGAGGCCACTCACGAGGAAATCGTAGTCACAGCGCGCCGGTATGCCGAACAGTTGCACGATGTCCCTCTGGCGGTCGAAGTCGTGCCAGGAACCGCAATTAGGTCAGGCGGCATCGCCGATCTGCAGTCGCTTGCCGCTCATCTGCCTGGTCTGTCATTTGAAGCGGCCTGGGGCGGGTTTAATTCCTTCCCGGTCCTGCGGGGCCAAAGTCAGCCAAGCATCGCCGGGGACAATGTCGGCATGTTCGTCGATGGGGTCTACCAGGCGAGCCGCGATGCGCTGGATGTCGAGCCGCTCGACCTCGACCGGATCGAAGTGGTGGAAGGGCCACAAAGCGCGCATTTCGGCCACAGCACCTTCGCCGGATTGATCAGCTATGTCCCCGCACCGCCCACTGAGGCGCCGCTCATACTGGGCTCTGCCGATGCGGGCACCGATGGGCTCTACGGTCTGAGCGGGACCTTAAGCGGACCACTTGATCACTTATTCGAGGGCCGACTGGCGGCAAGTTGGCGGCAGGCCAACGGCACCTGGACCAATTCCGCCGCGCCCGGCCAACAGCTTGGCAACACGCGGCGGTTGGCGATTGCTGGCACCCTGGCAACCCGAGATGGCAGCGGGCCACTCAGTGTGCGGCTATCGGCCCGCCTTGGCGAAAACCGCATGAGCCAGCCGGCGTTTTTCGCCCTCGACTTCCGCTCCAACAATTGCGGCAGTCGCGACCCGCTCGCCGGCGCGTGGAGTTACTATTGTGGAGAGGCGCCGCTTCCCGTCACCGTTGCCCTGTCGCCGCGCTTGCCTGACAGCCGCTCGCACACGGGACAGGTCGCCTTGCATCTCGCGCTCGATCTGGGAGCCGTCGAATTGCAGTCGGACACGAGCCTGTACCACGCTCGGTCTGACTCGATCCGCGACCTTGATGGCAGTGCCGAAGGCGATCTTTACGGGGTGTGCGTGCAGGGCAAGAGCTGCAGCGGCATCGGCAGTCTGACCACCCCCGTCGCTCGTCTGCAGCGCGTCAACATCGTCCTCGACCGGGCGCTGTCGGCACGCGAAGTCGCGCAGGAAGTGCGGGTCAGAAGCACCGGTAAGGGCTTTCTGGTATGGGAAGTGGGCGCCACGCTATTCTGGACCCGAACCCGGACGGCGCTGGCCTTCGGCGGGGAACGCGGTGCGTTGGCGGCCAACGAACGGTTCGCCGCGCCTGTTCTGACCGACCTCCAACGGGTCGGCGCTCCCGCAGCGATCAATGCGGCATTGGTGAACGACCCTGATCTCTCGCAGGTACCGTTCAGCGATAGTACCGAACGCCGGCGCACCATTGCCGCGTTCGTCGTCGCAGATGTTCGCGTTCGGCGAAATCTCGGTCTGCGCGGCGAACTCCGCTCGACCTGGGAGCGGCTGGAACTGGACAGCCGTCTCGCCAACTTCCTGCCGAGCTTCGGGGCCAGTCTCGGGCCGCGGTACTTCCGCGATGTCACCCCCCGCATCAGCCTCGACTGGCGGCCGGATGCCAGTTGGCTAGCCTACGTTTCCTACGCCAAGGGCTCGCGATCGGGCGGGTTCAACGCGTTCCCGCAATTGCGCCTCGACGAACAGACCTATGCGCCCGAGACCAACTGGACGGCCGAACTGGGGCTAAAGTATGCCGGATCCGGGGTGCTGCGCTCGGCGCAGATCGCAGCCTACGACATCAACTGGCGCAATACGCAAATCCAGGGGCTGTCGACGACACCGGGTGTTTCCGCGCTGATCATCCGCAACACCATCGGCATACATACGCGCGGCTTCGAAATTGCGGCCACACTCGCGCCGACTGGCTGGCTGGGTGTCGATCTCGCCTGGAGCCGTGCCGATCCCCGGTTCAAGTCCGGCAGCGAAGATCCGGGCAGCAGCGGGTTTTGTGGGCTCACCACCACCAATGCATCATCGTCGTTCTGCACGATCCGTCCCAGTACGATCAACCCGAGCCAACTTGTCCCCGATGTGTCGGGCAACCTTCTCGCCCGCGCGGCAACGAGCCAATGGGCTATCGCCGCCGTGGTGGCGCCGCAGACAGGTGCGCTGCGCGGCTTGCGGCTGCGTATTGAGGCTACCCACCAGGGCAACGTCTTCGAGCGCCAGATCGACGGGCTCTACTACGGCGTCCGGACCCTAATCGGCGCGCGCTTGAGCGTGCCAGTCGGCAGGGCAGAGATAGAATTTTGGGGCACTAACCTCGGCGACGAACGGTATGCCCGCGTGGCCGCCCCGCGCCAGCCGACTTTTTATACAGGACTTCCCCGGCCAGTTGACCTCATTCTGGCCGATCGGCGCCGCATCGGCGTGACGGTTCGCTTCCACAGCTGACCCCCGCCCTCGCGGAAATTTCGGCGCAGCTTTGGCCAGTCTTCACAGTCGCTTCACCGCACTTGCCCGCGCCTCGTCGTATGTTCGTCCTCCACGGCGGAGATGCCGCGAGTTGCAGATCGTCAGGAGCGGACCCATGCTGAACATCGCTAAAATTCAACTCGGGACAGTGCGCAGGGGCTTACCGGCTGTATCGCTGGTGGCGGCCGGGTGCACCTTGCTCTCCGCCTGTGGCGGAGGCGACGGGGGAGCCGACGTCGCCTCGCTGCCCCCACCGCCGCCGCCCGTCACATCCCCAGCCGCCGTCACGGCTGTGTCCATGTCAGCTGACACGGTGGTCATTCCGTCACCGGCGACAGACCCCGGCACCAAGGCTGCGATCGCGTTGATCGAGCACGGCGGCTCGGCTCCTTCGCTCCGCCTTGCTGGGCCAACGGACGTCCGGATCACCAATTACCAGGTGGTGCCAAACTTTGTTAACTACACCATTGCCTTTTCCACGGCCGACCTGCCTGGCGGGATAACTTCTCTGACCGAGAGCATGGAAGATGCCACCGATCAGTTTCGCCTATGGTTTGGCGACAGGACCACGGTGACGACCCACTATTCAGATGGGACAAACACGGTGGCCGTCCACGAGCGCGCCTCGGATCTGAGCACGACAAACTCTCAAACCGTTGGCACCAATCAACATCTGGTGGACCAGCTGTTCTACAGCACCGGACTATCGCATGTTGCGTTGGGCGAATGGATGTGGGCAACGTACAATGCCGATGGCAATCGCAGCGAGCCGGCGAGAATCTACTTCGTCAACGGAGATCGCACCCCGGCCATAGACATCCCGACGAGCGGCACCGCGACGTATTCGGGCGCGTCGCTCGGCTACGACACCGAAAACATCGAGTCGAACTTGCCAGGCTATTCCACTCCCGTTCGGGTCGCATTGACTGCGGATTTCGGTCAGAGCGCGATCTCGGCTCAGCTCAATCGCGAATCCGAATTCCAGGGCGATGCAGTAGGTGGGTACACGAGCGTGGGCGCGCTCGATGTGCACGGGGCGGGCAAGATCAACGCCCCGGGCGATTTCACCATCCCGTTGTCCGGAACCTATGGCTATCCGGGTGACGTAAGCGGTTCGATATCGGCCAGCGTCGCCGCGACAGGTTCGCTCAGCGGCGCGTTTTTCGGGCCGCGGGCGGAGCAGGTTGGCGGCGTGTTTTCCATCGGCGACACCTTGGGTCATTCGCTGGTCAACGACGCCTTCGTCGCAGTGAAGAATTGACTCCGGTCGGAGCGCTGGGCGGTGCGCTGGATGGCACCTGTGATACTCGCGCCTGCTGCGGCGTTATGCGTGCCGGCCGGCGCTGCAGCGCCGCCGCTGCAACGTGAGGTGCGTCTCGAGCATCTCAGCGCGCGCGAAGTGCTTGCCGTCGCGGCAACATGGATTGAGGCAGGACGGTACGACGAGGCACAAGCGCTGCTGGACCGGCTCACTACCGATGGCATCGATGATGCGGAGCTCCATTTCCTCAGTGGCAAGATCGCGCTCGCGAGGAAGGACTACCCTCGCGCGGAGCGTCAGTTCCGCACGATCCTGACGCGTGAACCCAATCTGGTTCGGGTAAGACTGGAACTCGCCCGCACCTTGTTCATGATGAAGAGCGACGAGCAGGCTGATTATCATTTTCGTCTGGCTACCGCGGCACAGCCTCCGGCCGCGGTGCTTGCCAACATCGCCCGTTTCCGCGCAGCCATCCGTGAGCGTCGCGCGTGGCGTATCAATGTCACGCTGGCGATTGCACCGGATTCCAACATCAATGCGGCAACGGGCCGGGAAAACGTCGACATCCTGGGTCTGCCGTTCAAGCTGAACCCGGATGCGCGGGCGCATTCGGGGACCGGCATGATTGTCGGCGGCGACGCGTCTCTGCGCTTGGCACGAAACAACCCAGTAGGACTCTATCTGGCCGCCTATGGCCGAGTGACCAACTATCAAAGATCAGAGTTCGACGATGTGTACCTGGGGGGCGAAATCGGCCCCGAGATCCGGCTGGACGGGGGCCATCTGCGCGCAACGGCCACGGTGTTCCACCGGTGGTACGGAGGGCGGGCGCTCAACACCAGCGTCGGAGGCAAGCTCGAATTCGACCGGATCTACCACGGCAAGACCGCGGTGGATGCCTCTTTGGCCCTGCGCCACGACGATTACGTCGGGCGGGAAGATGTGGACGGCTGGGTTATCGAGGCGGCTCTGAGCGCCAACCGCGCGCTGTCCCCTTCCCTCGCGGGGTTCGGCTACGCAACAGTCACGCGAAGCGCGGCGCGTGATCCCGGCTACGCCTATTGGGGCGGGCGCGTCGGGGGCGGCGTGTTGAAAGAAATTTTCTGGGGCCTTCGCCCCCAGCTTGCGGTGGAGGTGGGCGGGCAAGTTAACGACGGACCGATGTCGTTGTTTGGCAGATTGCGCCGCGATTGGAGCATCAAAGCCTCCGCGAGCATCTACAAGCGCGATTGGCGGATCGCCGGCTTCGCGCCATCGCTGCGCGTGAGTTATATCCGCAATTTTTCGACCATCCCCCTCTACGACCAGCGGCGCCTTCGTGCCGAACTCGGGATCACCAAAGCTTTTTAGGGCTACCTCCGATCCTAATCTGACGCCTGAAATGCAAAAAGCCGACACCGAAGGGCCGGTGATAGCGCTGGTCGCAGGCCTGTCCGCCTATGATGTGCAATCGAAAAACCATTTATCTTCCCTTGAAAATACTTTGAGGGACACGATATTAGAGAGATCGGCGGACTATCCCATGTAGGCACCGCCGGCTGAGAGACCGTCGCGCT
>Ga0207681_10000058_pt1 | contig 104192 bp, 73 predicted proteins | sample KBSS53metaG_FD_184324 | JGI IMG/M metagenome (GOLD analysis project Ga0207681, IMG submission 184324) | Switchgrass rhizosphere microbial communities from Kellogg Biological Station, Michigan, USA - KBS S5-3 metaG (SPAdes) (version 2) | ecosystem: Host-associated > Plants > Roots > Rhizosphere... | reverse complement strand
AGTTCTTCTACCCGGACGGCCACGCCCGCCTCCACTTCCGGCGCGACGCCCAGGGGAAGGTCACGGGCGCCGACTTCCTCTCCCGCTCCAGCCCCGACGCCACGGGGACGAAGACGGCCGAGCCGCTCCCCCAGGACCGCCAGGCGATCAAGCTGGACCCGGCCGTCTACGACGCCTACGTGGGCGACTACGAGCTGGCGCCCACCTTCTCGATCGCCATCACCCGCGAGGGGGACCAGATCTTCGCCCAGGCCACCGGCCAGCCGAAGTTCGAGATCTTCCCGGAGTCCGAGACCCTCTTCTTCCTCAAGGCCGTGGACGCCCAGGTCGAGTTCGTCCGTGGCGCCGACGGCAAGGTGACCGGGCTGGTGCTCCATCAGGGCGGGCGCGACATGCCTGGGAAGAGGAAGTAGCGCTCCCGATCTCCGCGACCCTTGAGCCGCTACAATGCGGCCCGTGCGAAGAATGCCAGGAGCAAGGTATGGAAGGACGCGCCGCGCCCTCGGGTGGAGCGTCCTTCTGGCCCTGCTCCTAGGCGCGTGCGGCGGCCCGAAGAAAGCCGGCGACTGGAACGTCCTGCTGGTCGTCGTGGACACGCTGCGCGCCGACCGCCTGAGCCTCTACGGCTACCACCGGCCGACGAGTCCCAAGCTCGACGCCTTCGCCCGGGAGGCGGTGGTCTTCGCCAACGCGCGGAGCCCGGCCGGCTGCACCTTCCCTTCCGCAAACGCCCTCCTCACCTCGCGGCCGCCGGCGGAGTTCCTACTCCAGGCCGGCGGCACCATGGCCATTCCGGAGTCGGTGCCCGTGCTGCCGGAGATGCTCCGCCAGCGCGGCTACGCCACGGCCGCCGTGTCGGCCAGCCCGATCGTGCGCAACACCCCGTCGAGGATCAACGCCGCGGGCGGTTTCGGGCGGGGTTTCCAGACCTTCGACGAGGCGTGCTGGCGGAAGCACGCCGCCTGCGTCAACGAGAAGGCCTTCGGGCTCGTCCGGACCCTCCCCGAGCCCTGGTTCCTCTACCTCCACTACATGGAGCCTCACGCGCCGTACCGCCCGGCCGCGGGCCACGCCCGGCGGTTCGCGCCCAAGGATCCCAAGGGGGTGCGCCCCTGGGCACGGCGCGGCGAGACCTGGCCGATAGCCCGCCGCCTCTACGATCAAAACAGCCAGTACGACTTCACGCCCCGGGACGTCGCCCACCTCGCCGACCTCTACGACGAGGAGATCGCCTACTTCGACGAGCAGCTCGACAAGCTCATCGGGGAGCTGCGGGAGCGCGGCCTCCTCGACCGCACCGTGATCGTCCTGGCCGCCGACCACGGCGAGGAGCAGTACGAGCACGGCCAGTTCGGCCACTGCCGGAGCCTCGCTTACGAGACGGTGCTGAAGACTCCCCTCGTGATGCGGATCCCGGAGGTCGAAGGCGCGCGCCGCCAGGCGCTGGCCGACAACCTCGACGTCGTCCCGACCCTGCTCGACTACTTAGGATTTCCCGCGGCGAAATTCGAAGGCTTGAGCCTGCGGCCGGTGATCGAGGGAGACAAGCCGATCCGCCGTCTGTCGTTCGGCACCCAGGGGGTGACGCGGACGGCGAGCGACGGCACCCACAAGCTGATCTTCGACCTCGCCTCCGGCACCTCCCGCCTCTTCGACCTCTCGGCCGACCCCGGCGAGAAGACCGATGTCCTCGCGAAGCACCCCGAAGAGGCCCAGCACCTCCAGGCGACGCTCCTGCGCTGGCTGGAGGCCCGCGAAGGCCCGGCCGTCTCCGGCAAGTCCCGGCGCAAGGCGGAGGAGCTCGAGAAGAAGCTTCGGGCTTTGGGCTATCTCTAGGCGGGCGGGAGTGGCGCTCTCTCAAGCCATCAGACTTTTTCGCCTGCCTGCTCCAGCATCTGCCAATAAAGGCTCTCTCCAAGGAAGAAGCCGGCCTGCTCACGGAGAGCATCGAGCAGAGGGCGGATCTCCGAAATCGCGCCGATGTGCTTGGCTTGGAGCAATAGGCCCAGAACTCCCAAGGGACGAAGTCCAAGGCGGATCGCTGCATGGCGGCCTTCTTTCTCATCCAGGAGAACGAGATCGGCTTTCAGCTCGATCGCCAGCGCAAGAGTCTCAGATTCCCCCCTGTCGAGATCACGCTGGAGGACCGTCACCAAAGCCTGATCCCTCACCTCGTGACGATGGACCCAGGGGGCGTTCTCAACCTCGCGACTCCCGGGATGACGCCGTCCTCCCTGATTGAGCTCCTGCCAGACGCCAGAGGCGATTTGGATCTCGTGGTAGAGCTGCCGAAGCAACTCGAAGTGGCCGATCGCGGCGAGACTGGTGAGGGGAGATGTGTTGCTGACGACGATCATTGCCGGTCGAGGTGGCGCAGTGTATCGAGATCCTGCTTCAGATCCTCGGCCGCAAAGTGAGGGGCGATACGGCGGAAGCCGAGGATTTGCCGGAACTCCCAAAGAGACAGACCCGCCAGCTCGTGAGCCTTGCCCAGCGATAGCCGGCCCTGCTCATAGAGGTGGACCGCCAACTCGACAAGGAGCTGATCCACCGTCATACGCGCCGAGTCGAGGACATCTTGAGGAATTTCGAGATAGGCGGTGGCGGGCATCCGACATTCTCCTTTGGAACGACTGGATAATATCAGATGCCCTCTCCTCGGCTGATGCGTCACCGCCGCCGCCGCTTCTTCTTCCCGCCGGCTTTCTTTCCGCCGGACTTTGCCCGGCGTGCCTTCACCCGCGAAGGCAGCGAGGTTCGCTCCCGCAGCCAGTCGAGGGCGCCCGGGGTGCTCTCCCAGGTGTCGCAGGAAAGATCGAGATAGAGCCCGGCCTCGTTTTCGTCTCCCGGTCGGTAGTAGTCGCCAAGCGGCTTCGCGGTCCGGGAGCCCAGCAGCAGACCGGGAACGAACCGGTTGGACTGCAGGGCTTTCTTGAGATACCGGCGGGCTTCGAGGGAATCCCCCTCCCGGCGGAACGCCAGCAACGCGCGAGGGAAGGCCATCAGGGCCCACGAGTCCTCCCCGTAGCGATCCGCCAACACCTCGGCCTCGGCGTCCCGGTCGAGCGCGATCAGGAGATTCACCAGAGAGGTGCGGGCTCCCTGGTTGTCTCCAGGGTTCAGGCGCAGCATCTCCTGGAAGCGCTCCGCCGCTTCCGCCGGGCGCTCCAGAGCCACCAGGCATTCCGCGAGCCCCTGGAGAGCCCGCATATAAGGACGGGTCTCGAGGATCCCCCAGAAGCTCCCGGACTCCTCGAACATCTCGGAGCCCATCGCCCGCTCCGCCGCGGCCATCCCCTGCTCGTAGAGCCGGCAGGCCGACTCGAAGTCCGGCGCCTTGCCGGCGAGCAGGCTGTAGGCGTCGGCGCAGTCCGGCCAGACCTCCAGAGCCTGGCGGGCCAGCAGCACTACCCGCCGGCCGCGGGCCCCATACGCCCGGTCGAGCAGATCTTCGGCCCTCTCCTCGGGCGCGTCCGGTTCAGCCTGGGAGTTCTCTCCCTGCTGAACCAGAGCGGCGAGGCCCTCGTTCGCCTCCTCCAGAGACCCGAATTCCCGTCCTTTCATGAGCTTGCCGAGATTCCGCCTCGATCGTTCCATGACGCGCCAGACCAGGGAAGGCTCCAGGGGGCGGTCCACCATCGCCTCCTCGGGCTCCGGCTCCAGCAACCCGGGCAGGCTGAGGACATAGCGGACGGGCCCCGAGGCCGTCGAGACCTGCTTCGTCCAGCGTCCGGAATCGAGATCCTCCTCCGTGGTCGCCGCCAGCGCGGCCAGGAGGCCTTCGAAAAAGGCGAGCCGGCGCCCATCCGGCCTCTCGATGCCCTCGGTCCCCAGGAAATACGACACGGGACACCGCGCCTCGCCCGTCCAGGGAAAGCCGTGCCGGTCCCAGATCTCCATGTCGGCCGAGGGAGCCCTCCAGCACGGCTCGAACAGGACCGTCCAGAGCCCACCCGCCTCGGAGAGCACCCGGTCGACCTCGCCCTCCAAAGCCTCGAGGTTTATGCCGTCCAGAAAGAACAGCAGGCCGGCCAGGGAGCGTCCGCCGGGACGGTTCATACTCAGAAAACGGAGCCCATCCTCCACCTCCGGGGCTTCTACCCGGATCAGGTCGTATCCGGTCAGAAGCCGCCAGCAAGGGGCGTCATAGAACTCGGCGGCGGCTTGGGCGAAGGCGCGCAGACGCTCCACCGTGACGCCGGCGCCCGTGAGCGGGCTCGGCCGGACATCCTGGGGCATCTGGCCGACGAAGAGGCCCGTGAGCTCGCGTAGGTCCGGCAACTCGGCCAGCGTCTCGATCCGGATTCCCTGAGGGCCCAGGATTCCTTCCAGGATGTCTGCCAGCGCCGCGTCCGCCACCTGCACCCGGGCAGGCTGAGCACGCCACTCCCGGCCCGCCCGGGAGAGCAGATCCGCCAGATGGGATGGGACCTCATCAACCCTCCCGATCCCGGAGCCAAGGGACTTCTCCGAGTCCACGCTCAGGCAGAGGACCATGCAGGCACGAGACGGCACCCCGCTCCCTTCCGGCGGAAGCCAGACGGGCAGCGGGACGACCTCGATCTGCCAGGTCTCGAAAGGTTGCCTCGAAAGCACGGGGAAGATCTGCCGGCCGGGTTCCGTCATTCCGTTCTCCTTGCACGGGCCGATGCGCCCGCTACAGCCCGGTATGTTACGGAAAAACGGCACTGGTTGCTACGGAAGATGCGGGAAGACGGAACGCCGTTCGCCAGACCTGGCGGGTCGTTCGCCAGACCTGGCGGGTCGTTCGCCAGACCTGGCGGGTCGTTCGCCAGACCTGGCGGGTCGTTCGCCAGACCTGGCGGGTCGTTCGCCAGACCTGGCGGGTCGCGGGGCCGCGCAAGCTTGGCCCCGCGACCGCTTTAAGAACCCCCCAACCAACAACACGGTCCGGTCCGACGATCTAAGCACCTGGCCCCTCTCAGACGGCGGTCCAGACGCTCGGTTACTCCCTTCCCCACCAGTAGAAAGGGCGCCTCTTCTGATTCATGACGGCAAGAACCCGGACCTGGTCAGGACGCAGGGAGTAGATAAGGCTGTACGGGAACTGCGGAAGTGCCTTGATGCGGGCTGTCCCGCGGGCAATGGGCGAGGACCTCGGAAAAACCGTGAGCTGCTCCAGGGCACGGTCGACGGCTGCCAGGAACGACATTCCGAGGCCCAGGCTCTCCGACTCGTAGTAGTCGGCCACCTCGAAAAGCTCCTCCCGAGCTTCGGGCGCGAATGAGATGATCAGGATCACGCGAGGCGTGTGGAGAGGCGCGCGCGGGCTTCGCGCATCACCTCGGCAGCGGGGATGGCGCGGCTCGGGTCTTCGTCGAGAGCCTGGTCCCGGCGTTCGGCTTCATCCAGCCAGAGGGATTCGATCTCCTGCTTGGAGAGCGTCTCCAGGCTTTCCAGGAGCTTTTGGGCGATCCGAGCCCGGTCTTTGGGAGTGAGCTTGAGGACTTCCGATTCCAAGTCGATAACAGTCATGGCCATCTCCTGCAGACCAGTATAACGTCGAAGACCGCCTCCTCGAGAGTCGCGCCCGCCTCCCTGGGCCCCGTCGGAGGACGGCCCTTCCCTCTACTCGAATGGTACCTCTTGGAGGCAGGCCGGATGGCGGGACAAGATCTGGGCCCGGAGGTACCAGGCCATCGTGATCAGCGACGAGGCCGCCGCCCAGATCGAGAGGCTGAAGTACGTCCTCGCTCACGGCGTCAAGGAGGGCCTGGTCGAAAAGGTCTCCCAGTGGCCGGGCGTTCACTGCGTTCATGCTCTGATGATGGAAGAGGCCCTGGAGGGCTACTGGTTCGACCGGTCGCAGGAGTACGCCGCCCGAATCCGGGGAGAGGACTTCGACCGCATGCGCTACGCCACGCCCGAGGTCTTGATCCTCTCGCCCCTGCCCTGCTGGAAGCATCTCACCGTCGAGACCCGGAGGAGACTCGTGGCCGATCTGGTCGCCGAGATCGAGGCCGAAGCCGCCATCCGGCGCCAGCAGACGGGAAGCCAGGTCCTGGGAGTCTCGGCCGTTCGCGGCCAACACCCCCTGGATCGCCCGAAGCGCTCCAAGAAGTCTCCTGCGCCCCTATTCCACGCCGCGAGCAAGGCGGTCCTCCGCCAGGATCTCTACGCCGCCTACGGGTGGTTCGTGGCCGCCTACCGCGACGCCTCCGAGAAGCTCCGAACCGGGAACCGGACGGTCCCGTTCCCGCTCGGGAGCTTCCCGCCCCGCCTTGCCGTTCGAGGCCGGGTAGGCAGCCGGCAGCAGCAGAGAGGCCAGACGTTGATCCTCTTCGCGGACAGGATTCCGATTCGGGAAAGGTGTGCTCACCTGCTCGATTCCGCGCCCCTCTTGGGCGTCTCCAGCCCGGGACTCACCTCGATTTCGTCTGACTTTGGCCTGATTTCCTCAGTCAAGGCGGGCAAACCTGCCGTTGAGGAGCGCCGGAGGCGGGATTTAGCCGGCGAAATCTACCCGAGGGGAGGGGCTTTCCTTGATTCGCATGGCACCTCTTCTCTCTGTTCAGGGCCGAGTGACGTCGTTGTCGATTGTAGAAGACCTCGATATAGTCGAAGACATCCTGTCGAGCTTGGGCCCGGGTTTGCCAGGCCGAGCGATGAGCGAGTTCCCGGGTGGAAAAGAAGCTCTCCGTCGGGGCGTTGTCCCAGCAGTTGCCGCGTCGGCTCATGCTGCACTCGATTCCGTGCTTGGCCAGCTCGGACCGGTAGGCAGACTCGCGTACTGGCAGCCGCGGTCGGAGTGATGAAGCGTCGCTGCCTCCCGGTGGCCCAGAGCCATGTGCAGAGCCCGTAAGGGCAGCTGCGTACCCAGGTTGTCTTCCAGGGACCAGCCGACGATCCGGCGCGAGCCGAGGTCCAGGATCGCCGCTAGATAGAGCCATCCCTCCTGCGTGTCCATATAGGTCAGGTCCGAGACCCAGACCTGGTCTAGTTGCGTCGTCGAGAAGCCACGATCCAGAGTGTTCGGTGCCACGGCCAAGGACGGGTCCGTCCGAGTCGTCGCCAGATGTTGATCTCCTAGTGGACTTGGCCCCCCGCTTGGGCGAGGCGTGCCCATCGCACGATTTCGGCGAAACTCAGCAGGGAAGGTGCCTAAAGGGAGACCGATCCGCCGGACTTCTGGACGACTCGGCAAAAGGATCGCTGGGAGGCCCAGCAGCAGGCAGTCTGACCCCGTGTTGACGCGCAAGATGCCGGCCAGAGAGCGAGGACTCCCTCGAATCACGATCTCTCAGTCGACTGGCACCTCTGTCCCACCTCTTTCCAGGACTTAGCCCGACAAAACACGCCTGAGGGGAAGGGGCTTTCCTCAATGAACCTGGAACTTCTTTCAGGCAAGGAGGACCATCGATGAATGGGCATATTGCTGTGCGCTCTCTTGCTGATCCCATAGAACTTCTGGATGCCTTGAGGAGGCGCAACAAATACCTGAATACCTGGATGTGTGGCATCGTCGGGGCCTTCATGTCCTCTTGCATCCCGGCATACATTGAAGTAGGCTTCAAACTACTCAGCCGCAGATCAGTAAGGGGCAGTGATCCGCCTATCGCTTGTTAGAAATGCTCAGTACCGATAAGGGATAACTATTATTATTCACAGGGGAATCTCGACTGAGGCAGCGGAGATCTTGGACGATGTCTACTAGCGCCCACAGACGCCTCGCCAGACCCACCCTGCACTTGGTCATCGCAGAGGACCATGAGTGGTGGTCCGAAAAACTACAGTCCTTGGGAGACTACTTGCGCCAATGGTCTTTTGCCAGAACTGGTCAGTTGGCCCTCTCGGTCCATGCGTGCCGGTCTGTGGAAGCTTTCGAGGGACTCGTGGGCTCTCTGCTTTCGGAGGGGGCCTTAGTCTATGCGACTCTGGACCTCAAGATGCCTTGGGCGGAAGGCGAGCAGACTCCCGATGTGGAGGCCGGGGAAAGGATGATCGACCTGTGCCTCCAATGGAAGAGGCAGGGGCGCTGTCTCGAGTTCTGTCTTGCCAGCGAGATTGACGATTCCCTGGACAGGCTGTTCCGAGAGTCATCCGAGCTCAAGAAACTCGGCATCCGGAAGATCTACAAAAGCCAGATCCTGGGCACGAACGGCCTAAGGATCCTATCGGATGTGGTCGTCGATATCCAGAGTTTTGTCCGGCGGCACCTCCTCTTCTGCACAATCGAGTTGCCGGGAAGCGGTGAGAGAGTGCCCGTCTGGTTCGGCGGCAAAGAACCTCTGCTCGATCTGCTGAACCGTGCCGATCACATCGCGAGCGGGGATGCGGGCGTCTACATCCTACTTGCGGAGGCGGGCGGGTATGAGATCGACTGGGTAAAGCTGTGCTGCGAGTTACGCGGCGTGGACCTCTCCGATCTCGATATTTCCAAGGTAGATCCGGATTGGCACCCCGAGTGGAAATCCCATTTCCAAGATCCGCCTCCGGCCCTTCTGGTGCGCAATCTCGATCAGGCGCACGACAGATGCTGTGATATCGCGCCGGTTATTGAGAAGGAACGGTTCTTTGAGAAGGTCGCAGCGCGCAACACGTTAGTGTTCTTCCAGTTTCCGCTTCTCGCGACCAATCTGGACGTATCGAAGCTGGATGAGGCCATTGAGGTACCGGTCTTAGAGGCTTGCTTCAAGAACATATACCAGGACCATTCATCCCGAACCCGTCAGCAGGGCCTTGACTTCGGCTTTGAGAACCACCGCCGCATCGTTACCTTCCCATCTTACGAGGTTCTGAAGGCCTCCGGAGTAGTGGAGAGGACGATCGATTTCCAGACCGCCGAAAGCCAGCGCCAGATGGGCAACGAAGGTGTTGAAATTGATCATGAGATCCTCGCAATTCTGAATGAGATTCCCTGGGATCAAAAAGGCGGCCTCCATCAGTTGCGGCGCTCGATCCAGTCCGCATACAGCGGCGTTGCTGCCGGCAAAAAAAAGGACAGGGGAAGCCTGCTTGGGGAGGAGCATTTTACGAATAGTGTTGTGGTGGCGGAGTCAAAAGGAGAACTCGGTTTTCTGGTGCGCGGCCGCCGTCTCTATCGGCTACTTGAGAGCCGTGACACATCCCTCGGCAGAAGTGAACCTCAAGAGGGAGGCAGTGAATCCGAGCGGGCGCTACTGTCCCTGGAAACCTTATGGCAACTCTACGACGGCCTCGAGCGGCTGCGTCAACTGCGTGATCGGCTTGGCCACCAGCCATCCAATAAGGCATTCACTCCCCAAGACTACGACACTCTACATGAAGCGCGCAACTTCTTGGACAACCTCTTTGATAACCCGGGCAACCTGCGGCGCCAAATCGACGAGTTCCGCTCTCACCTGAAGCGTCGTGCCCGGGCCTGGAAAGCATACTATCCAGCCCTGGATGACAGTAGAATGGCCGCTGTCGAGAACATTGAATTCACTTGGCCATTCAGCCGCCTTCCGCTTCATCCATCCGTTTTCGCCTACCTGCAAGAAAACGGCGTAAGCCCATTGATTCACAAGGAAATCCAGAACAGCCTGCATCGCTTCTATCCCGATCTCGAAGCTCAATGGGAGGAGGCAAAGACAAAGAGAATAGACCTACGTAGAGAGATGACTCGTCGGGAAGAGGAACGGAAGCGCGCTGAAAGGTATGTGCGGGAAGGTCACAGCCAACCGGTTCTGGTTCATCTCGTGCCACGGAGCGAGCCGGCCGAGCAAAGGAGTTCCTTTCTGACGATCTTCAGCTCATTTCTGATCTTCAATAGCTACGTTGCCCTAGCTGAGAATCACTACGCCTTTGGATCAACCCTCTATACGGATCAGAAGAGAATGAAGGCTTTGGTCGAGAAGGTAGAGCTTGGCCACATGGTTGGTTTTCTTTGCGGGTATATAGGAGAGCTTCAAAGCGATGCTCGGGGGGCGCAATCTATTTTCAGTCATTGGCGCGACCAGTGGCCGAACCTCGGCGGACAGAGAGATGCAGTACGGCTGGCAGGCCAAATGGCCGACGACATGCTTAGCCAGAAAGAATGGAAGATACATGAGCTAGACTTGCTGAAGACAATTGCATCTGCGGGAAGGGGTGAAGGCGAGTGCAGCATTGGATCCATGCTAAATTTTTTTCTTAACCTTCGCAATGGCTTCAAAGCGGTACCCGAGAAGCTCGATGATTACGCCTCGAGCCTGCGGGATCTTATGCGGCGCTTTGTAGCTGCGACCACGGGAGCATTTCGCCTCGGAAGGGTAACGGATGGCAAGGTAATCGATCTTTGGCGGAAAGAGGCGGGTGAGCAGTCGGAGCCTGCGACGCTAGCCGGGAATGCTGACCGCTGGACAGGCAGGTTGGTGGTGGCGCGGGAGTGTCCTCCCATGGAAGGGGGAGCAACGTTCGAAGCTCTGTTCCCGATCGATGACCTGATCCGCCTGCGGCCGGTTCATGATTCCATCTGGGCTTACAACAAGGACATCTGGCTCAATTTGACCCACACGGGTTCCGGCGAGGAGGCGCGGCTTTCCGAGGCTGATCAGGATTGGCTTCCTGATCCGAAGGAACGGACCACTTCGGAGCTCTGGAAGAGCCTATACCATGGCTGAAATGACAACTCCAACCAAAGCGGGCCGCGCCTCGGGCGGGCGAGGGAGGACTGGACCCGATGCAGTCGAAGAAAGGGCTTCTGCAGACGTCCGGGATTCAGCAGGGAGCCAGGCAAGCACGTCAGGCTCGACCTATGACCTGGGTCCCCTCAATCGTCACTGGTACAGGCGCTGTCTCGACGCGCTCGATGAACGGCTGCGTGAAAACTCCACCAATCCGAGCATCAACGAGCTCAAGGATCTGTGTGACAGCGTCGTCACCGGCTTCTTGACGGCAGTGACTGGTCAATCTCCCGACTCGAGCCGCCTGCAGTTCCCCGCCGACCGCGCCTATTTCATCCCATTCGAGGGTGACCTCGCAGAGAGGTTCAACTTCTCGAAGCCCTTCTACCGGCTCAAGGGAGAACCGAGCGGTAAGCAGAAGGAGCGCCTCTATGAGCACAGCGTCTGGTCCTTCTATCCATGGGCGGAGGGTGGTACCAGGATCGAGATCGACAACCAGAGATCGGTCGACGGTGACGGAAAAACGATCCCCTTTGAAGAGATGATCTCGGTTCGTGCCCAGTTCGTCGGGGAAGAAGCCGAACAGGAAAGGACGAGCACAGGCACCCAATCGCCCTTGTTGCTGGAGAAGTCCCTAGTCCTCCGGGGGGAGGACCGCTCGTACCTGGGGAGACTGTTCGCGGCCGACGACCGGCGTGGCGAAGCGGCACGACAAGCCCTCTACGAAGGTTGCGCAGTCGCCATGAGGGCGATCTTCGACGTTTACAGAATGACGCCCGGCAATGTGGCGGTTGAATCCATTCTCTTGAATCACGTCACGGTCATCCGCTGGCTGTTGGCGATGCTGGGGCAGGAACGGAAAGAGACACAGGAAGGAAAGCTCGTACCGGTTGCGGAGCAGGACGAGGACTTCAAAAATCTCTTCCTTGCCTTCCTCCGCCACTTTTTTTTCGGTGCTCGACTCGATAGCCGCCTGGGTGCCAACGAAGAAACATTTGTGAAAAATCTTCTTGACTTCCTCGATCCACGCGACAAGGAAGCTGCCGATGAGGCCCAAGGTGAGGCAAGTGGTGACCGGCAGACACGAATCGACTTCTACGCGGAACGCGCAAAGAAAGGGGGTACTCCATTTTCGGCACAGGTTACCCAACTGAGGAAAAGCCAAGAGGGGTTTGCCGAGGAAACCGGGGATCCCTTTCAGGCAATCGAGGCTGACCTCCGGAACTTTCGCCAGTATCTCTTGAGCGTCACAAGTGAAGAGCGCATTGAAAATGACCTGGCCGCTGCCCTCGAGGACAAACTGCTCAAGGCAGGCGACAGTCGCCAGTCCTTTATTTGGGTGATCCCTGACTTCGAAAGAATCGACGATAGTGTCCCGCAACGGTTCGAGGTCCAGAAACGGATGAAGAAGGAGGTCCATGCCCTTTCTGGTTCCATCACAGAGGCGTACAAGTCCTTCTATGAGCGGTTCGACTCGGTCTGTGTCGACATGGGGGATCGGCGAAAAAAGCTCGAGGCTTATTGGCGGACGCTCGGCCAGGCAAACCGGGAGCAACTGGTATTCTCCTCGTTCAAAGATTCCTCCGTTGGCCTGCATGTTGCGGAGATGGCTGTCGCGACCAAAGCAGATGGAGAGGACCTGAGGAAAAAACGTTCGAACCGCCCCCAGAACTTCTTCCTGCGGGTCAAGATCTGCGATTCCCTGAACGAGCCGGTCATCAACGGCCTGTTCATCCTCTCCACGGATCATGACGAGGTAAACTTCAAGGGCAAGTTGCAGGATCTCCGGAAGGAGGACCAGGAGGATCTTCTCGCGTTCGGGAAAGTCTATTTTTTCATCGTTCGTGATTATTTTCGCGCTCTGGACCAATCGCAGGCGGCACGGGACATTGGGCAGCTCAACCAGTACCTTTATGATAAACGGCTGGGCGATCTCGATCAACGCATGCAGCGCCGGATCGAGACACAAGCGGGCAGCATTGCAGACGAAAAAAATTGGCCCCTTTTCACGTACGAGATTATTAATAATTATGCATTTTCTCTAATCGAAAAGCCGGAGGATGTGCAGAGCGAGACGTTCCCGTATGACCGCCTACTCGTCCTGCCGCTAGGCGAGGAAAGAAAGGGGTCGTATTACGATCTTCCGTTCTACCTGTTTCAGGCTCTCTTTGCAGAGCGGCAAGCCGGTGAGATTCAGAGCGGGCTCTACTCGCTGATCAAGCCGTTCCAATCACCCATCGAGGAGAGTGAAGAGGCTGGAGAACGCTTCCGTGTAAAGTCGTTCCAGAAAGTCTCCAAGACGGGCAGTCAGGGCCAGGAGGTGCGGCTAGAACGATATCTGGAGAAGATCTACCTTAGCGCACAGGAGCAACCCTTTGGCGGGGCCGATGCGGGTCGGCAGGGCAAGGAGCCTGGGGCCCGCCGGCAGGTAGCGGCTACGGCTCCGACAGAACCCGAATCGTTCGTGGTCAAACTCCTAAGGGAAGAGAAAGACAGCCCTGACCACGGTAGAGACTGGGTAGCCCAGGCGGTCGACAATTTCTGGTCCCGGTTTGGGCCACAGGAGCGGCTCGATCTCTGGCGGAGCTTTCTCAATAACCTGACGGAATCCTTCGAGCAACTCGGGCGCAGTGACCGCACCGGCAGGGAATCGGGTGAGGAGCAGTGGTTCTTGCTTCGGCTCGGGCTGTTGCGCGTCCTCCTATCCGACCGGAGCAAGAGGGAAGAGCGGATCGAGGTGATCCGCCGCGCCTACGATAATGATCTCAAGCTGCGTTTCAACAACGACAGGAGCCTGGATGTCGTCAAGTGGGCCACGGATGAGGATCCTTTCACCAGGCTCGCAGAGCGGTTGTCCCGTCTCGTCGAGCGCTTGGAGATCCAGTTCGAGCCCTTCACGTTACGCAGCGAGGATCCATTTGTCCTGACTTTTTTCCGCCACCTGACGAATCTGGTATGTAACAGGTACGAGAACGAGAAGGAAGATGCTGAGAAAGGATGGACAAACGAGTCCCAGGCAACCTGGTATCAGCCTCTCCTGACTCGACCATTGGAAGTGAGCGGGGAGGGAAGGATAGCGGAAGGGATAGGTTCGAATTTGGCTCTCCACGTAGCTGCGGGGCAGAAGATCAAGCACAGGCTGCCACCCTACGAGCAGATCGAGGCCGGTAAGCACGCGCTCTCGATGTTCCTAGGAGTGGTCAACTTCTCTGTCGGGCAGGGAAAACAGAGAGCGCGATTACGCTGCCTGGTAGCGATGATACGTGACTACGACGATGCTCAGGCGGGTACAGATTTTGCTCAGAAGGAACGGGAGCAGCAACTCGAGGTCGATCGGAAGGAACGAGAGCAGCAGCTCGAGGTCGACCGCCGGGACCTGAGCCTCTATACCACCACGTTCTTCCGCAACGTGCAGAAGTTCGTGAAAGACGCCATGGCTCGCGAAGAAAACAAAGTTCTGTCAACTGATATCTCGCAAATCGCCCGTAACTGGTATTCGAGCGGGATGGACCGGATTTCTCTTCATCTTCGCCAGCGCCTCGACCAACTGCTGGAGGATCGTACCGATTTCCGGTTCGGAGGATTGCGCCCGGAGATCGTGGATACTTTCTTCGACAGTATGCTCGAAGTCCTGCTGCGCACTGAGGAGAGGCCCGGAGCCGAAGGCAAGGATATCCTCCTCGAAAGCTTCCCCTTCGATCGGCTGCTTCACATCCCTCTGGGCCTGGGCTCTGTGGGTGGATCTCGCCTCTGTTATGCGAGGACCAGGATTGTAGACGCCAGACCGAATGAAGGAGACATGGAGCGTTGGGGTTCTCTTAGTGCGCGCCAATGCTACGAGCGGATTCGCCGCAACGGTCGCACCTGGTTGCAGAGCAACGGCAGGAAGACGGCAGAGCAGCTACATCATTTCGGATTTGCAGACGAGCGCCTCGTCGATTCGGAGGATCTCGCCGCTCTGATGCGGCGCATCGGCCAGCCCAAGTTGCTCGATTCCCTGGTTCGGAGCCTTTATGAAGCAAATGCCATCCAGACTCTCGCCATTGCGGGCCTGCTTCTGCAGCTACTCGGAAATGGCGAGAACGACGCGATACGTCAACGCCTGGAGGCGGTCGTCGTGGACAGCATCCGCAGCGTCGAGCAGCAGGCAAGCGCCGCTGCGGAAAGCAGCATTCACACCGAGGTATACATGGACCGCGAGGCGATCCTGTGCCAACTCTCGACAAAGGCCTACGATGGAAGCGACGCGGACCTCCGCAGGGACCTGCAGAACATCAGGTTGTTGCCGGCTTGGTACGACTTCTTCAAGGCCGTGGAAAAACCTTCGGAAGAAAAAACCTCGGAGGATTTTGTCTATGGCCTCCGGAGAACCCAGCAGAACGAAGTCTTGTCGAAGCTGTTCTATGTCTACTACTCTATCGAGGCGCCGCATACCTTCACCGAAGTTCCGGCCATGGGCTCGCGGTTCCGCGGCATTCTAGCTCTCGTACTGGACGACGCATCGACCGATCTCAAGAGCGAGATAGGTGAGATCGCTGACCAGCAGGACATCCGCACGTTCGTCCACAACGGAGTGCGAAGCCTGCAGCTGATTCTAGAGAACCAGGGGCTCGCGAACCGCCTACGGCAGCCGGGCATCGAGAGGTTCGTTCTCGGCATGCTCCATCGCCTGAAGAACGAGCTCGGCAAACCCATGGCGGTCCTACACATTCTCAAGGAAAGCTCCAGGTCGGCAAGCGAGATCGAGCAGATCGAGCGGGCTACTTCGGCTATCAATGGTTTGAGGGAACTCTTCAAGAACCTGCGCGGCCTGGAAGACGTGCAGCAGGGCATCGTGCCGATACGCCCCTTCTCAACCCACTGGCTAGGCTGGTTGTTCATCGTAAAGCTCACGGTTGCCGCGCGCAAAGCCGCCGAAGGGCTGACTTTCGATCCAAACCAAGCCAAGGACGCTCTCCAGGACTTGGAGAGAATCCGCGAGTTGGCCGAGAGCGAGCTGAAGGTGGAGCCCAAGGACCCGCTACGCGCCGTGGACGTGATCCAGCGCGAGATCAAGAACGTGGAAAACGTCGTGAGGAAGCTCGTCGCCGGCCGCGCAGGAGCAGGCCCGGTGGACGTCGTCCTCTCCTATCAGGTTTTTTCGGAGAATCCCCTGGAGTTCCTCGGCAGCTTTCACCTCGAGGAAGCCCTCAACATTCTCATTGAAAACGCTTTCCAGGCATTCTGGGAGCACTTGGACCCCAGATCCGACAAGGCAGCGAAGTCCGGACTGCTCAGGATGATCTGCCGCCAGAGCCGGGAGCGCAGCGGCGAGATCCTCATCGAGATCAGCAACTCAACCGCACCGATCGACGGATCGGTGCTGCTGGTGCTCAACGACAGGGTGGCACAGCCCATGACGCAGCAGCAGCACGCCTCCAAAAGCGGCAAGAAGGGAGGGTCAGGATTCGGTCATTATTACGCTCGCCGAACCGTCTCCGAACTCTGCGGCGGTCGCGAGGCGCGGCGCGAGTTGGACGTGAAGATCGATTACCTGGAAGAGATCGGCTTGGCCCGCGTTCGAGTCAATCTGATCGAAGCCTCGTCCGGCGGGCTGCAGTCTCTCTCCGCCGAGCAGGTCCAGGCGGAGGTGCGAAGAAACTTCGATCGCGAATTCGCTCTCGGTCTGGAGGCCGCAGGTCGTTATCATCTGCCGCAGAACATCGACGCCAGGAGTCTTTTCAATCTCATCCGACGGTTGCTGGTGGCAGACCGTGAGGCGCTTGAAAAAGCATTCCTCAGTTGGTGGCGCTCGCGTGTCTGTAGCATGCTCAGCGATCGCTGTGACAACTTGAGGAAGCGTCTCCTCGACCGCCTTACTATTCTCGCAGATACCGATCCGGAAGGCCGCGAGCGGTGGCGCGAGATCCTAGGGCAGATCCAGGTTGACGGTGTCGCCAAGGTGCGCCGAAGCTCCTTCCATGATCTGCACCGTTTCCTGCAACAGGTGAGGGATAGGGGAGACGGATCCTTGCTCCAGATCATCGATGGAAATGAATTGCTTGAGAAGCTGCTGGGGAGTTTCACGACCGGCGCCAACGGCTTCGAGCTTGAGCCACAGTCCCTCATCAATGCCGGCGAGAAGGAGAAGATCGCCAAGGAACTCAAGCGCTACGAGCTTCACCTGAAAAAGGACCTGAATATCGAGGATGTACCCAAGCTTCTTCTCGTGGACATCGATCACGACGAGCGCGGTCGGCCCGTTCCCTCCGGTGACGGCGTAGCGAGTTTCCTCGAGCCGTCGCAGTGGCGGCTGGACAAGACAACGCGGAACGGAAACCTACATCTGGCAGTCTCGCTGGTCGACGGCAACCCCAAGGATGCTAAGATCGAGCTGAACCACGCTAGGTATCCTCGCTTGGAGATGGTCTCAGAGGACTACCAGATCGAGCGCCAGACTTTCCAGAGCTATAGCCGATTGTTTGAACGGACGTTGCGGGAGGGTGCGCCGGTTGGTCTGCTCTGGATGGAGGTGCCTGCCAAGGAACCCCGGCGCACCGTCCATCTGTGGCTCTCAGGCGCCTCGAAACAGTAACTAAACGAGCCAATGCCGGAGGCTGTAGATGAGCGAGACGAAGCTCAAAATCCTGTACTTAGAGGACATCGTAGAGATCTTGGAGCCTTGGCTGGGCTTCATTCAGAAGACATGGGCCGTAGAGTGCCACGGCGTGCGCTCCAGGGAGAGAGCCCTTTACTTGCTCGAAAACGGCTTCCGGCCCGACTTGGTCATCTTCGATCGCGGCATCCTGTATTACGAGGATGATCAGTTTGATGACAAAGAGGCCGGAGACAGGCTCTACTATGACCTCGTAGTCGATCGCGAGATCCCGGTGATCGTGGCCTCTGGAAACGATCTGGAGGGCGTGGAGCCTTATCGCTCGCATCCACCGCTGAAGTTCATTGGCAAGCCTCTCGATGAGAGGTCGATACGGAGCGCCGTTGAGTGCTATTTCGAGTGGCTAAAGGAGGCTCGGTGACGAGCCTTGATGAGATCTGCCGCGCCACCCCACGGGCGCCCTTCTTCCTGCTCCTCTATGTGGGAGCCGACGCCGAGCGGGCTTCGCGCCTGCGCATGGCGGTTGGAGAGAGCGCCGAGCTAAGAGAGGTTTTTCATGCCTCCTCCCGGGAGGAGGCGACGGCGCTGGTCGACAGGAAAGATCTGCGTGTCGGATGGCTCGACGGTTGCCTGCTCGTGATCTGGGACCTGGGTGATCACCCGGAAAAGGACATCATCGGTTGGTTGGCAAGGCTGCCCAGATGGCCCTCGGGACAGGTCGTGGCCTTCCTGGTCGCTGGAACAGGTCCGAAGCTCTCATCGCAAGATTTTCTTGCCTGTGTCGACCGCGATTTCGCCGGTATTGGGGATTTCGAGACCTGCCTCACAAGAGTCAAGCAGTGGTGCAGCCCAGGGAAACATCCCGATTTCGGCCTTCCTTTCCTCAAGCGCCCTTCGCGCTGGCTGCGGGATCTCAAGCACGACTACATCGTCAATACGGTTCTGATTCACCGATCAAGCTTAGCAGATCTTGGCTTGCTGATCGTTCAAAGAGAGGTCGATTTGATCGTCAATGTGCTGCGCAACCTCATGACTTCTCCGGATTCCAAGATTGAAGTTCGAGGATTGCCTGCTGAGTACGCTGAGGAGGAGAGCGCGCTCTATCGAGAGGTCTACTCGACTCCCTTTCGGATTGTTGCTCCCGACAGCTTGGCGAAGTTACTGGCTGCCGAGTATGTGGAGGGGGCGGATTTCGTCGTTTATCGGACGATGGAGGAGGCCGTGGAAATGATTGACGCAGCGGCCCGGGAGGGTTATGCCCGGATTCTTCTCCAGGCACCGGACACGAAGCTCCCGCACGTACAGCCCAGGGCCTCAGGCTCGGGAGGGCTGCCAATCGTTCTGATAGCCGAGCAGGCGCAGCATCTTGAATGGCGCGAGTGGCAGGCCCAGTTGGCAGCAAATGTGATTGGCTCCTACCCCCTTTCCGATCTTGATAAGAGGCGGAGCAGTAAGCCGCTTCTGGTCGCCCAACGTCCTTATTGGCGGGCGTGCGCCGTTCTGACATTGCCGGGGCTCTTCGATCGCCTGATCGAACTCCTGATCCGAACATGGGTGACTGTTAGAGAACCAAAACTCAAAGAGTACGTTTTTCAAAGCCTGGCGGCGATAGTCTCCGCTAAGGCTGTGTACCTCGGCCAAACCGGAACCGGCAACGGTCCATAGAATGAGGAAGCTGTCATGATGTCTGTCAAGAAGGCGTGCATGCTACCTGTCATTTTGCTTGTTTTGTCGTTGCTCTGCCTGGCTTGTGGAACAAAGGAGCATTCCGCAGGAGGCACGCAGGCGGAGGTCAAAACCTTTCACGTCGCCACTCTCACATGGGTCGGATATGCCCCGATCTACCTGGCGCAGGAGAAGGGTTATTTCGACGGCATCAAAGTCGAACTCGAGAAGATCGAAGACACGCCTGCGCGCCGTGCCGCCCTGGCTTCGGGAAACGTAGAAGGCTCGGTGGACATCCTGGACTCGTTCACCAACGGCGCCGCCGCTGGGCTGCCTGCCTCGGTAGTGCTCAAGCTCGACGACTCGATGGGGGGCGACGGCATAGTCGTCCGGAAAAGCATCAATTCGATTCACGACCTGCGCGGCAAGACGGTGGCCTATCCTCAAGGTCTGCCGTCGCACTTCTTTCTCCTCGCTCTCCTGAATGAAGCCGGTATGAAGATCACGGACGTCGAATCGCGTCCGATGGAGGCGGACCAGGCTGGTGCGGCGTTCGTCTCCGGCACCGTCGACGCGGCGGTGACCTGGGAGCCCTGGCTGAGCAAGGCCTCCGCAATGCCGGATGGGAAGATCCTGACGACCTCCCGGGAGACCCCGGGCCTCATCGTGGACGTTTTCACGGTTCGCAACGACTATCTCCGCGACAACCCGGAGGTTGTACGGGCCTTCGTCCGCGGCTGGCTTCGGGCGGTGGAATTCTGGAAAACCAACCCAAAGGAAGCCGCGCCCATCATGGCAAGTTCCATGGGGCTCTCGGAGCCCGAGTTTGCGCAGATGGTCGCCGGCGTCGGCTACGCGGACCTCGCGAACAATCAGGCGTTCTTCACAGCCTCCCCGGGGGGAGCGAGTCCCTTCGCTAAAACCGTCGACCGCGCCAACCAGATCTGGGGGCGTGAAGGACTGATCAAGATACCAATTCCTCCCGGGAAGATCGACGGTTCCGCCACCGTCCTTTCCTTGAAGCCATGAAAAAGGGCACTCGTCTCGCCTTGCTGCTCACCACGGCCGTGATGCTCGCGGCCTGGAGCCTTCTCGCCTTCCTCGTGCGCCCCGGTGAGGAAGGTGGTCTGCTGATGCTGCCAGGTCCGCTCATGGTCCTTAAGGATCTCTATCAGATGCTTGTGGCCGAAAAGTTCTTTGGTGACATCGCGTTGAGTTCTATGAGGATCGGACTCGGCGTACTGGCGGCGACGGTCCCCGCCTTGATCCTTGGGATCTGGTTCGGCATCAGCCCACGGGTCCATGCGGTGGCCACGCCGGTCTTCGCCTTCGTCAAGTATATCCCACCGGTCTCCTTTGTGCCGATTCTGATCCTCTGGCTCGGCATCGGCCTGACCCAGCAGGTGGCTTTGCTCTTCCTAGGGACCTTCTTCTACCTCGCCATCATGATTGCCGAGACGGTCGCCTCCACTCCGCGGACCTACCAGGACGCGGGCCTGACGCTCGGTCTTCGCGAGAGCCAGTTGATCTGGAAGGTGATCATTCCCCATTCCATGCCGGCGTTCTTCGAGCACCTACGCGTCATGTTTGGCATTGCCTGGACTTACCTTACGGTGGCGGAGATGGTGGCCGCACCCAATGGTATCGGCCGCGTGATTATCAACTCGCAACGGTATCTGCAGACCGGCAGGGTGCTAGCCGGCATGTTGACCATCGGCGTCTTGGGCGTGCTCTTCGATTTCGTCTTGGCCCGGACCTCGCTCTGGCTTTGCAAATGGAAGAGCCTCTGATGCTGAGCATTCGCCTCCTGACCATCGAAGACGAGAACGCCGAGGCCATCTACTCGGAGATCCATGCCGAGCTGAGCTCGTGGCTGTTCATCCGGAGAGGCCTCGTCTCTCTCGATCAGCCGGATAACAACGAATACCCTTGGGTCACCAACCTGGCGGACGGGCGCTCCGTGATCGAGCGGCTGGCGTCCCAGCACGACCTCACCTTTTGCACCGTCGACTTGCGGATTCCAGAAGCGGCGGAAGACCCGGCCACCGATCAGCGTCATGGCCTAGCCTTGGTGGAGGAGATCCGGGCGCGCGCCAAGGACGGGCTGCGCTGCTGCGTCCTCACCGGCCTGGACGGGAACGAGCTCGAAAGCCTTCAGCGGGGGTCGTTTCCGGACGTGCTGTTCGACTTCAAGGGTGACAGTCGGAAGGGCTACCCCAACATCGTCAAATACATTCGCTCGCAGGCGTTGTCTCTGATCGACAGTCTCCGCTTTCCCGGTCCGGACGGCAAGCAGAGGCTGGTTGTGCTCGCCGAGCAAACGGAACAACTGCGCGACCACTTCCTGTCGAAGGCGTCGTACTTCATCGATCCCGCAAGATGGCACGTCCCCATTCTCTTAATCGGTGACGATGGCCTAGGGGCGCGTACCTTCTTCGAGTTCGTCGGTTTTCTTGCCGAGTCGGAGTTTACCGAGTTCGACCTGAGGGCGGAGTCGTGGAAGCTGAACCGCGATAACCTTCACGCTCTAAAGGATCTCGTCAGCCAAATCTCCGGTGGCCTGCCGCCGGGGAAGCGGCGACTGGTTCATGTCAAAGGGCTCGACGAGTATCAGCCCGGGATCTCCTCCGAGGAGGGAGAAAGTTGTTTGCCGGTGCTCAGACGCCTTCTAGAAGTGGTGCAAGCGGTCAAACCCAATGAATGCTGCCCTGTGGCGGTGGCCTTCAGCGTCTCCGGGCAGAACAGGTTGCGCGTCCGCTCGGCCGAGGCGAGGGGCTTCCTTCGGGTTCTGGAAGATTGCATCGGCAGTCTCACGGGTTTTCCCCTCGAGCACCTGGGCATGGACGAGAACGGCTGGACGACGGGCAATCCACGCATCCTGCACGTGCCTTCGCTCAAAGCGAGAGGTGCTGATTTCATGAAACGCATGGTCGCCGAGCAACTCGACCTGCTTCACGAGTCGGCTGAGGGAGACATTGCAGACGGCCAGGGGGAGCGCGTGCGACTCGCCAGCGACGTCTTTGACTTCGTCACCGACAAGGTCGACTGGTCGAAGCACGGCAACCTGACCGGCCTGAGCCGTGTCCTCTCGGAGGCATTCGAATGCTTCCTGCGGGACCGGGCTTCCGGCCAATATGAGATCACGCGCGCTCACCTCGGTGAAGAGATGAAGGCCTGGATGGGACGGGCTGTCCTCAGCATGGACGACGTGCAGCTCGAGTTCCCAACCAGCCGTGGGACTCGGCTGCTGGTTGTCAAGCGTGCCGACTTCCAGGTGGAAGAAGGAGAGCTCCTGGTCATCCTGGGGCCTTCTGGCAGCGGCAAGAGCACCCTCCTTCGAATGTTCGCAGGCCTGCTTGCGCCCACCATTGGCAGGGTAGCCTACAGAGGCAGTGACATTAGAGGCCCCTCCGAGAAGGTGGGAATGGTCTTCCAGGACTATTCGCTTTTTCCCTGGCTCACGGTGCGGGAGAACGTCGGCTTCGGACCGAAAAGCCGCGGCGAGAGACCCGAGATTTTCGGTGCCAGGGTCGAGCGCCTGCTGGAAATCGCCAAGCTCACGGACTTCGAGGAGGCCTATCCAGGCCAGCTCTCGGGCGGAATGCGCCAGCGAGTGGCCATCGTGCGATCACTGGCGAACAATCCGGACGTGCTCCTCATGGACGAGCCGTTCGGCGCCCTCGACCTGCAAACCCGTTGGCAGATGCAGGAGTTCCTACTGGAAACCAAGCAGGTGACCCACACGACCATCGTGTTCGTGACACACGATATCGATGAAGCCGTCTTCGTGGGCGACCGCATCTACATCGCCTCGCCCCGTCCCTTGAGCCTCGGAGATTGTTTCGAGGTGCCGTTCTCGCCAGCCAGCCGCAACCTTGATCTGCGGCGAGACCCCTCTTTCGTCGCTCTCGTCAACCGCGTCCGCGACGCTCTGCTGGCTGCGGCCTCCAAAACACCCTGACCGAAGAAGAAAGGCAACGCAGTCCTCCATGAGCCGTATCGATCATCATCAGCCTCACTATTCAGGCAATCTCGGGCAGTTCAAGAAGTCTTATCACCTGGAAATGGTGGCCGACCGGTCCCGCACGTCGGCGATTTTTCGCGCATTACGTCAGGTTCTCCAGCCGGAGACAGTCTTCTGCGAACTCGGCTGCGGCAGCGGGATCTTCTCGATCTTTGCCGCCCGGTATGCAAAAAGAGCCTATGCCGTCGAGATCGATCCCGGGACAGCGCGCGTCGCAGCGTCCAACATCGCAGCGTCACCATTTGCCGACCGAATCGAGCTGATCGAGGGCGACGCTCGCGAGGTGGAGCTTCCGGAGAGGGCTGACGTCATCTTTTGCGAGATGATGTCGATCTGGACGATCGAAGAGCCTCAGATCCCGGTCTTCAACAGCACCTCTAGACGGATGTTGAAGCCCGGCGGCCTCTTCCTGCCCCAGAGGATCGTCAATGTGGTCGAGTTGGGGTTTTATAACTTCCGCTTCGAGGACGTCGAGATCCGGGCAGCAACGCCCCTGTTTGCCGGCATCACTCCGCCGGCGGTGATGACTGAAAGCCGAGTGGCGGCGACGTTGGAGTTTTCGGCGCCTGTGAAAACCGATCTGAGCTGTGAGGTGGAGCTCCCCGTTCTTGCCGACGGCCTCGTGAACTGTGCACGGTTGACCTCGATCGTTCAGATGGGGCCGGGTATTGTCTTCTCCGGCTCCGACTCGTTGATGCCTCCGACCATAGTCCCATTGGAAAAAGATCTCCTGGTGCGGCCGGGAGATCGGGTGCTCTTCCGGGCGTCCGCAGAGGCGCAGTCCGATCTGGGAGATGCAACCTTCCGAGTTTTCAGAATTGATAAACATGATGGGGATCGTTGATCATGGAACCTGATACCCATGTAGGATCGAATCCGCTCCCTGGTGATAGCGTGATCAAGGAGATGCAAACACGTTTCGTGTATCCCTTCTCCTTCGAGTCGAAGATCACCGCAGATTTGATGCAGAGACTCCTGGGCGACCAGCTGACCTTGGGGTCGGGAAAGACCGTCCGCGTTTGGACACAGGGGGTGCCCAATGCCGATTATCAGGATGAGCTCCTTGACCATGCCCAGGAATTTCTTTTCCCCAATCCTGGGGAAGATGACTGTACATACCTCAAGCTGTCGGCGGAAGTTGCGGAGGCTTGGTTCAAGAACCTCATACTACAGGTCAAGGAAAATCCTTCGGTCGTTCTCGTACCCGACCGCCGAATTGAGATATTCCTCTCGCCAAAAGGGCTTGGCATTCTTTCGTTGACGCTCACTCCGAAAGACAAAAATCTCAGTGCGGAGGAGGCCTGCCGTTTCAATTACACGATTGGCCAGTTTAAGCGCAGGGACGTGGCTGGATTTCGCAGGTCGACTCCCCGGGACTCTCCGGAGAGTTGGCAAAAGATGTCGAAAGATCAGCAAGAATTATACCCCGACTCTCCGGATGAGAAGGCACCGCTCGCCGACCGTCTCGGTGCCCCGGGGGGCATATTCTTCCTCCACGAGTTGATTGAGAGGCGCTTGCTGGCGTGCGAGGAATCAGGGCTTCATCCTGCCCAAAAAGAGCTTTCGGTTTACACGGTGGCCCGGCTCGGCCCAGACGTAGACTTTGCGAGCAGTGCCTGTAGAAACGCTCTTGCATCTCTGCTCTCGGGTCTTGCTCAGCTCGAGGAGCCGACGCATGCAGGAGCGACGGCGGAAATTCTAGGCGTCGCGAATGCAGTCCTAAACCGGAAACACTGGGCGGCCGTAGGGCAACTTGGCGCAGCGCATCTGATCGCAGACCAGCCTCCGCCCGAGGGCCTCAAGGAGCACCCTTTCAACGGGCAGCGTCTGCCAATCATCCGTGACAAATACTTCATCCCCTACCTGATGGCGTCGTTCCAGAAGCTTGCGCTCAACCGGGCGGCCGATAAGGCGCGGCAGGCGGCGAGCCTGCCGGACGATTGTGTCGAACAGAGCCTGGAGGGCTGCCGCCGGGATCTACTTGAGTTCGGGGTCAACGGGTACTTCGCGCAGGTGAGCGCCAGAGACGTACTGCATCGATTCTACCGGCTTGTTCAACAAGGACTCGACATCCCCTTCATCTGGCAGAGTGTGCGCGAAACGATCTCGGATCTGGATGCAAAGTTCTCGTCGGTTCGGCAGGAAGATATGGCGAAGGCCCAATTGAAGATAGCGGCAAGTCAGGCGCGGGCGGCAGAGGCCCAAGGGCAGATAGCAAAGAGTATGAATGAAAACCTGCATGAGATCGCTAAGGTCCAAAATTTACTGCATGTGATCGAATACGTTCTGGTGACGGTCTATATTGCACATCTTGTGCATATGGTTTTGGGAGAACGACACGCGATCGATTGGGTTATCGTTGTGGCTGCATTGGCTGGCCTTTTACTGGTCTTTGTATTGGATCGCAAAACCATGCTGCCGTGGCTGGACCAGAAAACCAGAAGCTTGCGGAGCTCTCTGGCTAACGGTCTGGCGCAACGTTTTCCGGCAGCTTGGGTGCGCGAGGAAGGGACACTAAAAAGCGCGACGAGCGACAGGATCAAGGGGGAGGCAAATAATTGACAGTGAACCTACGGTGACTGGGGCGAGAGGCAAGCCCGGACGCAGGGTCGAGGTGGTTTCGATACTTCACTATAGCCTTGCGCAATGCTTGGCTACGGTATGTACCTCACAAATGCAATGTACGGGAGTATTCCTATCCCGATTGTTAAACTCATCCTAGCCGAGAGGCTGCCCAGCAACCCAAGAGATTGGAAAGTAAAATCTCCTCGATCACCTCGCCAGCTTCCTTCAAAGACGACGCAGAAAAATGAACCCGCGTTGCCATCTGAGGCACAGGTCAAGGTGATCGAGATTCTCTACTAGGACTCCCTGATGCCGCAAGGAAAGGCCGACAGGAGGCTAGCTGAACCGCAATTATCTTGGCTCTCGTGGCGTGAGCGAGAGAGATTGGAGGAAGCAGTGGTGAGCACTGATTCGGAGAATGAAGCCCGCGCCGATGCACCCGTGCCCGCTGCTTTCAAAGATCGCTTTGCGATTCAAACGCGAGACGTTATAATCATTGCCGTCGTTGTCCTGCTTATCGGCACTTGGGTCATCGTGCGCGGCAACCAGGCGTCTGCAGGTCTGCTCGGCCGCCCACTCCGAGTAGGAATCGTCTCTTGGCCAGGCTACGCCGGAGGTCTTGTCGCTAACAACGGACTGCGCGCGAATAAGGATTCGGACTTCTGGAGGAATTACAACCTACTCGTGCAGTTCGTAATCGTGCCAGACGAGGCGCAACTGCGTAGAGATTTCGCGCGTGGTGGAGAGAAGGGCGGAGTCGATATCATGTGGTCCACTGTCGACTCCTTGGCCCAGCAGTTTCCGGCTTTCTCGAAGGAGGGTATCCAGCCTCGCGCCTTCATGCAGGTCGACTGGTCTCGCGGGGCCGACGCGATCATCGCAAGCGCAGGCATTGAACGTATCGAAGATCTGCGGGGTAAGAAGATTGCCGTCTCCATGTCCGCTTCCCAATGGCTGCTCGAGTACAGCCTCGAGAACTCGAGCCTGACCAGCGCAGAGAGAACGGAAGTCCGAAACCGGCGCCTTACGACCAAAGGCTCACAGGAGGCTCATGACCTGTTCGTCAATGGCAGTGTCGACGCTGCGGTCCTCTGGGAACCCGATGTCACTGAGGCAATCAACCGGCGAACCGGAGCGAACAGGCTGCTCGACACAAGCGCAGCAGCCAATCTGATTGCAGATGTCATGGTTGCGAAGGCGGAATTTATCCGGGAACACCCCGAGGTTATTGCAGCCTTCATCCGAGGCTGGCTCCTCGATGGGACGACGAAGGCGATCAGCAATCCTATGCTGGCTGTCAAGGCACTGCAGGAAGAGCCGGACTTCGAAACGCTGGGTGAGGAGACAACACACACGTTACTAGGAAAAGTGGCGCTCGCCACGCTGGAAGACAATGCGAGGATGTTTGGCCTGTCAGACGGTGACACCCTCTTTGGACCTCTCTTCAACGAAGCCGGTCACCTCTGGTCGAAACACGGCTACATCACGGCCCAGGCGACCGCAGAACAGGCGCAAGACACTCACTCACTCCGGGAGATTTACAGCGCAGAACTGGGATCTCTAGCAGCAAGAGCGGGCTGTGGCTCGGAATGCATGACGAAGGAGCTATTCGTCGTCTTCCCTCCAGGCAAGTCGGAACTCAGTCCGGAGGCACAGAGCATCCTCGACGACGAGATATCGCTCCTACTCCGGACGTTGTCCGAATCCCGTTTTTGCGTTGAGGCTGTCACGGCCGAAGTGTACCCCCCTCGCGACCTCAGCCTCAGACAAAGACGTGAGGCCGAAGTCATCAATCATCTTGTCGAGCATTATAATCTATCACGAGGCCGGTTCGTTTCTGTGAGTACCGGTAGCCCCGAAATTGTCAGCGGCGGAAAGGTTGCACAATACATCCGCCTGAAGTTGATTAGCGCAGCAGGGCAGGAACTGAGAGGTAACTTATGAGCCTTTCGAAGTGGTGGTATCCTGGCTTCAGGGCATTTGTGGAAACGGTGAATCTTGTAGCATTAGCCATCCTAAGCGTAGCATCCTACCTTACGGTCGACTGGGTGCTCTTCGGTGTCGGCGCGGCAGTAGAGTTAGTCTATTTGGGCTGGAGGTTCAGATCTCCCCATTACAGGACGCAACTTGAGTTACGGGCGCAATCTGGTAAGCTTGGCGTGGACCCCTTGGATCCAATGCTCCTTGTGATCACCGTCACCGGATTTGTAGTTATCCTGTTTTTTGGATTCGGAAAGCATCTACTGAATCATCGTTTCCCGAACCTGACGCATGCGGAAGGCTGGGAAGCTGGCGCGATCGTATGTACGGGCCTATTCCTCCTCTATTATCTTGTCAAATTTCGGGTGACCGGCAATTTTTTCGTTGACAAGTTTGCTATTGTAATCATCGCGTTCTTGGGGACCGTGCTGCTAATTCTCGCATGGAACTCGATGGGGATATGGGCTAACCACATTCCGTTCGTCATAGCGATCGGCCTTTGCTTTTTCCTCATCGACTGGCTCAGCATGCTATTCCATATCAATAAAAAGGAGAGGATATTATCTCGAAACTCTCTATGGTGGGCTGATGTTCCGATGGTTTTTTCATTTGGTGTGCTATGGGTGTATCTCCTGATGCACCGCGATACGGAGAACCCCGACGTTTTCGTCTCCGGAGTCATTTCATGCCAGCTCCTGATTTCGAACGCAGCCTTCGTCGTCATGGAATTCGGACTTCTGCAACCTCCTGAGGTGGCAAGTACAGACGGGTAGCACGATTGCAGAGCAGCCTGAAAGGTTAGGAGACGGCAAGGTTTCACAGAAATCCTTCCCCCTAACGACACCGGAAGGCAGGAGACACCGCCCCCGCCCTGAGGTACCATAGTCCCCGTACCCCTATCGCTCAGGAGACCCCCCAATGCCCGACCCGTCCCCCGAATCCCGGGAGAAGATCCCGTCCAGGATGACTACGCCCTTTCGCCGGAAGTGGTCCGGGAAGGATGTCGCAATCCTTGCGCTTGCTCTGTCGTTTGTGTCCATGTCGGCCTTTGCGTTCCGGGCTCCCATCTCGGAGGCTCTCGCCAAGATGCGGGCGGGGGCTCAGGGCGGGGAGACGGTGTCGGTGTTCGACGTGGTGGTGGACCGGCAGGGACGGCAGTATTTCGACATCCTCTTTGACAAACCCCTGGGACAGGGGAAGGTCGGCGAGGTGCTCGATCCGGCTCCGGCTTCCATCTTCCCCACGCTGGGCGGGTCCTGGAAGTGGCAGGACACCAATGCTTTGCGGTTCGAGCCCAGCGGCGGGCTGCCCATCGCCAGCGAGATCCAGGTGGAGCTCGATCCCGAGAAGGTGATCCAGGAAGGGCAGGTGTTCACGGGCGAGACGAAGATCACCGTCAAGACGGACAAGTTCCTGGTCGAGGACGTCACCGTGGCCGAGGAGCCGGCCCTCGAGGGCAAGGCGAAGGTGGTCTTCCGGGGGGAGATGAAGTTCAACTACCCCGTCGATCCCAAGGTGCTGGCTCCCCTGGTCAAGCTGGTGGACCCCGAGGTGGCCGAGCCGACTCCCGTGGTGCTGGAGACGGACTGGAACAACAACGTCATCGGCTACCGCACGGAGCCCGTCCAGAAGCAGCGGGACGAGCGCAAGGTGCGGCTCGTCATCGCCGGCACGCTCACGCCCTCGAACGGCAACGCTCCCCTCGGCGACGAGTACGTCAAGGAGATCGAGGTCGGCTCCAGCACCAAGCTCACGGTGCGGGGGACCGAGACCACGCCCGGGCCGCGGGAGTCGACGATCAAGGTGACGTTCTCCTCCCCCATCTCGGCCGCCGTGGCCGAGAAGTACGTGACGCTCGATCCGGCCGTGAAGATGCGCTTCGGCGCGGACCGCAACGAGCTGACGATCACGGGCGAGATGACGCCGGGGGAAAGCTACAACCTGACCGTCGCCAAGGGGATGCCGGCCACGGACGAGGCCGTGCTCCAGGAGGAATACAAGGAGGAGGTCGACCTGCCGGACCTCGAGCCCTCGGTGGGCTTCCAGAGCCAGGGCCTGTTCCTGTGGAGCCAGGGCCAGCACGCGGTGGCCCTCGAGGCCGTCAACGCGCCCAAGGTGCGGATGACGATCGACCGCGTCTATCTCAACAACCTGTTCTTCCTCTTCCAGTACGGCGGCTTCTACGACAGCGACTACGGCTACTTCGACGAGCTCAACCACGCCCTGGGCGACCGCCTCAAGGAGGAGACGCTCGACGTCGGCGGCGCCAAGAACAAGCGGCGGGTCTACCCGGTCGACCTCGACAAGTTCGTGAACACCCAGGAGCCCGGCCTCTACCGCGTCTCGGTGGGCCAGCCGGACGCCTACGAGGCCTCCCAGCGGTGGCTGCTGCTGACGGACCTCGGGGTGGTGGCGAAGCGGGGGCCGGGGGAGATCCTGGTCTGGGTGTCGTCGCTCAAGGACCTCTCGCCCGTGGGGGACGCCAAGGTCACGCTGCTCTCGGACCAGAACCAGGTGATGGCCTCGGGACGGACGGACGGCGCGGGCGTGTGGCGGGTGTACGACCCGAAAGCGCTGGGCAAAGGGACTCCGTACCTGGTGACGATCGAGAAGGGGGACGACTTCAGCTTCCTCCTGCTCGACCAGATGGCGATCGATCCGACCGGGCTGGACGTGGGCGGCGCCGAGGCCGTGGGCGAGGGCTACACGGCCTTCCTCTACGGCGAGCGCGACATCTACCGGCCGGGCGAGAAGGTGGAGGGGCTGGCGATCGTGCGCGACGGATCGCTCAAGATCCCGCCGTCCATGCCGGCGCTGCTCCGCCACAAGGACCCGCAGGGCCGGGAGCTGGAGGTCAAGCGGCTGACGACGGACGCCAAGGGCCTCGCGCCGTTCAACCTGGATCTGCCGGACTACGCCCTGACGGGCAACCACACGCTGGAGCTGGAGGTGGCCGAGAAGGTCATCGGCCAGTACCGGTTCCACGTCGAGGAGTTCGTGCCGGACCGGATCTCGGTCGAGATCGTGCCGCCCAAGGAGAAGGTCGGGCCGGGGCAGAAGCTCGCCTACACGGTGCAGTCGAGCTACCTGTTCGGCGCGCCGGCGGCGAACCTGCCGGTGGAGACCCGGGTGCGGCTGGTGGACTCGACGTTCGCGCCCAAGGGCTACGAGACGTTCATTTTCCGCAACGAGGACCGCAAGCTGGAGGACAACGAGGTCCTCTCCGTGGACGGCAAGCTCGACGAGGAGGGGCGGAGCTCCTTCGAGGCGGAGATGCCGGCCGGAGCGCCGGTCCCGTCTTCGCTCGAAGCCGTGATCACGGCCCGGGTGCAGGAGCAGGGCGGACGCGGAGTGGCGGCGCTCAACCGCATCCAGGTCCATCCCTATCCTTATTACCTGGGCTTGCGGAAGACGGGAGGAGAAGAGGGGTTCGCGGACCCGGGCAAGCCGACCGGGTTCGAGTACGTGGCCGTGTCGCCGGACGGCAAGGAGATCCCCTCGGGGGGCCTGCGGGCCGACCTGTTCGAGGATCGCTGGAACACGGTGCTGCGGAAGTCCGCCAGCGGCACCTGGCAGTATGAGACGACCCGGGACCCGGTGCTGATGGCCTCGAAGACGATCGGCGGCGGCAAGGGCCGGGGCGAATTCGAGATGACGCCGCGGAACTACGGCAGCTACCGGGTCGTGCTCACCGATCCCGAGACGCAGGCCTCGACCCAGGTGGAGTTCTACGCCGCCGGCTGGGGGACATCGCCGTGGGCGATGAAGAACCCGGCGCGGCTGGAGTTGGACCTCGACAAGACGGAGTACCAGCCGGGGGAGACGGCCATCGTGCAGGTGCGGGCGCCGTTCTCGGGCAAGCTCCTGGTGACGGTGGAGCGCGACCGGGTGCTGGACACGCAGGTCTACGACCTGACGGGGAACACGGCGAAGATCGAGGTGCCGATCCGCGCCGAGTACCGGCCCAACGCCTACGTCACGGCCACGCTGGTGCGCAAGGTGGGCGACCTGGAGGTCGGCTCGGCGGGCCGCGCTTTCGGCGCCGTGCCCCTGCCGGTGAACCGGACGGCCAACAAGCTCAGCCCCCAGATCACGGCGCCGGACCAGATGCGGCCGGGCCGCGACCTCGCCATCGCCGTCAAGACGGTGCCCAACGCCGTGGTGACGGTGTCGGCGGTCGACGAGGGCATCCTCCAGCTCATCGCCCAGAAGACGCCCGATCCGTTCGAGTTCTTCTACCGCAAGCTGGCCCTGGGGGTGACGTCCTACGACACCTTCAGCCTGCTGATGCCGGAGCTCAAGAGCCTGACGGCCGGCGGCGGCGAGGGCGAGCTGGGGATGAACCAGTACGCGCGGACGGAGGGCATGCGGCGGGTGGAGCCCGTCGCCTTCTGGTCCGGCCCGGTGACGGCGGACGGCGACGGCAACGCCACGGTGACGTTCAAGGTGCCGGAATTCCAGGGCGCCCTGCGGATCATGGCGGTGTCGATCGACGAGGACCGCTTCGGCTCGTCCCAGCGCCTGACCCGGGTGCGCGATCCGCTGGTGCTGCTGCCGACCCTGCCGCGCATCCTGTCGTTCGGCGAGACGCTCCAGGTGCCGGTGACGGTGCGCAACGACACGGGCAAGGCGGGGACGATCCAGGTCGGCCTCACGGCCCAGGGCGCCGTGCAGGTCGAGAAGGCCGTGCAGACGGTCGAGATCCCCGTCGGCCGGGAGAAGACGGTCTACTTCACCGTCAAGACCGGCGACGCCTCGGGGAACGTCCGGTTCGTGGCGACCGCGTCGGGCAACGGCGAGAAGTCGAGCTCGACGACCAACGTCTCGATGCGGCCCGATCTGCCGGAGACGGCGGTGGAGGAGGCCGGGGCCGTGGGCCGGGCCACGCTCGAGGTGGCGGCCAAGGACGCCGACCGGTTCCGGCCGGAGACGCTGCGGCGGATCGTGCGCCTGGGGCCGATCCCCATCGTGCAGTTCGCGGGCAAGCTGGAGCACCTGCTCCACTATCCCTATGGCTGCCTGGAGCAGACGACGTCCTCCGCCTTCCCGCTGATCTACATCGGGGACATCGCCAAGGCGCTCGATCCGTCGCTGCTCGATCCCAAGAAGGGGCACGGGGATCCGGCGGAGATGGTGCAGGCGGGCCTGCGGCGGATCGCCACGATGCAGCTCACGGGCGGCGGCTTCACGCTCTGGCCGGGCGGGCAGTCGGTCCACACGTGGGGGAGCATCTATGCCACGCACTTCATCGTCGAGGCGCGGCGGGCCGGGCATCCGGTCGAGGAATCGCTCCACCGGGACGCCCTCGGGTGGCTGGCGAACGAGGTGAAGGCCAAGGGGACCTACGGTAGCGAGGAGCTGCAGCGGATGGTCTACGGCCTCTACGTCCTCGCCCGGGCCGGCAAATCGGACCTCGGGACGATGGACTTCATCCGCCAGAAGCACGCCAAGGAGCTGTCGGCGGAGTCGCGGGCCCTGCTCGCCGCGGCCTACGCCTCGGTGGGCAACCCGCGGGCCACGCAGAGCCTCGCCGCCAGCGTCGGCCAGGTCCAGGAGATCCAGCGGCAGACGGGAGGCAACTTCAACTCGTCGATCCGCAACCGGGCCCTGCTGCTGCTGGCCCTGCTGGACGCGGACCCGAAGAGCGCGCAGATCCCGGCCCTGGTGGACCGGCTGGCGCGCGACGCCCAGGTCACCGATTCCTGGTGGACCACGCAGGAGGAGAGCTTCACGCTGCTGGCCCTCGGCCAGTTCCTCCAGCGCCAGGCGAAGCAGCCGCCCTACTCGGGGACGGTGTTCGTGGGCGGCAAGGCGGTGGCGAAGCTCAATAACCAGGTAACGACCTTGCCGCCGATCTCTGGCACGGGCCCGATCCGTATCCAGATGGACGCGGGCTTCAAGCCGGGGGCGGCCTTCTACAGCGTCCTCACCCGGGGCGTGCCGAAGGACGACGCGTTCAAGCCGTCGAACGCGGGGCTGGAGATCCAGCGCGAGTTCTTGAACCGCGACGGCGGGGCGCTCGACCTCAAGGGCGTCCAGCAGGGCGACCTGGTGGTGATCCGGACGAAGGTGCGCAGCACCTCCGGGCCGGTGCAGAACGTGGCGATCGTCAATCTCCTCCCCTCGGGGCTGGAGGTCGAGAACCCGCGCCTGCAGTCGACCGAGCAGCTCCCGTGGGTGACGGACGCCAACCTGCAGCCGGAGTACATGGACCTGCGGGACGACCGGATCCTGCTCTTCACGGACCTGCCGGCGGACACCTGGATGACGTATTACACGCTGGTGCGGGCCGTGGCTCCGGGGCAGTTCCGGCTGCCGCCGGTGCAGGTGGAGGCGATGTACAACCCGGCGCTCCGGGCCACGGGGGAGCGGGGGACGATGGAGGTCAAGACGCGGCAGTGATGGAAGGCAAGGCAGTACCGCAACGAGACGATCCCGCGCCTTCGGCGCGGGCCCTCATCACCCCTACCCCTCTTCTCCCCGCCTCCCCCCCTTCCGCCGGGAGAAGAGGGGATAAAGAAGCAGGAAGAAGCGGGGCCTTCTGTCCTCTATCTCAGACAAACTTCTCCCTCTTCTCCCGGCGGATCGGGGGGGAGGCTGGGAGAAGAGGGCCGGGGTGATGAGGGCCCAACGCCGACGGATCACCATAGCCCTGGTCCTGGCGATCCTTCTCCTCTCCCCCTGGCTCTGGTTCCGGACGCTGGACTGGCTCTTCCCGTTTCCCTGGGAGAAGCTCCAGCGCCCGCCCGCCGTGGTGGTGTCGGACCGCCATGGCGAGCCGCTGCGGTTCTTCCTGCCGGCGGACGAGCGGTGGCGGTTTCCCGTGCGCCTGTCGGAGCTGCCGCCGGAGCTTCCCAAGGCGCTGGTGGCCTCGGAGGACCAGCGGTTCTACAGCCATTTCGGGGTCGATCCCATCGCCGTGGCGCGGGCGGCGTGGTCGAACCTGCGGCGCGGCGGAGTCGTGTCGGGGGCTTCGACGATCCCCATGCAGGTGGCGCGCATGGCCGAGCCCCGGCGGCGGATTCTGGCGTCCAAGATCTGGGAGAGCTTCCGCGCCCTGCAGCTCGAGCGGCGGTTCGGCAAGGACGAGCTGCTGGAGATCTACCTGAACCTCACTCCCTATGGCGGCAACGTCGAGGGGGTGGGCGCGGCGGCGTGGTTCTACTTCGGCAAGGAGCCGGACCAGCTCTCGCTGGGGGAGATCGCCCTGCTGACGGCCCTCCCCCGCTCGCCCGGGCGGTACGACCCCGTCAGCCATCCCAAGACGGCCGAGCGGGCGCGCGGCCGGGTGCTCCGGCAGCTCGCCGCGCGCGGCGTCTTCCCCCGCAAGGAGATCGCCGAGGCGGAGCGGCAGCCGATCCCCTCCGTCCGCCGCCGGCCGCCCTTCTCCGCTCCCCACTTCACGGAGATGGTGAAGGCGCAGTTACCGGGCGAGACGCGGATCCGCACGACGCTCGACCGGCCGGCCCAGGCGGCCGCCGAGTCGCAGGTGGCCCGGCGCATCCGCGAGCTGCGGGACCTGGGGATCGGCAACGCGGCCGTAGTGGTGATCGACAACGAGACCCGGGCCGTGCGGGCGCTGGTGGGCTCGGCCGGGTTCCGCGAGACCTACTTCCAGGGGCAGGTCAACGGCGCGCTGGCCCGGCGCTCCCCCGGCTCGACGCTCAAGCCGTTCCTCTATGCCATGGCGATCGACCAGGGCCGGGCGCTGCCGGACTCCTATCTGCTGGACATCCCCACGGACTTCTCCGGCTACGTGGCCGAGAACTACGACGAGCGCTATCGCGGCCGGGTCACGGTGCGCGACGCGCTGGTGCTGTCGCTCAACGCCTGCGCCGTGCGCCTGCTCTCGGAGGTGGGCCTGCCGGAATACCTGCGGACCTTGCAGAAGGGCGGGCTCGCCACCCTCGACCGCCCGGCGGGGACCTATGGCCTGCCGCTGGTGCTGGGCGCCGGCGAGGTTCGGCTGCTGGACCTCGTCAACCTCTACGCCAGCCTGGCCCAGGAAGGGGCATACCGGCCCGTGCGGTTGCTGGAGCCGGAATCCGGCCCCGACTCTGGAGATATCGCTCCCGTGCGCCTGTTCTCGCCGGAGTCGGCGCGGGCGGTGTCCGAGATCCTGACCGACGTCCGCCGGCCCGATCTTCCCGAGGCGTGGGACCTGACGCGCGACGTGCCGGGAGTGGCCTGGAAGACGGGCACCTCCTACGGCCACCGGGACGCCTGGGCCGTGGGCTTCTCGGGCCGGCTCACGATCGGGGTCTGGGTGGGGAACTTCGACGGCAAGCCGCGCAAGGGGATCTCCGGGAGCCAGCACGCGGGGCCGCTGCTGTTCGACCTCTTCCGCGCCCTGGACGGCGGCGGCCGGGGGCCGGTGAAACCGGACGGGCTGGTGCGCGACGAGATCGAGGTGTGCGCCCTGAGCCACCAGCTGCCGGGGCCGTTCTGCGGGGAGCGGGTAAAGATTTCCTACCTGCCGGGCAAGTCGAAGCTCACCGCCTGTACGCTCCACCGGCGGATGCTGGTGGACAGCGAAACGGGCGAGCTGCTGGCGGGGGATTGCGTGAGCCGCCGGCCGCACGAGTTCCGGCTGCTGACGATCTACCCGCCGGAGCTGATGGCCTGGTGGCGGTCGCAGGGCAATCCCGTCCAGGAGGTGCCCCGCCTGTCGAGCGCGTGCTCGGGGATTCCCGACGGCGATCCGCCCCGGATCGTCTCTCCCGACGGCGCCACCCCGTACCGCCTGCGGCGGGAGGCGCCGGCCGAGTACCAGCGCATCGCGCTCGTAGCCCAGGCCGCGCCGGGCGTCCGCCATCTCTACTGGTACCAGGACGGCACGCTGGTGGCGACCACGGACGCCGACTCGGCCCAGAGCCGGTTCATCCCGCCGCTGCGCGGCGAGCACCGGCTGGTGGTGACGGACGACCTGGGGCGGTCGGACGGGGTGACGTACAGGGTGGAGTAGGCCGATCCGGAATAGGTGCCGCTCCCGTATCTGTTGGAAACGAACAGCCAAGAGGAGCAACCCATCGCCAATCGTTTATATGACGGAAACGCATTTGACACCTGGACGCACGCGGGCGTACAGTGCTGAGTCTGTGGGAGAAGGTTAAGGATGCGAGTCCTACGCTATAGCATTCCGCTCATCACCGCCCTCGCCCTCCTGGGGCAGGCAGGCACCCTTCGGGCGGAAGTGCGCCGCTCCGGCGTCGCCGGCCGGGTCCTCGGTGAAACCACTCCTCTAGCCTCCGCTCGCGTCTACGCCTACCAGCTCGCCGACCTCAGTCACACGGTCGTAACGACGGACGCGCAGGGCAAGTTCGCGTTCCAGGACCTCCCGGCCGGCCTCTACAGGGTCATCGCGCACAAGGCGGGCTTCATGCCGAGGGTGCTCATGATCGCGCGCATGACGGCGCAGGCCTACAACGTCCTCGAGTTCCAGCTCCCCAAGCGGCAGGTTGGCCAGGGACCGGAGTCGGACGACTTCTGGTCGATCCGCGCCCGGGTGCCCGCCGACGTGCTGCGCGACATCGAAGCCGAGGAGGCTCGGGTCCAGCTCACGTCCTTCACCGCCCAACCTCTGGGCTCGCTCAGCAATAGCTTCCAGACCGAGATGCAGGCCCTCACGGGAGTCGACGGGATGGCCACGGAAGGTGGCCAGCTCTCGACCGCCGGCGTCGGCCTCAAGGGGCAGGTGGGCGAGGTTCAGGTGGGGCTGCACGGCCGATTCAGCCAGTTGAACAACACGGCCCTGCAGACCGGCGGCGCGGCGCCCGGCACCGGCCAGGCGAGCAGCCTCGCGATCGACATGTCGGGGGGCCGGGGCAGCCGGGTCAGCATCGTGTCGCTCAACAACCGCATGACCGGCCGCGGCGAGTCGGGCGACGGCCCGGCGCCGGTGGACTACGAGCACTACCAGGTGAACTATTCGCAGGACGTCGGCCAGAACGGCCGCTTCGAGTCCGCGGCCCACTACACCTCGGAGAACAATTTCCACCGCCAGGGCGTGGGCGATCCGCTGGCCATTCCGGAGACTTCCCAAAGCTGGCTGCTCGAGGGCGCCTACACGGTCGACTTCAGCGACCGCAACACGCTCCAGTCGGGCCTGCGCTACCGCGAGCGCCAGTACGGCCTCGGCTCCCTGGACCGGCCGGGCAAGGCCTACGAACGGCAGGCGCTCTCCAGCGTCGACCTGTTCAGCCGCGGCGGCATCCGGGTGCAGCCGGCCGTGCTGATGGAGTACGGCCTCTACAGCACGCTCTCCGACGGCAGCGTGGCGCTGACCCCCCAGGGCGGCGTCGTCCTCCAGCTCGGCTCGCAGTGGCAGGTCGAGACCAACGCCGCCCGCCGCGTCTACACCGAGGCGTCCCCCGAGCCCGACTTCCTCCCCACCCTCTTCGAGCAGCGCGACCTTTGCGAGCAGGGCAGCGAGGCCTGCTACCAGGTCAACCTCTCCCGGAACGTCGGGGACGACAACACGCTGACCTTCGGCGCCGTTCACCGCACCGTGGGCGATACCTTGCGGCTCTACTTCAGCGACAACTTCTTCGACCGCCAGGAGAGCCTCTACCTGGTGCGCGGCGACAAGCTGCCGGAGCTCCGGTTCGGCTTCCGCCACAAGATCTCGCCCCAGGTCGTCACCACGCTGGACTCCAGCGTCGCGTCCGGCGGCGGCGGGATGTTCTCCTCGGCCAACGGCCAGTCGTACGAGAACCAGGTGCGCTATCTGGTGACCTCGCTCGACACGCAGCTCCTGTCCAGCTCGACGGGCATCTTCGTCTCCTTCCATCACCTGGAGCAGCAGCTCGACATGCCCAGCGGCCTGGCTGCCTCCCAGATGGAGTACGAACGGCTGCAGCTCCTGCTGAACCAGAACCTGAACATCCTCCTCGATCTCGCCTCCGACTGGACGGTACAGCTCAACATGGAGCTGAGCCGGGGCGGCACGGCTTCGTCGTATGGCAGCATCGAGGACGAGCGGGTCCGCCGCCGCATCCTCGGCGGCATCGCGGTCAGGTTCTAACCCGCACCCTCCGGTCCTCCCCCACCCACCCTCCTCCGCTGGGGAGGGAGAAAAGATTCCGTCTCACTTTCCCGCCGTTCATCCCGTGAAGCCCGCGATCCATCCCCCAAGCGCTTGAATCCAATTTACCGGATCGCATCCGCTTTTCTGGACCAAAGTCCCGAAAAGCGTGGCAAAATCGAGGTTTAGGGCCGGTTCAAAATGCCGTTGCCATGGCATAGAAAGTGCTACTTGGGCCTTTGGACCGGGAGATTCTTACTTTTCCATGACGCGGGCTCGAAATATCAGACTGGCGGTGTCCCTGGCGCTCGCGTTGCTCGCGGTCGGTCTGGGAGGCCTGAGCGTCTTCCGCAAGGTTCAGGCGTTCCAGCCGCTCGGCTTCGAAGCGGTCCCGCTCGCTGGCGGCCAGGCAGTAGTAAGGGTCGATCACCCGGAGACCGGCCTGCGCCAGGGCGACCAGATCCTCCTGGTCAACTTGGGTGAGGTCTCCAGCAGCGACCAGCTTGCCGAGCGTCTCAAGGAGCGTCCGCAGAGCGCGGTCACCGTTCAGCGGGGCGAAAAGCTCCTCAAGATCTCCTACCAGCGGCCGCCCTTCGCCCCCGACTTCCCGTACCTGATTCTCTGCCTGATCGGCACCGTCTACCTGGCCATCGGCCTCTATACACTGTTGCGCCACGGTGGCGGACAGAGCCTCCTGTTCTACCTCTGGTGCCTGACCTCGGCAGCTCTCTACCTGCTCAACCCTGTGCCGCCGGTGGACGCGGCGTTCAAGGCGATCACCCTCTTCGACGCGGTCGCCTTCATCTTCCTGCCGGCACTGACGGTTCACCTCTTCCTGGTCTTCCCATCCCCGTTGCCGGCCGCCGAGCGCTTCCGCCGGCTGTTGCCGTTCCTCTACCTGCCGGCCGCGGCCCTGCTCGCGCTCCAACTCGACCAGATGCTGGCGAGGGGACGCTGGTTCTTTGGCAGCTTGACCCCGGCGCGGATCGAAGCGCTCGACCGGCTGGAGCTGGTGCATTTCGTCGTCCTGGCGGTCGTAGCCCTCGCGCTCCTGCTCTGGCGTTTCCGGCGGAACTCCGGCTGGGAGCAGCAGCGGCAGATGCAGTGGATGGCCTGGGGCGTCGCCGGCGGCTACCTGCCGTTCCTGGCCCTCTACTCCTTGCCTTATCTGTTTCATCTCCATGTGCCGGCGCTGCTGACCTCGGCCGTCGTCGTGCCACTGGTGCTGGTGCCGGTGACGTTCGCCTACGCCATCCTGCGCTACAAGCTGTGGGACATCGAGATCATCGCCCGCGACACGATCTCCTGGACGCTGACCCTGCTGCTCGGCATCATCGGCTTCTCGCTGGTGAACCTGGCGATCAACCGCGGAGTCTCCGAAGACCTGTCGCTCGCCCGCAACATGCTGTCTTTCGTCTCGGGCCTCGCCATCGCGGGCCTGCTGGTGCCGACGCGGTCCACGATCTCCTCCGCCCTGGAGCGCCTCCACTACCGGGACGCCTTCGGCAAGCGCCGCGCCCTCGCGGGCTTCGGCCGCGAGCTGCTCCAGGAGCGGGACCTCGGCCGGCTCTGCGCCAGCCTGCTCCAGCGGATCAAGGAAGGCGTCGACCTCGAGACGGTGAACCTCTACCTGGCCCAGGGGGACGGCCTGCGCGCCGTGCGCCTGGAGGCGGAGCTGCCCGGCCGGATCCCGTTCAACGCCCTGGGCGAGGAGTTCTGGCGGCGGGACGTGGACCGGCTCTCCGGCATCGTGATGCCGGCCGAGCCGCCGTCGATCGCCACCCGCCTGTTCGTGGCCGGCTACCGCTACGCCTTCCCGCTGACGATCCGCGGCCGGGGGCTCGGCATCGTCCTCGCCGGCTTCAAGCAGGAGCACGCGCCGCTCAACAGCGAGGACCAGGAGCTGATCCGCCACCTGCTGAACCAGGCGTCGCTCGCCATCGAGAACGCCCAGCTCGTCGGCCAGCTCCAGGTGCAGCTCGAAGAGGTCCAGCAGCTCCAGAACTACACCGAGGGGATCTTCGAGTCCTCCCCGGCCGGCATCGCGGTGCTCGACGGCGACCGCCGGCTGGTGTCCGTCAACGCCGCCTTCGCGGCGCTCGTCGGCCTGAGCCGCGAGCAGCTCGCCGGCCGCGACCTCGAGACGGTGCTGCCGGTCACGCCGCTGCCCGCTCCCGGCGAGGGGATGGTGGAGGTGAGCTGGTGCGATCCGTCCGGCGCCGAGCGCCACCTCCAGCTCTCCCTGGCCGCCTTCGAGAAGGGCTTGCAGCGGGGGCTCCACGTACTGGTGGCGCACGACGTCTCCGAGCGGGTGGCGATGGAGAACGCGCTGCGCGAGAAGGACCGCCTGGCGGCCCTCGGCATGCTGGCGGCGGGCGTGGCCCACGAGGTCAACACCCCGATCACCGGCATCTCGAGCTACGCCCAGATGCTGCTCGAGGACACGGCGCCGTCCGATCCCCACTACGAGCTCCTGAAGAAGGTCGAGCGCCAGACGTTCCGGGCGGCCCGGATCGTCAACAACCTGCTGGAGTTCGCCCGCAAGCGCCAGAACGAGAAGAAGCCCGTGACCCTGGCGCCGCTGGTGAACGAGTGCCTGGACCTGCTGGGCGACCGGCTCGGCAAGCGGCGCATCGAGATCGCCTGGACGGCCCCCGAGGAGAAGATCCAGGTGATGGGCTGCGACGGCGAGCTGCAGCAGGTGCTCAGCAACCTGATCCTGAACGCGATGGATGCCATGAGCGAGAAGGGCGGTAAGCTGACGGTGGGGATCGAGGCGGCGGGCTCTACGGTGACGGCCCGGGTGTGCGACAGCGGCCCCGGCATTCCTCCCGACAAGCTCGAGATGATCTTCCAGCCCTTCTACTCCACCAAGCTCAACCGCGGCGGGACCGGCCTGGGCCTGTCGATCAGCTACGAGATCGTGCGCCGGCACGGGGGGGATCTGCGTGTGGTGAGCCAGCCGGGAGAGGGCGCCTGCTTCCTCATGGAGCTGCCGCGGTACCAGCCCTCGTCCCTGCCCTCTCCCGTGACCACCGCATGAACATCCTGATCGTCGACGACGAAGAGGTCCTCCAGGACATCCTGACCGTGCTCATCCGCAAGGAGGGGCACACCCCGTTCAACGCCGTCACCGGCGAGGACGGGCTCGCGATCCTGGAGCGCGAGGAGATCGACCTCGTCCTGCTCGACCTCATGCTCCCCGGCATGCACGGCATGGAGGTGCTGAGGGAGATCCGCCGCCGCGATCCGGACCTGGTGGTGGTGGTCATCACGGCCTTCTCCTCGATCGAGAGCGCCATCGAGGCCATGCGCGAGGGGGCCTTCCACTACATCCCCAAGCCGTTCAAGAACGAGGAGGTGCTGCTCACCGTCCGCAAGGGCCTGGAGCAGCGGCGCCTCACGTCGGAGAACCGGTCGCTCAAGGAGCAGCTCCGGCAGCGCTTCGCCTTCGACAACATCATCGGCAAGAGCAAGCCGATGCAGCAGGTCTACGAGCTGATCCAGCTCGCGGCGCCGTCGAAGAGCAATATCCTGGTGCTGGGCGAGAGCGGCACCGGCAAGGAGCTGGTGGCCAAGGCCATCCACCACCACTCGCGGCGGAGCGACGGCCCGTTCGTCACGGTCAACTCGGGCTCGATGCCGGCCGACCTCCTGGAGAGCAACCTCTTCGGCCACATGCGGGGCGCCTTCACCGGCGCCATCGCCAGCAAGAAGGGGCTCTTCGAGATGGCCAACGGCGGCTCGATCTTCTTCGACGAGATCGGCAACATCCCCCTCGACACCCAGGCGAAGCTGCTGCGGGTGATCCAGGAGCGGGAGTTCATGCGCGTGGGCGGCCTCGAGACGATCCGGGTGGACGTGAGGATCATCGCCGCCACCAACGCCGACCTCGACGGCGCCGTGCAGCAGGGCTCCTTCCGCGAGGACCTGTTCTACCGGCTCAACGTGATCACGGTGACGCTGCCGCCCCTGCGCAAGCGCACCGAGGACATCCCGCTCCTCGCCCAGAGCTTCCTCTCGCACTATGCGCGGGAGAACGAGAAGGCCATCCGCGCGATCTCCCCCGCCGCCATGGAGCTGCTGCTCGACTACCACTGGCCGGGGAACGTCCGCGAGCTGGAGAACGCCATCGAGCGGGCGGTCGTGCTGTCGACGGGCGAGGTCCTCACCGAGGAGCTGCTGCCCGCTTCCGTCCGCCAGCGCGAGGCGGCGGGCGCGCCGCCCCCGCCGCTGCCGCCCAACGGCTTCGCCTTCAAGGAGGCCGTCAGCGAGTACGAGCGGCAGATCATCATCCGGGCCCTGCAGTCCTGCGGCGGCGTGCAGAAACGGGCGGCGGAGCTCCTGCAGGTCAAACCCACCACGCTCCACGAGATGATGAAGCGCCTCAACATCTCGTCCGAGAGCGTCGTCTCGTCTTGATCCCGATCGTGCTTGCAAGGAGTCCTGATCCCATGGTCCGCAAGGCCCTGCTTTTGAATTTCGCGTTCGTCTTCACGGCGGCGCTTGGATTGACTTCGATGTCACTGGCCCAGGCGCCGGCTCCCCAGGCGGCAGTCTCCCAGACGGCAGTTTCCCAGGCGGCAATGCCCCAGGGAGCGAGGCTGGTGGCGCCGCTGTCGCGCGGCGAGACGCTCGACCTGCCCGCCCTCGACGAGCGGCTCCCCCGTCCGGACGCGGCGCTGGGCTATCCGCTGGGCGCCCGTTTCACCTCCTGGGACCGCATCGTCGCCTATCTCGAAACGCTGGACGCCGCCTCGCCGCGGGTGAAGATGTGGGAGTACGGCCGCACCTACGAGGGCCGTCCCCTGAAGCTCCTGGCGGTCTCGGCCCCCGAGAACCTGGAGCGCCTGGAGGAGATCCGGCAGGACGTCCAGCGGCTCGCCGAGCCTTCGGGTCTCACCGCTGGAGAGAAGGACCGGATCGTGCGCCGGACGCCGCTCGTCGTCTGGCTCGCCTACGGCGTCCACGGCAACGAGTCCTCCTCGGCCGAGGCCGCCATGGGCGCGGCCTACGTGCTGGCGGCCGCCCAGGGCGACATGGCGGCGATGCTGGAGAACGTCGTGGTGCTGATCGACCCGCTCCAGAACCCGGACGGGCGCGAGCGCTACGTCAACGGCTACAAGCAGCGGCGCGGCGACGAGGCGAACCCCCGCCGCGCCGCCGCCGAGCACTACGAGCCCTGGCCGGGCGGCCGGCAGAACCACTACCTGCTCGACCTGAACCGCGACTGGGCGTGGGCGAGCCAGCAGGAGACCCGGCAGCGGATCGCCGCCTACCGCTCCTGGGAGCCGCAGGTGTACGTGGACTTCCACGAGATGGGGAGCGACTCCTCCTACTTCTTCCCGCCGGCGGCCGAGCCGATCCACCCGCAGATCGACCGCCGGATCCTCTCCTGGCTCGACACCTTCGGCCGCGCCAACGCCGAGGCGTTCGACCGCCAGGGCTGGATCTACTTCAAGGAAGAGAACTACGACCTCTTCTACCCCGGCTACGGCGACTCCTACCCGAGCCTGCGCGGCGCCGTGGGCATGACTTACGAGATGGCGGGCGGCGGCCGGGCCGGCCAGGCCGTGACCCTGCCGGACGGCACCGTGCTCACCCTCGCCGACCGCGTCGCCCGGCACCTCACGACCTCGCTCGCCACCGTGCGGACGGCGGCCCGCAACAGCCGCAAGATCCTCGAGGACTTCGCCGCCAACCGGGCCAAGGCCGCCGCGGAGCCCGTGCGCACCTATCTCTGGGGGGACGACCAGCAGGAGGCGCGGGCCCTCGCCGAGCTGCTGAGCCTCCACGGCGTGCGGGTGCGCCAGCTCGGCCAGTCCGCCGAGATCCCCGTGCGCGCCCTGAGCCGCGGCGCCAGCGAGCCGCAGGCGCGCCGCTTCGCGGCCGGCACCTACGCCGTTTCGACGGGCCAGCCGCTGGGCAACCTCATCGAGGCGCTCATGGAGCTGGACTCGCCCATGAGCCAGCCCTTCCTCGACCGCCAGCGCCAGCGCCTGGAGCAGAACCTCGATCCCGAGTTCTACGACATCACGGCCTGGTCCCTGCCGCTCGCCTTCAACCTCCGCACCTGGGTGGCCTCGGGCGCGGTGGCGGACGGCAAGCCGCTGCCGGAGTCGGTCGGCGGCGGCATCCGCGGCGAAGGGGAGATCGGCTGGCTCGTGCCGCCCCAGGGCGTCGCCTCCTACCGCCTGGCGGCGGCGCTCCAGAAGCGCCAGGTCCGCTTCCGGGTCGCCCTGGGCGCCTTCTCGGGCGGCGGCTCGAGCTACCCCTCCGGAACGCTCTTCATTCCCCGGCGGGCGAACGCGGACGACGTCCGCGCGACCCTCCAGGGTCTGCTCGAAGCCGACTCCCTCACGGCCCAGGCGGTCTCCTCCTCCTACGAGATCCAGGGGCTCTCCCTGGGCTCGAGCGACATGGCGTCCGTGCGGCCGGTGCGCGTGGGCCTGGTGAGCGGCGAAGGGGTGGACGCCACCTCCTTCGGCTTCCTCTGGTATTTGCTCGACCGCCAGATCGGGATCGACCACGACCGCCTCGACCTGGGGCAGCTCCGGCAGGTCCCGCTGGGCGACTTCGACGTGCTGATCTTCCCCAGCGGCAGCTACGACGACCGGATCGGCGACAAGCTCAAGGACTCGCTCGACGCCTGGGTCAAGGCGGGCGGCGAGCTGGTGGCCGTCGGCGAGGCCGTCACCTGGCTTCAGGACCGCGAGCTGACCACCATCAAGCGCTGGCAGCCGCCGAAGAAAGACGACGAGGACGACGACAAGACCACGGAGGACCCCGAGTCGGTCGAGCCTGAGGTGGAGAAGCAGCTCGCCCGCCGGGAGATCTTCACGCCGGGAGCGGTGCTCGCCACCCGCATGCAGCCCCAGCACCCGCTCACCCTGGGCCTCGGCACGGCTCCGGACGTGCTCTACGAGGGCTCGACGGTGCTCAAGACGACCGGCGACCCCCGGCAGGACGTGCTGGTCGCTCTCGACGAGTCGCCCGTCGTGGCCGGCTTCGCCTGGCCCGAGGCCGAGCAGCGCCTCGCCGGCTCGCTGCTGGTGGGCACGGAAGCCCGCGGCCGGGGCAGCGTCGTCCTCTTCGCCCAGGACCCCGCCTACCGGCTGTTCTGGCGGGCCACGACGCCGCTCTTCCTGAACGCCGTGCTCTACGGCCCGAGCGTGGGGCTGGGCACGAGGCCCTGAGGGCCCCGCGGATGCCCGCGAGCGACAAGGCCCGGCACGTCGAGCCCGTCAGCGTCCGCTGGGGCGACATGGACTCGATGGGCCACGTCAACAACGCCAAGTACTTCACCTACTGCGAGTCGGCCCGCATGAGCTACTTCGCCGCCGTGCGCATGCACGAGCACCGCGAGGACGAGCGCCACGGGCCGGCCCTCGCCGCCGCCAACCTCAACTTCCGCCGGCAGGTGCGCTACCCCGCGGACCTGGAGGTGGCGACCCGCGTCACCGAGATCGGCCGCAGCAGCTTCAAGATGGAGTACGAGCTGCTCCACCGCGGCACGGACGACCGGGTGGCCGACGGCGTCGGCGTCATCGTCTGGGTGGACTACTCGACGGGGAAGTCCATCCCCTTGCCGGAGAGCCTCAAGGAGGAGATCCGGCGCTTCGAGGGGCTGGGCTGACGGCGATAGATCCGCAAAGCCGCGTTCCCGGCGTTGGAATCCTCGAACCGCATGACCTCCCGATATCTCCTCTTGAACCAGCGCGAGCCGACGATGGGCGCCATCCGGCCCCGCGTGTGGAACAGCACGAGCTCGGTCGGCTTCGCCCTGAAAGCTCCCAGGATGTCCCCCTGCACGACGTAGGGACGCGCCCACGGCGTCACGAGACCCATCAGGTCCAGCACGGGCCGCTCGCTGTAGTAGCCGATCACGCCGATCTCGACGTAGGCGATCGACGCGCCGGGCTCGGAGTGGGCCTTGATCCATTCGGCTCCGCGCCGGTAGGACCGCAGGTAGGGCGCCGGGGTGAAACCCTGGAAATAGGCGCGGCTCGTCCAGAACGTGGTGAACGCCAGCGCGCCGAAGATACCGATCACGGCGGCGTGCCGGAAGCCGCGGAGAGAGGGCACCCGCCGGGCCAGCCCGTCCCCGGCCGCGCCGGCGAAGAAGGCGAGCCCGTAGGCGGCCATCAGGAGACACGGCAGGATGTACCAGGAGAAGAACGGGACCCCGAGCAGGGGGTAGACCGCCGCGATGGCGAGGCCGAAAAGCACGATCAGGCGGCCGGAGGTCCCGGTTTTCCTGGCGAAGGGCCAGCATCCGGCGAGCGCGGCGACCAGCACCGCCGGCCACTCGCCGCCGAAATGACGGCCGATCGGCCCGAACGCCCGCAGCCAGAAACGCCATCCCGACCAGCTGTTTGGAGTCGCGGCCGCCATGTCCGTCTTGGCGCCGAGAGTGTTCGGCAGCGGATGGCCGTAATAGAGCCACGCCAGACCGATCCCAGCCGCGACGACGCAGCCCGCGGCCCATAGAAAGCGCCAGGGGATCCGCTTGCGTTCAGACAGGATCAGGGCGAGGAGAACGACTCCCAGACCGGCATCCGGCCTCACCCAGACCGCGCTTCCCGCCAGGATGCCGGCCGCGACCGTGCTGCGGGTCGAAAGCAACGACGCCAGGAGGAGCAGCAGGATGGCGAGCGGCGCCGCCGCTCCCTGGTTCGACCAGAAGTACGAAGACGTCACCAGGAGCGTGCCGCCCAGGGCGGTCTCCAGCAGATAGCCGCGGCGGCGCCCTTCGAGCAGCAGGATCGAGGCAACCCCCACGAGGGACAGGGTGAAGACGGCCGCGCCGATCAGGGGCACGGGGACCCGGGTCACCGCGTGCAGCGCTCCCAGCAGGAGGCCCAGACCGGGATCCGTGGAGCCGAAGACCCGCTCGCCGGGATTGAAGACGAACCCATCGCCCTGGGCCAGGTTCCGCGCGTAGCGATAGGTGATGTAACAATCGTCCACCGCCCAGCCGGCCAGCCGGACCGCGAAGGCGGCGGCGAGCACGCCCCACAGCAGGAGCGGCGCGCACCACAGAAACCGGGTCAGCTTCGCAGGGGATGGCAACGACGGTTTCTTTACGGGCTCGGGTCAGTAAAGCTCGGCGTACTGCGCCTGGTCCGTCAGGACCCGCCGGACGTAGTCGCGGGTCATCCGGTCGCCGATCTTGGTGAAGTACTCCTCCGGCTCCTGGCTGAAGCACTGGCTGCGCCAGGCCATCGCCTGGGCCTCGCCCGCGTCATAGGCCGCGACGGCCGGGAATGGGGCGCCTCCCATGTCCCTCAGCAGGGCCCCCAGGTAGGTGGCGGCGCGGGCGATGGAGCTCTCGGGCCGGTAGAGGCTCTCGGGAGAGCGGCTCGCCAGGTTGAGCTCGATCGCGAGGCGGCGCGCCGTCGCCAGGGGGAGCCCGGCCAATCCGCGGTGAGCCGCCCGGAACAGCGCCGAAGCCTCGAATCGGCTCTCGACCCGCAGCAAGGCCGTCAGCAGGTCGGGATCGACGCCCTGGATCCGCCCCTGGGCGAGGATCGCCGCCTGGTAGGGGAACGGGTAGAGGAGACGGCGGAACGCGCGGGGCTGGATCGCCAGCGGGAGGCGCGCGGGCGCCCGGGCGCGCAGGGCGTCGGCGACGGTGATCGACCGCGAGATCTCGCCTCCCCGCACCAGGAGCAACCCGCCGGTGAAGGCCAGGGATGGATTGGCGAGCGGGAAGTGCTCGCGCACGGCGGACGCTCCGTCGCGCCAGATGCCGAGCGCGAGCAGCATCTCCTCGGCGTCGTCGAGGCTCTCGTCGTCCCAGAGCGGCCAGTTGCGCACCGGCACCTCGGCCAGCCGCAGATAGGACACGGCGCCGCGGTCCGCCGAGAGCCTCTGCACGATCCTGCGCCTCGCCGCCACGCGCGCCGCCGGATCGTTTTCGAGCAGCAGCCAGGCGCCGTAGAGGTCGTCCAGGCCGCGCGCGGCGGCGAGGCGGCGCCCTTCGGCCGCCGCCGTGCGGGCGAGAGGGTCCGCCGCCAGTCGAATCCGGGCCGAGCGGGCCAGGGGATGGTAAGGATCGGCGTGCAGCACTTCCAGGTAGCGCGCCACCGCTCCCCGCGGATCGCGCTCCAGCTCGGCCAGCCGGCCGCTCCAGTACGAGACCTCCAGCCGGTCGTCGCGGCTGCCGAGGGCCGCCTGGGCGAGCCAGGGCCGGACGCGGTCGCGCCGGCCGCGGACGACGTCCGAGGCGGCGAGGAACAGGGCGGCGCGGGCCGCTTCGTTGCGCCACTCCGGCCGGGCCGCCAGCAGCTGGTAGAAGGTCAGCGCGGAGGCCTCGGAGCCCCCCCGCCAGTCGAGGCGGAGAGCCGAGAGGAGGGCCGCCGCCGCCCACGACCGCCCCTGCGGCTCCGCCTGATAGGCCTGGCGGAACTTCAGGCCGGCGGCCGGCCAGGCCCCGCGCAGCTCGTGCGCGCGCCCTTCGTGGTAGTGGGCGCGGGCCCGCTCGGACGGCGTCTTCGCCAGGGCGGCGACGCGGGCGAAGGCGAGCGAGGCTTCGCCGTAGCGCTGCCCGGAGAGCAGCGAGAGGCCGATCGTGAACCGGGCCTCGTTGGCCTCGCGGGCGGGGAGGGCGTCGTCCCTCCCCAGGGCCTGCTGGAGATACTGCAGCGCGCGTCCGAAATCGCGGTGGAGATGGAAGGTGAAGCCGAGCAGCATCGGCAGCCGGCCGGCCTCCGCCTCCGAGATCATGCCCGCGAGACGCTCGGCGGCCGCGAGGGCCGGCTCGTCCGAGCGGTCCTCCTGGATCAGCCTTACCAGCAGGCTGCGGGCGAGGTCGAAATAGCCGGTCCGCAGGGCGCAGTCGCTCTGCGCGAGCTGGATCCGCCGCCGCTGCGGCGCGGCCATCGCCTCCGGCCGCAGCCCCTGCAGCAGCCGGCAGTCGCCGCCCTGGGAGAGGGTGTGGCCGAAGAGACGGACGGCCTCCGGGATCAGGGGCGAGCTGGGATCCTTGCCGACGACGGAAGAGATCAGGCCGGCGGCCACCTCGGGGTGTCCCATCCGGTTGCGGTCCACGGCCATGCGGTAGCGGCCGTAGAGCTCCAGGACCGGCGTCTCGCTCATGGAGGTGACGAAGGACTCGCCGGCCTCCTGCAGCCGGCCCATGGAGTCGAGCAGGTGGCCGCGGAGGTAGCTCAGGCCCAGCCGCCGCGACGAGTCGGGATGCTCGACGATCTCCTGCTCGACGCGGGCGAGGGCCTCCCGCTGCCTGCCGGCGAGCTGCAGCTCGACGAGGTCCGGCCGTGGATCGGCGATCGTGACGGCGAGGGCTAGTGTGAAGGTACCGAACATCCCTGGGTACAGAGCCGGCGGTGCAACCCAGGCTGGGCGCTTCAGGTGCCCATGGGAACTGACCAGCGCGCGACTCGCGCGCCGAGAGACTGCAATTTCAGTTCCATTCGTTCGTAGCCACGGTCCAGGTGGTAGATGCGGTCCACCACCGTCTCCCCTTCCGCCGCCACGCCGGCCAGGACGAGGCAGGCGGAGGCCCGCAGGTCGGTCGCCATCACGCCCGCTCCGGTCAGGGTCGTGGGGCCGTGGACCGTCGCCCGGCCGCCGTCCACCCGGATGTCGGCCCCCATCCGCATCAGCTCCGGAGCATGCTGGAAGCGGTTTTCGAAGACGGTTTCGCTGATCGACGCGACGCCGCGGGCGCAGGTCATCAGGGCCATGTACTGCGCCTGGAGGTCGGTTGGGAAGCCTGGGTGGGGCGCAGTGTCGATGCCGCTGGCCCGCAGCTCGCCCTCGGCGCAGACGCGGATCCCCTCCTCCGTGACCTCGACGACGGCGCCGATCTCGGCCAGTTTGTCCAACAGGGGCGCCAGATCGGCGGCACTCGCGCCCTCCAGCAGCACGTCGCCGCCGGTGAGCGCGGCGCCGATCAGGTAGGTGCCGCCCTCGATGCGGTCGGGGATGATGCTGTGGTCGGCCGGGCCCAGGCTCTCGACGCCGTCGATGACGAGCGTCTCCTCGCCGATGCCCGAGATGCGGGCGCCCATGGCGTTGAGCAGGTTGGCGAGGTCCACCACCTCCGGCTCGAGGGCGCAGTTCTCGAGTACCGTGGTGCCGCGGGCGAGGGTGGCGGCCATCAGGATGTTCTCCGTGCCGGTGACCGTGGCCATGTCGAAGCGGAAGCGGGCCCCGATCAGGCGGGAAGCGGTGGCCTCCACGTAGCCGTGGGTGAGGCGCACGTCGGCGCCGAGGGCCGTCAGGGCCTTCAGGTGCTGGTCGATGGGCCGCACGCCGATGGCGCAGCCGCCGGGCAGCGAGACGCGGGCGTGCCCCTCCTTGGCGACCAGCGGCCCCAGCGACAGGACGCTGGCGCGCATGGTCTTGACAAGGTCGTAGGGCGCGTCGTGCTCCGGGTTGGGCCGCTCGCGGCGGAGGATCAGGGCCCCCTCGGTCTCCTCGGTGACGATGCCGAGGTGGTCCAGGAGCTTCTGCATCGTCCGGATGTCCCGGACGGCCGGCACGCGCCGGAGCGTCAGCGGCTGGTCGGTGAGGAGGGAAGCCGTCAGCGCCGGCAGCGCGGCATTCTTGGCGCCGCTCGCCCGGACGCGGCCCGCCAGGCGCGTCGGTCCTACGATGTGGAACTTTTCCATGGATCCTCTCGAGAAACTGTCGGCGCCTCAGTCTCTGCGCCGTAAGACGACGACCCGGGGGATTCCGGAGTAGTCCTCCCGTACGCCCGCGACGTCGAGCCCCGAATCCTCGGCGTGTCGGCGGACGGCGTCGATCTGGCCGCGTCCGATCTCAACGATCAATGCTATCCCGGACCGCAGCTCCGCGCACCGTGCGAAGAGCCGCGCCAGGATCGAGTCCCCCGCGCCGGGCGGGAAGAGTGCCAGATGAGGCTCGAACTTGTAAACCTCCGGGGAGATCTCCGGGATCTCCGAACGGTCCACGTACGGGGGATTGCTGACGACGAGATCGAAGCGCGAGAGGTCGAGCCCGGCGGTCAGGTCCGTCCGCACCCGCGACACCCGCTCCGCGGCGCCGAGCCGCCGGGCGTTCCGCGCCGCCACCTCCAGGGCCCCGGGCGAAAGGTCCGCCGCCACCACCCGCGAGCCGGGCAGCTCCAGGGCCAGCGTCACGGCGAGGCAGCCGGAGCCGGTGCCCACGTCGAGGATGCGGGCAGAAGGGGGAAGCGCCTCCTTCAAGGCCTCTTCGACGATGTGCTCCGTCTCCGGCCGGGGGATGAGCACCCGCGAATCCACGTAGAACGGCCGGCCGAAGAACTCCCGCTCGTTGAAGAGATAGGCCACGGGCTCGCCGGTCAGCCGCCGCGCCAGCAGCTCCCGGAACCGCCCCTCCGCCTCGGGCGGCACCTCGTCGTCCCCCCGGGCGATCAGCCGCGCCTCGGAGAAGCTCAGGACGTGGCCGAGGAGCAGCATCGCCTCCCGGGTGGAGGCCTCGAAGGGAGTTGCCGCGAGGAGCGGGCGGGCCTCGGCCAGGAGGTGGGCGATGGTGGGCACGGGCGGGCTAGTGTAGCGCCAGGACTCTCTTGCCGACACGGAAGCCTTCCTTCCGAACTTCGATCATGCACGTGCTGGGCGCCAAGCGGGTGTCTGGAAAAGTGCGCCGACGGTTTGGAGTCCCAACCGCGAGCCCGGAGGGCGGCAGACTCGTAGCCCAGGGCGTCAGCCCTGGGACAAGCGCCCCACCATCCCCAGGAGCCCCGCAGGGGCGGCAGACTCCCGGTGCCTCGGCCTGGATTTCTGCCGCCCCTGCGGGGCTCTTGAGGCTATTGCGTCCACTTCCCAGGGCTCACGCCCTGGGCTAGAAGTCTGCCGCCCTCCGGGCTCGCGTCGGGGGACTCCCGACGCGGTGAATTCACCGATAGGTCTGCCCTCCTGACGTTGAGCCGCCGGACCCGGGAACCTGAAGATGCCGCTTGCTTGTCCTCGCGAGCGTCCCGCCCCGAGAGAGATGCCGCGTGTCTGCGTGGAGGTGCCGCGTACCCGCGAGGGAATGCCGCTTACCCCGAAAGATGTGCCGCGTATCCGGAAGGGTATGCCGCTTACCCGCGCGGGAATGCCGCGTGTCGGCGCGGATTTGCCGCGTATCCGGCCAGAGGTACCGCGTACCCCGAAGGATATACCGCGTGCCCGCACCGAGATGCCGCTTGCTTGAATGGATATACCGCGTATCGAGCAGGATATGCCGCGTATCCCGGCGGGTATGCCGCGTGTCCGGAGACAAATGCCGCTTGTCAAGGAAGATATGCCGCGTGTTGCTCAGGATTTACCGCAGGACCCAGTAGATATGCCGTGAGTTGCCGGGGCTGCTCCGCCCGCCCCGCTCGCGTCAATTCGGAGAAGCGGTGCTGATCACCGGGGGATGGCACACGCCTTGTAGGAACATTGAGAGGTCCAGCACCCCAAGGAGAACCGACATGAAGAGTTCCGTCCGGCTCCTGATCCTCCTCGCCTCATTGACGGGCTGCGTAAAGGAGGATACCGACCTCGCTGCCGGCAATTCTCCTGCCGTGGCTCTCCCGCCCCAGGAGAGCCGGGAGTCCCGGATGGCGCGGACCGCTCCGCAACCGTCCCTTCAAGGGGACGCGGGCGAGCCGGCAAAGGCCCTGGCGCAATCCCAGGAGGCGAGGCGGCTGATCGCGGCGGGCGACCGGGACCAGGCCCTTTCCCTCCTGGAGCAGGGCACGGCGCGGTTCCCCGACAGCCGGCATCTCCACCGGCAATACTCCGATCTGCTCTGGGACCTCTCCGGCGGCACGGACCCCGAGCTCCTGAGGAAATCCGGAGAGGAGGCGGCGAGGGCCCTGGAGATCGGCCTCCGCTCCGGCTCCGTGGACTACCAGGTCACCCGCCGGCTCGCCGAGACCCTGGGGCGCACGGGCGACCGGCAGACCTTCGAGCGGCTCTTCCGGCAGGCCCTGGGGCGCGATCCGGGCGCGGCCGTCCACCTCGACTACGCCCGCGGGCTCAGCCTGATGGGCGATCCCGGAGCGGAGAACGCCTTCCGCGACGCCGCCCAGATCCAGTCCAACGGCGACGCCGTGGTCGAGTACGGGGAATGGCTCCTCGACCATGGGCGCTACCAGGAGGCCCTCGACCGGCTCCCGGCCTCGCCCCGGCTCCGGTACGTCCACTTCCTGCGCGGCGTCGCGCTCGAGAAGCTGAATCGCGCCGGCGAGGCCGGCCAGGAGTACGCCCGGTTCCGGGACTCCAGCGCGGCCTTCCCCGCGCCGGCCCGCTTCAAGATCGAAGGCAGCCAGGCCCAGGCCGGCATTCAGTTCGAGGAGACCGGCCGCTCCTGAAGCAGGATCTCGACGGGCGGCCCGCCGCCGCCCGGCGCCACCTCCGCCGTAACCTCGGCGGGAGCGAAACCCTCCTTCAAGACCTTGATCTTGTACGTCCCGGCGCCCAGCCCCGGGATCTCGAAGGTGCCGTCCGCTCCCGTCCGCGCGCCCGGAGCGGAAATGGAGGTGCCCGGCGCGGCGATCCAGGCGTCCAGGACCACGGTGGCGTCCTCGACCGGCTCGCCCGTCGCCGCCAGGACCCGGCCGGCGAGCCGCCCCGTCGAGAGCGCGATGGAGACCTCCTGGTCTTCCGTGACCCGCAGGGCCTGGGCGCCAGCGAACCCCTGGGGACCGATGACGACCAGCGTCACCGGGCCGGCCGTCAGGCCCGCGAGCTTGAAGGAGCCGTCGTGGGCCGTGCGCGTGAAGGCGACGGGGCGTTCCATTCCCCAGGCCTGCACGTCGGCTCCGGAGAGAGGCTTGCCGTCGACCAGGACGCGGCCGGCGATCGTGAAGCCCTTCTGGAGCTCCAGATCGAGCGTCGTCTCTCCCGCTCCCGGCAGGATCTGGACGTTTCCCTGCGCCTGGCGGCCGTCGCTCGTGCTGGCCTGCACGGTCCACTCGCCCGCTTCCAACCGCTCGAAGCGATAGACGCCCTGCCGGTCCGGCTGGGCCGTGTGGTGACCCCCGTTCATGTTGAACATCCCCAGGGAGGTCCCGAGCAGCTCCTCGGGCGTGAGGCCCAGGAGGTGTCCGGTCAGGCTCCCCCGGCCCCCTTCCTCCGGACCGAGCCTAAGCTCCAGTCCTTGCACGGAGCGGCCGGCGATCGTGAGGACCCGCGCGTCCGTCGAGAGATCCTCCCGTTTCGCCTTCAGGCGATAGTTGCCGTCGGGGACCTGGGAGAAGACGAAGGTGCCGCCGGGCCCGGTGCCGATCCCGAGGGTGAATCTCCCGGTCTCTTCCTGCAGGTCGACCATCGCGCCCGGCATTCCGGCGCCGTCCATCCCGATCACCCGGCCGGAGATCTCGAAGCCTGGCGGGAAGCGCAGCTCGACCGGCGTGACCCCCGGCCCGGCCTTGACGAGCGCGGTGACGGTGGAGGCAGACTGCGAGGCCTCCACCCGGTAGATACCCGGCGCCTCCATGGTCAGCCGGCACCGGCCCGCGGAGTCCGTCTGGACCCTGTCCAGGCCGGCCGAGAACATCATGGGGCCGGGCCGGCTCTCTTCCTCGGCAGGCAGAGCGCGCACCGAGACGTCGGCGACCGGCTCGCCATCCGCCGTGAGCACCCGGACGTCGAGGACGCTGCCGCGCAAGAGGGCGATCCTGACATCCTCGAGGTCCCGGTCCTCGGGGATTTGGAGGCCTTCGATCCTGCGGGGCGCGTAACCTTCGGCCTTGACGCCCAGGATGATCGAGCCCGGCGGCGGCCCGCTCAAGCGGAAACGGCCCTCCGCGTCGGTCGTCCCCAGCGAACGGCTGCTGCCGCTCCAGCCGCCTCCCGTCCGCCGCTCCTCGATCAGCGAGAGAGACGCGCCCGCCACCGGCTCGCCCTCGGGGCCGACGACCTGGCCGGAGAGGACGCGGGCCACCTTCATCTCGATCCGCAGGGGCTCCGTCGTGGGCGCTTCGACGCCGGGCACCGAGACGGAGGAGTAACCCTCGCGCTCGACCGTGAGGCTGTACCGCCGGCCGCTCTCCAGGTCCGCGGTGCGGAAGCTCCCGTCCGCTCCCGTGCGGACGGGCTCCTCCCTGGAGCCGCCGAAGGAGCCCGCCGGATCTCCCGAGATTGAAACCGCGGCCCCCTCGATGGGCCGCCCCCGGCTGTCGGTCACCCGCCCTTCGATGGCCTCCTCGGGCGGCAGCTCGAGGGTGCCCAGATCGACGACCGGCGTCCCGGACGGGATCTCGATCTCTTCCTGGTAGACGGAAGCGTGGCCGGCATGGACGGCGTACAGGGAGGCCAGGCCCGGGTTCAGATGCTGGAGCTCGAACCGCCCGCGCTCGTCCGACACGGCCTTGACCTGCTCCCCGAGCCGGGTGCTCAGGGTCAGCTCGGCCCCGGCGATGGGCCGGGCCGCCGTGTCCACCACCCGCCCGAAGGCGGTCTGCCCGCCGGCCATCACGATCCGCAGGTCCGGGGAAGCCTGGCCGGGCGGGGCCGTCCGCGCCGCGACCGTCGTGCGGGCGAAGCCGGGATGCATCGCCGCCAGCCCGAAGTCCTCGCCGGGAGGGAGCCGCGAGAACCGGAATCCGCCGCCGGCGCCGCTGAAGACCCGGGTGGCGACGCGGCTGCCGTCCGGCCGCTCCGTCATGGAATCCAGATGGACCTCCGCGCCGACGACCGGCCGTCCACCCGCGTCCGCCACGACGCCGGAGAGCGACGCCGAGGGAGAGAGCGTCAGGAGGATGGGCTCCGCCTCGCCCTTCTTCACCGCCTTCACGGCCAGCCGCTCGCCGGGGAGGAATCCCGCCGCCCCGGCCGCCAGCGAGACCTCCGCCGCCGCCGGCACCTCCAGGAGGAAGGCGCCGTCCGCGCCCGTGCGAACGGGTGGCGCCACGAGGGGCGAGCCGCTCCAGACCAGGGCGCCCGCCACGGGCCTGCGGCTCAGGGAGTCGACGACCCGCCCGGCGATCCGCCGGGGCGGCGCGAGGCGCAAGGGGAGGAGGCCGGTCCCCGTCCGCGCGGCCTGGGCTCCCCAGCCTTCGCGGCTCTCCAGGGTCAGGGCGCCGTCTCCAGGGACGGCGATCTCCAGCCGGCCGTCCGGCCCCGCGACCGCCACCGGCCAGCCGTTCCAGCGGGCGAGCGCGCCGGGCACCGGCTTGCCGTCCGCGTCCCGGGCCTCGATCCACCTCGCCAGGTCCGGAATCAAATGGAAGGTGATCGCCCCTCCCGGCTTCTCCACGGTGGCCTGGCCGAGGAACCGCGGCGAGATCGCCTCTACGCCTGGAAGGCCGAAGTCCTTGAGCCCCGGGACGACGGCTCGGCCCTCCGGGCCGGTCGCGACGGGCGTAGCGGCAATCCGCCAGGAGTCCTCCGCCCTCGGCTGAGGGCCCCAAGGCGAGATTCGGGAGCCGCGGACCTCGACCCCCGCGAGAGGCCGGCCGTCCGGCCCGACCGTCCGCACCTCGACCGGCGAGTTTTCGATCATGAAGGGGATCAGCAGCTCCAGGTCTTCCACCAGAGGCAGGAACGGGATCTCGATCGGCAGGTACCCTTCGGCCCGCACGACCAGTCGGAAGCCGCCGCTCTCGGGGACCCGGATCTCGAAGGCGCCACCGGCGTCCGTCCGCGCCTTGGCGACGGGGACTGGAACGGCCTTCTCCGCCAGCCGGCGGACCGCGTCGGCGTAGCTCTCATAGGCGGGGAAAAGCTCCACCTGGGCGCCGGAGAGGACGCCGGTTTGTCCCTGGATCAGACCCGTGACCCGGAGAGGCTCCGCGGCGAGAGGGAGGGCCAGCGCGAATCCGAGCAGGGCGGCGGCGAGCTTCACGGGGCTCCCTCCTGGGGCTTCAGAAGCATCGACACCGGCGGTCCCCCGCCGCCCGGCGGCACCTCGGCCGTGGTCTCGGCGGGCGCGAAGCCTTCCTTGGAGGCCTTGATCTTATAGCTCCCGGCGGCGACCCGCGAAAGCTCGAAGGCGCCGTCCGCGCCCGTCCGCGCGACCGACTCCGGGAACGAGACGGGAAGGTCCGGGCGCCAAACCGCCAGCCGCACGACCGCGTCCTCGACGGGCTCGCCCGTGGCCGAGACGACCGTGCCGGCCAGCCCTCCCGTGGTGAGCTCGATCCTGAGCTTTCTCCATCGTCGAGACCTTGCCCGTGACGTGGATCGGCGCGGCGGCGAGGGGGAGAGACAGCCAGAGTCCGACCGGCAGGAGAAAGAGAGCTCTGCGGATTGAAGACATGGTTCCCCCTGGCTGAAATTCTATCTCCAGCACTGTGATAGAAGATCGCGACGGAACTTTTCCCGGAGATTTCGATGAGACGAGCCCTGCTCCTCCTGTCCGCCGCCCTCCTCCTCGCCTCCTCTTCCCTCTCCGCCCAGACGGCGGGCTGCACGGAATTCGAGCCCGCGCTCCAGGCCGCCGCCAAGGCCCTGCCCGGGGCGGACGCGCCCGGCGCGCAGGCCTTCGCGGCGTTCCAGAAGGCCGCCGCCGGTCCGGCCGGGAACCCCCAGTTCGCCTCGTGCCTGCTGCGGCGCTACGTGATCGCCCGCTACGGCGAGCGGATGATCCAGGATCTCCAGGAGATGGTCCGCTTCCAGACCTTCGAGGTCGAGGGCAAGGAGAACTGGAACCTGCCCGAGTTCATGCGGCAGCGGGAGTGGCTGGAGAAGCGGGCGCGCGCCCTCGGGCTGGAGTTCAAGAGCTACGACGGACGGGTGGAGGAGATCACCCTGCCGGGGCCGAAGCCCATCCTCGCCCTCCTGACCCACGGCGACGTGCAGGGCGTCGAGGGGCAGAGCTGGTCCTCGCCGCCGTTCGAGGCGAAGCTGGTGGACGGCAAGATCATCGGCCGCGGCACCGAGGACGACAAAGGGCCCATCGTGGCGGCCCTCTACGTCCTGGCGGCCCTGCGGGATGCCAAGCAGCCCCTCGGCTCCACCCTCCGCCTCCTGGTCGCCAACGGCGAGGAGTCGAGCTGGGCCGAAATCCCCTACTACCTGGAGCGCGCCCCGACGCCGGAGACGACGATCGGCCTCGACGCCGCCTACCCGGTCACCCACTCGCAGAAGGGTTACGGCATCCTCACCTTCCGCGCCCAGCCCGTGGCCGAGCCGCGCCCGGGCAAGTGGCGGGTCGTCAAGATGAGCGGCGGCAGCGGCATGTCGATCATCGCCGAGCGCGGCGAGGCCCTGCTGGAGCCGAATGGGAAGGACGGCGACGCCGCCCTCGACGAGCTGTCCGGCGCCGCCGCGGCCTGGGCCCAGGCCAATCCGCCCGCCAAGCTGGCCGTGAGCCGCGAGGGCGACCTCCTCAAGGTCGCCGCCGAGGGGCACGGCGGCCACTCCTCCGTGCCGACCTCCGGCCACAACGCCCTCGGGGACCTCACGGCCTTCCTCGCCACCCTCGATCTGCGGCTGGACTCCTGGGGAGCCCTCGCCGCCTTCACGGGCAGCGCCGTGGGCATGGAAACCAACGGCCGCTCCCTGGGCCTCGGCCACCGCGACACCGTGATGGGCGAGCTGACCTCGAACCTCTCCTTCCTGCGCGAGGACCAGGGCGCCCCCGTCGCCCAGATCAACATCCGCTATCCGCGGGGGATCGCGAAGGACGTCATCGAAAAGCAGCTCGCCGGCCGCGCCGCCGCCTTCTCGCGGTCGTCCGGCGCCACGATCGCCACCGACGTCAACCTGACGAGCGAGCCCCATCTCGCCCCCGTCGACGGCCCGCTGGTCTCCAGCCTTCTCGCCGCCTGGGAAGAGGTGACCGGCAAGCCCGGCCGCCCCATCGCCATCGGCGGCGGCACCCAGGCCCGCCTATTCCCCGGCGGCGTCGATTTCGGTCCCGCCGAGGCCATGGAGACCTACCGCGGCCACGGCACGGACGAATTCCTCACCCCCGAGGAGGTCCACAGGATCGCGGAATTGACGATGTCGGCGGTGGTGCGGGTGGCCGGGACGGCGAAGTAGGAAACCTTACGATCTCCATTTTCTCTTAATGTAGAGACGCCCTCACGGGTACCCCGTGGGGCGTCTCCTGATGGCCAGGCAGGTGCTTCCCCTGACGCGAACACCCCGAGGGAAGAAAAGGTTTCCGTGCCGCCTTTTCCACCTCGGCAACGTCCCTTGACGGAAGATCGATCCGAGGGAAGGAAAGGTTTCCGTGGCGCCCTTCCCGCCTCGGAGACGCCCCACGGGGTACCCGTGAGGGCGTCTCTACATTAAGAAAAAGAAGGAAGAAAGCAGATCAGTGCGCCCGCGACTGGGCTTCCATCTTCTCGGCCTGGAAGTGGGCGATCAGCGGCTCGATCATGGGATCGAGGCTTCCTTCCATCAGCGTCGGGAGCTGGTGGATGGAGAGGCCGATGCGGTGGTCCGTCACGCGGCTCTGGGGGAAGTTGTAGGTGCGGATCTTCTCCGAGCGGTCGCCCGAGCCCACCATGCGGCGGCGCTCCTCGGACACGGCCGCGTCGGCCTTCTCGCGCTCGATGTCGTAGATGCGGGACTTCAGGACGCGCAGGGCCTTCGCCTTGTTCTTGATCTGGCTGCGCTCGTCCTGGCAGGAGACCACGATCCCCGAGGGGAGATGGGTGAGGCGCACGGCCGAGTAGGTCGTGTTGACGCCCTGGCCGCCGGGGCCGGAGGCGCAGAAGCGGTCCACCCGGATGTCCTTCTCGTCCAGCTCGACCTCGACGTCGTCGGCCTCGGGCAGCACCGCCACCGTCACGGCCGAGGTGTGGATGCGCCCGGCGGACTCCGTGGCCGGCACCCGCTGCACGCGGTGGACGCCGCCCTCGTACTTGAGGCGGCTGTAGGCCCCCCGGCCCTCCACGATGGCCGAGACCTCCTTGATGCCGCCGGCGCCGGACTCCGAGATGTCGATCACCTCCACCCGCCAGCCCCGCATCTCGGCGTAGCGGGTGTACATGCGGAACAGCTCGGCCGCGAACAGCGACGCCTCGTCGCCGCCCGTGCCGGCGCGGATCTCCAGCACCACGTTGCGCTCGTCGTTGGGGTCCTTGGGCGTCAGCTCGCGCCGGAGCTGCTCTTCCAGCTCCGCGATGCGCGCCACGAGCTGCAGCTTCTCCTCGTGCGCCATGGCGAACAGCTCGTCGTCCTTCGGCAGGGTCCCCAGCATCTCCTCGTTCTCCTCCAACTGCTTCCGCGTCTTGACGTAGTCGCGGTAGAGGCGCACGGCGGGATCGATCTCCGAGAGAGTCTTGTTGATCTCCCGGTAGACCTTGGGGTCCGAGAAGACGGCGGGATCGGACAGCCGCTGCGTCAGCTCTTCGTGGGTTCTTTCGATCTGCGCGAGTTTCTCGATCATGGTTTTACCTTGGCTCTACCTTACGCCCGCGCCGCGGCGCCGGGCAACTCCGCCGGAGCGGCGAGCGGCAGGAGGAGGGGCTCCTCGTCCGGATTCTCCGGGCTCCCCAGGAGCCCATCCTCGCGCAGCGCCTCTTCGAGCGCCGCGATGGCGACCTCCAGCATGTCGTCCGTCGGCTCCTGCGTCGTGATCCGCTGCAGCGCCAGCCCGGGGGCCACCAGCAGCGCGAAGAGCGGGGCCGCCCGGTGCTTCGCCGTGAACCGCAGCACCTCGTAGGAGAGGCCGGCGATCACCGGCACCAGCAGCAGCCGGCCGCCGAACTTCAAGACGAACGGCGCCGTCTTCGGGATCAGCGCGAAGACCAGGATGGACAGCAGCAGCACGAAGAGCAGGAAGCTGGTGCCGCAGCGCGGATGGAGGCGGCTCTGGGCCCGCGCGTTCTCCACCGTCAGCGGCAGCTTCTTCTCGTAGTTGAAGACCACCTTGTGCTCCGCCCCGTGGTACTGGAACACCCGGTGGATGTCCTTCATCCGCGAGATGAGAAGGATGTAGCCGAGGAAAAACACGGCCCGCAATCCCCCGTCCACCAGGTTGAAGGACAGACTCGACAGGTCGCCGCCGAACACGTACCTCTGGGCGAGATGGGTCAGCCACAGGGGCAGCAGGAGGAAGATCAGCACTCCCCCGCCGAGGCCGAACACCATCGAGCCGGCGATGGCCCAATTGGAGGTTTTCTCTTCCCGCTTGGCCTCTGCCGGCTTCGCCGTCTTCTCCGCGCCATCCGCCGCCGCGTCCTCGGCCATGGCCTGCTCGGCCGAGAAGTTGAGCGAGCGGATGCCGAGGGCGAGCGACTGGAACAGCACGGCGACGCCGCGCAGCACCGGCAGCTTGAGGAACGGGTAGCGTCTGGCCAGGCTCTCGACCTTGCCGCGCTGGAAGGCGATCGAGCCGTCGGGCCGGCGGACGGCCACGCCAAAGGCGCCGGGGGAGCGCATCATGACTCCCTCGATCAGGGCCTGTCCGCCGACGAGCAGCTCGCCTTCTGGGCTTTTGGTTGAGCTCATGCCATTTCGGGGCGCCCGGTCAGCGGGCGCCCCTCCTGTCGCTTGTCGATCCGTTCGAAGCAGGGCGGCCGCACGGGGGGCCGCCGCCACAAGAAGGAAGAGGAGTGGTGCCCGGCTAGCGGGCGCCCGTCGCGTACCGGCGCTGGAAGCGCTCGACGCGGCCGGCGGTGTCGATCAGCTTCTGCTTGCCGGAGAAGAACGGATGGCACGCGCTGCAGATCTCCAGGCGCACTTCGTCCTTCGTGGAATGGGTCTCGAAGGTGTTGCCGCAAGCGCAAGTCACGGTCACCATGTTCAGCGCGGGATGCAGATCTTTCTTCACGGTCGTGATCCTTCTCTCTTCAGTGGTTGACCCCGAAGGGTGGGGGCTGTGGCTCCAAGAACCCGAAAGCCTAGCCGATCCGAGGCGGTTCTGGCAAGGCTCTGGTCGGGATCGAGGGTTTCAACAGCCGGCGGAAGGGGGGAATTCCCCTTGGCAAGCCTGCCGCTTTGCTTATAATTTCGTGCGGTCTCCGCCCTGGAAGCGGAGGCCTTCAGTGGGGGAAAGATGAGCCGATTCACCCGACGATCCCTTCTCGGAACCGCCCTGGCGGGTACAGCCGGCTCCCTGCTGCCAGGGGCGGCGGCGGCCGGGCACGGCGACCGCATCCCAGACCGGTGGGACCACCGGGCGGACGTCGTCGTCGTCGGCACCGGAGGCGCGGCGTGTGCCGCGGCGGCGGCCGCCGTGGACGCGGGCGCCTCGGTCGTCATGCTGGAGGCGGCGGAGGCGGCGGGAGGCACGACGCGGCGCTCCGGCGGCGCCTTCTGGATCCCCAACAACTCCCTCATGCGCGCCCGGGGCTTCACGGACCCGCGGGAGGATGCCCTCAAGCTGATGGCGCGCCTGGCCTACCCCACGCTCTACGACCCGGCCCAGCCGCGCCTCGGATTGCCTCGGCTCCAGTACCGGTTGCTCGCGGCCTTCTATGACCACGCGGCGCCCGCCGTCGACCGGCTGATCGAGCTGGGCGCGCTCGATCCCATCATCCTGCCCAACTACGGCTACTCGCCCAACCCGGTCACGGATCCGGACTACTTCGCGGAGCTGCCCGAGAACAAGGCCCCCTATGGGCGCGTGCTGACGGCGAAGTCGCCCCCGGGCTCCATCGAGTTCCCCGGCCTTTACCTGTCGGAAGGCATGCTGACGCACCTGCGGAGCCGTGGCGTGCCGATCCTCCTGGGGCACCGGGTGACGCGGGCCGTCCAGAACGGGGCCGGAGCGGTGATGGGCGTCGAGGCGGAGCACGACGGCCGCTCCCGGTTCATCCGCGGGCGGCGCGGGGTGATCTTCGCTTCGGGAGGCTTCGCGCACGATCGCGACAAGCTGCGCTCCCACCTGCGGGGTCCCATCTTCGGCAGTTGCAGCGTCACCACGAGCGATGGCGCCTTCGTGGACATCGGCGGCCAGGCGGGCGCCGAGCTCGGCAACCTCTCCAACGGCTTCTACTACCAGGCTTCGCTGGAGGACGCGGCGGCCCATGAGGGCTACGTGGTGCGGCCGGACGCGCACGTGTTCTTCCCCTACGGGGACAGCACGATCCTGGTGAACAAGTACGGCCAGCGGGTGGCGAACGAGAAATCGACCTACCACGCGCGGACCCAGAGCCACTTCCACTGGCGCCAGACCGAGTATCCGAACCTGGTGCAGCTCATGATCTGGGATCAGTGGACGGCGAACGAGCCCACGCCGTGGCCGTGGCGCGGCATCGTCCCCTTCCCGGGGCAGACGTCCCCGTTCGTGATCCAGGCCGCGACGCTCGAAGAGCTGGCGCAGCGTGTCGGCGAGCGCCTGGACGCCCTGCGCGGCGCGCGCTTCCTGAGCAGCGCCGTCGTCCCCTGGGTACGCCTGGCGCCGGACTTCGTCCCCTCTCTGCGCGCCACCATCCAGCGCTTCAATACGTTCGCCGCCAGCGGCGTGGATGCCGACTTCCACCGCGGCGAGACGCCCATGGAGCAGGCCTGGCAGGGGCCGACGCGCAGCACCACCGGCAACCGGACGATGTACCCGCTCACGCTGGACGGTCCGTACTACTGCGCGATCCTCGGCCCCGCGACGCTGGACACGTGCGGCGGCCCGGTGATCGGCCCGGAAGCGCGGGTGCTCCGCCCCGACGGCTCGCCCATCCCCGGCCTGTTCGGCGCGGGCAACTGCATCGCGTCCCCCGCCGGCCAGGCGTACTGGGGCGCCGGAGGCACGCTGGGACCGGCGATCACCTTCGGCTTCATCGCCGGGCAGACCGCGGCCGCCTCCGAGCCGGCCGCGGGTTAGGCTCGCGGCCGGCTGCTTCTTCTAACAGAAGCCTCTAGCAGCTTCCTCCGCAGCAGGTGCCTCGGGTCGGACTCGGCCCGCACCGCACCTGCAGAGGGCCAAAAGCATGATCGCACCAGCACGGGTAGATCCACGTGCATTGCCCCCCTTCATCGTAGGTCACGCAATAGCCGGCCTCTCCCTGCTGCGTACAGGCGGATCCATCCTTGATCGCGCAGTCCGTCGGGGCGGCGTAGACAGGCCTCTCGATGGCAAACCAGGACAGGGTGATGACTCCAACGAGCGCGATCAACCTCAGCACGTTTTTCATCGGTCTCCTCTCTTTTAGAGGCTTCACTATGCCCGAAACTTCACCTGCGCTCAATCCCGATAGACTCTCGCCATGGACCTCCATCGCGAAGCTCTCGTCATCGACGGCCACACCCGCCTCTGAGCGCAGACGGGCCAGGGCGAGGCTCGCGGCGAGCAGGCCGATCTGGAGGGGCAGGCGAAGTATCTTCGGGATCCTTTGCATGCGTTTGCCTAATGTCTTCCTAAAGAGGGTGCCTGATAGAATCTCCGCCTTGAATCCCGCTGCCTTCCGGCCCCGTGCCCCGCATCGAACGGCGTCCTCCTGCCCGTGATGACCCCGGAGGAGCTCTTTCACCAAAGCCTCGAGGCCCTCCCGGCGATCCTGCGGGGTCTGGGCCAGGTAAAGCGACTCTCCTCCGAGGAGCTGGAGGACCTGCAATCCGACATCCTGGTCAAGCTGCTTGAGGACGACTACCGGGTGCTGCGACGGTGGGGTAGCTGCTCCAGCCTCAAGGCCTACCTCGGAACCGTGGTCTACAACATCTGGCACGATCGGGTACGCGGCGAGAAAGGCAAGGTCCGCGTGTCCGCGGCCGCTATGCGGCTGGGTCCTCCGGCCCCGGAACTCGAGGTGCTACTTGGTCGGGAAGGGCTCACGCTCGACCAAGCTTACGAGATGATCAAGCCTCGTTTTCCGGGCCTGAGCCGCGACGAGGCCCGAAAGATCGCAGACCAGATCAAGCCCAAGCCGCCCCGGACTTTCGATAGCGAAGACGTGGTCGCGCGGCTGGCAGACCTAGGGCCGACAGGCGGCGACCGCCTCGAACAACGGGAGAAGCTCGTCGAGAAGCGCAAAGCGCTCGCCCTCATGCACCAGAGGTTGTCGGAGCTTCCCGAGCAGGACCGCCTCCTGCTCGTGCGCGCCCACGCCGAGGGAGTCAAGTTTTCCCGCATCGCGAGGAGCCTGGGGATCGATCAGAAGCCCTTGTATCGGCGCAACGAAAGACTCCTCACGGAGCTGAGGACCGACCTGGAGGAAGCCGGGATCCGCTGGGAGGACCTGAGCGAGGTTCTGGGGATCGACGAGCCTCCAGAGACCAGCCCGGGAGAACGAGCCGAGGCTGACTTGTCCCAAGCGCGATTCCAGGGCACACTGGATTCTGGAGAATGATGGCCGTAACCGAAACCTGCGTCACCCCGACTGACCTCGCAGCCTTCCTGGAGGGCAGCGTCACGGGAGAAGAGCGCGACCGGACGGTCCGGCACCTGAACCATTGCCCGGATTGTTTCGAGCGCTACATCGGGGCGGCACGGCTACTCGACGCGATCGAAGAGGAAGAGGCGTCAGCCCTCTCGGCAGCGGATGGGAATCGAGCCGTCGATCCGAGCCTCCTTCCGGGCCTCGAGAACCTCAAGAAGCGGGGCGGCAAACTCCTCCTCATGCCCATCGCCTTACCCCGGTGGTCACGGCGGCATGCCTGGCTCTTGCCTTTGGCGGCGGCCATCCTCGCATTCGTCGGCGTGCCCCACCTCTGGAATGCCTATTTGGAAGACTTTGCAAGACCAGCATCGTCTGAGCCCGCCGTCCGATCTAAGCCCTCTAAGCCCGCCGTCCTAGTAGATGCTCGTGACGTGCCTCGTGGCTCGGCGCCCTTGTTGGCTCCGTTCTCCAAGCCGTACGAGATTGAATGGAGGTACGAGCTCTTCCGGGCGTTTTCTGCCCTTCCGGAAGCCCGACGGGAGGCGTTCGACGAGGAGATCCGTCACATCGTGCCCGGTCATCAGGGCAACGGGCCGGAGGGCATGACTTTCCGGCGGCAAGCCTTCCAGTTGGGCGCTCGATGGGTCGACCTCCATCCTGCGTTGCGCAGCCAGAGCAAGACACTCACCGACCGAGCCCTGCGGAATCTGCGCGAGATTCTACCCGCGGCGCTTGGTTGGCACCCTCTAATCGAGCGCCGGGAACTGCCGGCGCAGCCTTGCGGCCGGCTCCTCTTCCCCCAATTCCATAAGCCAGGCCCGCTCGCTGCTCTTCCCGTAAGTCCCTTCGAGGAGATCGACGCCTGCCGGCAGGTCATCGAGAGGGTCTTCCGCGACCGACCCGAGTTCGCGCTTGGGCGCTGGACCGAAGCAACTCGCCTCGCCATTGCCGCCGGCACGGAGCGTATTTATTTCACCGACACCAACGTACGAGTATTTCTGGAACTCTTCCTCAAGTTTGAGGAGCCAAGATTGGACGACGGGGTGCGAGTCGAGCTCGAACGAGCTGGCAAGCTCCTCGAGGGTGGTCTGTCGCCAGGGGAAGGTGAAGCCCTCGAAGCCGTGCTCCAGGATCTTGCCCGTTTCTACGAGATGGGTGAATAGGCAGTCAGCGAGACTTTGAGGGCCGGGGAGGTGAGGGCTCGGGGCGGGCGCCCCAGCCCGCCCCCGCAACCACTACACTCTCGCCATGGACCTCCATCGCGAAGCTCTCGTCATCGACGGCCACACCGACGTCCCCACCCGCCTCTGGGAAACCCCGGCGGACCTCTCCAAGCGCCTGACCGATCGGCACATCGACCTCCCGCGCCTGAGGGAGGGCGGGGTGGACGCGCTGGTCTTCGCCCTCTACGTGCCCGCTTCCCTCAGCGCCGAGAAGGGATGGGCGCACGCCAAGGAGCTCTACCGGCTCTCGGACGAGGCCCTGATCCCCGGCCAGCTCGTGCAGGTGGCGGCGGCCGACGACCTCGAGAAGGCGGCGCGGCGGGGCGAGGTGGCCGTCGTCTTCGGGCTGGAGAACGGCCGCCCGCTGACCATGCCCAAGGCGCTCGACGACTGCGCCAAGATGGGCGTGCGCTACGTCACCCTCACCCACTGGGCCACCCACGAGTGGTGCGACGCCTCGACGGACGCGCCCACCCACCACGGCCTCTCGGGCGAGGGGGAGTCGATCGTCTGGCGGATGAGCCGGCTGGGCATCCTGCCCGACGTCTCGCACGTCTCTGACGAGGCGGTCCTGAACGTCCTCGACGTCTCGCCCGGCCCGGTGATCGCGAGCCACAGCTCCTGCCGCGCCCTCTGCGACCATCCCCGCAACCTGCCGGACGACCTCATCCGCGAGATCGCCCGCAAGGGCGGCCTGATGATGGCCAACTCCTACCCCGCCTTCGTGAGCCCCGAGGCCTCCAGGGCGGACGCCAAGCGCGGCCAGGAGGTCAAGCCCGTCCTCCAGGAGACCGAGGAGGAGTACCTCCGCGATCCCCAGAGGCTCTGGAAGGAGCGCTCCCGCCTCTTCGACGACCGCCCTCTCCCCAAAGTCCCCCTCGCCGCCTTCGTGGACCACATCGTCCGCATCGTCGAGCTGGGAGGCGAAGAGCACGCCGGCATCGGCACCGACTTCGACGGCATCCCCGACACCCTCGAAGACCTGGAAGACGCCGCCAAGTTCCCCAACCTCACCGCCGCGCTGCTGGAGCGAGGCCTGGACGCGGCCGGGGTGAAGCTGATCCTGGGCGGCAACTTCCTGCGGGTTTTGCGGGAGGGGGAGCGGGTGGCGGGGTAGAATCAGGACCGACGCATCGGCGCATCGACTCCATGCTGATCCCACGCCTCGATATCCTGCCCCTGTCTCAGCGGACGCTTTGGAGCGAGCTGACCGAAGTTCCGGCGGGTTTCGTCCTCTATGGGGGCACGGCTCTGGCCCTCCGCCTGGGGCATCGGATGTCGGAAGACTTCGATTTCTTCTCCAACGAGGGTTTCCGCCCGGACGACCTGGAACGCCAGGTCTCTTTCCTCGCGGGAGCGTCGAGGCTCCAGTCCTCTCCGAATACCCTGGTTGCGCAGGTCGACCGAAACGGCCCGGTCAAGCTCTCCTTCTTTGGTGGATTGAGCCTCCGGCGCGTCCGCGATCCCGAGGCGGTCGAGGGGCCCGGCCTGCTCGTGGCCTCTCTTTTGGATCTCGCGGCGACCAAGGTCAAGGTGGTTCAGGATCGTGCGGAGGCGAAGGACTATGTCGACATCAGCCGCCTTCTAGAGGAAGGAATCGAGATCTCTCAAGCGCTAGGGGCTGCCCAGGCAGTCTACGGAGAGGCTTTCAATCCTCTTCTCAGCCTCAAGGCGCTCTCCTACTTCAGGGATGGGGATCTTCGGACTTTGCCGGAGAGCGTCCAGTCGAAGCTGACCCAAGCCGTGCAGAAAGTCGACCCGAACCGCCTTCCCAGGATCGATCCTCACGCTGAAGGAATCGCGCCATGACGGACTTGGAGACAGTCGCCAAACGCCTCTTCTGGTGGAAGCCACCGTCCGAGGCTCTGACCTACCCGAACCGCTTCCTCGCCCAGGTAATGACCTACGGCACCATCGAGGATCTCGCCGTGGTCCGGCGGCACTTTCCGGAGAGCGCCTTCCGGGAGGTGCTCGCCAATCCACCCGCCGGCGTGTTCGATCCCCGCTCCTGGGCCTATTGGCACGTACGGTTCGGGCTCGAGGCCCCGTCGGAGCTGCCCAAGAGAACGTTTGCCGAACCATTCGAGAACGATCCCCGGTTCCTCCAGAAGATCGCGCCGTCCCGGAAGGATATTGAGGAAGGTGGAGGGGTCCAGTTCGAGGATTCCGAGGACTGATCGCGGCCTCGCCCCCAACTCGTGCACTTCTGCCCCCCAGAGGGCCGCTTCTGCCCTCTGTACTCCTACATCTCCCCTCGCCGGGGGAAAAGGCCAGGACCAGAGGGGCAACTCCGGCTCCAAGAGGGGACACCGCGGCGACCGGAGGGGAAACTTGAAAATCCGGAGGGGAGACTCTGAAGTCCAGGGGGCAGACTCCAAGGAAGCGGGGGGACCGTCTCGATTCGAAGGGGGAGTTTCCGCCCTGGAGAGGGGAAAAGGCCGCGACGGGAGGGCGTTCACGATGGCGGAACCCCTGGGAGCGCCGGCGTCCCGCCGGCTACTTACTTATAGTTAGTCAAGCCGGCGGGACGCCGGCGGTCCCAGGGAGACCTTCAAGTTTGTCAATTCCGCGGCGACAGAGCGCTACGGCTTCCCCGACCCCTTCTTCCCCTCCGCCGGCTTGCCTTCGATCCTCTTCACAACCGGCGGCATCTCGTCGCCGGGCTGATCGGGATAGATCACGATGTCCGCCTCCTTCCGCAGCTCCCGGGTCCATCTCTGGACCTCTTCCGTGAGCTTCTGCTGCTTCAGGACCTCCCGGATGTCCTCCCTCACCTCCTCGAGCTCCGGCGCCGCCTTGCCCTGGCGCTGCATCTCGGGGACCAGAACGTTGCGGTAGTAGCGGGTGATGTCGTCCAGGCTGACGAAGACGCGGGGGCCGAGCCGCTCGTCCACATAGGTGAACACCAGGAGCTGACGGGCCACGAGCTGGCGCAGCTTCTTGGGATCGAGGCCGACCTCCCGGAGGGCCTTCTGGAACGCCGCGTCGTCCGGGAAGCGGGCGCGGATCTTGGCCACGTTCTTCTCGATCTCGGCCACCGGCACCTGCTCGAAGCCGAAGCGGTCGATCTCGTGGAAGCGCAGCCGCTCCTCGATCAGCCCGTCCAGCACCCGGCGGCGGAACGGCACGTCGGCTTCCCCGGGATTGCGCTCCTGAAGGCCGAGCCGGATCACCCGCCTGACGTCGGAGGTGAGGATCGGATCCTCGTCCACCACCGCCCGCACCCGGTCGTTGAGCACCGCCTTGCCTTCTGGAGCGGGAGGCGGAGTTGGCGCGGGGGCGGGCTTCTGGGCAAAAGCGCCCACAGGGAGGACGAGCGTCGACAATACAGTCAGCAATACGGGCAGCAGGCCCGGCCGGAAAAGACGTAAATCCTGGCTCATGGGGGCATGCTAGCATCCAACCCGATCATGACCGAAACCGATCCATCCCCTCCTACGGCATTGAAAATCGGCTTGGCGCAGATCGACAGCCGGCTGGGGGACGTGGCGCACAACGTCGAGCGCCATCTCGACTTCATCGCCCAGGCGCGGCAGGCCGGAGTGGACCTTCTGGTCTTCCCCGAGCTGTCCCTCACGGGCTACCGCCTCCTCCATCTGACGTCCCGGGTGGCCCTGCCGTCCAGCTCGCCCGTGCTCCACCGGCTGGCCGAGGCCGCGCGGCCCATGCGCGTGCTCGCCGGCTTCGTCGAGGAGGGGCCGCGCGGCGTGCTGCACAACAGCGCCGTCCTGCTCTCCGGCGGCAAGTCCGTCTATCTCCACCGCAAGCTCTACCTCCCCACCTATGGCATCTTCCAGGAGGCGCGCTTCCTGGGCGCCGGCAAGCGGCTGGAGCCGGTGCACCTCCCCTGGGGCAACGCGGGCGTGCTGATCTGCGAGGACCTCTGGCACCCGGAGCTGGCGCGCCGCCTGGCGGCGGCCGGCGTCAAGCTGCTGATCGTGACCTCGGCCGCTCCGGGCCGCGTCGGCGCCGGGCCCATGCCCGAGAGCCAGGAGACGTGGGAGATCCTCACCCGCTCGACGGCCGTGCTCAACACCTGCTGGGTGGCCTACTGCAACCGGGTGGGCTGGGAAGAGGGCTCGTTCTACACCGGCGGCAGCCACATCGTGCGCCCCGGGGGCGAGATCGCCGAGCGGGCGCCCGTCCTGGAGGAGCACCTGCTCGTCGCCGACCTGGACCTGCGCGACTCCGACCGCCTGCGCTGGCGCCTGCCCCTGCTGGACGACGAGCGCTTCGACATCGAGGGCCCCACGCCATGACGGGGGGCATGACGGCGCCCGAGCAGGGCCTCGCCCTCGACGCGCCCCTGGCCGTGGCCGTGCTGACCAGCTTCATCCGCGACGCGGTCGAGACCTCCGGCACCCGGGGCGTGGTCGTCGGCCTCTCGGGCGGGGTGGACTCCGCGCTCTCGGCCGCGCTCGCCGCCCGCGCCCTCGGCCCGGAGCGGGTCCACGCCTTCCTGCTGCCCTACCGCACGTCGTCGCCGGCGTCCGAGGGCGACGCCCGCGCCGTGGCCGGGCATCTCGCCATCCCCCACCGGGTGATCGACATCTCGCCCATGGTGGACGCCTACTTCGACTCGGCGGAGCCGGACGCTTCCGCCGGCCGCCGGGGCAACAAGATGGCCCGCGAGCGGATGACGATCCTCTTCGATCAGGCCAAGAAGCTCGACGCGCTGGTGCTCGGCACCTCGAACAAGACCGAGATCCTGCTCGGCTACTCCACCGTCTTCGGCGACAACGCGAGCTCTCTCAATCCCCTGGGCGACCTCTACAAGACCCAGGTCTGGCGGCTCTCCCGGCATCTCGCCTTGCCCCCCGAGGTCGTCGACAAGGCCCCCTCGGCCGACCTCTGGCCGGGGCAGACCGACGAGGGCGAGCTCGGCTTCTCCTACGAGACGGCGGACGCGGTGCTCTTCCTCCTGTTCGACCGGGGCCTTCGGCCGGAGGAGGTCGTGGCCCGCGGCTACGACGAGCGGGTGGTGGGCCGCATCGTCTCCCTCGAGCAGCGATTCCGCTTCAAGCGCCGGCTGATGCTGATCGCCCGCCTCTCCGGCAGCGCCGTCAACCTGGACCAGGAGATCCCTCGCGACTGAGGGAGAGACCGATGGCCGGCAAACTTCTCGTCGTCGCGACGCCGATCGGCAACCTCGACGACCTCTCGCCGCGGGCGCGGGCCGCCTTCGAGTCCGCGGACCTCGTGGCCTGCGAGGACACGCGCCATACCGGCCGGCTGCTCGCCCACCTGGGGATCAAGAAGCCGCTCGTCTCGGTGCACGAGCACAACGAGCGGCAGCGCCTGCCCCGGCTGCTGGCCGACCTCGCGGAGGGTAAGACGATCGCCCTCGCCAGCGACGCCGGCACGCCGCTGCTGTCCGATCCGGGGTTCATCCTGGTGCGCGAGGCAGCGGCGGCGGGAGCGCGGATCGAGGCCATCCCGGGCGCCTCCGCCCCGCTCGCCGCCCTGGTGGCCTCCGGCCTGCCGCCCCATCCCTTCACCTTCGCCGGCTTCCCACCGCCCAAAACGGGCAAGCGGCGCACCTTCTATAAAAGCTGGGCGGGCCTCGGCCACACCCTGATCCTCTTCGAGTCCCCCCACCGCCTCCTCCCCAGCCTGGAGGACGCCCTGGCCGAGTTGGGCGACCGCCCGGTGGCCATCGCCCGCGAGCTGACCAAGATGCACGAGGAGATCCTGCGCGGCCCCCTCTCCGAGCTGCTCGCGGAGCTGAAGGGCCGCCCTTCCCTCAAAGGGGAGTTCGTCCTCGTGATCGGGACGGCTCCGGACTAGCCCGCCGCCGCGAACCGCGGCCGGAGGGACACCGGCAGGGTCTCCACGATCGGCAGGTCGTAGCGGAAACGGATGCTGGAGCCGAGCTTCCGCACGTCCGCGCCGTAGACGTGGATGGAGATGGCTGTCTCCGGCCCCGGGTTGTAGACGGTGTGGATGTCCCCCGGCGGCTGGAGGACGGAGACCGATCCCGCCTTGAACGAGCACTCTCCGATGGGCAGCAGGTAGCGCTCCCCGCCATCGCTCAGCACCCGGTACTGCACCTCGCGCTCCTGCCCCTGGTGGATGCCGACGACGCACCAGGAGACGTGGTCATGGACGGCCGTGGACTGGCCCGGCAGCCAGACCAGCGCCACGATCGAGAACTTGCCGCTCTCGTCCGCGTGGAGGATGTGCTGGCGGTAGCGGGTCGGATCCGGCTGCCGCTGCTCCGGCGTCAGCAGCTTGGGATTGTTCAGGTAGGGCCGCAGAGCCGCGGCGGTCCACCGCGCCACCTTCCCCGTATCGCGCTCCGAGGCCAGCACGGACCGGACGGACTGCACCAGCTCGTCCACAAGGGGGGTATTCGCAATAAGGGTCTCGGACGTCGGCTTCGTTTCCATTCACGGATCTCCTCGCAAGTTCCGGCATAGGCAAGCAGCGGGAGAGCCCGAGAACAGCCCGTAAAGGAGAAAAACCGTGCTCCCCTCGGGCACTCCCGAGGATGAGAATACGGAGCACGGGTTAGATTGTCGGTAGCAGGGGGGTTCCAAAGAGATGACTTATTACGTGGCACGACTTGGAAGCCGTCCACTGCAGACACGGAGAGAAACGGGGCTTCCCCTCATCCATAAAATTTTCTAAAATATAAACATGAGAAAAGGAGAACCCATGTCCAGGAAGATCGTAAAGTTGGCCCTTGCCCTCTCCATGCTGACCGGCAGCCTCGTGGTGGGATTCCCGGCGAAGAATGCGAGCGCGGCCAGTTTCTGTAGCTCCATCTGCTGCAATTCGAGTTGCACCTCGATCCGCAGGTGCTACCCCGCTGGCAGCACTTGCTTCTGCAGAGCGTATTGCGAGCCCAACCTGCCGGGCGGCGATTGAAAGCCAGCCCTTCTCACTCCTCTCGAGAGCCCCGCGCGAACACCCGGAAATCCCGGTAGGCCCTGCGGTGGTACGACACCTCGCCGCCCGGACGCTCTGCGGCGAGGATCTTGAATCCCTCGCAATATACGGTCTCGGCGTCCCGGATGAGCGAGAGGATGGCCGCCTTGGCGGCCCTCTTCCTCCCCTGGGCCACGGCCTCGTCCACCCGGGCGCTCTCGTACTCGGCGCAGATGGCCTCCAGCCGAGCGCTCGAAGTCCGGCTCCGGCGGTCTTGCGGATCTTCCACCTCTGGCGCTCCGCGATCCCCTGGGCGATGGCCGGCCTGAGCACCGTCCCCCAGAAGACGCGGTCGCTCTCCGACACATCCGGCTCCTGGATGTTTCCAGCCTTTTGGTGCCAGAGCTCGAACGGCGTTCGGCGCTCGTCGAGGCCAAACAGCGCGGCCACCTCGGAGCTACCGATGTGCCGGCGGCGGATGTCGATCCATTCGGAGTGAAGAAGGGCCATGCAGATCGCTTCCTTGTTCTCTCTTTACGTGTCCGGCGACGACACGGCAAGATAACACCTGGAGAGGAGCGGAAATTTCTTCTGAAGAGAACCGCTTGCGCCCGGCCCGGGCTTGTTCCAGACTCGACAGCCAATGAACGGCATCGGAGAGAGCCCACCACGTCCGGACGGCTTCGCCAAGGTCTCGGGAGCGGCGCGATATGTCGACGACATCTCCCTGCCCGGGATGTGGCACGGCGCCACGGTGCGCAGCCCGCACCCGCACGCCCGCATCCGGTCCATCCGGTTCGATCCCGCCGCGGCTCCCCCGGGCACCGTCTGCGTCACCGCGGCGGACCTTCCGGGCCCGAACGGCATCCAGCTCCTGGACGACGGCTGGCCGATCCTCGCCGAGGGATTCGCCCTGCACGTCGCCGAGCCGGTGGCGCTGGTGGCGGCCCCCACCCGGCTGGAGGCGCGCCAGGCGCTCGCGGCGGTCACGGTGGAGTACGAGCCGCTGGCGCCCGTCCTGACGCTCGACGAGGCGGGGGCGCTGCCGCCCCTCTACGAGCTTCGCCTGGAGAGCGGGGACGTGGACGCGGCCCTGGCCGGAGCGGAGCGGGTGATCGAGGCGACCTGGCGGACCGGCCATCAGGAGCACATCTACATCGAATGCCAGGGCATGATCGCCACCTTCGAGGCCGACGGCTCGCTGGCGATCCTCGGCTCGATGCAATGCCCCTACTACGTCCACAAGGCGCTGGTGCACGCCTTCCACCTCGCGGAGGACCAGGTGCGCGTGCGGGCCTCGGTGGTGGGCGGCGGCTTCGGCGGCAAGGAGGACTTCCCGAGCGCCCTCGCGGTGCATGCCGCCCTGCTGGCCCGCGCCTGCGGCCGGCCGGTGAAGATGGTCTACGACCGGCACGAGGACATCGTCGGCACCTCCAAGCGCCACCCGGCCGTGATGCGCCACCGCACGGGAGTGAGCGGCGACGGCCGGCTGCTCGCCCTCGACGCCGAGATCCTCATGGACGGCGGGGCCTACAAGACCCTCTCGCCGGTGGTGCTCTCGCGGGCGCTGCTCCACGCCTTCGGCCCCTACCGCTGGCCGAGCGTGCGGCTCGTCGGCAAAGTGATGCGCACGCACACGGCGCCGAACAGCGCGTTCCGCGGATTCGGCGCGCCCCAGGTCGAGTTTGCCATCGAGCGGCAGATGGACCGCATCGGCCAGGCGCTGGGGCTCGATCCCTACGAGATCCGCGCCCGCAACGTCGTCGAGCCCGGCGACCGGCTGCCGACCGGGCAGACGCTCGACTCCAGCACCTCCGCCCGCCTCTGCCTCGAGGAGGCGGAGCGGCGGACGGGCTTCCGGGCCAAGTGGAAGGCCCAGGAGGAGCGGCGGGCGGCTTCCAAGGACGGGGAGAGCCGGAAGGGGATCGGCCTCGCCCTCTACTTCCACGGCGCGGGCTTCACGGGCAACGGCGAGCGCAAGATGAAGTCGCCGGTGACCGCCCGCCTCCTAGAGGATGGACGGATCGAGGTGCTGACGGCCATGACGGACATGGGCCAGGGCTGCGTGGCCGTCTTCCCGCAGATCGCCGCGGCGGCGGGCGGGATCACGCCGGACGACTTGGTCTTCGCCGAGCCGGACACCGCCGACGTCCCCGACTCCGGCCCGACCGTCGCCTCGCGCACCACCATGATCGTGGGAGCGCTGATCGCACGGACCGTCGCCGAGCTACGCGACCGGGTCCTCGGAGACATGGAGGGGAGCCTCTCCGTTCAGGACGGCTGGGTCGTGGGACCGGCGGGTCAGATCGAGCGTTTCCGCGACGCGGCGCGACGTTATTGGGAGAGACATCGCGAGAAGACGGGGCCCGTTGAAGTCACCTTCCGGCACGAGCCGCCGGAGTGGCAGACCTTCGACGAGTCGACCTACCAGGGCGCGGCCTATCCGACCTATGCCTGGGGCACGGACGTCGTCGAGGTTGAGATCGATCCCGACACCCTGGCCGTGCGCCCCGTCCAGGTGACCGCCGTCTGCGAGGTGGGGCGGGCGATCCACAAGACTCTCTGCGCGGGACAGATCGAGGGCGGCACCCTCCAGGCCCTCGGCTGGGCGCTCCTGGAGGAGGTCAAGCTCCAGGATGGCCGCTACCTGAACGACCGCCTCGCCACCTACATCATCCCCACCATCAAGGATTGCCCGCGGATCGACGTCCATCTCCTGGAGCAGGCGTGGGAGGGCGGGCCCTTCGGAGCCAAGGGGATCGGCGAGCTGCCAATGGACGGCGGCGCTCCGGCAGCCCTGCAGGCGATCGAGAACGCCATGGGCCTCCAGGTGAACGAGATCCCCGCCACGCCGGAGCGGCTGATGCAGGCCCAGGAGGTCTCCCGATGAAAGTCTCCTTCTCCGTCAACGGTGGGCCCGCCGAAGCCGAGGGCCATCCCATGGAGCGCCTGCTCGACGTGCTGCGGGAGGGGCTCGGGCTGACCGGCACGAAGGAAGGCTGCGGCGAGGGGGAATGCGGCGCCTGCACGGTTCTGATGGACGGCGAGCCCACCCTCTCCTGCCTCGTGCCCCTCTTCCAGTGCGAGGGGCGGCGGATCGAGACGGTCGAGGGGATCGCCGAGGGACCGGCGCGCGAATTCCTGGAGCGCTTCGTGGCGACGGGCGGCGTCCAATGCGGCGCGTGCACGCCGGGCATCGTGGTCACCGCCTGGGCGCTCCTCGAACGGAATTCTTCGCCGAGCCGCGAGGAAGCGCGGGAAGCGCTGGCGGGCAACCTCTGCCGTTGCACCGGTTACGAGGGGATCCTGCGGGCAATTTGCAAGGAGCCGGACCGGTGATCGCCCTCCGTCCCCAGTCCCTGGACGAAGCCGTCCGGTACCTGGAGGAAGACCCGGCCCTGGTGCCCACGGCCGGCTGCACCGACCTGATGGTGCGCGGCCCCGAGGCCCTCCATCTCATGGACCGGGTGATCGACCTCCTGGGCGTCCCCGAGCTGCGCGGCATCCGGGAGGTCGACGGAGGCCTGGAGATCGGCGCCACCGCCTCCTTCAGCGAGATCCGCCGCTCGGCCCCCGTCCGCGCCGCCTTCCCGATCCTCGCCGAGGCCGCCTCGATGATAGGCGGTTGGCAGATCCAGAACCGGGCCACCCTGGGGGGCAACATGGCGAACGCCAGCCCGGCCGGCGACTCCCTACCCGTGCTGCTCGCCCTGGACGCCGTCGTCGTGGCGGCCGGAACCCGCGGCTTGCGCGAGATCCCGTACGCCGATTTCCATACCGGCTATCGCAAGACGGCGTTGCAGCCGGGCGAGATCGTCGCCCGGGTCCGCCTCCCCTATCGACCGGAAGGTGGATTCCAGTCCTTCCGCAAGGTGGGGACCCGCGAGGCGCAGTCGATCAGCAAGGTCGTCGTCGCCCTGACGGGCCGGATCGAGGACGGGAAGATCTCGGAAATCCGCCTCGCCGCCGGCAGCGTCGCCCCGACGCCCGTCCGCCTACGCGCCGCCGAGGAGGCCCTCCGGGGCAAGACGCTCGGAGTCGAGGCCGCGGACGCGGCCGGCCGCGAGGCCGCCGCCGGGGTCACGCCAATCGACGACGTCCGTTCCACCGCGGACTATCGCCGCTTCGCCCTGGAGCGGGTGGTGCGGCGGATGATGCTGGGCCTCACGGCGGACTGAGGACGAGGGAGAACGAACCATGCCGACCACCCTCGACGCCGACGCGGTCCGCACCGTCTTCGAGCCCCTGCGCGGCGCCAACCTTGAATTCGCCCGGCGCTATCCCGGCGAGTCCGGAAGGCGCCAGCCGGTCCACACCGTCTACGGCGGCGCGCACCTTTTCAAGTCCGATACCGCCTCCCGGCTCGGCAGCCTTGCCCTGCGCGCCCTCGAAGAATACGCCTCCACTCCAGCGGACCTCGCCGCGGCGGCCGGCCTGCCGGAGGCGCTCGCTCCCACGGTCCACGCCCGGGTCGCCGAGAAGCTCCGCCGTGAGCCGGTCGAGGACTTCCGGGCCGACTTCGAGGATGGCTACGGCAACCGCCCGGACGCCGAAGAGGACGGCCACGCCGAGGCCGCCGCCCGCGAAATGGCGGCGGGCCTGGCCGCAGGCATCCTGCCGCCGTTCACCGGCATCCGCATCAAGCCGTTCACGGAGGAGCTGCGGGAGCGGTCCCTCCGTACGCTCGACCTCTTCCTGACCACGATGGTGCGGGAGACGGGGGGCAGGCTGCCGGAGAACTTCGTCGTGACGCTCCCCAAGGTGACGATCCCCGAGCAGTCCGCCGCGCTCGCGGACATCTTCGACCGGCTGGAGCCGGCGCTCGGGCTGCCGGCGGGCTCGCTCCGGCTGGAGATCATGATCGAGACCCCGCAGGCCATCCTGGACACGGACGGCCGTTCGGCCTTGCCGCACCTGGCCACGGCGGCGCGCGGCCGGTGCGTGGCCGCCCACTTCGGCACCTACGACTACACCGCCTCCTGCAACATCACGGCGGAGCACCAGTCGATGACGCACCCCGTCTGCGACTTCGCCAAACACATGATGCAGGTCGCCTACGCCGGCACGGGGATCTGGCTCTCGGACGGGGCCACGAACGTCCTCCCCGTGCCGCCGCATCGCGCGGCCAAGGACGGCCCGCCGCTGACCCCGGCTCAAATCGAGGAGAACCGCGCCGTCGTGCACCGCGCCTGGAAGCTCCACGCCGGGCACGTCCGGCACTCCCTGGTCGGCGGCTTCTACCAGGGCTGGGACCTCCACCCCGCACAGCTCGTCACCCGTTACGCCGCCCTTTTCGCCTTCTTCCTGGAAGGCCTGGACGCCGCCTCCGACCGCCTCCGCAATTTCGTGCAGAAAGCCGCCCAGGCCACCCTCGTCGGCGAGGTCTTCGACGACGCGGCCACGGGCCAGGGCCTCCTCAACTACTTCCTGCGCGCCGTCAACTCCGGCGCGATCACGGAAGAAGAGGCCCTGGAGAGGTCGGGGCTGAAGCTGGAAGAGCTGCGGGGGCGGTCGTTCGTGAAGATCCTGGCGAGCCGGCGGGGGTGAGCGATCAGGACTCTTCCTGAGGCAGGGGACGCTGCCGGTGATGCCGGACGGCAACGACGGAGACCGTCTGCCGAGTCTCGTTCACCTGATAGACCACGATGTAGCTCCCGACCACGAGTCGGCGCAGATTTGGATCGATATCGTCCGAGAGGCGCCGGCCCAGGAGAGGTTGTTCGGCCAGAGCCTCGGCGCGATCGAAAAGATCTTGGACGACACGCTGTGCGGCGGCGGGATTTTCCTCGGCAATGAAGTCGAAGAGCTCCGCGGCCCGATCCAAAGCGGAATCGGACCAGAGGACGCGATAGGCCACTTACTGGTAGCGAGCCAAAAGGCGGGCCCGGGCCTCGTCGTGGGGAACGACTCGGCCGGCCTCGACATCGGCCAGGCCCCGATGGACATCCCTGAGAAGATCCAATTCCTCAAGCAGGGACTGATAAGAATCGATATCGACGAGAACCGCCGTCCCCCTCCCTTCCTCCGTCAGCACGACAGGACGCCGCGTATCCTGCACCTTTCGGAGCAGACCCTCCGCCTTGGACTGGAGGTCCGCGGCTGGCTGAATGTCTTCGGTCAGGTAGAACGAGCGTTTTGCCATGAGCTCACCTCTTCTAAGGTTCCATCATACCGCAACTTCCGTCGGATCTACCCCCGCCGAACCGTCCCCTCGATCAGCCCGTAAGGCTCCGGGGTCGCCACGAAGATCTCGTTGCGGTTTTCCATCCCAAAGGGTCTGAGGTCCACCGGAATGTGGTGCCGGTTGGGCATCGTGAGGTGGATCTCCTCGACGTCCACGGTCTCCAGGACGGCCTCGCCCATGGCGTAGAGGGTGTGCTGGACGGAGTTGCTGTCGTGCTCCGCGAAGGTCTGAAGCAGCACCTGCCGCACCTCGCGCCAGAAACGGCCCCAGGCGACGTGCGGCCGGGAGTAGCGCCAGGTCGCCTGGACGGCCGTGGCGAGGATCCGGTCCGCGGTCTCCGGGAGCGTCGTGTAGCGGTCGCGGGGGAAGCCCTCGAAGGCGGATTTCGCCGTCTTCATCACCACCAGGTCTTCGAGGCCGGCGAGGACACGGGCGCCCTGGCGGTCGCGGGTCACCTGCGCGATGCGCCGCTCGCTTCCCGCCTGCCGGAAGGCATGCGGGTGAACGGCTCCGCCAGCTTCGATCGGCTCCCAAAGATGCTGGGTGAGATCGACCCGCACGCTCGACGCTCGCGGACTGCTCTTCAAAAAGTGATCGGTCAGCGCCAGACCGAAGTCCTCGATATCGTCGAAGGGATGCTCGGCGGCCAGCGCGTAGACGGTGTTCTTCATCGTGTCCGTGGGGAAAACGCCCTGATTGTCGCCCTCCGTGTAGGCCGCCGCGAAATCCCCTTCGAAACGGATTCCCACCGTGACGTCCTGCAGCTCGTGGCGCTCCGGACCGCGGCGGACGGTCACGAGGCGGACCGCCTGCTTTCCATAGCCGTTTTCGATCAGCTTGACGGGCATGCTCAGCTCCCCCGATAGGTCGAATATCCGAACGGGCTCAGCAGGAGCGGCACATGGTAGTGCTGATTCGCGTCCCGTACGTGGAAAACGATCGAGGCCTCGGGATAGAAGCCGTCGATCTCCTGGGCCCTGAAATAGGTTTCGATCTCGAAGGTAAGGCGATAGATCCCCGGTGTCAGCGCCACACCCGGGGACAGAATCTGCCGGGCCCGGCCATCCGCGTCGGTTTCGGAACGGCCGATCTCCCGCCAGTCCGTTTCCGATCGGATTTCCAGAACGACGGGAACGCCGCTCGCCGGCCGGCCCCGCGAGGTGTCCAGGACGTGAGTGGTGATGCCGCTCATGAAAGTAATTTCTCCAGCCGCAGGGTCGTGATCTTTCGCTGCTCCCCACTGGCGATGCGCAGCTCGGTGTCCGGATCGTTGGGGAGGCGCTCGCGCAGCAGGGCGAGCATCTCCTCCGCGCTCTTGCCCGTGGCGCAGACGATGAAAATGTGATCGAACCGGGATTCGTAGAGGCGGTTCGCCTCGATCAGCTCGGCCACGGTCTCCGCGTCCGCGCCGCTGGCGCCAGCCTGCTCCTGCTCGGACCAGCGCCCCCCCTTCTCGCCGATCCGGGGATGAGCGGCGAAGGCTTCCAGGCGGTCCTCGCGGCCGAGGCTCCACCAGGTCCGGTCCGAGGTCCCCACGAGATGCGGCCAGTCCAGGAACGGGCGGCTCTCGGCCATCCGCCGCGCCCAGGCGCGCGAGCCGCAGCAGGCGAGGAGCGCCGCCTGTGCCTCTCCGGCTTCCAGGGCGTTCAGCCGATCGAGGGCCGTCACCATCCCGAAGAGCCGCAACCGCGCCACGCCGCCGTCGGGATAGATATTGAGCCGGGCGTGGGTGAACGGCCCCGCCGCGGCGACCTCGTCGAACCGGTGCAGCGTATGAGGACGGAGCGGCGTGCGCGGCAGGATCTCCCGCCAACCGTCGAAGGTCGGCTGAGCCAGGTGCTCGGCCAGCGCGCCGGCCGCGTCGCACCCCTCGAGGGAGCACCAGCCGGGCGCGTTGCCCTTGAAATGCGAGGTGTCCACCTCCAACCGGTGGAGGGCGCCGCGCGCGCCCAGCTTCACGATGGCCCAGTCGTGGCCGGGCCCCCGCCGGCGCCGCGTCTCCCAGCCGTCGTGCATGCCGAGCGGCGGCCCGGGCAGGATCAGGTTGTGGCGGTTGCCGAAGAACATGTCGCTGCAGGAGAGGACCAGCCCGCCGTTCTCCACCACCGCGAGGTCCACCTCGCCGCCGTGGCGGGCGAGCCGCGTCCAGTCCGCGGCCACCTCGCCGTGCACCCGCAGCCGGGCGACGCCGCCGTCCGGGTAGATGTTGAGGCGCAGATGGGTGACCCGCCCGGTCTCCTTCCCGATGGAGAAGGGATTCTTCGTGTTGCCCTGGAGCGGCGAGCGGGGCAGGACCTCGGTCCAGGACGCTCCGGCCAGCTCTTCAGGCGCCGGGTAGCCCTCGACGGCGCAGGCGTCGAGCGAGCAGGCTTCGGGATAGTTGCCGCGGAAGTAGGCGGTATCGACGATCACGCCCTGGAGCGTCCCCGGCAGCCCGAGCCGGACGATGCACCAGTCATAACCGGGCTCGCGCCGCCGGCGGGTCTCCCAGCCGTCCATCCACTTGCCGACGTCCGTGTACTTCCCCTCGATCCACACCGCCTCTCCGGCCTTCAGGAGGTTCTCCTTCGGCGCGAAGAACTCGTCGTTCGCGGCGAGCACCGCACCGCCCAACCGCTCGGCGGTGAGGTCCACGAGATCGGTGAAGTCGCTCATTCTTCTCCCTTTTCCAGCAGATCCTGGACATCGTAGACCGTTTCGCCCCGCAGGAACGTCCGCCGGACGACGCCGAGGAGAGTCCGCCCCGCGTAGGGGGTGAGCTTGTGGCGATGCTGGAGCCGCTCTGCGTCCACCTCGAAGCTCGCCTCAGGATCCCAGACCACCAGGTCGGCATCGTATCCCGGCGCGATGGCGCCCTTGCGTCCCTCCAGCCCCGCCAGCCGGGCCGGCGCGGCGCACATCCATGCCGCTACGTCCTCGACCTTGAAGCCGCGCTCCCGGGCCCCGGTCCAGACTGCTGAGAGCGAAAGCTGGAGGGAAGAGATCCCGCCCCAGGCACCCCGAAAATCGCCCGTCTCGATGTTTTTCATCCGCGGCGGGCACGGAGAGTGATCCGTGGCCACGAGATCGATCAGGCCCTCGCGCAGGCCCTCCCACAGCCGCTCCCGGTTCTCCCGCGAGCGGATGGGGGGAGCGCACTTGAAGGCCACGGCGCCGTCCGGGATCTCCTCGGCGGCGAAGGTCAGGTAGTGCGGGCAGGTCTCCGCCGTGACCGGCAGCCCCTCCTCCCGGGCGCGCCGCAGGAGGGGCAGGACTTCCGCCGAGGAGACGTGAACGATATGGACTTGGCACCCCGTCTCGCGGCAGAGCCGCACGAGCAGCTCGACCGCCTCCACCTCGGCCGCATCCGGCCGGGACCGCAGATAGCGGGCGTACTCCGCCGGGCTCCCACCCGCCCAGATCCCGGCCGCCGCGTTGATCGGCCCTGGCCGCTCGGCGTGGGCCAGGAGCACGGCCCCGTACCGGGCGAGCTCCGGCATCGCCGTCCGCAGGTCGGATTCTTCGACGTGCTCGAACTCGTCGACACCGGAAGGCACCAGGAAGGCCTTGAAGCCCAGGACGCCGTCGGAAAGAAGCCCGGCCAGCTCGGAGGTGTTCCCTGGCACCACTCCGCCCCAGAACCCAACGTCCACCCGGCACTTCCCCTCCGCCGCCGCCATCTTGGCCCGCAGGCCTTCCCGCGTCGTCGTGGCGGGAACGCTGTTGAGAGGCATGTCCACCAGGGTTGTGACGCCTCCCGCGGCCGCCGCCCGGGTGGCCGTCTCGAACCCCTCCCATTCCGTCCGCCCCGGCTCGTTGACGTGGACGTGGGTATCCACGACGCCCGGCATCAGGACCGCGTCGCCGCAGTCGATCACCGGTCCGGAGATGTCCTCCAGCGGACCCAGGCGCTCGATCTTGCCCTGATGGACGTGCACCGTAGCTGGGCGTAGGCCGTCGGGCGTCACGACCCGCTGGCCGCGGAGAATGAGGTCGGGGGGAGGCATCGGGAGAGTTTCTCACGTCGCTGGGCGAGGTCGCTTGTCGATCATTCATGCAAAGCTTAGGATTCCGGACTGAACCCATGAGCGATTCGATCCTCCTCCAGGGCGGCACCCTCCTCACCCTGGACGCCCAAGCGACCGTCCTGCGCGGCGCCGACCTCCTGATCCAGGACGGCCGGATCGCGTCCATCGGCGCTCCGGAGCCTCCGGCGGGCACACGGGTGCTTGACGTTTCGGGCTGCCTGGTGCTACCGGGCCTGATCCAGGGGCATCTCCACCTGGGGCAGACCTTCTTCCGGGGATTGGCGGAGGAGCGGCGCCTGCTCTCCTGGCTGCGGGAGCGGATCTGGCCCCTCGAGGCTGCCCACGACGACGAGAGCGCCTACTGGTGCGGCCTGCTCGGCGCCGCCGAGTGCCTCCTGGGCGGCACCACCACGATCCAGGACATTGGCATCGGGCCGGGAGCGCGCGGGCTGCTCCAGGCCATCGCCGACTCCGGGCTGCGCGCCTTCGCGGGCCAGTGCCTGATGGACAGCGGCGACGGCCTGCCCGCCGCCATGCGCCAGGACACCGACCGGGTGCTGGCCCAGACCGAGGCGCTGGGTGACCAATTCGCTGGCACGGCGGACGGCCGCCTGAGCTACGTCCTCAATCCCCGATTCATCCTCACCTGCTCCGACGCCCTCTGGGAAGGCATCCGCGACCTGGCCGCCCGCCGGGGCTGGCCCGTCCATACCCATGCCCTGGAGCAGCGGGACGAGACGCTCGCCGTGCGCGAGCTGAAAGGCGGGCGGGACGAGGTCGAGTACTTCGCCGACGTCGGCCTGCTCGCAGCCGACCTCCGCCTCGCCCATGGCGTCTGGATCACGGGCGAGCACCTCCACCGGGTGCGGGGTGGCCGCTTCAGCGTCGTCCACTGTCCCAGCTCGAACCTGAAGCTCGGCTCCGGCGTGGCCGATCTGCTCGCCTTCCGCCGCGCCGGCGTGCCCGTCGGCATCGGCTGCGACGGCGCCGCCTGCAGCAACCAGCTCGACAACTTCGCGGAGCTTCGCCTGGCGGCGCTCCTCCAGAAGGTCAAGCACGGCCCGGACGCCTTCTCGGGCCTCGACGCCTTGCGCCTCGCCACCAGCGAGGGCGCCCGCGCCCTGGGCCTCCACGACGAGGCGGGGACGATCGAGCCTGGCAAGCACGCCGACCTCGTCGTCCTAGCGGCCGACCGCCCCGAACTCTGGGCCGCTCCCCAAGCCGACCCGCACGACCTCGTCGCCTTCGGCGCCTCGCGCGCCACCGTGCGCCACGTTCTGGTCGGCGGCCGGCTGGAGGTCGAGGAGGGCCGTCTCACCCGCCTCGACCTCGACGAAATCTACCGGCAGTCCGAGCGCTGCCTCGGCGAGCTGATCCGGCGGTCGGGAGTGGACCTCTGATTGACCCCGATTGATCCGCCTCAGTGGCCGAGCGGCGCGCCCGGCACGCCGAGGTGGAGACGCATCAGGCTGGGCTGGTGCGTTTCCGAAAAGAACGGGAACGCGGCGTTCGTGATGTAGAGGTTGAACCGGTCGTTCCCCCGCACGCCAAATGCGGCGGACGTCGGGCCGTCCAGCCCATCGGCCACCGTCAGCAGGATCTCCGACGAGCCGTCCTGGTCCACGCGGATCAGGGTCCGGAACGGATCGCTCCCGCAGTAGAGGCTGCCGTGCACGTCGAACGCGAAGTCGTCGCAGCCCTGGGGAAACGGCAGGATGGCGTGGATCCGCGGCGTCCCCGCCTCATCGCCGTGCACAAACGGGATGGCGACGATCGTCCCTCCGCCGGAGTTCGAGACATACAGCTCGTGCCGGAAGACCTTGATGCCATTGGCGCCGGGGAAAGGCGAGCCCACGGGCGCGAACAGCAGCGGGTCCTCGAGCCACACGGAGGCCTCGCCCCCTTCGACGGGGACGGTCCAGACCCGGCCGAGCGAGGAGTCCGCCACGTAGAGCTGGCCGTGATAGAGAGTGATCCCGTTCGGCAAGGACTCGATAGGCAGGTTGGAGATGATCTCCGCCTGGCCGTTCGGCGCGATCCGCCAGATCCCCCGGTTGGCGGTATCGCAGGCCGCGGCCGCGGCATAGAGGTTGCCCTGATGGTCGATGGTGAGCGCGCCAAGGATTGCGACGAGGCCCCCGCAGGGAGTCAGCGGCGCTCCGATCGGAATGAGCGCGAAGGTCGACTGCGTGCCGTCCGGAGTGATCCGGCGGATCTCGCCCGTCAGCGCCAGGCTTATATAGATGTTGCCGGCCTGGTCGAAGACGAGGCTCTCGGGCGTCTCGAGCTGCGACGCGTCGAAGGCAACGAGCGTCTCCACGGCGCCGGGAGCGTCCGGCGGATGGGCCCAGACGGCGTACGGCAGGACGGCCAGGCTGAGCGCGAACAGCGTCAGGGCGACAGAAAGTCTCCTGCGGGAAATTTTCTCAGTCATTTTCTTTCTCCTCTCGATTCGAAGGTGCTGCCAAGAGGAGAACGCGGGACGCGAGGGGAAACCCTCAGATAAGGCCTTCCGGTGCGCCACCAGAGTCCTCATCGGACCGACTCCTTCGTAGAATAGGCTCATGCCGGACGACAAGAGAGACGACGCCCTGGGAGATGCCGCTCGGCAGATCCTCCTCAGCGTGTGGAGCGGTGCCAAGCTGACCCACCCGCAGACCGCGGGCGGCTGCTATTTCTGGTTCCTGGACGGGTCGGTGATCGACGACGCCGGTCCCAGGGAGCTGCAGGCCCGGGAGCTGATCCCTGCCCTGGCTCCGGGATTGCCCATCCCGCTCACGGACCGGGGCCGCGCCGTGGCCGAAAGGCTCATCGCCGGCGGCTCACCAAAGGAGTAAAATGGTGGCCATGCTGGCTGATGACCGAAACGACCGAAACGAGCGGCAACGACCAGCCCAGCGGTCCGACTACTTCGCCGAGACGGCGATCGGGGCGGTCGTGCTGGTCTCCATCCAGTTCCTCTCCCTTCCCGTCCTGGTCGGAGGCCTGGCCCTGATCGGGGCAGTGAAGCTCGTCTCTCGCCTGCGCACCACCAGCACCGGGTAAGGGCTCAGCTCCGCCCGCCCTCGAAGATCTTCCGTACCGTCTCGATCGTGTCCGCCTCGCCGGCGGTCTTGTCGTCGCGGTAGCGCTTGACGCGGGCGAAACGGAGGGCCATGCCGCCGGGGTACTGCGGGCTCTCCTGGACGTCGCTGAAAGCAATCTCGGCGACCAGCTCGGGGCGGACGTGGACGGTCCAGCCGTCCGTGCCAAGGGCGATCTCCTGGAGCTTCTTCGTCTGCCAGGCGAGCCTCTCGTCCGTCAATCCCTTGAAGGTCTTGCCGAGCATCACGAAGCCCCCGTTGTCCGGGTCCCGGGCGCCAAGGTGGAGATTCGAAAGCCAGCCCTTACGCCGGCCGTGGCCCCACTCGGCGGCGAGGATCACCAGGTCCAGCGTGTGCGCGGGCTTCACCTTGAGCCAGGAGAAGCCCCGCCGGCCCGCCTCGTAGGGCGCGTCCACGGCCTTGGCCATGATCCCCTCGTGACCCCGGGCGAGGGCGTCCTCGAAGAAGGCGTCGGCCTCCTCGGGATCGGCGGTGACGATGCGCGGCACGGCCCTTTCCGGCACCGCCTCGCCGAGGGCCGCGAAGCGCTCGCCCGCGGGCCGGTCGATCAGGTCCTGGCCGTCGAGATGGAGGAGGTCGAAGAAGAAGGGCGTCAACGGGATCTCGCCGCGCAGGCGGGGCACGTCGAGCTTGCGGCCGAAACGGCGCATCGTGACCTGGAAAGGGTGGGGCGCGCCGTCGGGGCGCAGGGCGATCACCTCGCCATCCAGGAGGAGCTGACGGGCCGGCAGGACTTGGACGCTCTCGACCAGCTCGGGCACGGCCTGGGTGACCTCGTTGCCGCGGCGGGAGTAGACGCGGACGTCATCACCCGCCTTGTGGACCTGGATGCGGGCGCCGTCGAGCTTGAGCTCGAAGGCCGCCTCGCCGAGCCGCCCGAGGGCCTCGGAGACGTCGCCCGCCGGCTGGGCGAGCATCGGCTGGAGGGGCCGGAAGAGCTGCAGACGGAAGCGGTCGAGCCCCGGCCGTCCCTCGGTGAGGACGGCCAGGGCCACCGCCGGCAGCTCGCCGGCGAGCATGAGAGCCCGCCGCACCTCGTCGGCCGGCACCTCCGCCGCCGCGGCGAGGGCCTCGGCCATGAGGCCGGCGAGAGCGCCTTGCCGCAGCTCGCCGTAGATCAGGCGCACCAGGAAGTCCTGCTCGTCGCGCGTGGCTCGGGCGAGGAGGGCGGAAAGAAGCCGGCCCCGCTCCGAAGTGGAGCCGGCGCCGCTCACCGAGGCGATCCGAGAGAAGGCGGCGTCCACTTCGCCGAGGGTAAGGAACGGCTCCTCGGCGGCCGATCCCGGCATGGCGCTCCGGACGGCGGCGCCGCCGAGGCCGATCCGCCCCTGCCGCAGGTGTCCCGAGAGGAACGCCACGGCGATGTCGATCTCCTCCGGCGAAAGCCGGCGCAGCAGATGGGAGAGGGCGCCCGTCTTCTCCGAGCGCGAGCGGGTCTCCGCGACGCGGCGGGAGGTGGCGACGAGGTCGGCGAGCAGCATGGAAGGGGCCTCCAAGGGCGAAAGTGAGGCGTCCGAGAGCGGGAGAATAGCGGAAAAACCGAGGTCTTTGAGGTCTTTTGATGGATCTTGAGCCCATTTAACCGGATCTTTGAGGACTCCTGAGAGGGGCCCCCCTATACTCCCAATCAACAAGAGCGACCCAAGGACGCGAGAGCGGACGAGGGAAACTCGAAGCGGTTGAGTAGAGAAGTTCTTCTTATCTTTTGAAGTCTCTTGGGGGGCCGGAAGCCCGGGTAGAGCGATCTACCCGGGCTTTTGTGTTTCTGGGGGGCTGCTATGCTGGGGAGGCCGTGCCATTCCAGCGCCCGCGCCCGGCCGTCCTCTTCGGCCTTCTCTCGTTCCTGCTCGCCGGGCAGGCTCCGGCGCCGTCCGCTCTTCCCATCCAACGGGTCACGAAGGATCTCGAGGAGCTCGGCTATCCCGTGACCACGGGAGCCGCTCCGGGATACGCCGACGAGCGAGCGTGCGCTCTCTGTCATCCCAAGATCTCCAATTCCTACCGCGAGAAGGGAATGGCTCGGGCCTTCCGGCTCCCGCGGCCGGAAAACGACATCGAGAGCTTCGCGGCGCCGCCATTCGTTCACGCCGCGTCGCGGCAGAGCTTCCAGATGCTCCGCCGTGGCGACCGGCTCGTCTTCCGCCGCTGGCAGACCGATTCCGAGGGACAGCCCGTCAACGTCTTCGAGCAGGAAGTGGACTGGATCCTGGGCTCGGGCGACCATGCCCGGACCTATCTCTATAGAGCTGGGAGAGACGGGACCGGGGCGGGCGAGCTTTACCAGCTTCCCCTGGCCTGGTACACGCAGACCCGAAGCTGGGGGATGGCTCCTGGATTCGACCGGGCGGACCACGACGGCGTGCTCCGCCGGGTGCGGCGCGAGTGCGTCTTCTGCCACGTCTCCTATCCCGGCGTGCCGGCCGGGGCCGATGCCTACGGCGCTCCCCAGGTCTTTCCGGCGCGGCTTCCGGAGGGCATCGGCTGCCAGCGGTGCCACGGGCCCGCCGCCGAGCACGTCTGGCTCGCCCTGGGAGGAGTGGGAGTCAAGGAGGAGATCCGGGCCAGCGTCTTCAATCCGGGCCGGCTGCCCCCGGCGCGGCGCGACGAGGTGTGCATGGGCTGCCACCTTCAGCCCTCCGTGGCCCTGCCCGGCGTGCGCCGGTTCGGCCGCGGCGACTTCTCCTTCCGGCCCGGCGAGCCTCTCGCGGACTACCTCGTCCAGGTCGACGTGGAGGAGGAGGGGCGGACCGCCGCGGAGCGCTTCGAGATCAATCATCAACCCTACCGGCTGCGCCAGAGCCGCTGCTTCCTCGAGAGCGGCGGCGCCCTTTCCTGTCTCACCTGCCACGACCCGCACCGCCGGGTGCCCGAGAGCGAGCGGGCCGCCCACTTCCGTGCCGCCTGCCTGAGCTGCCATCGCCAGACCTTGAAGGCTCACGCCGGCGAGCCCGCCAGGCTGGAAGGGGACTGCGCCTCCTGCCACATGCCGAAACGGCGCACCCAGGACGTGGTCCACGTGGTGATGACGGACCACCTCATCCGGCGGGCTCCCGGCGGACCGGAGCTGCTCGCTCCCAGGGCCGAGGCCGAGCCGGCGCTCACCGGCATCCATCTATTAGATAAGCGGGATGCCCCCGGCGCCCTGGGCGAGGTCTATCGCGCCGCCGCCGTGGTGCGGATGAGCAGCACCGCCGAAGCCGTGGACTACCTGGCCAGGATGCTGGAGGCCGCCAAGCCGGCGGCCTGGGAGCCGTGGCTCGACCTCGCCCAGGGGCAGATCCGGCGCCGCCAGTTCGCGGAGGCCGAGCGCACCCTCTTGGGCCTGCTGGAGCGCCGGCCGGAAGATCCCCTCGCTCTCGAGTGGCTGGCCCTCGCCCGTGCCGGCCAAGGCAGGACGGACGAGGCCATCGACATCCTGCGGCGCGTGGTGGCCGCGAGCTCCGGGCGAGCCGAAGCCGAGTACAACCTGGGGCGCCTTCTCGCTATGCGCGGCCGGCCGGCGGAAGCGGAGGCCCCCCTCCTCCGTGCCGTGGCGGCCCGTCCCAATTTCGCGGTGGCCTGGCATCACCTGGGCGAGGTCCGCTCCGCTCTGGGGCGCAAGAAAGAGGCCCTCGACGGCTGGCGCCGTGCCCTGGAGATCGATCCGACTCAGACCGCGTCCTATCTTTCCCTTGGCAAAGCCCTCCTCGCCGGGGGCGATCGAGCCGAGGCGCTCCGCTGGCTCCGGCATGGCGCCCGGGCCGCCGCTCACCCGGAACAGGTCGCCCTAGCCCTGCAAGAAGCGGTAAGAGGACGGTAAATTTGACCTTCAGGCCGTCTGGACCATGAAAAAACCGCTGTTTTTGAGATCTTTTGAGGAGGTTTGAGCCGTTTAGCCCGGATATTTGAGGACTCCTGATATCTCGCTCCCTATACTCCCTATCAACAAGCGAGGTTCTGAAGAGGGGGTCGAAACCGGAGGCAGAACCTCGAAGTTACTTTGAAGTTCATGATTTGGTTGGGGGGAAGTTTTTCATTTGAAGTTTGAAGTTCTGAAGTTCTCCAGGGGGAAGTAAGAAGCCCGGTCGGATCGCCGACCGGGCTTCTTGCTTTTTGGGGCAGGGATCTTCCTGGGGCCTGGGATCTCGGCGATGTCTACGGAGTCCGGTTGAACTTCTTCATCAGATCCTCGAGCGTAGCCGCCGGCTTGGCCTGGGGCTTCGGCTGCGGTTGGGGCTTCGACTGCACCTGGGGCCTGGGCTGCGGCGGGCCGCCGGGCCGGCCGCCTCCGGCACCCGGGCGTTCCGGGCGCTCCGGGCCCTGGTTGGGACGGCCACCACGGCCGGCGCTGCCGGTGGCCTGACGGCCTTCGACGGGCGGCTGCTGCAGGGCCTTGATGGAGAGGCTGATGCGCTCACGCTGGTAGTCCACCTCCATCACCTTCACTTTCACGATCTCCCCCACCTTCACGGCGTCCCGGGGATCGGCCACCCAGCGGTGGGTCAGTTCGGAGACGTGGACGAGGCCGTCGCGGTGGACTCCGATGTCCACGAAGGCGCCGAAGTTGGCCACGTTCGAGACCCGGCCTTCGAGCACCATCCCCTGCTGGAGGTCCTTGACGCTGGTGACGTCGGCCCGCCACTCGGGCGTCTTGAACTCGGGGCGCGGGTCCCGGCCGGGACGGATCAGCTCGTTGCGGATGTCCTCCAGGGTGAACTTGCCGAGGTTCCGCTCCGCGTCCGCGAAGCGGCTGAAGTCGAGCTTGCCCACGAGATCCGTGTTGCCCACCAGGTTCGACACCGGCACGGCCAGGGCCTCGGCCATCTTCTCGACCACCTCGTAACGCTCGGGATGGACAGCCGTTCGGTCGAGCGGGTTTTCGCCCTCGCGGACGCGCAGGAACCCGGCCGCCAGCTCGAACGTCTTGGGCCCGAAGCCGGTCACCTTGAGGAGCGACTTGCGGGAGCGGAAGGGGCCGTTGGTGTCCCGGTGATGGACGATCGCGTTGGCGATGCGCTCGGTGAGGCCCGAGACCCGCCGCAGCAGCGGCGCCGAGGCCGTGTTGAGCTCGACGCCCACGCGGTTGACCGCGCCCTCGACGGCCGTGTCCAGCTCGCGGTCGAGGAACCTCTGGTCCACGTCGTGCTGGTACTGGCCGACCCCCAAAGAGCGCGGCTCGATCTTGACCAGCTCGGCGAGGGGATCCTGGAGGCGGCGGGCGATCGAGACCGCGCCGCGCAGGGAGACGTCGAGCGTGGGCAGCTCCTCGCGGGCCACCGCCGAGGCCGAGTAGACGGAGGCGCCCGTCTCGGGGACGATCGCGACCACCACCTTCTCCAGCCCCGCTTCCAGGACGGCCTTGCGGGCGAAGGCCTCGGTCTCGCGGCTGGCCGTGCCGTTGCCCACCGCCACGGCCTGGACGCCGTGCTTCTGGATCAGGGCGACGACCGTCTTCGCAGAGCCGGCCTCGTTGGCGTGCGGCAATACGGCGTGGATGACGTCCGTCGCCACGACGCGGCCGGTGCCGTCCACCACGGCCAGCTTGCAGCCGGTGCGGAAGCCCGGATCGAGCCCCATCACCGCCACCTGGCCGAGAGGCGCCTGGAGCAGCAGGGCCTCCAGGTTGGCCCGGAAGACGGCGATGGCCTGGGTCTCGGCCCGCTCGCGCATCTCGGAGCGGACCTCGTTGGTGATCGACGGGCGCAGGAGGCGTTTGTAGCCGTCCCCCGTGGCTTCCGCGATCTGCCGGCCGCAGCCGGTGTCGAGGGGCAGGCGCCAGGAGCGGCCGAGGCGGTCGACCTCGCGCTCGTCGTCGACCCGCAGATCGGAGATCAGGAAACCCTCGCGCTCGCCGCGCAGGATGGCGAGCAGGCGATGGGAGGGGATGTCCCGGCCCGGCTCGTCGTGCTCGAAATAGTCCCGGTAGGTGGCGGCCTCGGGGTCCTTCTCCTTGTCGGGGAGCACGCGCACGCGCAAAACGCCCTCCACCGCCAGCACCCGGCGCAGCTCGGAACGCTCGGCGGCGTTCTCGGCCAGGCGCTCGGCCAGGATGTCGCGCGCCCCGGCGAGTGCGGCGTCCGCATCCTCGACGCCCTTCGCGGTATCTATATAGGGCCCTGCCAGCTCCTCGGGCAGATCGCGGGAGCCGGCGCGGGCGAGCAGCGCGTCGGCCAGCGGCTCCAGCCCCTTCTCGCGGGCGATCTGGGCGCGGGTCCGCCGCTTGGGCTTGTAGGGCAGGTAGAGATCCTCCAGCTCCTGCTTGCCCACGGCGGCGCGGATGGCCGCCTCCAGCTCGTCCGTCAGCTTGCCCTGCTCGCGGATGCTCTCCAGGATGGCGTCGCGGCGCTCCGTCAGCTCCAGAAAGTACTCCCGGCGCTTGGCGAGGTTCTCGAGCTGCAGGTCCTCGAGGCCGCCCGTGGCCTCCTTGCGATATCGGGCCACGAAGGGGACGGTGGCCCCCTCGGCGAAAAGCTCGGCGGCGGCCTCGACCTGGTTCGGCCGGCAGCTCACCTCCCGAGCGATGATCTCCACGAAACGTCGTTCCAGCACGGCGGTCTTGCTCATCAAGTCTCCTTCGAACGGACGGCGTAGTTTCTCACAAGGCTCCCCGGCATCGGGAACCTTTCCCCGCCTTCCGCGTTATGGTGGATTGGATGGTGGATTGGAGACGCGAGCGAGCTCATGAGCATACCGATGGTTCTCGAACAACCCACCGACGCGGAGCTGATGGCCCAGGTGCGGGATGGAGACCGGGACGCCTTCGCGGACCTGGTGGACCGTCACAAGGACGCCGTGGTGAGCTATCTCACCCGCCTGACGGGCCACCGGGACCGCGCCGAGGACCTGGGGCAGGAGACCTTCCTCCGCCTGTTCCGCTCCGCCCGGGAGTACACCGAGCAGGGCTATCTTCGGGCCTATCTCTACCGGATCGCCACCAACCTGGTGCGGTCGGAAGAGCGGCGGGAGAGGCGTCAGCGGCTGCTGATGCCGTTCCTCTCCCGGGAGGAGCACGCCGAGCCGGCGGCGCCCTCCGGGATGCTCCGGCGCGAGCTCACCCGGGAGGTCACCGCGGCGGTCGCGAAGCTCCCCCTGCGCTACCGGGTGCCGCTCGTGCTGCACGAAATCGAGGGCTGGTCCTACGTGGACATCGCCCAGGAGATCGGCTGCCGGGAAGGCACCGTGAAATCGCGCGTCCATCGCGGACGCCAGCAACTGAAAGCGAAGCTCGAGCCCTACTGGAATGGAGGTGCGGCATGGAAGACCACCGGCTAGGGGACCTCTTGCGCGAGCTGCCCCGCGAGCACGCCCGTCCGGGCTTCACCGCTCGCGTTCTTGAAGGATTGGAGCGATTGGATTCGTCCGAGCGCTCGCCGCGGCGGAGCTTTCGATTCGCTCTGGCCGGAGCGATGGGGATGGCGGCCATCGTCACGGCGATCTCGGCGGGAGTCCTGATGGATCATCGCGCCGAGTCGATCCAAGCCACCGAAGCGCGGCGGATGCTCGAGGAGATCCGCGCCGAGCACGGGCGGCTGGAGCAGGAGATCCATGAATTGTCCCAGCCTCCCGTGGTGTACATCGGAGGCAACGAAGACGTCGATCTCGTTCTCGATCTCGGGCAGGTCCGCGCGTCCGAAGGCGCCAAGCCCGCGGCCTACCGCGCCGAGACGTTTTAACCAGACATTAACCAGACATTAACCAGAAATCAAGCTGACAGGAGATGGTCCCAATGAATAAGAAGGTTTTTCGTGCCGCCTGGAGCCTCGCTCTCGGCCTGACAATCCTGACCGGAGCGACCGGCGTCGCCCGCGCAGGAGACGACGAGCAGAAGGAGAAGCAGCAGATCGAGAAGCGGCGCGTCGTCATCGTCGACAAGGACGGCAAGCGCCAGGTCTTCGAGGGCGACGGCCCGATGATGCGCCGCGGTTACCTCGGCGTGGGGCTCACCGATCTCACGCCGGAGCTGCGGGCCCACTTCGGAGTCCCGGAGGACGCGGGCACCATGGTCTCGAAGGTCGAGCCCGGCAGCCCCGCCGAGAAGGCCGGCATCAAGGTCGGCGACATCCTGGCGGGCATCGACGGCCAGGACGTCAAGTCGACCTGGGACGTGATGGCAAAAGTCCGCCGGCTCGACGACGGACAGCAGGTGCCGGTCGAGATCTGGCGCAACGGCAAGGCCCAGAACCTCACCGTCGCCATCGTCATGAAGGAGCGGCCCGAGATCGACATGGGCCCCATGTTCTTCAAGGATGGAGACGGCGACCGCGTGATCCACCTGAGGCAAGGCGAGCTGATGAAGGGCTGGCCGGACAAGATCGAGGGACCGGACGGCGGTCCGATGATCCGTCACCGCCTCACCTCGCCGCGGGAGATGGAGCTCGAGAAGAAGCTGAAGGAGCTGGAGAAGCGGATCGACGAGCTTCAGAGACAGTTGGAGAAGAAGCGGGGATAACCCGCGCCCTTGCCCTGATTCCGGCCAAATCCCGGGGCTTCCGCCCCGGGCCCTCACTCTCCCAACCCTCTCTCTCCCAGCCTCCCCCCCATCCGCCGGGAGAGAAAGGGCTCAAGACTCTTTCTTCGACAAACTTCTCCCTCTTCTCCCGGCGGTCGGGGGGGAGGCTGGGAGAAGAGGGGCGGGGTGATGAGGGCTCGCCCCGAAGGGGCGGGAGGTCTTCCAGAGGGCCTAAAACCCCACCAGCTCCCGAGCCGCCGCCACCACCTTTCCCTTGTCCGGCAGCAACACCTTCTCCAGATTCTTCGCATACGGCACCGGCCGGTCGGGATACGCCACCCGACGGATGGGAGCGTCGAGCCAGGGGAAGGCGGCGTCGGCGAGGCGGGCTGCCACCTCGGCTCCGAAGCCCAGGGTTGTCTGCGCCTCGTGGACGATCAGGGCCCGGCCCGTCCGCTTCACGGAAGCGAGCACCGTCTCCTCGTCATAGGGCACCAGCGTGCGGAGGTCCACCACCTCGGCCTCGATACCCGCCTTCGCAAGCTCCTCGGCGGCCTCCAAGCAGACCCATGTCGAGGCGCCGTAGCCGATCATCGTCAGATGCTTTCCGGAGCGCATCACGCTCGCCTCGCCGATCCGGGCCACGGCGTCGCCGTCCGGCAGGACGCTCTTGATCCGCCGGTAGAGGTACTTGTGCTCGAAAATCATCACCGGATTGGGATCGCGGATAGCGGCCTTGAGCAATCCCATGGCGTCCGCCGCCGTGGCCGGACAGATCACCTTGATGCCCGCCGTGTGCGCGAACCAGCCCTCGGGGTTCTGCGAGTGGAACGGCCCGGCCCCGACGCCGCCGCCCGTGGGCAGGCGGATGACGATCGGGCAGGGCACCTCCCACCGGTAATAGAGCTTGGCCGCGACGTTGACGAGCTGGTTGAAGCCGCAGGAGATGAAGTCGCCGAACTGCATCTCGACCACCGGGCGATAGCCCAGGAGGGCCGCGCCGATGGCGATGCCGATCGTGCCGCTCTCGGCGATGGGCGTGTCGAGCACCCGGTTCGGCCAGCGGGCGTGAAGCCCTCGCGTGGTGCGGAAAGCCCCTTCGAAGGCGCCGATGTCCTGCCCCATCACCACCACCGAGGAGTCGCGCTCCATCTCCTCGAGCAGGGCCTGGTTGATGGCGTCCACGTAGGTCGTCTCGCCCGACGACCGGCCCGTCCGCACGGCCGGCGCCTCGGCAACGACGCGCCGCATGGGATCGGGAGCGAATACCGGCCGCCAGGCGATCTCGTCCGCCGGCGGCGGCGCGTCGATGGCCCGGTCGATGGCCGTCTCCACGATCTCCTTGATCCGCGCCTCCAGCCGCTCGCGGGTGGCCGCGTCCAGAATCCCCTCCTCCTCCAGGCGGCGGGCGTAGGCGGGCACCGGATCGGCGGCGCGGTAGGCGGCCAGCTCGTCCGGCGGCACGACCTTGAGGGAGTCGTCCCCCTCGCTGTGGCCGCGCATGCGGCCGAGCATCGCCTCGATGAGAGTCGGTCCCTCCCCTGCGCGGGCCCGGTCGACGGCCCGGCGGAAGGCGGCCGCCATGGCGTCCGGATCGTTGCCGTCCACCGTCTCGGCGGCAATGCCGTAGCCGATGCCGCGGTCGGAGAGCCGCTCGGCGGCGTATTGCAGGCGGGCCGGCGTCGAGAAGGCGTAGCCGTTGTTCTCGATCACCAGGATCAGCGGCAGCTTCCAGACGGCGGCCATGTTGAGCCCCTCGTGGAAGTCGCCCGTCGAGGTGCCGCCCTCGCCGATGAAGTTGATCGCCACGCGGTCGCTGCCCGCCTGCCGGAAAGCGAAAGCGCAGCCCGCCGCGACCGGGATCATCGAGCCCAGATGGCTGATCATGCCGACGTGCAGGATGCCCTGCTCGGGCGCCAGGTAGCCGTAGTGGAACGAGCGCTCCATGCCCTGCGAAAAGCCCTCGCCCTTGCCGAGGAGCTGGCAGGCCAGGCGATGCATCAGGTGATCGGGATCGGGCCGGAGGCCATCCGGCTCGCCGAAGCCCAACCCGGGAAACGCGCGGGCCGGATCGAGATAGACAGCCAGGATGGCCCCAAGGTCGCGGTGCAGCGTACACAGCGCATCCCCAGCCCCGAGGGCCAGGCCCGCCGGAATGGTCGTGGCCTCGTTGCCCACCTCGCTGTACCACTTGGAGACCCGGCCCGTAAGCAGCAGGGACTCAAACCGGGAATCGAGATCCCGGGTCAGCTTCATGAACGCGTAACGAAGAAGCCGCTCCCGAGGGCTGGCCGGGGCGGCAATGTTTGGATCAGGGGAAATGCTCGGTTCCGGGGAATGGATGGTCATAAGGAGAAAGAGTGTATCAAGGGGACTCAGTCGGCTTCAGCCGGCTGTTTTGACTAGCCCTGGCATTTATGCCCGGGCGGGGTCGCGAAAATCCCAACCGGGCGGGGTCCAGGCGGGCAGATCCGTCCCTACCGCCGCATCCCCCCCACCATCTTCTCCAACCGCTTCCGATGCCGGTTCTCGGGATCCATCTGCACCAGGATCTTCAACGCCAGCTCCGCCTTCCCCGTGTCGCCCTGCTCGATGAAGGCCTCCACCTGCCGGACGCCCTGCTCGACGGCCTGCTGCCGGCGATGGATCGTCTCCATCCGCTCCACCTCGGCGAACATGGCCGCGGCGCGCGGGCTCGACGGCTGGAGCCGGTCCAGCTCCTGCGCCACCTCGCGGGCGGCGAACCAGTTGTGATCCTCGATCGTCTGCCGGTAGCGCCGCTCGAAGACCGCCGACTGCTCCTCGTGCTGGATGCCCTTCCGCACCTCGGCCCACTGCTCGCGGTAGAAGTCGAGCGTGACATGCGACACGCTCAGCTTCGCCAGGGCGTCGAGCTCCTCCTTGGCCTCGACCACCCGATGGCCGGCCAGCAGCTCCTCGAAACGCCGACGCCGACGCTCGATCTCCGCCGACTGCTGGGCCTCCCGCTCGGCCGCCTCCAGGTCGTGGCTGAACGCCTCCGCCCGCTTGCCGGAAGGATCGTTGCGGGCGACCGTCTCCAGCTCCCGCCGGGCCGCCTTGAAGTCTCCCCGCTCCAGCGCCGTCCGCCCGGCCGCCAGCGCCACCTCCGCCCGCTTCACCTTCTCCCCCTCGTCGGCCAGGAGCTGGATCCAGCTCTCGTAATCGGCCCGCTTGGGATGGTTGGGCTGGATCTCGAGGAGAGTCTCGAGGGCCAGCCGGGCGAGCGGAAGCTGCTTCTTCTGGAGATAGTTGGCGAGCACCTGCTCCGTCTCGGCGGCGCGGCGCGCCACCGCCTCGCGCTCCCGCGCCTGGGCCAGCTTCGCCTTGACCTGGTCGAGCCCCTGGGCCCGTGGACTGGCGGCCACCACCTGGGCCAGCAGCTTCTCCGCCTCGTCCAGCCGGCCGGCGTCCAGCGCCGCCTCGGCGCGGGTGAGCTCTCCCGCGTTCTCCTGCACCCGCTTCGCCGCCCGGTCGATCTGGGCCAGCAGATCGCTGCGCTCCGCCCGCGACAGCTCGCTCGAGCTGCGCGGCGGCGCCGGCGGAGGGGCAGCCGCGGCCGGAGCCGGCGCGGGCGGCTTGACCGAGGCCACGACCGACATCGGGATCTCCCGCGTCTCGGCGCCGCTCAGCGACTCGTTCACCCTCTCCAGGGCCTGGATGAAGGCGCGGGCATCCGGGAAGCGCTGCTCGCGGTCGCGCTCCAGGGCGCGGCGCACCACGCGGTCGAGCTCCGTCGGCACGTCGATGCCGGGCTTGCGGCCGCGCAGCGGCAGGGGGTCCTCCGAGAGCCGCTTGAAGATGAAGCCGTGCTGGTTCTCCGACTCGAACGGCGGCAGGCCGGCGATCATCTCGTAGAGGACCAGGCCGAACGAGTAGAGGTCGCTGCGATGGTCGAGCGCGACCCCGGCCGGCACGCCCGCCTGCTCGGGGGAGCAGTACTGGAGCTTGCCCATGAACATGCCGACCTGCGTGATCTCGTGGTTGACGTCGACCTCCAGGGTGCGGGCGAGGCCGAGGTCGATGATCTTCATCCGCAGATTGCCGGTCTTGTCCTCGGTGATCATGAGGTTGTCCGGCGAGAGGTCGCGGTGGATGACCCCGGTGGCATGGACGGCGTCGAGCCCCTGGAGCGCCTGGATGCCGAGGCGCACGGCCACGCGCACGGGGAAGGGGCCATGGCGCCGGATGCGGTCGCCCACGTCCTGCCCCTGGATGTGCTCCCAGACCATGTAGAAGCTGCCGTCCGGCAGCGTCGAGAAGTCGTAGAGGATGGCGACGTTGGGGTGCTTGACCTGGGTGGCGAGGCGCGCCTCGCGCATGAACCGTTTCTGGGCCGAGGGGTCGGCCGCCAGGTCCTGGCGCAGGATCTTGACGACCCGCAGCTCCTGCAGATGGACGTGGCGGACGAGATACACCTCGCCCATGCCGCCGCTGCCGAGGCGTTGAACGATCTCGTACTTGCCGTCGAGGATGGACCCCGGCTCCCGCGAATTCAAAAAGCACCTCCGGACCTGATGAGCGCCCTATTGTAACCGCGAAAGGTCGCCGGGGGGCTGTGGCGGCCGGAGCGAAGGGCTGGCCCGTAGGCTGAGGGGCGGATATCGATCCTGGCAACCACGGCTTATCCGTCCTCTGGCGAACGTATAAGCCTCCCTCCCTAGCTCCCCGGCCGCTTCAATCCCGCAAAGCACGGACACGGAAAGACATAGGCTGAATCAAGGCTCGTCGTCCTGGAATCCTTATCACCTCGGATAATGTTCCGCTGGCCCCCTTATCCCAGTAGGCTTATCCGTCTGTATACCAGGGACAGATCGCCAACTCTCGTCTTTGCAAGGACATCCCGGATCCCTCCTCCTTCTCTCTAGAAGATGACCGGCCCTCCGCTCGCTGGGACGCCTTATCGTACGCCGCCAGCTCATATTGACGAGGATTAGAAACCCTCGTAAGATACAAAGCACATCGAATCAATGAGTTGCCCCGGCGGGGTCAATTCTTTCTTCGGAGCCACAGCGTGACGATATGCATTCCAGTCAGCCGACCGAGGCGCGTATACAGGTCAGCATGAGGTTATGCGTGATATTCTGTGCTCTAGCCTGCTTTGTAGGATAGTGCCCATGCCATAGAAGACTAATTTCATGCCTTTGACTATCCGAATGCTGTTTCGAGTTGTAGAGTTTGTCGCCTTCGTGGTCGCCGTGGCATGGTATGTCGACACACCCAGCTACGAAGCCTTGCTGGCGATACTTACCGCCATCTCTATCTTGATGGCAACTTTCGCTTCCGGACGATCGGGAATCTACGAAACCGTGTACTCAATCCTGCGCCTCCCGGCTTTTGCATTATTTGGAGGTTTGACGCTAGGCATCTGGCCAGCTATCCTATTGCTTATTGTACTTGAAACGTTTGGCATCGAACCCAGAAGGATTCTTGTGGAGATAGTTCTTGCCTCTTCTTGTGGCATTGGCCTTTGGTGGGGCGCTTGGATCTCCTTCAAGGAAATTGAAGTCAAGCGCAGTCTTTTTTTCAAGCGCATTCTATTCTATGGTGTGCTTTTTGGCGCCTATGGCTGTTTAGTCTCCGCTCCGCTATCTATGAGGAGTGCTCTTGAGGTAGCTGCTATAGGCGGCCTATGCTTTCTGCTTGGTGCTGCGGCGACAGCAATGTATATGGTCGTTCTCTTTGATTTCGATGTTCCCTAGCTGATGCTGGAGGCTTAAAGCTGAAACAGTTCTAGCGACTGTGCCTGACCGGTAGCGTATTGCCAAGAACGACAGAAACGTGGGACCGACTTGGAGGCCACAACTTCAGAGACGCATAACCCCGGCGGTCGAGCGGACGGAAACCGCAAAAAGCGCGGTTCCCGCCGCTCACCTTCTGCGGCGTTACTGACGATCTGAAGGCCACAAGTCGTGAAAGTATCACTCGCAACTAAGCTGCGCTGGTTTGACAGGGGAGCCGCCGCGTTCTCGCAGGCATCTCCAGAGGCCCTTTCTCATCTTGGGCCCGAGGCTCCACCGTACTATGTATGCCCAGAATGCCCGGAGGCTGACGCCGCCGGCCGGTTCTATAGAGTCCAGCTATTTCCGCGCGCCGCGGTTCAAAGCAACGCCTCACCGCAGAACATGTGTCAGAACATGTGCACCGAGATCCTTTGGTGGCCCTTCGAGGTGTTTCATGAGCAGTGAATCTGACAGTATCCGCGTCTTCTTATGTCATTCGGCAGAAGACAAGGCATCTGTTCGAGATCTACATAGGCGTCTTTCAGCTACAGGAATTGACGTTTGGCTGGATGAGATAAAACTTCTTCCTGGTCAAGATTGGGATCTCGAAATATTGAAAGCTGTCCAATCGTCGCATGTAGTAATCATCTGCTTGTCTCGCTCCTCGGTTAAAAAAGTCGGCTATGTGCAGACAGAAATTCGTCGTGCACTTGATATGGCAGAGAGGCAGCCTGAGGGCAGTATTTTTCTAATCCCACTTCGCTTGGACGATTGCGAAGTGCCCCAACGCTTCCGTCGTTGGCATTGGGTTGACTTCTTCTGCCCAGATGGATTTGAAAAATTACTCGGTGCGATACGAGTGCGATCAGAAGAGCTGGGAATTCCCCTGTTGGCGATTTCCCAGCTTCTGGCCTCTGTGCGGCACGCCATTAAAAGGGCTGCCTACGAAGACATTATTGCGGCTGCTACTCTCGTTGATCCTGTCATCTTGCCTCTCGGTTCTCTTTGGGAGCTGACAGAAGCTTTAAATTTGGCTCATTCCAATGTTGAGCCAACATCTTCTGCGTTTTTTAACGGTTTGTCGATGTTGGTCAAATACTATGGTCGCCTTCGCGTCTTGCTACCCGATGACGTGATGGTTCGGTTAAAAGAGCTGATTTTTAAGTCAAAATTTGCCAAGGATTTATATCTTGCAGAAAAATACCAGGAGGTGATTGAGGAACTCGAATCAGTCGTAAGCGGCAGCCTTTTGCCTGCCTATCACTCGCAATGGCGAGCCTCACTTGCCTTTGCCTATATGTGTTATGCGAGCGCGCTTGCGCATCTGCAGCGCTATCAAGAAGTTGTCGAGTTCGCTGATCAGAAGTTGGATTCGTTGCCTCTGGAAGAATACACATCTCTGAGTTGCTGGATTCTCATTACTGCCATCAAAGTAGAATCCCTGGAAAGCCTTGGGAATCCTGAGCGGGCGGCAAAAGCGGTAGGCGAGATGCTAGAGTGCTGTCGCTGCTCCTCTGACGTTATGCAGGCTTCCAATGCGCTAGAAAAGGGGGCACTTCATCTATTCCAGACCAAGAGGTACAGGTCTGCAATTCCTTTGCTTGAGTTTATTCTTGCGACTACGCGCGATAACGAGACGCAGGAAGCGAAGGAGTTGACTGCTAGAACTTACTATAAGTTGGCCAAGTGCCGCAGACAGATTGAAGAATACGAAGCTGCCATTGCTACTTCCCGCGAGTTCCTTGAGCGCTTTGCAGTATGGGAAACACCAGACATAGAGTCATCAGTTGCCTGGGGAATGACGGAGCTTGAGAGAAGTCTGCGGAAGACCAAGCGATTCGATGAAGCTGCTCAAGTGTCACAGCAGGCTTTCGATCGCTTTGGGGATTCCGAAACCCGAGAGACAAGGAGTGCGGCGGCTTATGCTTATGCCGAAATGTCTGCAGCCCATGAGGGCTTAGGAGATTACCGAGGTGCCGTGAATTACTGCGAAAAGTTCTTCGCCTACTTCGATAGACCTGGCATGGCGCCAGTGACAATAGAACACGAACTTAGCGAGCAAATATCGTGGACTTTCAATGAAAAAGCTTATTGCCTTCGCATGCTTGGACAGCACGAAGACGCAATCGCAGTTTGCGATGAGCTCATAGAGCGCTTCGGGAGTAGCTCTAATTTAGATGTCCAGTACGAGTTGGCATGGTGTCTGACAGAGAAGGCCTATAACCTTCGAAAAAGCGGCTGTGTCGAAAAAGCTCTGTCCGTATACAAATCAATGATAGCAAGGTTCTCTGATTATCATCGAGATGACATACAGGGTGAAGTTAGGGCCGGGCTTCACGGGGTCGGCTTCTGTCATTTGCACCAAGCCAGGCAGGCATTAAGCGATGGAAACAAGGAGAAGGCAAAATCTCTCATCGAGGAGTCCGAGAATAGTCTAGTTAAAGCGAACAATATGAAGCGCAAGGCGGCCACCCTGGGTAGTCTTGGCTATATAGCTTTCCTGCGCGAAGATTTGGCTGTTGTGCATGATCTTCTTGCCGAAGCTTATGCTTTGGAGGGAGAGGAGTGGCGCAAGGAGGAGTTAGGCAATGTTGCGGATTTAATTTTGCCCCAAGACCAAGCTTTTATAGACATTTTAGGGGCTCTTGCGACGCCTGACCGATCCCCGATCTGAAGCCTCGGCTGGTGCGTAGAACATTGGAGTTTCTACCGGGGGAATAGGTGCCAGATGCTATGCAGGCCCTGTTGAGACGGGGCCTGGCTGAGGGAGGCATGGGCGGGCCGTAGTTGCTAGGCTCCTTCTTGTGGTCGAAAGAAAGGAGGCCCTCATGAACGCAGCTACGACCCACCACGAGCAGTATAGTCCCTCCGAAAAGAGCCTGTATATTGCCTTTGAGCTGAGCCTGCGAACCTGGAAACTGGGCATGACGGTGGGCTTCGGGCAGAAGGCCCGCGAGCGCAACGTTCCCGCCGGGGATCTTGTGGCACTGGGCAAGGAAATCGAGCTCGCCAAGAAGCGCTTCGGTCTGAAGGAGTCCGT